>Ga0209702_10001863_pt1 | contig 38540 bp, 35 predicted proteins | sample FRY01_FD_187210 | JGI IMG/M metagenome (GOLD analysis project Ga0209702, IMG submission 187210) | Freshwater microbial communities from Lake Fryxell liftoff mats and glacier meltwater in Antarctica - FRY-01 (SPAdes) (version 2) | ecosystem: Environmental > Aquatic > Freshwater > Ice > Glacier...
TTTTTACTCATCCCTGAACTTTTCCAACGGATATAATCCGCCATTTTCTTATCTTTATTTCCTCGCATAAGCGCAAAGAAAAATGTTTCAAGCTTTCAACACAAGATGTACTTCAGCGGATGCTTACCGTACATCCGCAAATCAGTATAAATCCGTACATCCGTAAACTACGTACATCCGTAAACTACGTACATCCGTAAATCAGTATAAATCCGTACATCCGTAAACTACGTACATCCGCAAATCAGTATAAATCCGTACATCCGTAAACTACGTACATCCGTAAACTACGTACATCCGTAAATCAGTATAAATCCGTACATCCGTAAACTACGTACATCCGTAAATCAGTATAAATCCGTACATCCGTAAACCACCAAACATCCGTAAATCAGTATAAATCCGTACATCCGTAAACTACGTACATCCGTAAACTACCGTACATCCGCAAACAAAAATGTTGCAATGCTAATTTATTGGAATGACTGAAGTTCATACAACTTCTTATAATACCCTCCCAATTCCAACAACACTTTATGCGTCCCTCTTTCTACGATTTCGCCTTGGTGCATCACTACAATTTCATCGGCATGAACGATAGTAGAAAGTCGGTGAGCGATGACAAGAGTAGTACGATCCTTCATCAATTTAGTAAGAGCATCTTGCACCAAACGCTCCGATTCGGTATCGAGTGCAGAGGTGGCTTCGTCGAGAATAAGTAAGGGTGGATTTTTTAATACGGCGCGTGCAATGCTCAAACGTTGTCTTTGTCCTCCACTTAATTTACCTCCACGATCGCCAATATTTGTTTGATATCCTTCGGGCATTGCAGAAATAAAATCATGCGCATTCGCCACCTTCGCGGCCTGCATCACATCTGCCTCTGAGGCATTGTCGATACCAAATGCGATGTTATTAAAAACGGAATCGTTGAATAAAATAGATTCTTGTGTCACTACGCCGATAAGTTTACGCAAATCGTAAATACGCAAATTACGCAAATCGTGTTTATCCATTAAAATTTGTCCTTCCTTCGGATCATAATAACGGGGAAGCATATCCGCTAATGTGGTTTTACCCGATCCCGATTGTCCGACCAGCGCAATGGTCTTCCCGTAAGGAATTTCAAGATTGATGTTCTTTAACACATTCGCATTCGAATCTCCATCTTTTCGATAAGCAAAAGAAACGTTTTTAAAACTAACGCCATCTGTGAATGCGTGAATCGATTGAGGATTTTCTACATCTTTCACAGCTACCGGCGCATCTAAAATATGATAAATCCGCTCCGCAGATGCCAATCCCTTTTGGATGTTGTACCATGCCGTAGTTAAAGATTTTGCAGGAGGAATCAGCTGAGAAAAAATAGCGATGAAGGCGATGAACTCTGATGGTTCGAGATTCGCATCTACACCCAACACCAACCTTCCGCCAAAATACATCACCACCGTTAAAACCAAGGCTCCTAAAAATTCACTCAATGGCGAAGCCAAATCGCGGCGGCGACCAATCTTATTTAAGAGACGATATAAATTCTGATTGATGTTGCCAAAACGTTCTTTCGATTTTTCTTCTGCAGTAAATGCATGAATAATTCGTAGGCCGCCTAAACTTTCATCCAAATTACTCAAGAGCTCGCCAACTTTCTCCTGCGCCAAAGACGACTTCTTCTTTAAACTTTTTCCGATGCGACCAATAATTAATCCGGCGATGGGTAATAACACCAACACAAACAGAGTCAACTCCGGACTCATCGAAAACATTGTGATTAAAAAGATGATGATGTTTAATGGTTCACGGAAAGCTGCTTCCAAAGAATTCATAATGCCCCATTCTACTTCCTGAACATCGTTGGTCACGCGCGCCATAATATCGCCTTTGCGCTCATCTGTAAAATAACCAATGGGTAATGTTAAAATTTTCGAATACACATCACGACGTATATCGCGCACCACTCCGTTACGAATCGGTACTAAATAATACATGGCCATGTAACGTGTGATGTTTTTTAAAAAAAATAAAATCACAACCAACAAACTAATAAACGAAAGCGCTTCGAGCTGACCATGCGTCACCACAAAATCGCTCAGATAATAATTGAAATTATTCAACAACACCTTCACCGATCCCGACCAGGGTTTTAATACATAATCTCTTTCCTGTGAAAAAAGAACATTTAAAAAAGGGACAATCATCGTTAAGGAAAACAGAGAAAAAACAACTGTGAGTAAATTAAAAATTACGCTGGTAATTGCGCGACTTTTATACGGACGGATATAACTTAGAAGTCGGAAGTAGTTTTTCACAATGAATTTAAGGTGGCGCAAATATAGTTTAAAGCTTCGGCGTTGCGGGTTGTTGGTAGACGAACCAGAACCAAGTGCATTTAAAAATACAGAAATCTTAGCTCATTTTATATTGAGAAGATCGAACACTCTTTATATATAGAATCTTCTTCGATTGCTTTTGCGATACATTTCACAAAACCGAACATCTGCCCAATGAAAAGAAATTTAAGGGACTTTTGGTTCTGAATCAGGAGATGGGATAAAAACAAGGTCAGTATAAAAAATCTATATGCCTGTTTTACAATTATTTCTACGCAAAAATCAATAAACATTTGTATATACAACAATCAATCATGTACATTTGTATCTACAATTAATGTTAAAACACTTAATGATGAAAAATGTAAAGAAAATCCTTGCCTCAACGGAGAAGCACATCGGGAATGGAAATTATGTAAGAAGTCCTTTGCCGAGTGAATTTGTTGATCAGATCAGTCCGTTCATTATGTTAGACCACTTCGGGCCTACACCAGTTACTACACAAAAACCATTTTTCGTTCCGCCTCATCCACATAAAGGATTTGAGCCTGTGACTTTATTATTCAAAGGTGAAGTTTTGCATAAAGACAGCATGGGAAATGTAGGTCACCTCAAAGCAGGTGATGTACAATGGATGACAGCAGGAAAAGGTGTGATTCATTCGGAAGGCGTTCCGAAAGAATTTTTAGAGAAAGGCGGTGAGATGGAGTTGATTCAGTTATGGGTGAACCTGCCACGAGCTGCAAAAAATCACGAACCTCGTTATCAGGATTTGCGTGCCGAGAATTTTCCATTGGTACAAGAAGGTGATGCAGGACTAAAATTAATTGCAGGAAAATACAAGGAGCAAGAAGCAGAAACGGAATTGCTAAGTCCGGTTTTAATTATGCACGGTCGATTGGACATCGGAGGAAAAACAGAAATTGAAATTCCCGAAGGATATAACAGTAGCGTATATACGTTAAAAGGAATTTTGCTCACCGACGGATTTGAAGTTCCGGCGCAACAGTTAATCTGGTACAAAGAAAACGGAAGTAAAATTCAATTGATTGCACTTGAAGATAGTGAATTTGTTGTTCTTGCCGGATTGCCGATCGAAGAACCCATTGCGAATTATGGTCCTTTCGTGATGAACACAAAAGCTGAACTCATTGAAGCCATTGAAGAATATCAATCGGGGAAGATGGGTACGTTAGCAGAATAAAAAATTCAAACTATCAAATAATTTAAAATTAAAAAATATTTCACAGTATAAAAAACAAAAAAACATGTCAACCACTCTAGAAAAAACGAAATGGGCTTTAGATCTTTCACATAGCGAAGTAGGATTTAAAGTAAAACACTTAATGATTACCAACGTGAGCGGAAGTTTTAGTTCCTTCAATGCGGAAGTAGAATCAAGCGACGATGTATTCAGCGATGCAACATTAAAATTCACCGCCGACATCAACAGCATTTCTACCAACGACGAAAAGCGCGACGGACATTTAAAAGGTGTTGATTTCTTCGATGCAGAAAATCATCCTCAATTGATTATCGAATCGGAAGAACTCATTGGCACAGGTGAAAACCGAAAGTTGAATGCCAACTTAACACTTCGCGGTGTTACGAAACCAATTACCTTAAATGTAGATTTTGGCGGAGTAGCAAAAGATCCCTGGGGAAATACAAAAGCCGGATTTACCATCAGCGGAAAAATTAACCGCAAAGATTTCGGATTAAACTGGAACGCACCTATCGAAACCGGCGGAGTGTTGGTGAGTGAAGAAGTAAAATTACATGCGGAGATACAGCTTTTGAAACAGGCGTAAAAAAATTATTTTGACCGATTACAATTCCCACACAGAATAAATGTTCACGAATAAAATAGCCGCGGGATAAATTGTATATGTACACGAATAAAACAGCCACGGGTTTAAATCCGTGGCTGTTTTGTGATGGGCTTTTAAAACGACCCTTTCAAATCTTTCATTTCCGCTTCCATCTTTTCGATGCGTTTTAACACGCGATCTTTCGCCCAATATTCCTCGGGCAGTTCGGCGCTGATGTAATTGCAGAATCTCCATACTTCGCGGATATCCGTCGCCGGTACTTCGTAGGGATCGTACACCGGATTGAGCGATTTCAACAAAAGATTTTTCTTTTTCTTAATTTGATTGTAGGCAACCTTAAAAACAATTCCATCTTCCTGCGTCAAAAACACATAGGCGTTTCCGTCTTTGATGTCGTAGAAATTTTCGATGTACTCACCAATAACCCAACTCTTATCAGGAATAGGAAGCATAGAATCACCACTAATTTGAAACATCCTGTATTTCCGATCGCCGAAGAGAATGGGCAATTGAAAAGTAGGGAGTTTCTTGATGAATTCCGGATCGGCGAAACCGTTTTGATAACCTGCCTTTGCTTTGATGGGAACCACCTCTATGTTTTCTTTGTTGTTGCTATCCACGGTCGTAGCAATCACACGCAAGCGCGCGCCGGTAACATACACATCATGTCCACGCTCTAATTCGGAGAGTTGGAACTCGCTGAGCTTAGTAAGATCAAGCTTGACGAGGGTGTCGATGCTTACGCGGAAATATTTGGAAAAAGCCATGAGCATTTCTAGCGTAGGATTTTGTACACTTCCGTTTTCGTAGCTGTTCAAAGTAGAACGGCTGATGCCGAGTTCACCGGCGATGTGATCTTGCGTCAGCTTGCGGCGCTGGCGCATGAGTTTGATGTTAGCGTTGAAAGTCATATTCGTTTTATATAAATTCTCTTTTTTACTACAGAGGACACAGACCTCCGGCATCCACAAAGATCACTAAGACAATTGTCCAAGAATTAATCTTCTTATTCCATTTTTTAATATAACTGTATTAAAATTTATTAATAGTGCAAGTTTCCTATTTGATACTTTCAAATATGTTAAGCATTGTGCTATATGCATTTCATTGATAGCTTCCACTGATTTAATTTCAATTATTAATTTATTCTCCACCAACATATCGAGTCGATACCCTACTTCCATTTTTACTTCTTTATAAAAGAGTGGTAATGCTTTTTCACTTTCAACATTTAACCCCTTCTTATATAGTTCAAATAATAAACATTTGGAATATGCACTTTCCAATAATCCTGGGCCAAGTCTTCGATGAACTTCGATTGCACAACCAATAACTATTGTTGCTAATTGATTCTCTGTATGTCCATATTCACATATTTTCTCAGCGACCTCTGTGAAATCTTGGTGTGCTCTGTGGTAAAATTTCGAATCTCTATTTACCTGAGCATAGTTTTTCTCTTTGTAAACTGAGAGATTGTCGCCGCGTTTAAACCATGTGTTACTTTCGTTTTGATTCCTCTTTATAAAGAATTTTTTCTTGAAACATTTTACAAATATATGCTTATATTGCAATCCTACCAAATGATTGTGTGGTAGTCAAACAAAACCCCATGCCCGAACCCCAACGCAACGTCGTTCATATGGACCTCGACAGCTTCTTCGTCTCCGTTTCCCGACTGGAGCACCCCGGCCTCTACAACAAACCTGTTATAGTTGGGGGTAGTAGCGAACGGGGCGTGGTGGCGGCCTGCAGTTATGAAGCCCGAGCCTATGGCGTGCATTCAGCGATGCCCATTCGTATGGCTCGTCGGCTTTGTCCCGATGCGATTATCATCCGTGGAGATTATGAACGTTATAGTCATTACTCGGAGATGGTCACCGACATCATTCATGAAGAGGTGCCTCTCTATGAAAAATCTTCTATCGATGAATTTTACATCGACTTAAGCGGGATGGATCGCTTTTATGGATGTTATAGTTTCGCGACAGAGCTCCGCCAAAAGATCATGAGAGAGACGAATTTGCCGATCTCGTTCGGACTCTCGAAAAATAAAACGGTGAGTAAAATTGCTACGGGCGAAGCCAAGCCCAACGGACAATTAAAAATCGATCTCGGCACCGAGAAGCCTTTTTTGGCGCCTTTGTCGGTGCGGAAAATTCCGGGTGCGGGCGAAAAAACCTGTACGCTCTTACGCAGCATGGGTGTGGAAAAAGTATTCACCTTGCAGGAGATGCCCGTGAAGTTGTTAGAGAAAGTACTCGGCGAATCGGGAATTTCTCTTTGGAAAAAAGCCAACGGAATTGATAATAGTGCGGTGGAGCCTTATAACGAACGCAAGAGCATCAGCACAGAAGAAACTTTTGATACGGATACCATCGATGTAGTTTTTCTGAAAGCTTTGCTGGTGAAGATGGTCGAAAAGTTGGCGTATCAATTACGCAATGAGAATAAACTAACGGCATGCATTACCGTAAAGATTCGCTATTCCAATTTCGATACGCATACCACCCAATGTCGCATCCCCTACTCTTCCAACGATCATACACTCATCGCAAGAGCGAAGGAGCTTTTTGATAAATTGTATGAACGGCGTATGTTGGTGCGACTGATGGGAGTTCGTTTTAGTCACCTCGTGGGAGGCGGACATCAAATCAATCTTTTCGAAGATTCGGAAGAGATCATCAACCTCTATCAAGCGATGGATAAAATGCGGCAACGTTATGGTGAGAGTGCCGTGCAAAGAGCCGTCGGAACCGGATTGAATCTGAGAAAATTTAATCCATTTAATGGTTTGAAATCATAGGGTTTTCGTTCTGCGTATTTTTCAAGATGATTTTTCGGTCCCCAATTCAAATTGAAAAAAACATCTTCAAAGAATTCGTAGTTTGCTAGAAACAAACAATAGTTTATACATTTAACAACATTGATTTTAACAATTAGATTCTAATGAATATTACTAAGACTTTGGCTTAAAATTTTGTTTCGGCAATGTTATTTTTGTGATTTATCCATTGTATTGTTAATACTAAGGGGGGGGGGTAAATCTTGTAGCGGCGACTCGCGAGTCGCCGCTACAAGCGAGTCGCCGCTACAAGCGAGCCTCTGTGACTCCGTGGTAAAACATGAAATTATTCTTTAAGGCGGTAATTGCGAGATTCAGAAGACAACAATTTATTCCTCGTCCAAATCACTGAGCAAGCCGCTCACTTCATTTTCTGTGCTGCGTAATTTTTCTTTACACTGGCGAATTAATTCTCCGGCACGCTTTACATGTTTCGCGAGAGTATCTATTCCGGTTTCGCCTTGTTCCAATTCTTCAAGAATTTTTTCTAATTCGGCTTTTGCCTTTTCGTAATTAAATTTTTCCGCCATATTATTTTTTTTCTTTTACAATGGATGTAATTTCACCTTTATAGAGATGAGTGGTGAGTTCATCACCCGACTGCAGATCATCAGTAGCACTTAGAATTTTTCCGCGATGCAGAGTATAACTATATCCTCTTTTTAAAACTTCCTGCGGATCTAAAATTCGAAGCAAGGCTTCTTTGTTCTCTAATACCTGATCTTCCGATTTCAGGTGATGCTTTACCTGCACAGATAAATTCGATGTCTGCTGAATACAATATTCCTTTTCTATGTTGATAAATTGCTGAATTTCTTTTCGGAAAGATGCAGCGAAATTTGAAATATAATTTTGCTCTTGCATCAACAAGCCTTGCCACAAATGACGAAAGGAAAAAGCCAATTGATCTAAACTGCGATTGGCTCGACTCAAATCCAAATTTGTGTTTTGTTGTAAAAGCGAAATTGCCGATTCAATAAAATCCGTTTCCTGATCCAGAACTTCAGAGGCCAAGCTACGAATTCCCGACCATGTTTCATCTAACTCTGCTTCTAAACTTCCCTGATGTTCAATTAAAAATCCGGCCACATCGGTAGGAGTCATTCTATCGGTATGCGCCACTTCGTCCACAATGCTTTTGTCGGCCTGATGTCCGATACCGGTAATGATGGGCAATGGGAAAACCGCAATACTTTTCGCCAACAAATAATTATTAAAACATTCCAAACTACTTGCACTTCCTCCACCACGAACAATAATCACGGCATCGAAATGTTTTGTAGGGTGATCAATTTTGATGTGATTCAATTTCGAGATGATATCACCCGCCGCCAAATCACCTTGTAAAAGTGAAGTGTACAAAGTGCAATGAAAGGTATATCCGTATACGTTATTATTTAAACGAGTAAAAAAATCTTCATAGCCTTTAGAGTCTTCCGCAGAAATAACAGCGAGATGTTGCAATGAACCCGGCAATGCGATGTTTTTATTCTGTTCATACACACCTTCCTTCTTCAACTTCTCAATGGTAAGTCGGCGCTCCATCTCCAATTGTCCGAGCGTGAACGATTCATCCAAATCATGCACGATCAAACTCATTCCATAACGTTCGTGGTATTGCACTTCCACTTGCAACAGCACCTGCATTTGTTCTTTAAGAGCATGTCCGGTCGCCTTTGTAAATCGTGGCTGGATGCGACTAAAAGCACTCGCCCAAATAATTCCTCTGAATTCTGCTTTTGGGGTGGCACCGTTATCATCCTTTTCAGCCAATTGCAAATAACAATGACCCCGACTAATTTTCAATCCCGTTACTTCTGCCGTCACCCAAAATCTTTCGCCGCTAAAATGCATCTGAAATATCCCCGCCACAATAGCCGAGAGTTCCGAGAGTTTTAAGATAGATGAATTCAGATTTTTCACGATGCGAATATAGCAATCGCAAATGATTTATCGCAATCAATTTCTTTTCCGATAGCTAATCACCGCCCATCCATTTAATACAATTGCGAAGAGTGCAATAATTCCTAAATGTCCTTGAATGTCTTTGAAGCCGCTTCCTTTTAACACCACCAAACGCATCACTTCAATGAAATAAGTTACAGGATTGAACCAGGTTACTACTTGCGCCCATTCGGGCATGCTATCGATTGAAGTATAGAGTCCGCCCATCAAAATAAAAACCATCATCAGAAAAAACGACATCAACATCGCCTGTTGTTGATTTTGTGCGATGGAAGAAAGCAACAATCCCAATCCCAAAACGGCAGGTAAATAAATGGCAGCGAAAAGATAGATGAGTCCAATATTACCCATCGGAATTATTCCATAAATTATACGCCCAACTAATAATCCCAATGTCATAACAAATAAACCCATCAGCCAGAAAGGAATGAGCTTACCCAAAATAAAATGATGTTTGCGGATAGGCGTCACGTTTATTTGTTCGATAGTTCCTACTTCTTTTTCCTTTACAATATTGAGCGCTGCTAAAAATGATCCTACCATCGTTAACAACACCACCAAAATTCCAGGCACCATAAATAAGGAATAACTCATTTCCGGATTGTACCAGTTTTTACTGATCACTTCTACTCTTGGAATTTCATCGAAGCGAGGGAATTGAATCCATTGGGTACGCACTTCCTGATTGTAATCGCGAAGGATCGTCGTTAGATAAGCAGCACCTAAATTCGCTCGTGCACCGTTGATGGCATTCACGGCAATAAAAAGATGCGCCTCGCTCTCTTTTACCAAACTCTTTTCGAAGCCTGCCGGAATTTCCAAAATCAAATCACTTCTATCGTTCTCGACATCTATCAATGCTTTATCGTAATGATCGTGATAACCCTGCAATTGAAAACATCCTGATGAAGTAATTTTCCGAATCAATTGACGTGAATAAGCACTGTGATCATGATCGATAACATCAATATTGACATTGCGAATTTCATAATCCGCAACAAGTGGCAATATGATTAATTGAATGATTGGCATTATAAAAATCATGCGCAGAATAGCCGGATTCCGAAAAATCTGACTGAATTCTTTTTGCAACAAGAATTTTAAACTTCGCATCTTTATTTTGTGTCTAAGCGAATATTATAATTTTTAATACTAAAAGCTAGGAATCCCACTGTCATCGCAAAAAGGATAAGTACTTCCTTCCAAATAATTTTTAGTCCTACACCTTTTATCATCACTGCTTTCACAATAAAATAATACCATTTGGCAGGAACAAAATTGGAAATTATTTGTAAGGGCAAAGGCATGTTCTCGATAGGGAACATGAATCCACTTAACATTAAAGTAGGTAAAAATAATCCCATCAAAGAAATTAGCATGGCAGTTTGTTGACTCGCCGTAACTGTGGAGATGAGCATGCCAAGTGAGAGGCTGGAAATCGTAAACAACAAACTTAATGTGACCAATAAAATTAAGCTTCCGGCGATTGGCAATCCTAAAACAAACACACTTAACAAAAGTATACTTGCAATATTAATCGCCGACAAAAATAAATAGGGAGTACTCTTCGCAAAGATAACTAGGATGGGTTTTAGGGGCGAGACCAATAGAATTTCCATGGTGCCGGTTTCTTTTTCTTTGACGATAGCGATGGAGGTCATCAATGTACAAATCAACATCAACACCATCGCCATTACACCCGGAACAAAATTATATGCGCCTTTCAATTGCGGATTGTACAACATGCGCACTTCGGGTTGTATGGTATAGGGCAATTTTTTTCCTTGCTGTAAATCAGTTTGAAAATCGCCAGTGATGACTTGAATATAATTTGTTAAGGTAGTAGCAGTATTCGGATCGGAAGCATCGGCGAGCACTTGCACTTGTGCGCGCTTATTATGTAGTAATGAATTTCCAAAATTCGCAGGAATAGTTACTACAAGTTTTACCTTCCCTCGCTTAAATGCAGCGTCCGCTTCATCGGTACTCTTCAAAAATTCCTGAATATCAAAGTAACGACTTGCGGCAATGCGATCGATGTAACGTTGTGAACTTTCATCTTTACTTAAATCAACAATCGCAATGCGCGCATTTTTTATTTCATTGGTTAAGGCAAATCCGAAAATAAATATCTGCACCACAGGTAAGCCAAACAAGATGAACAAAGTTTTCTTGTCTCTCCAAATGTGAAACCATTCTTTTTTTACGAAGGCGAGGAATTGCTTTTTCATGCTCAGTCGGCTTGTCGGGTGGCTTGTCGCGCCAATTGAAGAAACACATCATTCATGGAATCGGTTGCAAATTGACTTTTTAATTCAGTTGGAGTACCTAAAGCTGCAATGCGACCATCTACCATAATAGAAACACGATTACAATATTCTGCTTCGTCCATATAATGTGTGGTAACAAAAATCGTGGTGCCTCTTTGTGCCGCGGCATACATCATCTCCCAAAACTCACGACGAGTAAGTGGATCAACGCCTCCAGTAGGTTCGTCGAGGAACACAATTTTAGGTTCGTGAATGATGGCGATGGAGAATGCCAATTTCTGTTTCCAACCTAATGGCAGCGATTGCACCAATTTATTTCTCTCTTCAGTCAATTGTAAATGTGTGAGCAAATGTTCACTCTTTTCTTTAATTTCTTTGTCACTCAAACCATATATGCCAGCGTAAAAACGAATGTTTTCAAATACCGTCAAATCTTCATACAGCGAAAACTTCTGACTCATGTAGCCGATATTTCTTTTAATTTCTTCGGGATGATGTGCTACATCAAATCCAGCAACACTTGCTGTACCACTAGTTGGTGAACTTAATCCGCAAAGCATGCGCATCGCAGTAGTTTTCCCAGCTCCATTCGCTCCTAAGAAACCAAATATTTCACCTTTGTTCACTTTAAAAGAAATATGATCCACAGCTGTAAAATCACCAAATTTCTTGGTCAGATTTTCTGCGGTAATCGCGTATTCAAATAAAGTATTTTCTGTCTTCAATTTCAACTATTGGTTTTGCATGGCGTAAATAAAACAATCTTCGATGTCGGCTTGAGCTTCCTTAATTTCTAAATGGTCGTATTCATGTAATTCAATTTTCAATTTCTCGATGTTCAGAATTCTATCTTCCAAAACGACATGATGAAATTCACCGAAAGGATAGGCACTTTTAATTCCTTGTATCGTTTTCAATTTTTGCAAGAGCGGAAACATGTTTGCACCTTTTACCGCCAGTAAAGTCTTGCTATAATTTTTTATGATATTAGCAGGAGCGTCGGTACTCAAGAATTTTCCATCTTGCATCAATGCCACCCGATCGCATAATGATGCTTCATCCATATACGGGGTAGAAACCAAAATGGTAATGCCTTGCGATTTCAATCGTTTCAACATCTCCCAAAACTCTTTTCTAGAAACGGCATCCACACCTGTTGTTGGCTCATCTAAAAAGAGTACTGTTGGTTTATGTATCAACGCACAACAGAGCGCCAGCTTTTGTTTCATGCCTCCCGATAATTTTCCTGCGGGGCGATTGGCAAAAGGCACCAACTGTTCGTATATATCTTTTATTAAATGATAATTTTCTTTTACTGAGGTATTAAAAATGGTAGCGAAGAATTCTAAATTTTCCTCCACCGATAAATCTTGATACAAGGAAAATCGGCCGGGCATGTATCCCACTTGTTGCCGAATTTTTTGATAATCATTCACCACATCCAGTCCTTCAACAAATGCTTTTCCGCTATCTGCCAAAATCAATGTAGTAAGAATTCGAAAAAGCGTAGTTTTCCCTGCGCCGTCGGGACCAATAAATCCAAACAACTCTCCTTTATCAACATCGAAGGAAAGTGGCTTTAATGCTTCCAACTTTTCCTTCCCATTTAAATAGGACTTAGAGATATTTTCTACGTGGATGGCTTTCATTTAGAAAATTCTTTACTTAAATTTAATTTCTCCGTACATACCCAATTTAATTTCGCCCTCGTTCTTCACTTTAATTTTTACGGCGTAAACGAGATGGGCACGCTCAGATTTTGTTTGAATTGTTTTCGGTGTAAACTCTGCTTTGTCGCTGATCCATGTTAATGTTCCCGACAACTCTTGGTATTCATCTTTTCCTTTATCAATAAATACTTTCACCTTTTGCCCCAACTTCACTTCAGGCAATTGGTCGCCACTGATATAAGCGCGGAGATCCATCGAGGTTAGATTCGCCATTTTATACAATGCTTTTCCGGGAGCAGTGACTTCGCCTACTTCTGCATATTTTAATAAGATGGTTCCATCTACAGGACTCAAAACTTTGCTTCGATTTAACTGATCGTCAACTTGTGCTTTTCTTTTTTCAAGAGGGGCTTGTTCGCTTAAGATGCCACGATTTTGGGTGTTGATAGTATTCTTCTGTTGATCCAGTTGACGTTGTGCCAATGTCAATTGCTGATTCGCCATTTCCAATTGTGTAGTGATGTCATCCAATTGTTTTTGAGTAGCTGCATCTTCCTTTACCAAATTGGCAACACGATTTCTTTCACGCTCCATCATCGCCTTTTGCGTTTTTTGCAATTCGATTTGTTGTTCGAGTGTGCGAATGTAAGGTTCGATGGACGTTGTTTTCTCATTCAAGGCATTGATGCTGGCTTCCACTTGTCCGGACTGGAGCGCTAAAGAAGTAGTATCAATTAACACGGTGAGTTCGCCTCTTTTCATTTGTTGTCCTTCCTCCGCATTAAATTCCAAAATGCGACCGGCAGTTTCAGAAGAGACAATAATTTCATCTGCTTCAAAAGTTCCGCTGGCATCGAAATCGCCGTTTCCGTTTCCGCAAGAACTTAAAAGAACAAGTGCAGAAAACAATAGGATATAATTATTCATGCTTAGACTTTTCATGGTGTTGAGATATAGTCGTTATAATCGAGTTGAGTTTGTAACAATTGTAATTGGTGTAATAACTGGTTTTGACGAGATTGATCGGCGGCGTTCATCTCCCGCAAATAATCGGACGATGTTATTACACCATTGTCGAGTTGTGCTTTGCTGGCTTTTAGAATTTCTTCACGCAACGAAACGATACTATTATCTTCAACAATCAATTTTTTGTATTTAGAAATATCATTTCGGTACTGCTCCGCCGTTACTGAGGCATTCAAAAGAAAAAGTTCGCGTTGTACTTCAATACTTTTTTTGCTGATGGCATTCGACTTTCTTTCTGAGGGCAAGGAATACAAAGCGCCCAAATTCCAATTGAGTCGGGCTCCGGCTACATAAAACCAATCGAACTCATTCAACAACATATTCAGAGCGGGTCGACCGTAACCGCCCTGTGCGAAGAGACTCAGCTTAGGCATACTCTTTACACTTATTAATTTCTTCTGTGCGTCGACCAAATTTTCCTGTGCTTTAAACACATTCAACTCCGGACGAAAAATCGAAAAATTCTCCATCGCACTTTCCTTTGTAATAGGCTGCATGAATTTGCTTTCCTCCTTGATATCATCTCCGGTAAAAAGTGAAATCGTTTTTAACAAAGTATTTCTTGCGCTTTGTAATTCGGTACGACGTTGATTGTTCTTATGCAATTCTGCTTGAAGGATGGACAATTGCGAACGAAAAGCAGTTCCGTTATTTACGGCCGCTTGCATTTTCTTAGTTCCTGCCTGAACATCACTTTCGATTGATTCCACCTGACGTAATTGCTCATCCATCATCAACACACCCAAATACAATTGACGTACTTTCTCACGCATCTTTTGCATATCGGCATTCACTTTTTCCTGCTCCACCTTCTCGTTCATTCGCAACATATTTTTTTGCTGATGCACATTTCCACCATCAAATAAAAACTGATTAACATCGGCCACTACTCTGTATTGCTCTTTGGACGGAGGCTCGATAGAGAAGCCCGGAATATTAATTTTAACAGGCAACTCCGTCACTGCGGACTGATAAGATGCTTGTCCATTGATGCTGATTTGCGGAAGAAAAGTTCGATTCAAAGCAGCCAAATTAAAATCGCGACTTTGTTCCAATAAAGCCTTTTGCTTTATCAATGGATAGTTGGCGTTTGCTTTTGTAAGCACATCTTCCAAAGAAATATTTTCCTGAGCAGAACCTGGCAAGACATAAAAGCAAAGCAATAGAAGCAGTAATTTCTTCATGATTTATTTTTCTTCCGGCAACACAATCGCCTGTTTAATAAAATTGATAATTGTTTTTTTTCGTTGTAAAATAATTTCATCAAATACAACATCTTCCATCAACAATAACTTCTTCAACATAGGAGCAGCCACAAAAGGAAAAACTGTCATACTCATAATGTTCATCCATAATTCTCGAGGATTCATTTTACAAATTTTGCCAGCTTCCATCTCCTGCTCCATTTGATTTAAAAAATAAACAAAAGGTGGTTCCCCCGGCATTTTTCCAAAAAAACTACTAAAAAATCTGTCAGGATTCTGATGTACTTCATTCAATACAAACATGGTTAAACCTGGTTTGCTAATGAGTAAAGTAATATGCAGCTCCACATAACGCTCTATCTTTTCCATCACTGTTCCTTCGCTTGAAAAGATCAAATGTATTTTAGGAATGAATTCTGAAAACGCATCATTAAAAACCAATTCAAAAAGACTCTCCTTATTTTTAAAATAATAATGCAACATCGCTTTATTGATGCCGGCAGCATCAGCAATTTCTTGCATGCGGGCACCTTTATTTCCTTCACGAATAAAAACACTTCGTGCCGCTTCAAGAATTTTTTCTCTGGTACTTATATCGAGTTCTGCCTTTGCCATCATATTTAACCAAATGGTTGACAAAAGTAAATTTACAGATTGGTAAGTTCAAACATTTTTAGAATATTATCAGTAACCATCTTATTATCAATATAAATAAATTAACCAAATGGTTGAAAAGTTGCCTTTCTAATGGTTTAATAACAAAATAATAAAGGTTTTCGAATTCAATTATTTAAGGATTTAGAATTGCGTAAGTAAAAAAATTCCTCCTTTTCTACCTAAAAAAAGAGGCCATCTCATGCATTTGAGACAGCCTCCAATAACTTTACTCGTATTTAATTAATTCTTATTTGCATTTACAAATTTGTAATTTGATCCTATTTTCTCCCAAATAACAGTAGATACTTCAAGATTTGCTCGAACCCAAGTTGTAGGAATAAACATTTTAAAAGTGTAATCAAAAGTACTTCCATTTGTGGTTACAGATGTAATTTGTTCTCCCCAAGTAGAAGCGTGTGCACTTCCTCTTAGTACATGATGGTGGGCAACGGTTCCAGTTTGGCCGGATTGTGTATTTAAAACTCCATCCTCAATAACATAAGCACCGAGGTAAAAGATGCTACCAGCTGGCATATCTTTAAAAAACTTAGCTCGTGACGTAATGAACAAAGTATCTCCTTCTATTTTAGTAGTAAAGCCGGAATTCGCTCTTACTTCAGATGCAACATGTCTATTTATTTCTGCTACTACTGAATCTTTAGTCTGAGCCGCAGAAATTCCTGAAGTAGTGACCTGGGTTTTTTGCTTTCCATTAGCACAGAAGTCAGGCCATCCCGAAGCAGGTGAGAATGCTGTTTTAAATGCTGCTGCTGTTGTATTGTACATTAAGGAAGTACTTGATGCATACGTACCCATTAGTACTGCGTTGGGTCCGATGATATCACTTATACTCTCGTTCAAAGTCCAGCCCCATTGGCCACATGGACCACACCAAGTTGCTGTTAATTTATTGTACATCCCAGTATTTTTTTGCTCGACGTTTATTCCTGAAGATCCACTTCCAGAAGGTGAACTTGGATCATCTTTTTTACATGATCCTAATGCTATGGCTACTATGGCCAGAATTGCAAATAATTTTTTCATTTGTTATGGGGTTGGTAATAGTTAGAAGATTAAAGATAGATAAATTTCTAATTGCTTTTACATTTCTAGTTTTTTTTAAAAACCTCATTAAAATAAGTTGTGAGCCCTTATAATTCAATCAAATACGCTATTTTGGTGCCGTGGAATCAATAAGCAAAAACTGGCTAGATGTGAGTGAGTCCATCTCAAAAAACACCGTGGTTTGGCCGGGCGACCCTCAAGCCATCGTATCACAGCTTGCTTCACACGAGCTTGGCGATGATTATCAATTGTCTGAAGCTTTCTTCAGTTTGCATACCGGAACGCATATCGATGCGCCATTGCACTTTATAAAAGACGGAAAAGATGTAACTCAAATTCCTTCTTCTTCTATGATGGGAGATGTGCTGGTGATGGATGTGACCAATGAAAATAAAATTACCGCTGAATACTTGAAGCGACAAGATTTTCAAAATTGCGAACGAATATTTTTCAAGACTATTTCCGATGAAATGGATCGAAAATCTTCTCTGGAAAAAAATGATTTTATAGCATTGGATGTGTCTGCAGCAAATTATTTGAGAGAGAAGAAAATAAAATTGATTGGAATCGACGGGCTCTCAATTGCGATTGCAGATGAACTTAAAGAAGTCCATGTTTCACTACTGGAAAAAGAAATTGTAATTGTAGAGGTTTTAAATCTTCAAGAAATTACTGCCGGTATTTATGAGATGATTTGTTTGCCTATTAAAATTGCAGGCGCAGAGGCTGCACCTGCACGCGTTTTATTGAGGAAAAAATAAAATTTTGTGATCTCACCAGGAGTCGAACCTGGATCTAGAGTTTAGGAAACTCCTATTCTATCCATTGAACTATGAGACCAATTTGCGATGGCAAAGGTAAAGATTTGCCATCATAAATAATTTTCGATTTTAAGCGCTCCTATTCAATCAATGCTATATCTTACACCTTCATACAAATTTAGACGCACAGGTTCATTCGCGTTTAATTATCTTCCTGCTCTTGAAATTAAATAAGCTTAATCCTCTAGCGGTACTCGGTGAAAACCGGCATCAATTCTATTTGCTGGTTTTAATCAATGCTTTTGTAGGAAGTATGGTGGGATTGGAAAGAAGTATTCTTCCTCAAATCGCAGAAACGGAATTTCATCTGGCAGCAAAAACAGCGGTGCTCTCTTTTATTGCTGTTTTTGGAACGGTGAAAGCATTTAGTAATTTTTTTGCCGGGCAACTAGTTCATAAAATCGGAAAGAAAAATTTATTGGTCATCGGGTGGCTCTTTGTATTGCCTGTTCCATTTATGTTGATGTGGGCGCCGTCCTGGTCGTGGATCATCGCAGCAAATGTTTTATTGGGAATTAATCAAGGTCTCACTTGGTCGGTGAATGTGATGATGAAAATTGATTTGGCAGGCGAGAAACATCGCGGTTTAGCCATGGGCTGGAATGAGTTTGCCGGCTACTTATCCATCTCATTAGTTGCTTTCCTAACGGGATGGATAGCCGCAAACTATGGATTGCGTCCCTATCCCTTTTATTTGGGAATTGTATTGTCATTTGCGGGTTTGCTTTTATCGATCTTCAAAGTAAAAGATACTTTTCATCATGTTCAAGCTGAAGCAGCGACGAGTCAAATTGAAAGAATGAAAAGTCCGTTTTTAGAAACTACATTTAAAAACAAAAACATCAGTTCGGTCACACAAGCCGGACTCATCAACAACCTCAACGATGGAATGGTTTGGGGAATACTACCTATTCTGTTATATCAAAAGCAATTTACACTTTCTGAAATTGGATTGATCGTCGCTATCTATCCTGGTGTATGGGGAATCTCTCAACTTTTCACAGGAAAAATGGCTGATTTCTTTTGCAAAAAAAGTATGCTTTCTTGGGGGATGTTTTTACAGGGCTTCGCACTTGTAATTTTAGCATTTACGAATTCGATGTTAGGATTCATATTAATCATGGCTGTTTTAGGTTGGGGAACTGCGATGGTGTATCCTTCCTTTTTAGCAACGGTGGCCGACAATGCACATCCTCTCGACAGAGATAAAAGTATGGGTATTTTCAGATTATGGAGAGATTTAGGATATGCCATCGGAGCGCTACTTACCGGATTCCTAGCCGATATGTTCAATATTGAAATCGCAATCATTTCTATTGCTCTGCTTACATTAATTTCTGCATGGATCGTTGAAAAAAGAATGACCTGTAAAATTCAAACTGTTAAAATTTCGCCGTGGTTACTTTCCTTGATTCAGAAAAAGAAACATCAAAATTCATAAATTTTCTTTTCCATTGGTTTTCAGATGATAGGCTGAAAATAAAAAATATTTTTCGCAAAGAAGTTGCATTCCAAATGATCTTATCGTAATATTGCGATTAATAAAAATATCATGGGTGTTTCCAAGTCAGATGAGTTTACAGTAAAAGAAAACAGAATTGCGGCCTTTGCAAAAGCCTTGGCGCATCCTGCTCGTGTGGCGATTTTGCAATTGCTGATGAAACGTAATGTTTGTATGTGTGGAGATATTGTTGAAGAATTGCCGCTCTCACAGTCTACCGTCAGTCAGCATTTAAAAGAATTGAAATCGGCCGGACTCATCAAAGGCGACATCGAAGGCGCAAGCATTTGTTATTGCATTGATACGGAAGGATGGAATACAGCAAGTAAAGATTTACAGGGATTTTTCGAAAATATGTCGGGACATGTGAAAAAATGCTGTTAAAAAAATTTGATTTAAATCATCGTAATATAACGATACTAAAAAATAATCAAGATGAAAACAAACGAAGAAATAAAGGAAATGGTAAAGCAAAAATATTCAGAAATTGCTTTACAGAACACGGCTGACAACGCAACTTCTTGCTGCGGTGCTACGTCCTCTGGTTGTGGTGATGAGGTGTACAACATTATGACCGACGATTACAATGACTTGAAAGGCTATAACCCAGATGCAGATTTAGCACTCGGTTGCGGACTCCCTACCGAATTTGCAAGAATAAAAAAGGGAGATGTAGTCATAGATTTAGGAAGCGGTGCCGGCAACGATTGTTTTGTAGCTCGACACGAATGTGGCGAAGAAGGAAAAGTGATCGGCATCGATTTTACAGAGGCCATGATTGAAAAAGCGAGAGCGAATGTAGATCAACTCGGATTCAACAATGTAGAATTTCGTCAAGGCGATATCGAAAAACTACCTTTGAAAAATGATTTGGCGGATGTTATCGTGAGCAATTGCGTATTGAATTTAGTTCCGGATAAAAACAAAGTGTTTTCAGAAATGTGGCGTGTGTTAAAACCCGGTGGACATTTCAGTGTATCGGATATTGTGTTGGTAGGTGAGCTGCCATCTAAGTGGAGAGAAACAGCAGAGATGTATGCCGGCTGTGTATCGGGTGCAATTCAAAAAGAAGAGTATGTGAAAGCTGCAGCAGATGCGGGTTTTATAAATTTAAACATTCAAAAAGAAAAAGCCATTATTGTTACTGATTCCATTCTTGAAAATTATTTTTCTAAAGATGAAATCAATCAATACAAAGAAAGTGGCACCGGAATCTTCAGCATCACACTTTACGGTGAAAAAAATGCAGCTTGCTGCCCTCCCGGTTGTTGTGATTAGTAATTCTCTCTAACTTATTCGCTCCTTCCTTCAAACAAAAATTAAATCATCAATACATTGAAAAATATTCTTGTTCTCTGCACCGGAAATTCGTGTCGAAGTCAAATCGCCCAGGGGTATCTTCAGAAATTCCTGGGTGATTCTGCTACTATTTACAGCGCCGGCATCGAAACGCATGGAGTGAATCCCCGGGCCATTACCATCATGAAAGAAATCGGAATTGATATTTCGTCACACACATCTAATATGGTGGATGAATATGAAAACATTTCTTTTGATGTGATCCTTACCGTTTGCGATAATGCCAATGAAAGATGTCCGTACTTTCCTTCAAAGGCAAAAAAGTATCATCACAATTTCCCCGATCCTGCAAAAGCAAAGGGAACGGAAGAAGAAATAATGAATGAGTTTAGAAAAGTGCGTGAATTGATTGGTAGCTATTGCGAAAATTTAGTAAAAGAAATAGCATGAAAAAATATTATGCAGAACTCATAGGAACTTTTGCTTTGGTATTTTGCGGTACCGGCGCCATCATCATCAATGAAGAAACGGCAGGAATCGTAACACATCCCGGCATAGCAGCTACCTTCGGACTCATAGTCGCGGCCGTTATATATGCATTAGGTGATGTGAGTGGAGCGCACATCAATCCGGCGGTAACAATTGCATTTGCATTACGAAAAGTTTTTCCGGCGAAAGAAGTATTGCCTTATATTTTAAGTCAAATGATAGGCGGCATTTTAGCGAGTTTACTTTTACACTATTTATTTCCTAGCAACATTCATTTAGGTGGCACCTTCCCTTCCGGAAGTTTGGAACAATCATTTATTTTAGAAATTGTGCTCACCTTTTTGTTGATGTTTGTAATTCTACGTGTTTCACACGGAAGCCGTGAACAAGGCATTATGGCGGGCATGGCGATTGGTGCTGTGGTATTATTGGGAGCATTATTTGCAGGACCCATTTCCGGAGCATCCATGAATCCTGCCCGATCTTTGGCGCCGGCATTGGTGTCGGGCGAGCTGCATGTAGTATGGATTTATCTCACTGCTCCCGTGATTGGCAGTAGCTTAGCAGTATTAATAGAGAAAAAGCTTCGTTAAAATCTAGTAGTAATGAGCTCTTCATCTAATAAGTTTTATCAGCAATTAATTATTCGTAATTTTGTAAGATGATCTCACCACTAAAAAAATTAATTCTTAGCACATCATTAATTCTTTCCTTCCTTGTTGCCGCTTGTCAGCAACCATCAGGAAACGGAAAAACCATTAACGAAACGGTTTCAATTGAACAATTCGAAATACTTTTATCCGAAAAAACCAATGCACAAATTTTAGATGTGCGCACTCCGGAAGAATTCACGGCAGGACATGTTCAAAATGCTATGAACTTAAATATTTACGACAAAGGATTTGACAATGCTTTATCACATCTCGACAAAACAAAGCCTGTACTTGTGTACTGCAAAGCCGGAAGTCGAAGTGGTGATGCAGCAGAGCGCATGAAGAAAATGGGCTTTTCAGAAGTTTATAATTTCAGTGGTGGCATGTTGGCCTGGTCCAATGCAAATAAGCCGACGGTAAGCGATGATAAAAAAGCAAAAGTCGCCGGACTTACCGAAGAAGCTTATAAAAAACTAACCAGCGAAAAACCATTGGTGCTTGTTGATTTCCATGCAGTATGGTGTGGTCCCTGCAAAAAATTAGCTCCCATTTTAGAAAGTTTAGTGGAGAAGCAAGGAGGCAAACTCACGCTTATTAAAATTGATTCCGATGCGAATCCCGAATTGATGCGCGCCAAACAAATTCAAGGCATTCCTTATTTAGAATTATACAAAGAAGGAAAATTGGTATGGAAACAAATGGGACTTGTAGATGAGGCGACGATTGCAGAGCAGTTGAAGTAATTTACTATGGAGCATAAATTAATCAATAGTTAATAATTGATATTAAGAAAGAACGTTGTCCCGTTAGGGACTTAATATTTATAGGAAAGACCATCACATCAACATAGAAGTCCCGTAGGGACGATATATTGGCAACAAGTTATTGAATGTCTTTTAGAATATACCTCTAATCATAGCAAACATAAATTGAATATACATTTGGGTAAATGTTTTGGCTATGCTAGCTTTTATATTGCGTCCCTACGGGACATCAATCGCTATAGCCGATAATTTTTTCCCTATAAATATGTTGTCCCTACGGGACATTGTTTCTCCGATAATTTTGTCCCTATAAATATATTGTCCCTACGGGACATTGTTCCTGCGTTAATTTTGTTCCTATAAATATGTTGTCCCTATAAATATGTTGTCCCTACGAGACATTGTTCCTCCGATAATTTTGTTCCTATAAATATGTTGTCCCTATAAATATGTTGTGCCTACGGGACATTGTTCCTCCGATAATTTTGTCCCTATAAATATGTTGTCCCTACGGGACATTGTTCCTCCGATAATTTTGTCCCTATAAATATGTTGTCCCTACGGGACATTGTTCCTCCGATAATTTTGTCCCTATAAATATGTTGTCCCTATAAATATGCTGTCCCTACGGGACATTGTTCCTCCGATAATTTTGTCCCTATAAATATGCTGTCCCTACGGGACATTGTTCCTCCGATAATTTTGTCCCTATAAATATGCTGTCCCTACGGGACATTGTTCCTCCGATAATTTTGTCCCTATAAATATGTTGTCCCTACGGGACATTGTTCCTAAGATAATTTTGTCCCTATAAATATGCTGTCCCTACGGGACATTGTTCCTGCGTTAATTTTGTTCCTATAAATATATTGTCCCTACGGGACATTGTTCCTCCGATAATTTTGTTCCTATAAATATATTGTCCCTATAAATATGTTGTTCCTATAAATATATTGTCCATACGGGACATTGTTCCTATAAATATGTCGTTACTATAAATATATTGTCCCTATAAATATGTTGTCCCTACGGGACATTGTTCCTGCGTCAATTTTTTTCCTATAAATATATTGTCCATACGGGACATCATGCAGAACACCAGATAATAAAAATTAGGTTTTATAAAAAACAATCTTTGCGGAACATCAATTGCGCAAGGACGTTGTCCCGTTAGGGACTTAACATTTAATTAACCTATGAAGCAACTCCTCAAAAAATCAATAAAAAAGGCGATTCAACACAACTTATCCTAATAAGAAACCAGAAATACCGAATACTAATCCTGTAAGATTAGTTTTGAATTCATGATATTATGTTAGAAGGTTTGTAAGGTAAATGCAATTTCTTTCATACATAATACACCATTAGCTCATCGGATTAGTAAAAACATTTCTTTCCAAAATATCTTTTTGAAGAAAAACCAAGCATGGATATTTATCGAAAGACCAGAAAATAATCAGAAGAATATTTCTACTTTTTCACCCAAGGCAAACGAAAATTCTTTCCGTTTTCCTCCCATTGCAAAATATAATAGCCTGCATCTTTAACATCACTTACATCAATACAATCACCGGAAAGAGATGAATTCATATTGCAAATTCTACCGCTGATATCTAAAACTTTAAAATTCTTCGCTGTTTCACTAGCATTTTTGAGACAGATATAATCTCCGGCTGGATTTGGATAAAGCGTATATCCGTTACCGTTAGTTATCGTTGCGATTCCCTGCAAGCTTAAATTGGCGAGGATGGGGATATTCACTGTGGCCAATATTCCTGGTCCCAAAACACTGAAAGTTAAATTTCCAGTAAAAAAAGGATTGGGTGATGCGTTGGCTAAATCGATTTCAATAGGAATAGCTTCGCCTGGTTGTATAGTAATATTTGCTCCGGATCCGGAAGTGAAAAATAAAACGGCAGGTGAATTCAATGCAAAATTGGACGCTGTAAATGGTGATTTACCATCGTTCATCAACCAAAAAGTATAATGATTCACCACACTCGCATTGATCAATCCAAAATTAATGGTGTCATCAGGTGTATCGGTGGATGCGTTTGTATTCCCTGCAGAGGTGTTGCTAATGGATGTTATACGCTCAATAAATTGAGGATAATCGATAAAAGGATTCCGATTGCTTTGTAAAGCGGCAATGTCGTTGCACCGTTTGCGCTCAATCGTATCCACGCTAAATTGTTGATGCCATTGACGTAAGATGCCTTCTTGGTTCGTCAAGAAATTATTATAATTCTGATAGCGTAATACAAAATAAAACATAGCTCTTGCTACCTGTCCCTTGTGCGCATCGCGAGGTTCGAAGGTCGTCGAATTGACTTTGCTTCCTCCCACCTGCCAAGTAGGATTCGACACCACTCCGAAGGGCAAACTTCCTCTTTTATTGTTCGCATCATCGTCTGTTGGGTATAAATGAAAAAGATCAGCGCGCATGGGTTCTAGTGAACTAAAAAAGCCTTGCGGAAAAGTATGTTCAGTGTTGAAACTATAGGTAGCCAAATTCTGACAATCGGTTCGGTCGATATATCCTACCGCATTTCGTCCGGTATATACACACTCAATTGTATTTTGTGTGGCGCCCTGTCCGTTGAATTTTTTATTGTCGATGCTCATGAACATGTAATCGCGACCGAGATTATAACCTAGGTTGTTATAATTCGTGCTAATGATTCCACCTAGCGTATCTTTTAAAATTTGCTCATCTAAATTTTCGCTGTGACTATAATAAGTTTTACTGTAACGACCCTGTGCTAATAAATCAACTCGCAATGCGCCTTTATGTCCATCGTTCAAAATAAAAAGTTCGCTGTTGTGATATACATTGTGTCGCACTTGAATTTTTATCCAGATGTTCTGACTACCGCCATCCGGTATGGTAATAACTCCCGCAGACGTACTGAAGGGATTGTTTCCGTAGAATGAATAAAAGCGGTAATCCGTCAACGTTATATCCTGTCCCGTTGCATTGCTGATGGTCACTTGCTGACTATCCGGTAACAATTCGCTTTTCACACCAAAATTCAATTGGGCCGGACTCACCGACAGGTTTTGAGAAAAGGCTATGGTCGTTAAAAATACCAAAGCTATTAGTAGGCGTAAATGTTTGATTTTCATAGGTAGGCGAAGTTAAGAAAATCTTATCGTTTATACCACATGCAGAATCCTATAAAATATGGCTTTTACAACTGGAATACATATATTTACAATTAAAGACTCTTTACCCACATTATTCAATCCGGAAATATGCATAAATCCATCCACCTCGCTAAAAATAATTTCATATGGATTCTAATTTTTCTATTTCAACTGAGCAGTTGTCAAGGACAAGATTCTTTATATTATAAAATTCTTAAGCCCATTCAAAAAAGCCAAGCTTCGACTCCCGTACTATTTTTACTTCACGGTTTCGGCAGCAATGAAACAGATTTGCTTGGATTAGCACCTGCACTGCCAAAAAATTTGCTGATTATATCGGTAAGAGCTCCTTTCGAAAGAGAGGGTGGTGGTTATATGTGGTACAATTTACAGTTTGGAGATGGCACATTCAAAGAAGATTTAGAACAAGCCCAGCAAAGTTCTGAAATGCTAAATGAACTAATCTCTAAAATCACGAATGAGTATAAGATTGATACTAACAATATTTTCGTTGGTGGATTTAGCCAGGGAGCTATTACATCGCTACGATTGGGATTGAATCCTCCGTATCGTTTAAAGGGAATCGTTTGTTTGAGCGGAAGATTTCCTGACGAAATCAATTGCAATGAAAACAAGGGTAATTTAAAAAAGCGAACACACCTTTTCGTAGGTCATGGTATCGAAGATCGTGTGCTACCAATAAGCGAAGGAAGATTCATTGTGAAAAAATTAAATGAATGTGGGTTCGATATTAGTACAAAGGAATACAACATGCAGCATCAAATCAGCAATGAAGTGTTAACAGATTTAAATGCTTGGCTAGTTAAAGAGTTGAACAGAAAACCGAATGATTAAAAAGCTCGTAATCTTGTTTCCAATTCGCTGTTCGATTTATACATCGCTTTCCCCTCTGTAAAACTTAAATAAGGATGACCCCTCTTAAAATTGATCGCAGAAATTTTATAGAGTAAATACCAATGTCGGATAATTTCCTTCCATGCAAAAAACAAAGAGTGAGAAGGATCGTAAATATGAGTAGGTTCACTTCCGGCACCATTTAATTCAATGATGGAAAAGTTTTTTCCGGCACACAACTCTTCCCAATTGTTATACATAACATCTAAACGACCAAAATAAAATCCATCTATTTTTTTGCAGATGGAATTCATAGTTTCCAACAATTGAGGTTTAAGCTGATGTGTGATGTCAATAAACTGAGCCCCTCTGGTGTGACTTCCATAAGGAACCAGAGTCAATTTTTCATTCTTCCTTAAAACCTTCTTTAATTTTTCGCCATACATCTTTTTTAATGCTGCTAATTGGAAATAACTTCGTGGATTCTTCTTGATCAATTCCAATAAAGTAGATTCTCCATCCCCCAAAACAGAAAGAAAATCTTTGTAGACAATTCCCGTTATTTGTCCCTGTTCTTCTCCCGGCATGCGCGCATAAAAGATTCCCACCTCCTTTTTAAATGAAATAAACTCTTGTACCAAAAAATCATTCTTTGAGTTTTTCAAATACCCATCCAACTCAATTTCGCTTTCAACAATTTGGACGCCGAGACCTTTCATGCCTACATCTGGTTTAATAATAAACGGTAATTTTATCGCATGTCCTTTTGCTGAAGCAATTATATCTTCAGGTGTAGCATTCGTATTAAAAAGAATTGTTTTGGGAATATACTCACCTGGAATGATATCATAAATTTCCTTCTTTGATTCCATCGCCATACCACCGTTTTTGATACTCGGATTAGCTGCATTGAAAAAGAAAAGCGAACGGGAACGAATTGCAAAATAAATCCATACAGGAAATAGCGGAAAATAAATGTATTCCATGGGCCAATATTCCCAATGTGTAAGTCGGTAAAAAAACAAACGAAACTTAGTCATTCGTATTCTGATTGACTAAATTCGGTACAATTACTTCCATTGAAATCCGATCGTTTAACAAATCAAGATGTTGCATTGAAATTAAATCTTTCTTCACCACGGCTTGAGTAATGCTTACTGTCTTTAAAACATTTTCGCGATTGATAATGAACTCTTCTTTGTTATCACTTTCGTCGCCAAAATGAAAACGAATAATATTTTCTTCGATCTTAAAAACATCGGACTGTAAAAAATCCTCAAACAAATTTTCCTTTTTCAGTCTTACCTCCATGCTATAAAGGGTTGCCGACGACCAGATATAATTAGAATTCACATCGAGAATTTTTATGTGCTTCTTTATACCGTCCCACCTTAATTCCATCAACACAACACCCAACAACAAAATCAATGTAAATGGTTCTATTGTGTTTAGGTCTCTACTTTCAAATTTGTCCAAAGGGTTTTCGTGACTTAGAATCTCCAATAAAACCAAGCCTCTGCTTCGTGAATACGGAGGTGTTCTTACGTGTTTCTCAAAAGCGCCATTTAATAAAACAGCAACATGTCCAAACTGATTAATCGCAAACCATGTTCCACCGGCTTGTGGATCTTTTGGAAAAAGTAATTGACATCCATTTACAATTTCAAACCCTGGTGCAAATGCAACCGGACGAGAAATATGCTCATCTCGGTTGGAGGTAATTATATGTTTATTGGGGAATGAAATAAAACTTACTGTGCACATTGATTTCGATATTGCAGGGTGGAAGGCGCTACTCCAAACGATTCATTAAGGTTCATGTTTGAATGCTGATTCAATGCAACTTTAATCAGTGCTTGATGATGGATCATGTGTTCTAAGTTGTACATCAATTCACGAAAATAATTCGATTCCAATTGAAATGTTTCTCCATTTAATTCATACTCGACCATCAATTTTTTATCAGTCAACAAAATTTCATTACTAATTTTATTTAAAATATTCACAGCATGAGAACTACTGTTTTCTATTTCCTTATCTCGCTTGCGTTGATCATAACAAACAATCCCAGTTTCATAACCTGATAATAGTGCCTGATACAACTCAATAATATGTCGGGTATGCTGGCCTATACTCGCATTAGAAATTTCCGGACAAGGAAAAACATAAACTTCATGCTCTAATTGCAGCAACACTTCAATAAATTCACTGATTGTTTGTTGATTGGTTTGTAACATAGAATATTTAATTAATAGTACTAGGATTTTAAGGTTACGATAATACTAAATTAAAGAATTGCAATTCACACAATTCACTTGCTTTAGCGTGAACGTAAAGATAATACTATTGCTGCATATAAACAGCAGTGGTGGTCACCTCCACATCTTTTGCAACGTTTGTAGAGGGCTTCCCTTTTGCAAAGGTAATTCCGTAATCGGCTAAAACAATTTTCATTTTCGAATTGAGTGTTGCCTTGCCGTCCAACACGGTAATCGTTCCATTTGCATCAAATGGTTTTGTTACATCTTTTAAGGTCAGCTCCCCTTTCGCATTGGCTGCATACGTACCGTTTTTCGATAAATTAAAATCTTTAAAATTGCTGATTCGACCAACAAATTTCGCTTTAGGATACTGCTTAGTATTCAAAAAATTACCACTATTATAATGCTTTTGCATTAACGATTTTTCGAAATCAAAACTTTTTGTGGGAACAGAAAATACCCGAAGCCCTGATTCTGAGTCAATGACTTTTTATCAATGAGCGTTGCAACCCTTTCGCAGGACAACATCATATATTTCATCAAGCCTTTCATTTTTTTAACCAATTTATTTCCAAACATTTTCTCAATTGCAATTTTGCAGGATGCAGGATTTGCTAATAGTTAGACGTAGTAATTCCCAATTCCTGACAAATAATTTTAGAATCTTTTTCGTCGATGTATTTCAGGACGATAGATGCATTCCACTGCTGCGGCAAGGCAGAAAGGCATTTTTGTAAAGTTTTAGAAAAATTCGGATCGTCTAACAATTGCACTTCATAGGTTTGATTCCATTCTTGAGGTCGTTCATTCAACAACCAATTACCATCACTTTCAAAAAACTGATGATTGGAAACAGAATTATTTGTACCTTCTTTGTAAGACTTCCTGTAATGATCAGCAATTTTGTTTTTCATAATTGAGAAGAGCTAAGTTTTCGCTTCACTTTTTCCCTTAAATTTTGCATGAGCCTGCAGTGCCGATAAAAAAGTTTCTTGTACTAAATCCTCAGCAATTTCTTTGTTCGAAGTTTTATAAAGTGCCCATGTAAATAAATCATCAGAATAGGATGCTACCCATGAACTTATTTTTTCTTTGGTAGCAGAATTATTCATTGATCCTTGCATCTCCAAAAATTATGGGAATACATATTCATTAAGCAATGGTGCTTCCATTCTTGGTATCACGAGCCGGCTGAACAAAAATTAATTTCCCATCTGCATCTTCTGCCATTAAAATCATCCCGTTCGATTCGATTCCACGAATTTTACGTGGTGCTAAATTGGCGAGAAGAGTCACTTGCTTTCCTACAATTTCATCTGCATTAAAATGCATGGCGATTCCACTCACCACAGTACGCACATCTAAACCGGTATCTAAAGTAAGCTTTAGTAATTTATCTGCCTTCTCAACTTTCTCTGCGGTGAGAATGGTAGCCACTCGTAAATCCATCTTACTGAAATCGTCGTACGTAGTCTCTGCTTTAAATGGAGACAATGTTCTTTCATCAGACGCAATTTCCGTCATTGGTTCATTTGCAATTTTTGTAGCTTCCAATTTCTGTATTTGTTTTACGATTTCTTCATCTTCAATTTTATCGAATAATAAAGATGATTCACTTAAAGCATGTCCTGCAGAAAACACATCTCCGGAAAAAGCATCTTCCCAATTTCTGTTTTCAATATTCAACATACTCTTTAACTTCGTAGAGGTAAAAGGTAAAAATGGTTCGCAGAGATATGCTAAGGCCGCCGTAACTTCCAATGCAATATTTAAAATCGTTGCTACTTGTTCAGGATTCGTCTTGTATAATTTCCAAGGCTCGGTATCTGCTAAATATTTATTTCCTGCTCTGGCTAAATCCATCATATTCGCCAAGGCCTCTCTAAAACGATAACGCTCGATGCTTTCCTGAACCAGTTTCGGTGCATCTGTCAACGCACTCAAACAAGTTTTTTCTGCATCTCCTAATTCTCCTCGTTGAGGAACTTTATTTTCGAAATATTTCGAGGTAAGAACTAATGTTCTATTCACAAAATTTCCTAAAACCGCTACCAATTCATTGTTGTTTCGATCTTGAAAATCTTTCCAAGTAAAATCATTGTCTTTGGTTTCCGGTGCTGTTGCACAGAGTGCATAACGCAACACATCTTGCTTGTTCGGGAAATCCAATAAATATTCATGCAACCACACCGCCCAATTTCTAGAGGTAGAAATTTTATCTCCTTCTAAATTCAAAAATTCATTGGCAGGAACATTCTCCGGTAATACATAATCGCCATGCGCTTTCAACATCGCAGGAAAAATAATACAATGAAAAACGATATTATCTTTTCCAATAAAATGAATTAACTTACTATCATCGCCCTTCCAATATTTTTCCCACTCGGGAGTGAGAGCTTTGGTAGCGGAGATGTAACCTATCGGCGCATCAAACCACACGTACAAAACTTTTCCTTCGTTATTCGGTAGCGGAACGGGAACGCCCCAATCCAAATCGCGCGTTACTGCACGCGGCTGTAATCCCTGATCGAGCCAACTCTTACACTGACCGAAAACATTTTTCTTCCAAATATTTTCTTTGCCTAACAACCAAGACTGCAACCACTCTTCCTGCATTTTATCGAGCGGCAAATACCAATGCTTCGTTTTGCGTAACACCGGCGCCTTGCCACTTAATTGCGAATGTGGGTTGATGAGTTCACGCGGACTCAATGAGCTTCCACATTTTTCACATTGATCGCCATACGCATTCGGGTTCGCACAATTGGGACATGTTCCTGTGATGTATCGATCCGCCAAAAACATATTCGCTTCCTCATCAAAATATTGTTCAGTTTCCTCCTCTGAGAAAATTCCCTTATCATAAAGATTCGTAAAAAACTCAGAAGCTGTTTCGTGATGCACTTTATCCGAAGTACGATGATACACATCAAAAGAAATCCCGAACTCCTTAAAACTATCGCGCATCATCACATGATACGTATCCACTACTTGCTGCGGAGTTTTTCCTTCCTTTCTTGCACGTAAAGTAATGGGCACGCCATGTTCATCCGAGCCACAAATGTATTTCACATCCCGACCCATCAAACGTTGATAGCGAACAAAAATATCTGAAGGCAAATAACAGCCTGCAATATGTCCGATGTGAAGGGGTCCGTTGGCGTAGGGGAGAGCGGCGGTAACTAAGTATTTCATAATAATTATTGCCGCAAAGATAATGAAAGAGAACGGGAAAGCTGATGGCTAAATAACTATGACAAGTAGCTGGTTGCGATAGCGGACGTACCCTTCGAAAAGCACAGGGGCTGTTTTCTCTTTGAATCCCTCCGTGTTCCTTGTGGTAAAAAAAGAACGACATAAGGCCATTCACCAATATAGATATATCTTTATGCAGAAAGTATCATTAAAAGAAAACAGGCTTAGTTTTTAAATTTTAATCAAAAGTCTCCGTCCTAACAATACACTTTTCGCCAACCTCAAAATAAATCTTTCCTCCTATTATCAACGGATGATTATTTTCTATATGTCCTGCAGGAAAATTCATACACACCGGATAGTTAAATTCCTTTACGACTTCTGAAATAATTTCTTCGGCAGATTTTCCGAATGGAACAACATTGTCGCGCATATCACTCATTCCGCCAACAATAAGTCCTTGCAAATTATCCAACTTGCCCGAACGTTTTAATTGCATCATCATTCGATCGAGGTGATAAAGATATTCATCCAGATCTTCGATGAATAGTATTTTACCGTCGGTGTTTATATCGGATGCTGTTCCAGACAAGGCATACAACAAAGAAAGATTTCCTCCTACCAAGATCCCTTCGGCTTTCCCTTTTCTATTCCAAGCTGAATTTTCAATTGTATATTGTACTTGTTCGCCTGTTAAAAGCTTTCTTAGGTTTTCGAGCGCATCCTTAGTACAGCGATCGCCGCCCATGCTGTAAACCATGGGAGCATGAATACTCGGAATTTGAAATTGCTGATGCAGGTGATTGTGAAAAACAGTAACATCACTAAATCCGATCAACCATTTTGGAGACGCTATAAATTTTGTAAAATCAATTTGATCGATGATGCGTACACTGCCATAACCTCCTCGCGCGCTGATGATGGCATCCACTGTTGGATCATCCATCAAGGATTGCATATCGGCAGCACGCTGTGCATCCGTTCCCGAGAATTGATGATCGGCAGCGTATAAATTTTTTGAAGTTTTAATTTTAAATCCCCAACTTTCTAATAAAGAAATTCCGGGTGCCATTTCTTCCGGACTTACTTTCCGAGCAGGTGCACAAATACCAATGGTGCTACCTGCTTTTAAATAGGGGGGCGTTTTCATCTACCGGCAAAGATAATCAGCGGTAATTAATCTAGGGGTTAAATTATTCGAATAAGAATTTACACTCTTCTTTCTTCTGATGATTTTGCTTGGATTTATGCCCCTTCTTTTTCACGGATTTCACATCAAATATTAATTGAATTTAAATTGGGAGATTTATTATATAATTCTGAAAACCTCGGCAGACATTAAATCAAATTGTTTTTATTAAATAAGTAACGTCGGAATTACATTTTTAAGAGCCTTGTTTCTGCCCGCTTTGATGATGGGGTCGACTATATTTCTTTTATGTATATTTGCATTAATAATTTTTGAAAATTCATTTTATAAAAAACATATTTATGACCGACATTAATAAAATCGGTGAGCGCGGAGAAGCGCTTGCATCTCGTTATCTTGAACAAAGCGGACATCGCATATTAGCACGTAATTTCCGTTATCAAAGAGGCGAAATCGATATCATTGCAACGGATGATCAATTTCTAATTATAGTAGAAGTGAAAAGCAGAAGTTATCCATCTTTTGGAAATCCGGAAGCTTCCATCAATCAAATAAAAACCGATTTGATGGCGCTTGCGGCAGGCTTTTATCAGGAATTACATGATATCCGTCTCGAGATCCGCTTTGATGTGATTTCGATTATTTTTAGAAATGGGAAGAAAGCCGAATTGACTCATATGCGGGAAGCTTTTCATGCTCGTTGAGGTATCCAATTTGTCAATAACCAGAGTTGGACTTTACCAAGATTTCTATTTTTTGGATGTATTTAGCGCAAAATCAATGCTTTTTAAGATAGAATCAGGGTGAAATGATTAGTACTTATCAACATTAATTTGCGATCTTTGCATCCCAATTTATTAAAAATGAAAAAGAAAAGTAGCCCCGGCCGTGACGGTTCACGTGGCAGTAATGACCGCTCTCGACCTGCGACAGGAAGAGGCAGAGCCCCAAGAAATGACGATAGAGGTAGCCGCCCGGCACGCTCTGAAAAAAAATCGAATTGGGATGATTTTGATAATGGATCGAAGAGATCGGAGTCTGGTGAGCGGAGTTCGGAGAGTAAGAGACCGTATCAGCGTCGTGAAGAAAGTTCCGGCGAAAAGCGACCTTACCAGAGACGAGATGATAGTGGAGGGAGTCGGAGATCGGAGTTTGGAGATCGGAGTTCGGAGAGTAAGAGACCGTACCAGCGTCGTGAAGAAAGTTCCGGCGAAAAGCGTCCTTACCAGAGACGAGATGATAGTGGAGGGAGTCGGAGATCGGAGTTTGGAGATCGGAGTTCGGAGAGTAAGAGGCCGTATCAGCGTCGTGAAGAAAGTTCCGGCGAAAAGCGACCTTACCAGAGACGAGATGATAGTGGAGCAAGATCGGAGTTTGGAGATCGGAGTACGGAGAGTAAGAGACCGTATCAGCGTCGTGACGAAAGTTCTGGTGAAAAAAGACCTTATCAAAGACGCGAAGGGAGATCGGAGTTTGGAGATCGGAGTTCGGAGAGTAAGCGACCGTTTCAGCGTCGCGGTGAAAGTTCAGAAAGAGGAGAAGGACAAGGACAAGGAATGTATCAAAGACGCGAAGAGAGATCGGAGTTTGGAGAGAGGAGTACGGAGAGAGGAGAAAATAGTTCTGAAGGAAAAAGACCATACCAGCGTCGTGACGAAAGTGAAAATACAGAGGGGAAAAGACCATTTAAGAGGTCGGAGTTTGGAGAGAGGAGTACGGAGAGTTCAGAGGGAAAAAGACCCTATCAGAGATCGGAGTCTGGAGATCGGAGTTCGGAGGGATTTGGTGATAAACGACCTTATCAGAGAAGAGAGGATAGTGGTAGTGAAAAACGTCCGTATCAGAGAAGAGAAGAGAGTTCAGGTGGATTTGGCGAAAAACGTACTTATCAAAAACGTGATGAAAATTCAGGATTTGGTGATGGTGGTTCAGAGAGAAGACGCGACAGTAAGCGTCCGCCGAGCAGAGAAGATCGTCATGCAAAATTTGAAGAGAAAAAATCTTTTAGAGACCGTCCTGCCTACGGCAAAAGCGGTGGAAGAAAATCTTCTCCACGTAAACGTAGTGCCAGCGTAGGACCTGATTTGTCAGGAGAAATTCGCTTGAATCGTTTTATCGGAATGGCAGGAATTTGTTCTCGTCGTGAAGCGGATGATTTAATTACTGCCGGAGTCATATCCGTGAATGGTCAAGTGGCCACTGAATTAGGAATGAAAGTGAAACCGGGAGATGATGTACGTTATAACGGTGAGCGTATCCGAAATGAAAAACATGTTTATCTTTTACTAAATAAACCGAAAGATTATATCACTACTTCTGATGATCCTAACGATCGTAAAACAGTGATGGAATTAATCGCAGGAGCTTGTCCGGAAAGAGTATATCCGGTAGGACGATTAGATCGTCAGACCACAGGACTACTTTTATTTACTAACGATGGTGATTTAGCGAAACACTTAACGCATCCAAGTTCACGTGTTAAGAAAATTTATCAGGCAGAGCTCGATAAAAATTTCAAAGTGGCAGATATGCGTCAACTTCAGGAAGGAGTAGAACTGGAAGATGGTATCAGTAGTGTTGATGAAATTTCAATCGGTAATGCGAAAGACGATAAGAAAATTGTTGGTGTAGAATTACACAGCGGAAAAAATCGTGTTGTTCGTCGTATGTTCGAATCACTCGGTTATGAAGTGGTGAAATTAGATCGTGTTGGATTTGCAGGTCTTACCAAGAAAGATTTACCTCGTGGAAGATGGAGAATGTTGGATGAGCGCGAAGTAGGATTTTTAAAGATGATGGGCACCGGTAAGAAAAAAACATTGGTCGATTAATCATTTTAAAAAATGCTTGCAAATACAAGCTACATAAAGCACAAACATGAATAATGTTTGTGCTTTTTTTATTCCAAATAAAACAAGTGAGCACCTGAATTCTTTAGAATAAAAATTCATCAACAAAAATATTTTTATTACCTTTATGAGATCAAAACAATTTACATTACAACTCATGAAAAATTTAATTCTTGCTCTTCTTCTCTTTATTTCAACTTCACTTTCAGCACAGCAATTACCTCAATTATGGTTAAAAGAATTCACAGCGCAAGGGAAGAGTCCCGATCGCATCAGTAAAATCGAATCAGACAATGCAGGAAATGTATACGTATGTGGTTATGCTTTCGCAGAACGCTCTGTTCCCGATATTTTCATGATGAAACGAAATGCGCAAGGAGATACGCTTTGGCAATATTATTATGACAGTGGTGGAAAAGGTGAAGACTATGGAATTGATTTTACCTTGGATGCTGCAGGAAATGTTTACATCACCGGAAACTCCGATCGCACCTGGGCTAGTCTCACCGACTGCATGACCATCAAGTTAAACAGTGTTGGAGTTCAACAATGGGCTTCCAGATATCCAACAGGTACAAGTGCTGAAAGTTATGGCTATTCCATCGCAGTAGACGCTACAGGAAATGTATATGTGGCAGGAAAAATTGATCCTTTCTCGAGTAGTGATGATTGGTTGGTAATTAAATACAATTCCGCAGGAGTGCAGCAATGGGTCGATGTACACAATGGTCCAGGCAACGGGGAAGACAGGGCATTGGCTATTGTAATTGCACCAAACGGGAATGCCACCGCTTGCGGCTATGCGTATTCTGTCAACACTAGCGGTAACATCAATGCATTTGTAAAACAATATGATTCAAATGGAGGAACTGTTTGGTCCGACACTTATACCAATCCGAATTTCACCGGCGCCGATCGATTACGAGGTCTTGGTTATTCTAGCAATGGAAATTTATTTGTAGGAGGTGAAATCATTAATTCTAGCAATAACAAAATCGATGCTTTGGTGATGTCCTATAACAGCAGTGGTGTTCGACAATGGGAAACAATTTACATGGATTCGACTTCGTCCAATGATGAATACATCGCTTCAGTTATCATTGATAATGTCGGAAACACATATGTGAGTGGATCTGATTATGCGAATGGCTTTATCACCAAAGTAAATTTTGATGGCTCTCAAGGATGGAGAAGAAAATGGATTGGCGTGATGCCGAATGGATCTGATATTTTAAACAGCATTGCCGTGGATAATAACGGTGGTGTATATACGTCAGGACGCGGAATTTATCCCGGACCTGATTATTATGGAAACGGCGGACTCACCAACATGATCATCACGAAGTATTCTGAAGTGGGTGACTCACTTTGGACCTATCGTATTGCAGATAGTACAGATGCTTCCATGGGCTTTGCAATAAGCACTAGAAATGGAATTGTATATGCAGGCGGATTTAAAACCGATACCGCAAACATTGATGAAAACCTGCAAATACTCGTTGTGGACACTGCCGGAAACGGACTCCACGAATGGAATCATAACGGACAAGGTCAAGGAATCACAAGAGGACAATGGGTTCGTACCGATGCATCCAATAATGTTTATGCAGCGGCAACTTGTGATCGAATGTACAACGAAGGGAAAGATGTGGTCATAGTAAAATATGATCCTGCAGGAAATTTACTTTGGGAAAAATATTACAGCTCTCCGGCCTGGAACAATGATACACTTACAGGAATGGAAATAAATCCTGCTGGAGAATTAATATTATCCATCTCTTCGGACTCAGCAAAACTTAACAACAATTATAGACTTTCATTAGTGAAGATGGATACCAATGGAAACTTTTTAGATACGGCTTGGTATTTACCAACTCCCTTAGGAAGTACGCTCGCAAAATCGATGATCGTGCGGAATGATGGCAGTGTAGTGTTAGGAGTGAATTCAAATATCAATGGCGGCTTGATTATTTATTTCGATGATCAATTCAATTTTCAATGGGCTGCAAAAATTGACTCGACACTTTTTACTGCTACAAAAGTGAATAGCCTCGCTCTTTTTCCTAACGGAGATATTGCAGTTGGAGGATATACTTATGAAGCAAGTTTATCAAATCCCAAAGGCTTGGTTCAACGAATGAGTTCGGCAGGAATAAAATTATGGTCAACGGATTTTGATTCGTTAAATGTAAATGATGAGGTCTACGATGTGACGGTAAGTCTGAGTGGCGAAGTAGCAGCAGTAGGAATTTCAGGACACCCAAATTCCGGAGTATCCACACTCATCACTTACAACGGAATTACCGGTCAACAACAATGGCGACAAGTTTTTAATCCGAACACGTCGAATGAATATGGTATAAAAGTTCGCTATACACCTGCAGGAAACATCGCATACATCTGCAGAGGCTGGACCGGATTTGTTTCGCGATTTACTACGCTTCAATACAGTGCAGCAGGAACCTATCAATGGGCAACGGTGTACAGTCAAACCGCCAGTAACCGCGAACCCTTGCGACTCATCGTTGAACCAAATAACCAAATCGTTACTGCAGGATTTGCCACCAATGGCTCAAGCACCAACTTTGATTTCGTGCTGGTAGGATATAATTCATTAGGCATTCAACAGTTTCTCAACAACCACACTTCCTCAGGAAATAATCCTGATCGATTGGCTGATTTAAATCGCGATAGTCA
>Ga0209702_10001864_pt1 | contig 38510 bp, 38 predicted proteins | sample FRY01_FD_187210 | JGI IMG/M metagenome (GOLD analysis project Ga0209702, IMG submission 187210) | Freshwater microbial communities from Lake Fryxell liftoff mats and glacier meltwater in Antarctica - FRY-01 (SPAdes) (version 2) | ecosystem: Environmental > Aquatic > Freshwater > Ice > Glacier...
GGCGTCAGCATGCCTTCGGGCGCTTTGGCGACGCTCGATGGAAGGCTCACGCCATCCTCTACGAGAGGCGGCGGGCTGGCGCGGGGCGGGGTGTAGAGGCAGGCGTCAGCATGCCTTCGGGCGCTTTAGTGCCCTGGTAGGCCTGAAACGCCCGTTTTCCTGCCGTAAGCATGGCGCGGGCAAACTCGCAAAAGATGACTGGCATTATGACCGGGCGGACGAATGCTGGTATCGCGCCTGAAAGGAATGCATTGTTTGCGCATTATTGAGCTAAATCGTTGGATTTGAGGGGTTTCAATCGAGCGGTGATTCGGTTAAATGCTCAAATGGAGCAGTTTTTTCCCAAAAAGAGAGCATTTCCGGTCGCTTAGAAGGCATTCTAGCCGACCATGAATGCATTCTAGCCGACCATGAATGCTTTCTAGCCGACCATGAATGCTTTCTAGCCGACCATGAATGCTTTCCAGCCGACCGTGAATGCTTTCCAGCCGACCATGAACGCTTTCCAGCCGACCATGAATGCTTTCCAGCCGACCATGAATGCTTTCTAGCCGACCTTGAATGCCTTAGCTGCGGCAAGGAATGCTTTCGACGGGGCAGGGAAAGGTCTCTTTTTGACGGGGATTGACGACGCGGGCGGATCGTATCCGAGCGGCCCTAAACGAGTTCGAGAATATTTCTGGGCAAAAATCCGCACGGCCCCAGTTTCGGCCCGTTCGCGTCAATCAAACAATTCAAATCAATCCTCTGGTATGGCTGTTGCGACATGAGACCAATCAAATCCTCCAATATTCTGGGACAATTCCCAGGCATGGGATTCGCAACAGGCAGCGCCGGTCAACTCTACTACTACTAATAAGATGATCACACTACGCACCAGTCTCATCGGACTCAAGCCAGCGACCCAACTGGAGGAACACCGCAAGGTGGAACTCGGCCTGACCACCCACGCACCGCTGGTTTCTGCTGAAATGCGCGGCCAGCTCATCGGCCTCAAAGACCGCATCGAAGCGGTGCAGTCCGTCACGTCCGCGTGGGCAGATGCCTGGCGTTTTTCAGGCTTGCTCGTCCTCCTCACCCGCGCAGCATGACGCGGATTAAGACAAGGATTAGGAGGGGCGCACTTGATGCGGGGGCGGCAATGTTGAGCCTGAGCATCGCCTCATGCGGTGTACTGAATTTGGGGTGCTGGCTGGGCTCGATTTTTTGGAAAAAATCGGCCACGATGAAGGCCTCGTGTCATTCGGCGGCATAGCCTGAATGTCATCGGCCTTGCGGCTGCGACATGCGGTTTGACCGAATTGGCAACGTCGCTAGTCTCCGCTGATGATTCTTCATGCCAGACTGCACGGCGGCAGCAGCCGCCGTTTCACCGCCATCGTCCCTGCCGAACTCAACACCGGGTGGGACGCGGCATGAATCGGGTGTTCATCATCGCCGGTGAAATCAGCGGCGACACGCATGGTGCCGGCCTGCTGCGTGAATTGAAGCTGCTGGAGCCAGACCTACGGGTCATCGGCCTCGGCGGCACGCGCATGCGCGAGGTCGCGGGCGACGGCATCGAGGACTGGGTGGAGACAGCGGGCGTCGTGGGCCTGTGGGAGGTGGTGAAGATGTACGGCTACTTCAAGGAGAAGCTGAACGCGGTGCTGGACGCCATCCTCGATCAAAAGCCGGAGGCAGTGATTTTGGTCGATTACCCCGGTTTCAATCTGCGCCTGGCCAAGGCGTTGCGCACTGGCGGTTACAAAGGCCGCATCCTCTACTACATCAGCCCGCAGGTCTGGGCCTGGAAGAAGGGCCGCGTGAAGACGATGGCACGGGTACTCGACCTGATGATCTGCATCTTCCCCTTTGAGAAGGAGTTCTATGAAACCAGCGGCCTGCGCACCGAGTTCAGCGGCCATCCTATGGTGGACCGCGTGGTTACGCTGAAACGTGACTGGAAGCGCGAGCCGGAACTGGTGGGCTGGTTCCCCGGTAGTCGTCTGAATGAGGTGCGCCGTTTGTTTCTGCTGATGATGGACGCCGCCAAGGCGATCAAACTGGCCGTGCCGAATGCCCGCTTCGCCGTTTCAGCGGCGAATGAGACGCTGGCTGGCTGTATGCGCACCATGGCAGACGAGCATGGCATGCCCGAGGCGAAACGCTGGATCGAAACCGGCACCGTCTATGATCTGATGCAACGGGCGACGGTGGGCGCGGTGGCCTCTGGCACCGCCACGCTGGAAGCGGCCTGCTTTGGCCTGCCCTACGCGCTGGTGTACAATGTGAGCTGGCCCACCTTCGTCATCGCCAAGCTGGTGGTTCACATCAAACACCTGGGCATCGTCAACATCCTCGCCAAACGCGAGGTGGTGCAGGAACTGATTCAGGGCGACCTCAACGCCGACTCACTGGCCCGCGCCATGGTCGATCTCCTTGGCGACGAGTCCAAACGTCGGCAGCTCCAAAGCGATCTGGCCGCCGTGGTGGCGAGCCTGGGCAGCGGCGGTGCCTACACTCGCGCAGCCGCTGCCGTGCATGAGTGCCTGACGGCTTGAGCAGGTGAGGTCCAAAGATGTTGGGGGCGGACGCATCTTCATCTTGCAGGCTTGCAACGGGAGTGCTTTGTGACGCCCCCCGAATGCCTGCCAACGCCACCACCGCTGAAATCGTCGCCGCCATGCGTGCGGCGCAGCGCATCGCCGTCGTGGCCCATGTGCGGCCGGATGGGGACGCGGTCGGCTCCGTGCTGGGGCTGGTGCTGAGCCTGCGTGCCTTGGGGAAGGATGTCATCGCCCTGCTCGAGGACGGAGTTCCTGGCAATCTGGCCTTCATGCCCGGCACGGATACGGTGATCCAGCCCGGTGAGCCGCTGAATGTGGATCTGGCGATCGCCGTGGACACCGCCACGCATGAGCGCATCGGCGCGCAGTGCAAGGCGCTGCTGGATGCCGCGCCGCTGCTCATCAACATCGACCATCACCCCACCAATCCAGGGTATGGGCAGTTGAATTTCATCGACAGCGCCTCACCCGCCACCGGTCAGATCATTTACAATCTGCTCAGCGAGCACGGCCTGCCCATCGACGACGCCATTCGGCAGAATCTCTTCGTCGCCATCTCCACGGACACTGGCTCGTTTCAGTTTTCCAGCACGAACGCCCGCACGCATCGCATCGTGGCCGAGATGATCGAGGCCGGACTCGATACCGCGCGTCTGGCGCAGCTCGTGTATCAATCGTACCCGGTGCGCCGCCTCGAACTGCTGCGCGCGATGCTCAATGAGATGAAATTCCGTGCGGAGGGCCGCATCGTGAGCTGGCAGCTCACGCAGCAGCTCATTGAGCAGACGGGCATGGAACCCGGTGACACCGAAGGGCTGATCGACACCCTGCGCATGATCGACTCCGTCGTCAGTTGCGTCATTTTTGAAGACACCGATCACGGCAAGGTACGCGTCAGTTCGCGTTCCAAGGACGCACGGCTCGATGTCTCCACCGTGTGTGCGCAGTTTGGCGGTGGCGGTCATCGTATGGCTGCAGGCGCACGCATGAAGGGTCCCATCGGCGAAGCAGCGGAGAAATTTTTGCAAGTACTCGAACATGAAGTCAGACGAATTGATTAGCGGCGTCCTCTTGGTGGACAAAGGCCAGGACATGACCTCCCACGACGTGGTCGCGGTGGCGCGTCGCTGCCTGAACATGAAAAAGATCGGCCACTGCGGCACGCTGGACCCCATGGCCACCGGCATGCTCATCCTAGTGCTGGGCAACGGCACCCGCCTCTCCGACCTCCTCATGTCCGAGGACAAGGAATATGTGGGCACCGTCACCCTGGGGAAGACCACCAACAGTCAGGACGCTGAAGGTCAAACCATCGAGGAAAAACCGGTGCCCGCCGATCTCACGCTCGAACAGGTGAAGGCTGCCTTTGAATCCATGCGTGGCGACTTTTACCAGATGCCGCCCATGGTCTCCGCCATCAAGATCGGCGGCGTGCCGCTCTACAAACTGGCCCGCAAAGGCCAGGAGGTCGTGCGCGAGCCGCGCTTCGTCCGCGTCTATGACTACGAGATCACGCGCTTCGCCCCGCCGGAGATCGACTTCCGCATCGTTTGCAGCAAGGGCTTCTACGTCCGCACCTACGCGCACGACATCGGCCAGAAGCTCGGCTGCGGTGCCCATCTCAGCGCACTGCGCCGCACCCGCTCCGGCCATTTCAAGCTGCTGCCCGGCAAGCACGTCACCTTTGACATGCTCAAGGAGGGCAAACGCGACGAGGTGCTAGCTTCCATGCTCAGCCTCTACGACGTGTCCAAGCTGCGCGGCGCGTAAGCTTTGGCAGCGATGAGGCGGCAACGTGCGCCTGCTGTTTGAGGAATCTTGGCAAACCGTGCTTGCTCATCATGGTCGTCTTGGTTTGATGCTGGGCATGAACACTCCTGATCTTTGGAAAAAGCTGATCGTTCCCACGGATTTTTCAGCCTGCTCGCAACCGGCGCTGGCGGCGGCAGCGGATTTGCAGCAGCGCTCGGGTGCTGAAGTGGTGCTGCTGCACGTCACCGAGCCTGCCTATGAAGGGCTGCGCGTTCAAACGGGGGAACTGCATGGGCAGATGAAACAGGCGGCCGAGATAGCGTTGAAAAAAATCACCGCAGAGCATTTTTCCCATGCCGCGAAAGTGCGCCTACTGGTCAAAGAGGGACGGCCGGCGGATGTGATCTGCAGGGTCGCGGCAGAGGAGGCCGCAGACGCCGTCATCATTCCCACCCACGGCCATTCCGGCCTGAAGCATGTCCTGCTGGGTAGTGTGGCGGAAAAAGTCGTGCGGCATGCGCCGTGCAGCGTGCTGGTGGTGCGCGAGTAAGGGCGAACTCCATCACTCTCTACCATGCTGATTTCAATACTGTTGCTGATTGCCGGGGTCATGCTGGCCTGGTTTGGTGGCGAATATTTCGTCAAAGGTGGCGTCGGCGTGGCGCATTGGGCACGCTGGCCCAAAGCGGTCGTGGGCGTCACCGTGGCCGCGTTTGGCACGTCGGCACCCGAGCTGATGGTGGCCGTCAATGCTGCGCTTGACGGAGTGCCGCAGATTTCTCTGGGCGATGTGCTGGGCAGCAACGTGGTGAACATCGCGCTGGTGCTGGCGATGGTACTAGCCGTTTCTGGCATGAAGGTGGATGCCGCTGGCGTGCGGCGTGACTGGACGGTGGCGCTGCTGGCTCCAATCGCGGTCTATGGACTGCTCCAGGACGGCTGGTTTTCACGACTGGATGCCGTGCTGCTGCTGAGCGGCTTTGTGGTGTGGTTGTGCGTGGTCATCTGCCATGCGCGCAATCATGCCCGGGCACATGCTCCGCATGCCACGCCGGTGTCGCCAGTGCGGCCGCTACTGCATGTCCTGGCAGGCTTGGTGCTGCTGATCACTGCGGCGAAGCTCGTGGTGGAGGGCGGCAAAGGTGTGGCGGAAGCGCTGGGCTGGAGCCCGTTCATCGTCGGCGCGGTGGTGGTGGCTGCGGCCACCAGCACCCCGGAACTCGCGACGACGCTCATCTCACGCATGCGCGGCCACCATGATGTCGGACTGGGCAACATTCTCGGCAGCAACATTTTCAATGCGCTGTTCATTGGGGCCGTAGCCGCGTTGATCAAGCCATACGCCGTCCATCTGCCGGAAATCCAGCCTAGCTTGATCTTCGGCGTGCTCACCGTCGTGCTGATTCTGCCCGCGAAATGCGGCAGCATCCGCCGCTGGCGCGGAGTGCTGCTACTGGCGCTGTACGGCACCTACCTGCTGCTCACCTTGCAGCAAAATGCGCCGCATTAGTCCTCTGTATGGATACTGTTGGCATGTCAAAAAAAGGCAGACAGGACGATGCAGGCTGGATTCATCCGCCATGTGGTGTATGACATGTGAATCACTCCTTTGTTTGTTGCTGACTCATGACCGCTACTCCTGTTGAAATCCTTGCTTCCGTCCTCTTTGGACTGGCCGTGTTGCACACCTTTTCCGTGAAACGCTTTGCGCACTGGGCGCATGCGTATCCCAAAGGCTCCATTCAGGAGAATCTGCTGCACTTTTTCGCCGAAACCGAGGTCGTGTTCGGCCTGTGGGCAGCGGCGTTGTTTGCGGGCATCGCGGCGATGAAAGGCTCCGTGCATGACGCTGTGGAGCACATTGAAAGTCTGAACTTCACCGAGCCGAAATTCGTGTTGGTGGTGATGGTGGTGGCCGCAACGCGACCGGTGGTGAAGTTGGCGGAGACATTTATCTCTGCCATCGCACGGCTGCTGCCGTTGGGGGAGAGCCTAGCTTTCTACCTAGCCGCATTGTCCGTGGGCTGCCTGCTGGGATCATTCATCACTGAACCGGCGGCGATGACACTGTTGGCGATCCTGCTGAAGCGCCGCTATTTCGACCGTGGTATCAGTCTGAAGCTGGCCTACGCCACACTGGGCCTCCTGTTTGTCAATGTTTCCATCGGCGGCACGCTGACGAACTTTGCCGCGCCACCCGTGCTGATGGTGGCGGCGAAGTGGGAATGGAGCACTATGTTCATGCTGACGCATTTCGGCTGGAAGGCCGCCGCGAGCTGTGTGCTTTCCACGGCGGTGGTGGCGTTCTGTTTCCGCCGGGAGATTGGTGACATTGAGCTACATCATCATCATGAAAATCCCATCCCTGCGTGGCTGACGCTGCTGCATCTAGTCTTCCTCGCGCAGATTGTTTACTTCGCGCATTATCCCGATGTGTTTTTCGGCGTGTTCATGTTGTTCCTCGGTCTGGTGGTTGCCACCAAGGAGTATCAGGACGAGCTGCGGCTGCGGGAGGGCCTGCTAGTGGGTTATTTCCTCGCGGGACTCGTCACTCTCGGCTCCCTGCAGTCCTGGTGGCTCAAGCCGCTGATCTCTGGCATGGACGGTGCCACCTTGTTCTTTGGTGCCATTGGTTTGACCGCACTCACTGACAACGCCGCTCTCACCTATCTGGGATCGCTCGTTGAAGGCATCTCCGCCGAATTGAAATACGCATTGGTGGCTGGTGCCGTCACCGGCGGTGGTCTGACCGTGATCGCGAATGCGCCCAATCCCGCTGGCGTCGGCCTGCTGCAAAACGCGAAAGCTTTCGGCAGCGAAGGCATCAGCCCGCTGGGGCTGTTTCTCGGTGCGTTGTTCCCGACAGCGGTGGCCGTGGTGTTTTTCTGGATACTGCACTGACCTTGCGCCGCTGCGGCGCATTCACGCCGTCGTCAGTATTTCCGTCAAAGCTTTGAGAAACTTCACCGCGTCACCGGGGTCGTGCGCATGCAGGCGTGCGAGGGTGTGGGCATCCGGTGGGCCGATGTGAACGGTGATGCCGGTGCTTTTCAGCACCCGGAAAGCGTCTTCATCCGTGAGATCATCGCCAAGATAAACGACGGTGGAGGATGGCATACCGAGGCGCTGCATGATGCGGCGCAGAGCTTGGCCCTTGTGCCAGTCCAACTGCGGGCGGAACTCGATCACCTTCTTGCCTTCATGCCGCAGGATGCCTGCCGGGAGGGGAATGGCTTCAACGGCGGCATGCAGCGCGGTAAGTTTGGCCGCTGGCACACGGCGGTAGTGCAGCGTGAGGGCCACCCCTTTGTCCTCAATCACGGTTCCGGTGATGTCGGTGACGGCCTGTCGCAATTTGCCCGCCAGCTCTTCCAGGCACGGGCGTGCGGCGATGCCGGCAGGGTGCGTCCAGTCCAGCCCGGCCCCGCTCAGTTCCATGCCGTGATTGCCGCCGAGGATGACGCCGGTCATGCCGCCGCCGATGCGCGCAGTCAGATCCGCCAGCTCGCGCCCGGAGAGAAAACACAGCCACACCCGAGGGTGCAGCGCCGCGAGCTTTTTTAGCACGCGCGGCACCGTTGGATGCAGCGCGGCATGCTCCGGGTGATCCACCAAGGGTGCCAGCGTGCCATCAAAGTCCGACACAATGAGGAGCCGCGGCACCTGCCGCAGCCGCTGGCGCAGGGCCGCAAGCTGCGTCGTCCAATGCGGAAGCAGGGGGAGATCGGCAGGAGTTGTGGCTGGCATGGGAGGTTTCAACATTCACCGAGCCATGGAGCTCGTCAGACATGCATGCCAGCATAACGCGCCGCCACCAGCGCTCATGCGTCTGCGGCGGCATCCGCAGGCTTCACGACCAGCACGGAGCAGGGGACGCGGGACAGCAGCCGCTCGGCGGTGGAACCCAGCAGCAGATAACGCAGGTTGGTGCGTCCAAACGCGCCGATGATGATCAGGTCAGCTCCCGCAATCTCCGCGTAATCGGCGATGCCATGACCGACCCTGCGATCCTCATGCAGGATTTCCTGCGCGGAAATGCCGGACGCAGCCTCCAGCACCAGCTTGTGCAACTGCTCACGAAGGGCGGTGGTCAGCTCTTCAGGTGGCGGCAGTGCGGCCTGCGACATGCTGAGGCCGGACTCGCCAAAGGGGCCCATGACGGGAAGCATGGAGCCGGGATCCGCCCAGACGTGGACAAAATCCACCGCAGCGACTTCGCGGAAAGCGAGGTCGCGCGTGATCTCCGCCACGCGCTGCGAGTGTTCGGAAAAATCAACGCAGGTAACGATTTTTTGAAACGCCTGCGAATGGCCGGAGCGAACGAGTAGTACATTGACAGGAGACTTGCGGGCCAGTTTGCCCGATACGGAACCCGCACCGGCAGGGTTTTCCCCCGAACCGGCAACACCGGCAACGAGCAGATCTGCATGCAGGTATTTGGCGTGCTGCAAAATCTCGTGCAACGGAGCGCCGACCACGAGGGTGATCTCATGAGGGGGCGAAAGCGGTGTTTGCGCCAGCCAGGCTTCCAGCGCCTTGCGTCCTCCTTCCACCGCCGTGCGGGCGGCGGATTCAAACGGTTCGGCACGATGGCCTGCCAGCGTGGCCAGGGCGACGGAGTCGATGACATGGAGCACATGTAGTTTCGCCTCATGTCTGGTCGCCAGACGTTCGGCCTGTTCCAAAGCTGCACGGGAGCCGGTGGAGAAATCAATGGCAACAAGGATGGTTTTGAGGGAGGTGTTCATGGTGGTGATATTGTACGTCATTTATACGAGTTTTTCGGCCCGGTGACAATGGGAACCGCAGCACCTGCCAATTGAGCGCAGCCGGGACGACAGGCGGGAAAGAAGAGTGATCTCTGCATGATGAGAAGGGGATCAAGTGAGCAAAGTTCCTTCGAGCCAGGCACATGACGGGATGGCTCGAATGTTTTCCACAGTCACCCGGGCGATCTCAGACAGTGCCTCGTGCGTGAGAAAGGCTTGATGCGAGGTGATGAGCACGTTGGGGAAGGTGAGTAGACGCGATAGTTCATCATCCATCAGTACAGAGCCGGAATGATCCTCAAAGAAGATGCCTTCCTCCTCTTCATAGACATCCAGTGCCACGCCGCCGAGCTGACCGGCTTTGAGCGCAGCGATGACGGCGGTCGTGTCCAGCAGTTTGCCACGGCTGGTGTTGACCACATACGCGCCCGGCTTCATCTGCGCGAGCGTCGTTGGATTGATCAAGTAGTGTGTCTCAGGCGTGAGCGGCAGATGCAGGCTGATGACATCACTCTCCGCGAGCAGTGCTTCAAGACTGGCATAAGTCACCGCGTTGGTGGCAGCCCAGTCATTCGACGGCAGCGGGTCAAAGGCGAGCACCCGGCAGCCGAAGCCGCAGAAAAATCTGCGCCGCGATGCGACCGATCTTGCCCGTACCGATGATGCCGACGGTCTTGCCATGCAGATCGAAGCCGACCAACCCGCTGAGAGAAAAGTTCAGCTCCCGCACGCGGTTGTAGGCGCGGTTAATCTTGCGGTTCAGCGTCAGCAGCAGCGCCACGGTGTGCTCCGCCACCGCATGCGGCGAGTAGGCCGGCACGCGCACCACGGTGATGCCCAGTTCACGCGCTGCGACCAGATCGACATTGTTAAATCCCGCGCAACGCAGCGCGACAAATCGAATGCTCAGCTCAGTGAGACGCTCCAAGCAAGAGCGGTCCAGGCGGTCATTAACAAACACACAGACCGCGTCTGCACCTGCCGCCGAGGCTACGGTTTGATCGGTGAGCCTAAATTCGTGGAACTGAAAGGTGAAGTCTCCCGCGCCTTCGGCACGATGGAAATAGTCACGGTCGTAAGGCTTGGTGTCATAAAAGGCGATAGTCATGTTAGTGAGGTCTTATTTGGTTTTCGAGGGTCAATAAATTTTCGGCTGCAGGCGTTTCACGCGGCATGCATAGTTGGCGTACTCCGCGAACAGTTTTCGCAGCCAGCGCTCCTCCAGCCGAGCCTTGGCGTCCAGCAAAACGGCGAGCGCAAGCCCCGCGATCAGCGCAGGCCAGCTATGCCACAGCAAGGCCCAGCCGAGTGCGATGAAAACCAGACTGCTGTAAAGTGGATGGCGCACGATACTATAAATGCCGTGCTGCACGAGCTGGGCGTCTTCGCACGGTTTGGGATAGGGCGTGCGATTGCGCCCCAGTGCATGCATGCCCGCCAAACCAAAGATCGCGCCAGCGATAAGCAAGACCGTGCCCGCGATGCTGCTCGCTCGGCTTTCCCATTGCTCGCGAAAAGCGGGACCGAGAATAAGCATCGCCAGTGTCAGAATATTTTGCGCCTACACCCAGAGCGTTCCGCGCGTCATGTCGTTTTGAATCGTCATCGTGTGGTTGGGTGTTCCATTCATAACATGAGGGAGATGACTCCAGCGATGGCACCATAGAGTAGGGCTGGCAGGAAGGTTCTTCGCAGGATGTGACCTTCTTCGTTGTGCAGGCCGAGGATGGAACAGACGGCGACGATGTTGTGAATGCAGACCATGTTGCCCATCGCGCCACCGACGGATTGCAGGGCGAGGATTGTCGTGCGGGATAGGCCGAGCGTGGTCGCCGTGGTGTCTTGGATGCCGCCGAAGGTGAGGTTCGACACGGTGTTCGAGCCGGAGAAGAAGGAGCCGAGCGCGCCGAGATACACGGCGGCGAACTGCCACACGTCACCACCGGCACTCGCGAGGCCGTGGCCGAGGATGGCGGCGCAGGAACGCTCTCCGCCAGCCATGAGCAGCTTCACCAAGACCAGCGCACCGAGAAACGCGCCGATGGGTTTTCTCACGCGCTGGAATGACTCGACCCAAGCCGCGCTGACATTCGCCGACGGAGTGCGGAACAGCGCGAAGGTCAGCGCACAAACGAGGAAGAACGGAATGACCGACGGCACATAGAGCAGCGCGTGCGACCAGTTCAATTCGGTGCCGAAGATGTTGCGCCACTGGACGACCAGCGACTGGCTGATACGCAGTTCACCGAGTGCAGCGAGTGGGACATTCAGCGCGGGCGTCTTGGCGGTGAGCCACGCTTTCAACCCGAGCGCATCGAGACGCGTGACGATCAGGATTAGCACCGTGGCCCACAGTGGAAACGTCGCCTTGAGCAGACGACCCATCGTGAACTTTTCCGCGTCGCGAGCAATCTCGGCGGACTTCAATCCGATCCCGTGCCGTGCCACCCAGATTGAAACAGCGAGGCCGCAGATGCCGCCAGTGATCGAGGGAAACTCGACATTGAAACGCGCCACAGCGACCGACGGAACCATCGTCGCGACGATAACGAGAGCGGTGTAGCCGAGGTTCTCCCGAATCTCGCGCCAGGACACCACCACGCGCAGCGCGAGCAGCGGAATGACGAGCGCCGCACCGGCGTGCATCAATGCGCTCTTGAAGCCGATCGCGCGCAGCTCCTCCGACGTGAGTTGCAGCCCCTCAAAGCCGAACCACGTCGGCATGCCCACTGCACCGAACGATACCGGCACGGTGTTCATCATCAGGCAGAGCACGGCCACTGGTAGTGGCGCAAAACCGAGGCCCACGAGCAGCGGCGCGGCCAGTGCGGCAGGCGTGCCAAAGCCGCTGACGCCTTCCACCAAAAACGAAAACGACCAACCGACGATCATGAGCTGCGCGACGCGGTTGGTGGTGATGCCGTTGAGCCACTGCCGCACCGTGGTCATCGCACCGGAGTGCTCCATCGTTTTGAAAAGAAGGATCGCGCCCCAGACGATGAGGATCGGCGTGAGTGCGGTGAGCAATCCCTCCACCACCGCCGCATGGACGAGCACGGGCTTCACCGTGAAGTAAGTCAGCAGAATGACGTAGAGCACCAGAGCCGCGAGCGGCAGCGCGCGGTTCGACGACAGGCTCTGCTTTTTCGTCATCCAAAAGACGAGCAGCGCGACCGGCAGTGCGGCGAGAATGAGATCGAGCGCGGATTTCATGCCAGAGGTGTTTGAGCGGCAGCACGCAAGGCCCGCAATATCCCATCGAGCGATGGCGGCGCTCCGCCGAGCGTGCGGCGAACCCATCCGGCCAGCGGTGCCGCCACACCACCCGCCCTGGCCATGGCGCAGACCGTGGCACAGGCGCGCGAGCCTTCCGGTAGCCAGTTTTCTTCGGCTTCGATCTGCGCGACCGTCTTGCCGGACGCGAGCAACTGTCCGAATCGGCGATTGTGACTGTCTTGGGAGAATCCGGTCGCGATCAAATCGCCCATGCCCGCCAGACCGTAAAGTGTGGCGGACTGCCCGCCGTGCGCAGCCGCGATGGCCGCCATCTCGCGCACTGATGCCGTGACGACCGCGGCTTCGAGGTTGCGCGAATCCTCGCTGAGTCTCGCGAGGCTTCCGAGCAGAATCGCATAGATGTTCTTCAAAATGCCGCCGAGCACCGCGCCCGTCACGTCGGTGGTGCAGCTTGGCAAAAACGCCGGACCTGCAAACCAATCAGCCACCTGTCGCGCACTTGGTTCCGACGATGAGGCAAGCACGATTGACGCGGCTTGACCACGCGCGATTTCATTCGCGATGGCTGGCCCCGCGAGATGCACGCATGAATGTCCGGGAGCGAGTTGTTCTAGCAAAAATGGCAGCGGCATCCGGCTACCCGGCTCGAAGCCTTTCGCAATGTTCAAAAGGATCGCGCCGCGTTGGAGTGCCGGCAGGACGGCGGTCAGCGTCTTTTTCACAAAAAGCGAGGGCACGCAAACCGCGATGAGCGCGGCACCGCTCACGCACTCGACCGATGAATTCGTGGCGTGAATGCTCGCGGGCAAAGTGATGCCGGGCAGGAAACGTCGGTTTTCTCGTCGAGTCTGAATGTCCTCGACCACTGCGGGAAAGAAATCCCACATTTCGACTCCATGGCTGTTTCTTGCCAGCGCGTGAGCCAGCGCTGTCCCCATGTTTCCCGCACCGAGCACGGCGATGCGTCGCCGGTTTGATCTGGCGGATGATTTCCGGCTGACACGTTCCTCGTGACGGTGGTGTTTCTCGGTCACGCGGAAATCAGTTTCAGGGGCTGGAAGAGCGAGCTGCGCGCGAGCAGGATGGATTCGGCGAGGTTCATTGTGGATCGGGAAGCGATCCGTTTGCGGCTGGACGCGCGCGTTTCGCCAGCGCCTGGCGGTAGGCGGCGGCGTAACGGATCGAGCCGGGCAGAATGGGCAGCAACAGGCGGACGCAGCACTCAAGCACGCGCGTCGCGGTGCGGTGCCAGCGGCGCCATGGTAGATGCAGACGGGTGCGCACGGGGTCGGGAACGTATTCGCAAGCGAGGGGCATGAACAGCGGGCTGAGCAGACGCAGGGCAGACGGACGACGTGGCGAAAGAATGGCGTTGGCGACTTCGGCGCAGAGTGGATGCGAGCCGAGCAGCGGGCCGTTGATCATCGCGTCGTAGTAGGCGGAGAACTCATTCCACGTCTGCGGGCCGGCGGTGGAATTCAATCCGAAGCAGCGACCGAACAATCGCATGTCGGCGTAGAAGCGATCGAGTTCCTCGCGAGACGGTGGCGTGGCGCAGCGGCGATGCATTTCCACGGTCGTCATGATCAGGGTCGCCAGCACCCACATCTGCGCGTCGGGATTCATCGCGGAATATTTTTGCGGCGTGTCTCCCTTCACTTTGGCATGTGCAGCACGGACGGTGCGCATCACCTGCTCCACGGCTACTTTCGTGCCAAAAGCGATCATATAGACGGCGCCGAGCGTGCGGCGGAGACGTCCGAGCGCGTCGTCGCGAAACTCGCTGTGCGCCGCCACCCCCATCGCCACCATCGGATGCGCGGCCTGCAGGATGGCGGCGGCAGAACCGCCGAGCAGGACGAAGTGTTCGCGATTCAGCCGCCACATGGCGGAGTCGGCAGGAAAGAAGCCGTCGTTCATGGCGCGGTTTCCTGCCGGGGTTTGAGCTTCGCGTGGAGCGCGGCGTAAGCGGCGCGCAACTGGCGCGTCAGCTCGGTCCAATCGGCCTCCATCATTCTGCCGTCGCGGCGCGCATCACGATACGCCATCGCTTCTGCACGCAGGCGGGCGGCAGGCAGGGCGTCGCCCTCCTGGATACCGTAATTGAGCGCCGTGAGTCTGGCAATGGTGCGTGCGTAGTCCTGCGCGGGGACGTTCTTGCGGCGCTCCGTCCACCAGGTCAGTTCGAGCCGTGCGGCCTCATTCACGTCGAAGCGCGCCGGAGCTGCGCGTTCGATGATGCGGTAGTAGCGCTCCAACTCCGGCAGACAGCGTGGATCATCCGTGTGCTTGCGAAAATACGCGGCGGCGAGCGCCGTGTGCGTCCCGATTCGCGCCCCATCCCACCACGAGAAGCGATATTGCCCGCACGCTAGCTCCATGGTTTGAGCGCCCAGACGAAACCAGTGCCCTTCGTAATAGTTCCGCCACATCGCCGATTCCACGCGGCCCAATTCGGCGGGTTCAAACCCGCTCAAGTCGGGTCGTGCGAGGAGATGCTGCCCGAAGATGGCGACCGCGAGCGTGGCGGCAGACAGACCCGCGACGCGGGCGGCGACGCGCCACCCACGTCGGGCCGAAGTCCGGCCTCCGGGCCGCGGGGCTGCGTGTTGGTGGACGGGCGGCGGTGAATTCATGCGGCGAGAATTCAGGGCGTATTGCGCCAGCGCACGGTGAGGGAGGCATGTTTCATGTGTTCTTCACAGTGGCCTCCGTCTCCAGAATCGCCAGCGTGGTTTTCAGCACGGTGTCAGGGGTCAGCGAGATGCTATCGATGCCTTGTTCGACGAGGAACTGGGCGAACTCGGGATAATCGCTCGGGGCTTGGCCGCAGATGCCGATCTTGCGGCCTTTTGCACGGCAGGTGGCGATGACCTGAGCGATCATCTTTTTCACGGCAGCGTTTCGTTCGTCGAAAATGGGCGCGACGATCTCGCTGTCGCGGTCAACGCCGAGGATGAGCTGCGTGAGGTCGTTCGAGCCGATGCTGAAGCCGTCGAAGATTTCGGCGAATTCTTCGGCGAGGATGACGTTGCTCGGGATCTCGCACATGACGTAGATTTCCAGGCCGTTTTCGCCGCGCTTGAGGCCGTGCTTCGCCATTTCTGCCTGCACCTGTTTGCCTTCGTCAATGGTGCGGCAGAACGGAATTATGAGTTTCAAATTGGTAAGGCCCATTTCCTCGCGCACTTTTTTCACCGCCTGGCATTCCAGGGCGAAACCTGCCTGATAGCGTGGATGATAATAGCGGCTGGCACCACGGAAGCCGATCATCGGATTCTCTTCGGAAGGCTCGAATTCGGCCCCGCCGATGAGGTTTGCGTACTCGTTCGATTTGAAGTCGCTCAGACGCAGAATGACCTCCTTCGGATAAAATGCGGCGGCGAGCATCGCCACGCCCTGCGCGAGTTTGTCCACGAAAAACTGCGGTTTGTCGTCGTAGCCGGCGGTGAGGCGTGCGATCTCGGCCTGCGCCTGCTTGTCGGCAAGTGTGTTGAAGCCGATCAGCGCGAGCGGATGAATTTTGATGTAGGTGTTGATGATGAATTCCATCCGCGCAAGCCCCACGCCAGCGCTCGGGATGAAGGAGAGCGCAAACGCCTCCTCTGGATTGGCGAGGTTCATCATCACCTTGGTTTTCGGTGTCGCCAGTTCCTTCAAATTCGTGCGCTCGACCTCAAAAGGCAGCGCACCTTCATAGACGAAGCCGTTGTCGCCTTCAGCGCAGCTCACGGTGACGATTTGGCCGTCTTTGAGCGCCTCCGTGCCGTGTTCCGTGCCGACGATGGCGGGCACGCCGAGTTCACGGCTGACAATGGCGGCATGACAGGTTCTACCGCCGCGATTGGTGATGATAGCGGCGGCCTTTTTCATGATCGGCTGCCAATCGGGATCGGTCTTGTCGGTGACGAGCACTTCGCCCTGCTGAAACTGGCCGATGAACTCGGCGCTTTGAATGACGCGCACTTTGCCGGTGGCGATCTTCGCGCCGACGCTGCGTCCGCTGGCCAGCACGGTGCTGCGCTGCTGCAATCGGTAGGTTTCCAGCACATCGAGATCCTTGCGCGACTGCACGGTTTCAGGACGGGCCTGCACGATGAACAGCTCTCCCGTGATGCCGTCCTTCGCCCACTCCAGATCCATTGGCGCATGGCTACCACGCTTGGCGGAGTAGTGGTCTTCGACAATGCAGGCCCAACGCGCGAGTTCGAGCACTTCGTCATCATTGAGCGCGAGCTTGGCGCGATCTCCGGGCGCGACGGGCACGTTCTTGACCATCTTGCCGCCGCCGCTGTCGTAGATGAGTTTGAATTCCTTGCTGCCAACGGTCTTTTGCAAAATGGGTCGATGACCGGTCTTCAGCGTGGTCTTGAACACGGTGTATTCATCCGGCGTGACGGAACCCTGCACCACGTTTTCACCGAGTCCATAAGCCGCGCTGATCATCACTGCGTCGCGAAAGCCGCTTTCGGTGTCGATGGTGAACATGACGCCGGAGCAGGCGAGATCAGAGCGCACCATGCGCTGCACGCCGATGCTGAGCGCGACCTTGAAATGATCGAAGCCCTTGTCCACACGGTAGCTGATGGCGCGGTCGGTGAACAGCGAGGCGAAGCAGCGTTTGCAGGTCTCCAGCAGTGCGGTGCTGCCGTGGACGTTCAAATAGGTCTCCTGCTGCCCGGCGAAACTCGCGTCTGGCAGATCCTCTGCCGTGGCGGAAGAGCGCACGGCGACATCCAGCGGCGCTTTGGCATCGCCCTGCAACTGCGCATAGGCATCCGCAATCATTTGCTGCAAATCAGCGGGCAGCGTGGCACCAAGGATAGCCTGGCGCACGGCTTGACCGCGCTGGCTGAGGTTCGCCATGTCGTGGGTGTCGAGATCCGCGAGCGTGCTGCGAATCTTCTCATCAAGCTGCGCCTCATTGATGAAATGGCGGTAGGCATCCGCCGTGATGGCGAATCCATCCGGCACTTTCACGCCTTTGCTGGCAAGCTCGCGCACCATCTCGCCGAGCGAGGCGTTTTTGCCGCCGACCGAAGGGACATCTTCAATGGTGATATCGGCGAACCATTTGATGAAGGCATGTGGAGTGGGTGTGTTCATGATGATGTTGATGGGGGTGGATTTGCGGAAAGGCAGGATGAGACGGACATGAGCTGCCGCACGGCATCAGCGGCGGCATCGGCAAAGGGGGTAAGGGCCAGATGGGCGCCCATTTCACGCAGACTGGCGGATTCATGATCTGAGTTTGCGGTCACGGCGATGCATCCCCGGTAGCCGCAGTCTTCGAGGCCGTGTAGCAGGATCTGATTCACATGCTTGTCACGAATGCTGTTCACGACCCAGCGGGCTTCATCCAAAGGTAGCGAGGCCAGGAAGCCGGGATCTTCGGCATCGCCATACACCGTCTCCATGCCATCGTGGGTGAATCCGCGCAGGAGCCCGGGATCGCTGTCCACTCCCATCACATGCAGGTCGAGACGTTCGAGTTCGCGCACCAGCGCCATGCCATAGCGGCCCAGCCCAAAGACGATGACGTCCACGGGCCGTGCGTTGGGCTTGGTCTCATGGTCTTGCGCTTTACGTCCGGGATTCTTACGCTCAAAAATGCCTAGCCAAGGCTCCAGACGATCATAGAGCGGCCCGGAGTAAAGGATCATGTAAGTGGACAAGCTGATGGTGATGAGTCCGACCAGGGTGATCACGCCCATCACGTCTTTATCCAAATGCCCCAGCCTCATTCCGAGAGCGCCGAGGATGAGCGAGAACTCGCTGATCTGCGCCACCGTGAGGCCGGCGAGGAAGCCTGTGCGTTTGCGATAACCCATCGCACCCATGATGACCATGACGATGAGCGGATTCCCAACGAGCACGAAGACGGAGAGAGCCAGCGCAGGCAGCACCTGGCCAGCCATCGCGCCGAGATCGAGGTGCGCACCCAGATCGATGAAGAAGAACAGCAGTAGAAAATCGCGCAGGCTGACCAGACGTGAGCCGATCACTTCACGATAAGGTGTGGAGGCAATGGATACACCGGCGAGAAAGGCCCCCACCTCCTTGCTGAAGCCGAGATGATGTGCCACTGCGCTCAGCGACACCGCCCAGGCCACTGCACTGAGCACCAGCAGTTCCCGTGAGCGTCCCAAGCGCCGCAGCAGGGGTGTCAGCACCCATTTCATCAGTGCGGCCAAAACGCCAATAAAGGCCGCGCCTTTACCCAGCACAGCCAAAGCCTGCGCTCCCAGCGTAGCGGTGTCACCAGCCGACCCCATGGCAGTCAGACCGATCATCACCAGGACCACGACGATGTCCTGCACGATGAGAAAACCAATAGCGATGCGGCCATGAAGGGTGTTCGTCTCCTTTTTGTCTGAGAGCAGCTTCACGATGATGATCGTACTGGAAAAAGTGAGCGCTACCGCGATATAAACCGCCGGGACCACGTCCATGCCCAAGGCCAGGGCTAGAACGAAGCCCACGACAGAGGTGAAGAACACCTGCCCCAAGCCGGTTGCCAAAGCCACGGGGCCAAAAGCGCGGATGATGTGCAGGTCCAGCTTCAATCCCACGACAAAGAGGAGTAACGAAATGCCGAGCCCGGCGAGCAGGCCCACCTGATCATTGGCTGAGACGATGCCCAAAACCGACGGCCCCAACAACCCACTCCATGGCATCACCTTGCAGATGATCGTCGCCCAACTCGTTGATCATTATGGCTGGGAGATGCTCGGGCGCATGATCCCGATCAATTGCTTCAACTGGCAGCCCAGCATCAAATCCAGCCTCGTGTTTCTACGCCGCACCCCTTGGGCGCGTGACAAGGTAGAGGCGCTGTATCTTGATTCACTCCCCGACATGCAGCCGCCAAGCGCGCGTGACCAGCCGCCGCACTGACCCCGCCAGCGCCGTTCGCGACGGCCATGCACCAGGTGAACTGGGTGCCACAAGCTGCGCCTCGGTCTGGACGAAAGCGGGTTGGTCGAGCCTGCGCGTGGGTGGCTGGTGCCGCAGGGTTTGGGCGTGGCAGTCGTAACCTTGCACTTGTCCCGCGTTGATCGCAACGCGATATTTTTTTTGAAAAAAATACTGACGCCGTTCGGTATTTGTGCAATATGATTCGGAAATAGCAAAGCAGTGTCATGTGAACGGCCCTCAGTCCCCCAAATCAATCTCATGAAAACTCATCTCTACATCCTGATCGTTTCGGTCTTCTTGGCTCTTAATCCCGCTCGTGCCGATATAGCGCTTGGCGCTCCTGGCGTGGGTAACGGCGGCACTCCAGCGCCCGTGGTGACGCGCGTTCCCTTCCGCGTTGAACTTTTTCTTGATGTTTACAAGTTCGTGTACTCAGGCTTTGAGGTCAAAGGCAACACTGCGGGCGCTCCCGGATCGTACGGCACCCGAGGCAACGGTGGCCAAGTCCATTACAAGGCCACGGTGTCCGCCGACAAATCCGCGGTAACCGGGACACACGGGACACCCGGGGTATATAGGAAGAATATCAAATACGACAGTCAGGAATTCGGTGCGCGGAAAATCACATGCAGAGACATTGAGGATTTCAACACCGCCGCGCTGCAGACAGTGTTGATCACCCCGGTCGTCTTCCGCGCAGACCCCGCAGCCACTGAGTACATCCAGATCAAGCTCGTGTGGCAGGGCGGGGGCAATGGCCACAAGCCTGACGGGATTTTCAACATCTTGGGCGAATATCAGTATCAGCCACCAGCCCCGACCGGGAGCTTGAATTTTGCGGTGGGTGAGTGGATGTTGAGTACCACTACCACCGTGCAGCCGACGGGCGTCGCCACTATCATTCGAGAGTAAAGCCGTGGCTATGGGGAGCCGCGCGGGCGCTGCTCCGTTGCAGATTCGACATCTACCTTTTATGGCTATGTTTGGACCGACAAACTCGTCTGGTGCGCGCTGCGCGCTGATCTTGGCGGCACTGCTGTCATTTGTCAGCAGCGCTTCACCCATTTGCGCCCAAGTCGCCCCGCCCAAGGACGTCGTCGCACAGCGGCAAGGTGCTATGCGTGCCGCCGTCACCGAGCAAACGCTGCGCAAGCAGGCGGGGAGCGCGACCACGCTCAATGCGTTGATGGCAGCCAAGTCCAAGGCCGTGGGCGAGACCCGGCCCTCAACCGAGAGCTCACTCCTCTCGAGTTCCGTCATCCTGTCCGATGGCGAGAAATACACGCTGGTGCCCGCCGGTTCGATCCTGCACCTGCCAGCGACGCACCGCTCCCATGTGGTCGAGAAACCGCAGGGTGACTTCACCTTCTGGCCAAATTTTCTCCAGCGGAACGCCACTTGGCTGGCAGCCAAGGAGATACCGTTGACGATGGCCAAGGGCGATGCCAAGGCCGCGCAGCAGGTGCTGCACGAGGTCGCTACGGAGCGACGCGTGCTGGTCGCGGTTTACAAGAACGGTCCCATCACGATCCTCGAACCAAAACCGGGTGCGGCAGACGCGGACAAGCCAGCATCAAAACCAGCAGCGGCGGACTCGAAACCCACCACCAAACGCTAATACCATGAAAATACCGCGAGCGATTCTGCTGGCCAGCCTGGCCGGGTTACCCCCCCTATGGGCGCAGGAGGCTTTTGTACGGCAGACCGATCTGGAGTTCGGATTGGTGTATGACATGCCCCTCGCGAGCACCGGCGGCTCGTTCATCGCCCCGCTGCCCATCAGTGAATCGGGCGCGAAGTTCGAGATGTTCGCGCGCGGCACCGCTTGGGACTCAAATATCTACCTACTCGACACCAAGCTCATCCGCGCCTACACCCCATTGGCGACCCTCGACCTCGTTTCCGAGGACTCGTATGTCCGCGGAGATCCTGCCAGTGGAAACTATGTCCGGCGCACCCGTGCCGACCGGCCCTTCAGCCTGAACATCCACGTGGCGGGACTGGTTCCTGGCAGTGCGAACACAGCGGAGCGGGCCGTCTATTTCTCCTGCAAGGGTAGCAACTACGACCTGACGACCTATTCCGGGCTAGGCCAGCCCGCATACCTGCTGAGCGAGTCCGACCTGGAAAACGGCGACCTGACCATCGGGCCCCTTTATCACGAACTGACGACGGCGACACTCACCGGCGGCTGCGGCGAGCAATCCTACACGTTTGTGCGCTACGCGGCCGATGGGGTGCCGGACACCATCCTCGCTCAGCCGAAGATCGAAATTTGGCCAGTCGCCACCGCAGCAGTGGCCAACATCACCGTAAACCAGTTGTTCATTGATCGCATCCCCGCAATCGTCCTGACGCTACTACATCTGTATCCCGACTCGCGAACCTACGCGCAGGTGTATCGCGGCACCGCCGTGCTAGGCACGACGGGCACGGTGGTCGAGGCCTCAGAACGACGCTACGGCCGCCACTACAACCCCGACCAAGCAGAGGAGCCGACCAATGTGCCGCAGGACGTTTCCATCTCGATCGAAGATCTGTCCAAGTATGCGGCGGCGGATGGCACCTACACCCTCGAGGTGATCACCGAAACACCATTTTTTGGCCGCGCACCGGAACGTCTGCTGAACATCACCTTCAATGTGGATCGCGTGATTTCTTCGCGTGGCCAATTAAGCACCGCTGAGAAACCCAATCCGTGAACACGCCGGAGTTGACCATGCCGCTGCTGAGGATCCCCTCACGCCGCCGTCTTGGACCTCGGCATGAGCAAGGCAGCCTGCTGCTGGAGGTATCCGTGGCGATGGGCTTCACGGCACTGCTGGCGCTCATGGTCATGAAGGCATCACTGCTCGCCCTGTCGAACAACCAGTGGACGATCATGCAGACGCTCACTGACGCATATTTGACCCGTGAGACGGCGCTGTCCAACCGCGTGCCGTTGGCCGACCTCACCGGTGCGACGTCGCAGTGGCCGGACGCTACGGCGGATGACCCGCCGAAACTACAGCAACCGGTCACGCTAGGGAAACTGGTGAACGGCAAAACCGTGGAGGCCACGCTGACGCGCTTCCGCGTGAACGAAACGCCGGTGCCGGATGCGGACACCGGCATTGCCGTCTGGCGTCTGCACTCGGTGCTCGCCTATCAGGTGGGGGAGAAGCAGTATGTGAAAAGCCGATCAACCCTGCGCATGCAATGAACCGAGGTATATTCCAGTCTCACGTCAGGCGCACGCCGGCGGGCTTCACCCTGCTGGAGATGTCGAGTGCGATGAGCGTCCTGCTGATCCTGGCAGTGGCCTTGGTGGTCATGTTGCAGCAGCATGTGCTGTTCATGGAAATGTTCCGCCGCCAGTCCTTCCTGACCGTCGAGGCACCGAAGATCGGCAACCTAATAGGGCGCATCATCAACCATACCGATCACTACTTTGTCTATGGCAGCAAGGCGGATGCGCTCGCCGGCGCGCAGCCGGTGCTCACCGGCGGCAGTGCGGTGCGGCTGTTCTTCAAATCTGCCGATCAAGAAACCGAGGAACGCTTGATCGCGGTGGAACCGACCGCCGCCGGCAACGCGCTCCGGTTCTACAGTTGGCGTGCGGACGGCAGCGAGACTTCATGGACCATCAGCAACCGCATCGCCAATGCGCAGTTCAGCAGTGATCAGGGCATCTTGAACGTGATGCTGCAAGGGCCTAATGGTGAGGAAGTGACCTACGGCGGAGGTGCGCGATGAAACGCAGGAACCGCCACGGCTTCGCCGCCTTGCCGATAGTCTCAGCCATGGCCCTGATGTTCACGCTGAGCTTGTTGATGCTGTTCCGCGCGGGACAAATGCACCGCGAGGAGGCGGCGAAGTCCCAACTCCGCGCCGATTACCACCAGCGCGAGGAGGCGTTCCTGCGCGCGCTGGTCGCGGTATTTCCGCAGAAGGCCATCGCCAGTATGAGGGCGGGCTATGCGCCTGCGGATGACTACGCTTGGAGCACCATCTTCGCCGAGTCCGTGACCATGGCCAACACGGCGCAGGCCCTGTCGCAGGCAGCGCTGACCACCCTCGGGCTGGAGAGCGCACGGAGCGGTGATGTTGGCGACTACACGGCGGAGCAAGTGCAGACCTGGATCACCTCGCTCACGGGAGAACAGGACAAGGTGACACCTGGCACCACGTGGTATTCCAGCGTGTTCGATGCGCCCGAATTCGCCGGCAAAGTGCCGCCCTTGCTGGACATGTCGCAGGCGCTCCAGGAGGCGGACGAGGTGAGGCCAGTAGTCACGTTGGAAAAACACTACAGCACGCAGGCTCCTGGCTTGCTGGCGGATGTGACCAAACACCCGACCTACAACCTCATCGCGTATCCGAACATTCGCTTTGGCTACGCAGCCCCGGGCGCGCCGTTCGTGGCCAAGCGCAACTGGTGGGCCTTCACCGTGACGTTTGGCGCCGTGGCCACCGGCAAGACCGCGCCCGTGCCGACGGTGGCGAAGCACTACGTTCTCTCGCTCTATGAAATCCCCTCGCAACTGCCCATCGAGGCCGCCACCTTCGCCGAGATCGGCCGACACAAGGACGGTGCGGCGTGGAACGCCGCCGCCATTACCATCACGGGCGGCGTGTATGCTGACCAGCTCTCGCTGCATGGCGGCTTCGGTGCGGCGCGCCTTGCCGGGAAAAAATCCATCCAGATGGCGGCAGCGCTGACCCTCGACGGCAGTGTGATTGGCGAGGACTTCGATGCTGCTGGCGTGCGCGAGGAGCTACAGGTGGAGCGCAGGAGCGAGGCGCTCCCCGTGGCGCTGTCCGCCAACTCAGGCCGTCTCACCTTTCTACCCATCCAGCGCGGTGAGCAGTTTTTGCAGACGCCTGCAAGCACCCCAGATGCCTGGGAAACCTACAGCCGCGGCGCGGTGCAGTGCCGAGTCAGCGTGGAGGCCATCGCGATGGTGAGCCTCGGCGACCAGACGCCCACGGCCATCCGCGTGCGCTATCCGACGGCGGCTGGCGGCACTGTCGCGCTGGTATTGCAGCGCGGGAGCAACTGGCCGACCCAGTCCGAGTCGGGCGGCGAGGTGATCCCGTTTCAGACGGAGCTGACGGACACGAACCGCTCCTGCCTCACGTTTTACCCTTCCCTGCTGAACATGTGGCTCGTGGCGCAGGGCGGTGCGTCTGTCGCCACGAGTAACAGCATCCGCTTCAACATCGATGCCACGGTGGACCCTCTGACCGTCAAACCGTTGGCCGACCCGCTGGTCCCGGACGACATGAGCATCATCATCCGCAAGGGCCTGGACCTCACGTTGTTCACCACCGGGCTTGCCATCGTGGCGCCACTGCGCGTGTATGTCGGTGATGACCTGAACGCCACGCCCCTGTCCGCGCCGCCGGCGGGATCGGGCTTGCAACCTGGCGACGTGTTCTATCCCCCCATGTCCCTCTTTGCGGCGGAGTTGCGCATCGGCACCACATCGTTCCTGCGTCCATTCGAGCATCACGGCCAGGTCAGCACCCTGGCATCCGGCGGCACCGGCGCATGGGGCCCGCTCGACGTGAAGTCCGGCAGCAATGACGCCGTGCTCACGGACAACATCGCGGCAGAACTCGCTCCGCTCCGCAGCCCGGCGGAACTCCCGCCCGTGCATCAGATGAACTGGCTGGTCGTGATCGAAGAAATCCAACAGCAGTAACTTACTCCTTGTTTGCACGAATCGAAAACGGCAGAATGGTGAGGTGCAAGATAATGGAATTCTGGAGACAAAATTCATTACTCATCGTTCCGTCCCCATCATTTTACCAGCCGCTGCCCGATGACCCGCCCCGCCCATACCGCCAGCAACATCCTCGGCCGGCTCGCTGCAGCCTACCAAGGCTGTGAGATTTCCGATGTCCAAGTGCGCACCGGGCAGTTGATCGCCGTGCATACCAACCGTGGCCTGGAACTGGCCCAATCCTTTGGCGTCCAAGATGCCGCAGCGGTGCGCATGATCGCCGAGGGGCTCTACGAGCAGCAATCCGCCGAACTATGGGAGGACCAGGATGGCACAGCCGCAGCCGACCGGATGTGGAATACGCTGCGCGAAAAACGGGTCATTGATCTGAGCTGCGCAGAAGGTGTGCTGGGCGCGCCGGTGCGCATGCGCGTGCAGATTCATCTCAGCGATAACGGCCTGGGGCTGACCACCCGCTGGCTCCGTGGCACCATCACGCAACTGGAGAACCTTGGCCTTGACCCGATGATCACCGACAGCGTGCATGAACTCATGCAGCGCCGCTTCGGGTTGGGCCTCGTCACCGGCTCCACCGGCTCGGGCAAGTCCACCACGCTCGCCGCCATCCTCGACTGGGTGCGGCAGAACATGGCCAAGCACATCGTCACCATCGAGGACCCCATCGAGTATCGCTACCCTGACACGATGGCGGATCCCAATCAGCCCGGAGTGCTGCTGCCTGCCCCCTCGATTGTCACGCAGCAAGAGGTGGGACGCCACACTCACAGCTACCAGAGCGGCCTCAAGGAAGTGCTACGCAAGACACCCAACATCATCCTCATCGGTGAAATCCGCGACCGGCACACGATGGAGACCTGCATCGAAGCCGCGCAGACCGGCCACTTCGTGCTCTCCACGCTGCACACCCGCGGCGCAATCAAGACCATTGACCGCATTATGGAGTTTTTCCCCAAGGAGCAGCAACCCGCCATCCTCGCGCGCCTGAGCGAGACCCTCACCTTCGTGCTCTCCCAGGGTCTGCTTACCGGCTTCAACGGCCGCGTGCTGGTGACCGAATACCTGCAAAATACCAGCGATGCCGTGGCCGCCGGCATTCGCGCCTACGACGGTGCCGCAACCTCGCTGGAGGACGCCTTGCGCGTGAAGGGCAACCTGCGGTGGAATAATTCGCTCAAGGATCTCTATCGCGCGGGCATGGTTCCCGAGGAAGTATTCAATGCGAACTTGCTGAGTTGAGGATTCCCCGCGTTTCGAGTTGTTGGCGGATGGTGCCAGCGATTTTTCCCAATAAGGCGGAGTACGACTCGATCTCCTGCTGGCGCACTGGCGGGATGTCGCTCCACCAAGCTTCCTCGGTGGCCTGCTGGCGCAGCTCGCGGTAACGTTTCAGGCACGCCGCCAACACCTCCCAGTCACGCCGGAGGCTGGCGGTGGCCGGTGGGGAACGGCCCGGTTGCAGTTGGTCGTTCAGCAGATTAATGGCAGCCCCAGCGCCAGTGAGAGCCTCGGCCAAGCCGCTGCGTGGAGAAAATGCGTGGGCGATCGTCTGCCGGGCCAGTTGCTCGGCGGCCTGGCGCGCGGCAGCGGGTGTTGCTGCGCGCGCGACAGCGGTGAAATGGGCGATTTCGTAAAGGGCGGCATCGCCAGGGTCGAACTGCCAGGCCAACTGCACCCGCCGGTCCGCTGCAGCAGAGAGATAACGGCGGTGCGCCGGACGGATGGCGAAGGGGCTGTTGCGCGTCGTGCGCTGGTCCTCCAATGCGGCCAATCGTTTGATCCATTGAGCAATCCACGAGCCGGTAGGCGGCGCGGCCGCCGGCCGCGCCAGGCGCGGCCGCAGGAGCCTGCCTGCCGGTGCGACGTCGCGCGTGGCATCATGCACGTCCGCCGCCTCGCGCTGCCCGCCGTGCCAGTAGCTGTGCAGCGAGTCCTTCATGAGCCGCGCGATGAGACTGCCAAACGCGCTGCTGCGGAGTGCTAGCGGATTCCCCTGCGCTGAGTCCGCCGGCGTGCCAGCCCACCACCCGGCGACCAACCAGCACAGCGCAGCAGCAAACAAGGTCACCAGCTGGTGCGGGAGTTTCATCGTGCGCATGAGAAACATTTTGGTCACGAGCGCGTGCGGAAGACGCACAGGCCGGTGAGACTGATGGCTGCGCCCTGCAGCGCCAGGCAGCTCAGGGAGCCAAGGAAATCCGCGTGAGCCAGCGGTCCCATCTTGAACACCAGCCGCGGACTCAAATCCGCCAGATGGTAATGCGGCAGCACCAGCCAGGTGCAGCGATGGAAAAACGACGGGCTGCCTGCCAGCAGCGGCTCCAGCCAGGACGCTGCCAGCAGGCCGAGGAACAAGAGCAACACAGGAGCGAGGAACGCGATGACCTCGCCGGCGCAGGTGCCTAGGGCCGCCGCCAGCAGGACGAGCGGCGCTGACACCAGGATGTAGAGAACCCCTTGCTGGAGCACCAAGCCGAGCCACAGCCGCGCCTCATCGGGATTCGTTGGCAGACACACGGTGAGGCAGACCAGGCAGGCCAGCAGCATCACCCCCAGCATCCACACGGCCACCGCCGCGCTCAGTTGCAGGCAAAGCGCGTCCGGACCAGCCCCGCGAGCATGGAAAAACTCCAGCACTCCCTCGCACCGCAAGCGCCGGCCGAGAGCGGCGGCTTGAAACGGCAGCCAGGTGAACAGCGCCAGCCACGCATACAGCCATGCCGCCTGCGCGCGCGCCGGTTGCAGGATTGGCGGATTCTCATCCCAAGGCGTGAGCAGCGGTGCCGCCCACGCAAACACCAGGGCACCCGCGAGCAGCAGCCAGCAACTCCCCCGCACGGCCAACCCGGCCATGCACACGCGAAACAGCGACCAGCGATGCTCGGCTTTCATCATGATAAGTCGTGGTAGGTTTCCGCCCATGATTTCCCAGCCGCACGCTCGCAGACGTGGCGCAGGGTGCCTTGCGCGATGGTGAACAGCGAGTCCGCCGCGCGCAGGGACTCCAATTCGTGCAGCACCACGAAGCGGAGGATCGACGGCGTCTCCGCCCAAAATCCGGTCACGACCTCGCGCGTGCTGGCATCCAGCCCTGTGAGCGGCTCATCCAGCAGCAGCACGCTCGCGCCAGAGTGGGCGGCGAGTGCTTCGGCGATGATGAGCAGCACCTTCTGCCGGTTGCCGCGCGAGTGTTTGCCGATGGACTGGCGCACATCAAGCTTGAGACGGTCGGCCAGTTGCCCGGCGAATGCCAGCGCCTCCGCCCTGAGCCACGCGCGGAAGAGCGTGTGCGGGGCCAGTTCCGCATCCATCCGCAAGTCGTCGGACACATAGTGAACGCGGCCCTTGACCGCAGGCTGCCCATGCAGCGCGGGGTGCAACCGCGCCAGCGTGCGCATCAGCGTGGTCTTGCCCGCACCATTGGGTGCCACCAGCAAATGCAGGCCCGGCCCCGCTGACACGTCTGCGGTGGCCTCCACCAGCACGCGGGCAGTCCGCTGCCACGCGCAGCCGACACGGTGGCCAAAGCGCGTGCCCGCAGCGATGTGCAAACTGGGATGACTGGGTGATTCCATGGCGTTGGCTTACTCCCCCACGTCCCAGAGGCCGTCGGTGCTCTTGTCGGAGGGATCGTAGGCGGTGCCGCCGAGCAGCAGCACCGGCGGCATGACGGTGTGATCTAGCGTAAGCAATTCGTCGTTGAGGCCGGTGACGACCGGGAGCGCGGACCAGCCTTGGGGCAGATAGGCCTCCAACTGGGCCGGAGTCACATTGGCGATCTCCAAAGTGGGATGGTCAGCAAGGTAAGCGCGCTGGGCGGCATAGGTGGCTTGCAGGGCCAGCGACGCATTCTTGGCCTTCTGCCACTGGCGCACCGCGTTGAAGCCGAAGCCGATGCCGATGCTCAGCCCGAGTATGAGCGCCATCACCAAGCTGATCTCAATGAGCGAGAAGCCCGTGGGGCGGCGGGATCGCAGGGGGGTGGAGTAGAATCGCATATTACGGCTTGGGTTGTGCCACGAGCTGTGCGGCCTCGGCTTGGGTCATAATGCGGATCTGACCGGGTCGGAGCGCAGGCGTGGTCGCGGGTTTTGCGGGAGCTTGAGGGATAGCCAAAGAGGTCACCGGCACCGGTGCGTCTGGCGGGAGCGTGAAGGTGCCACGCCGGTAGATGGCGACAATGCGCGCCTGCTCCGTGCCGCTCACTGTGGCGCTGGCGGTATAGCCCGTCGCGGTCGGAGCGGTGACGGGCCTGGAAATCTGGCTGGTGGGCCGTGGTGGGCTGGTGAACATACCCGGCACGGGTCGGGGCGCAAACCGGGGTTTGGGTGCCGGGGCCGTGGGCGCAGGGTCTGCCGCCTGCAGCAGCGAGAATCCCATCCAGAGGATGGCGGCCAGCAGGCGGGTGGAAACGGTGGTTGGACTGTTCATGGCTGGGGTCACATGTTGCCGGAGTTCATCATGCGCGGCCCCATGAGGAAGATGGGCAACATCGCACCGGTAAACACCATTGCAATAAGGAGGACGGCCATGAGCAACGTGATGAAATTGATAACCGCCGTGAAGTCCTCCATGTAAGCTGCGGTATCTTCCTCGTAGATGTCGCGCAACAGCTCGAGCTGCTGGGGCAGGGACGCGGATTTCTCGCCGATGCCGATCATGTGAGTCACCTGCGGGTCGAGGGTGGTATAGCGCCGCAGGGCTTCGGCGAAGGGGATGCCGGAGCTCGCGTAAACCTGCGAGGCCTTGACGAAATCTGGATACATCCGCGTGCCTTCCAGCACCTTGGCGGCGAGGGCGGAGGCACGGGCGAGATTGATGCCGTTGGCGTAGAGCATCTGCAGCGTGCCGATGTAGGAGGTCTGGCGCAAGCCCATGACGAGGCGCCGCAGGAGGAGCCACTTGCTCATGAGGAAACTCAGCAGATTTTGCCGCACCGTGGCAGAGCGGAGCAGGGCGACGATGAAAGTGACGAGCGCGATGATGAAAAACGGCCATGCGAACTGAACCACATGGCTAAAGGAGAAGATGATCTTGGACAGTGGGTCAGGCTCCTGACGCACGCTCTTGAGCGTTTCCTCCACCTGGCTCACGACGCTGGTCTGCGACCAGATGAAGAGGCCGATTTGGAAGAAAATGACGAGGCCGGGCACCACCAGCGCGCTGCGCAACTTACCGGCAAAGGCCGACTCCGTCTTGATGCGGCGGGCCAGGGCGCTGAAGGCTTCGTGCAACTGCCCGGCATCCGAGCCAGCTTCGATGATGGTGATAATCGTGGGGTCGAACTTGCCCTCCTTCGCAAAGGCCACATGCACCGCCAACCCGGCATCGAGGCGCTCGCGGATGTTGTAGAGCGCCGACTGCAGATCAGGATCGGGCAGCCCCTGCGCATAGTAACGCAGGGCATCGGCGGTGCTGATGTTCGCCTTGAGCATCGAGGCCAGCCCGCGGAAGAGCTTGATGAGTTCCTTCTTGGAGATGCTCTTGCGGGCACGCCCCGTTTTATCGGCACCGGACAGTTGCTTGATCAGGGCCACGCGGAAGCCTGCGTGAGCGGCCAGCAGGCTGGCCTGCTCGCGGCTGGGAGCCTGCACGTCGAGGATCTTGGAAACCTCGGGGCGCTTGCTGTTGCGGAGGGTGACGCGAAAGAGAGCCATGATTAATCCTCGTAAGTCAGGTCCAGCGCCTTGCGCAGGGCGTCCAAGTCGGTCCTGCCTTCAGCGAGGAGTTTAAGGCCGTTGTCGCGTAGCGATGGCAGTCCGGTCTCCTGCCGCACCTCCTGCTCCAGTTCGTAGGGAGTGATCTCGCCCTTGGCGAGCCTATCCCCCATGCGCGGGGTGATGGGCAGGATTTCGAGGATGGCGGTGCGTCCGGCGTAACCGCGCCCGTGACACTCGGCACAGCCTTCCTTGCGATGCACATAGACGGTGCGCGCAGCCCACTCACTGCCAAGATGAAAGAGCCGCATCTCGCGCTCGGGGATGCCTGCCGTTTTTTCGCGGCAGTTGGTGCAGAGCAGCTTGATCAAGCGCTGGGCGCAGGCGGCCTTGAGCGTCTGGGCGATCTTCCAGCGCTCCATGCCGAGCTGCTCGAAACGCTCGATGATCTGTGACGCCCTCGGGGTGTGGATGGTGGTCAGGACTTTGTGGCCGGTGATGGCAGCCTCGATGGCCAGCTCCGCAGACTCGCGGTCACGCACCTCGCCCATGAAGATGATGTCCGGATCGGAGCGCATGAAGCTGGTGATCATCGGCTTGAACTCGCTGGAGTCACGCAGATCGCAATGGGTGACGCCGGGGATCTCATCCTCCACGGGGTTTTCGAGAGTGAGGATATTGTCCTCCGGGCTGTTGAGCGCGCGCAGCATGGCGTTGAGCGTAGTGGACTTGCCGGAGCCGGTGGGGCCGGACATGACGACGATACCGGTGGGTACGGACATGGCTTTCTCCAGCTCAAAGAGCGTCTTCTCATCGAACGCCAGCGAGCCCATGCCCAAGCGGGCTTCGAGGTGGGTTTTGTCTAGGAGACGCATGGTCACATGGTAGCCGCGGTAAGTGCGGTGCCGCTCATAGCGGATGCCCACCGAGCGGCCGTAGTAAGTAGCCGTGAAGCGCCCGGAGATGCCGGGCCGCCTGCTGCGCTCCTCTGGCGCCAGTCGCATCAGGTTAAGCAGGAAGGCGTCGATGCGGTCCTTCAGCTTGAGCGGCATCTCAGTGCGCTTCCCCAGATCACCGTCGATGCGGAAGCAGTAGTTGCAGCTCAGCTTCTCGGTCTTGATGTGAATGTCGGACGCGTGCTGCTTGATGGCGTCCGACACCATGCTCGAGATCAGTTGGGCGATGGGTTCGTCATGCTGGTGGGTGACGTCGAAATCGGTCAACTCAGCAGAGAACTCCTCCACCTCCACGGCCTCCAGATCGGCGCGGCTGGGGCCGGAGGAGCTGGCAGCGCGCTCAATGACCGCAGAGATTTCGGAGGCCAGGGTGACGACCTTCAGCAGCTCATCGTTGGGAAACCGCGCGGCGCAGTATTCGTCCGAAGCGTAATCCCACGGGTTGGCAACGGCGACGAGGATCTGGTCATTGCTGCGGCGCAATGGCACGAACATGCCGCGCGCGAGCACCGCCGGATCGCAGTTCCCGACAAAATCGGCATCCACCAGATCACGCACCTGCGGGAAGGCTGGCAGCCCCGAGGCGCGCGCCAAGGCACCGAGGATGCGGGTCTTCGAGGACTTGCGCACCAGGGCTTCGTCAGAAAGCGGATCATGCGAACCCTTCATGGCAGCGCGCAACTGCGCAATGACGAGCCGCTCTATGGTCGCGTTGAACTTGACGTCGAGGTTGAGATTCATACGGAAAAATGGCGCTCCAGCAGCGTGGCCCACGCGGACGGTTCGACCATGAAGGGGAAGACGAATGGTGCCTCGCCGCCGGACTGGAGGGTGAGCTCGGCCTCGAGCCACGCGGCGGCGACGAAGAGGGCCACGGGGTTGATGGAGGCCACATGCACGATGCTGGGCTCGCCGGCGGTCACGGCGGGGCCGTGGAGCAGCAGGCAGCAGGAGCGCACGGCCGGGCAGTGCTCGTAGAGCGAATCCGCGCGTCCAGGCAGCACCCCAAAGGTCCACGAGTGCATGCCCTCGGGGAGGTTGCCCAGCAGTAGTTTTTGCATGCGGTGGATCTCGCCCTCGACCGTCAGGGAATGGTCCTTCGCCTGGGCTGCAGCCGTGAACGCCAGGAAATCCATGGGCGAGTGGCTCGCGGGAGGCCGATCGCGGAGGTGGGCGCTGTAAGCGGTGAGATGGGCGTCCGCTTCAGCATCGGAGAAATAGCCGCCCAGTCGCAGATGCTTGGCGCAGCAGGAGGCCACGGCTTCGAGCACGGCTACCAGAGCGCTGTTATCGGCTGCGCTGAACGGTACCGGGAAGGAAATGCCGGTGGTGTTATCAGTGACGAGCATGGGGGATTGGGCGAAGCTGGGGGTTCTTAACGCGCCGGTAGCGGGGCCAGCCATTGTGGCTCGGGCCGGGGGCTGGGGTTCTTTTCCGCAGCGGGCTTGGGCTTTGTAAATAACCGCCCGAGCCAGGAGCTCTTTTTCGGCGTCGGTGCCATCGGCTCAAGGGAGTTGCGGTCCACTGGCACTGGCAGGTGGTCGTCCTCCCGGCTCGGATCGGGCAGCAGCGGCGTCACTGGCGCGTCGGGGTTGCTGCGGTTGAAGCCGGAGCCCCAGCGCACCTGGTTGTTCACGGCGGGCAGCGCGATGTCGCTGCCGGCGTCATAAATCCGCGGAGTGATGATGAAGACGAGGCTGATCTGATCCGCCGTCTTGTTCTTGTAGCTGAACAGTGAACCGATGAAAGGTATAGAGCTAAGGACGGGCACCTTCCTGCTGCTGTAGCTCTCATCGGAATCGTAAAACCCGCCGAGGAAGAGCGACTGACCGTTGGGGATGCGGCTGATGCCCTCGATGGTGGACTCGCTGACGCGTGGAAAAACATTGCCGCTCCTACCGGTAATGAGTTCCACGATCTTGGCCACGCGCGGGCGGATCTTCATGCGCACTGTGCCGTCCGGCAACAGCGTGGGCGTGACGGAGAGCGTGACGCCGATCTCGCGGCTCTTATCCGGCGCCAGCATGGGGTCGGGATCGGTCTCGTCAATTTTGTAGCGCACGATGTCGGTGGTGACCTGAGCGGCGGCGGCGACGCTGACGTTGGCGGTGATGATCGGGAAGCGATCGACGATGGAGATGATGCCCTCCTCATTGTCTTCGGTGATGATGGTGGGGCAGGCTTCCTGGGTCACCAGATCCCTGCTTTGCAGGGCATGAACGATGGCGGTCACCTGTGGCGAGGTGAACACGAGGCCCGCCCCGTCGGTATATGTGCGGTTGAAGGTATCTAATTTTGTTACTACTCCGCTTGTATTGGTTAGGCTCTTGGTGAGCACGCTGGTGTCCGGCAGATTGAATAGCGTATTGAGACTCTGCGTGGCGGTGATGGGGAGGCCCGTGCCCAGCACGCCGTTCCAGTTCACGCCGACGTTGCTGCCGCGAGCCTTGCGCACACGCAGGATGCGCACGTTGATGACGATCTGCTGCTTGGGGCGGTCGAGATCTTCGAGTAACAGGCGCACTTTTTCCAGTTTCACCGTGTTGTCCGTGACGAGGAGGACGTTGGTTTTCTCCTCGAACTCGATCTGCCCGGACCCGGTGGTCAGCATGGGTTTGATGATCGCCTTGAGCTTTTCAAAATCCGCCAAGCCGCCCCCCGCTGCGCCGCCTTCTCCGCCGCCCGTTGCAGCGGCTGCTAACCCGCCGGCTGAGGGGCGGGCGCCGCGCAGATACTTGAGCTGATAGACCATCACCTCGACGGGCAGCCTAGCGAGTTGCTCTTCGTTCATCAGATGGATGGTGTTGCCATTCTGGTAAACCGTGAGGCCGTAGGCCACGGCAAGGTCGTCCATCTGCTGCTTCGGATCGGTCAGCTTCAGATGGCCGGTGACGTTGAACTCAGGGGCGCTGAGCAGATTGTTGAAGAAAAACTGCTGATTGGCGCTGCGGGCGAGGTATTGGAATATCTCGTTGAGGGGCGCGTTTTCGATCCAGTAACCGTCGGCAGGCAGCTCCGGCAGCTTGAACATGCTGGAATTGCCCGCAGGCAGGACCGGTACCACCACTGGGGCAGGCTCGCCAATGACTGCGGCTGGCGGCGGTGCAGCGACGGGAAGACGCATTGGCACTGCAATGCCTGCGGACGGCAGCGGCGCTGGCGTGGCAGGTTGCTGTGCCTGTGCCGCCGGCTGTTGGCTCACCGTGAGCATGCAGGCGCAGGCGACCAAGTGGATCCATTGAGTGGTTGGGAGGGTCATTGCTTTTGAGGGGATTTGAATGTTTCCATGGGGGAAACCTTGCCTTCCAACCCATCCTTCGCGGAGCGGTTCTGCATGGGTTCCATCTGGAGCTGCGGTAGCAGCGAGTGCGGCAGCGCGCCGGCTTCCTGGCGTTTCACATCGCGGAAACGGATCTCGGTGGCACCCACTTCAACCACTTGGGCCAGGAAAACCTCGTTCTTGAACGCGAGCATCACCACATCCCCCTCGAACACATTGCGGCCACTGATGAGGAACTCCTTGTTCTCCAGGCTGATGCCCGTCACCCGCAGGGTCTGCAGCGCCTGATTGAGGGTGACCCGATCCGCCGTGCGCCCGAGCTCCGCCGGGGTGGCGGTCTGGTCTCTCTCCCGTGGGAAAGTAGCCAGTCCGAAGGGGTCCACATTGCGCAGGCGCGAATTGAGCTTCTGGGCCAGTGTTTCGATCGCCGCAGCGGTGGGCAGCATTGAGACTTTGGTTTTGGGTAGCCAGCCAACAGTGCCGATGCCCACGAACAGCTCGGTGCCTTTGGCAGGCGGTGCCGGCTGTGCGACTGCGGCACCGAGCCAGCATGCCAGTGCGGCGAGACAGTGGAGGCAACCCCTCGCGGTCATGGCTTAGCCTCCCCTGCTTTCCAGCATAGATGGGTCACCTCGAAGATGAGATGCTCTGGCCGGTTGAGCAGCACGTCAGCCTTGCGGGTGACCTTGAGTTCCTCCAGCACGGCCTGCGGCATCAGGGTCTCCACTTGCAGGAGCGTTTCCTGCATCGGTCCGTAACCTCCTTCAAACGTGCTCTTCACGCGTGCGACATCCGCTTGAACCTGCTTGGCAATACGGCCGCGCTCCAGCGGAAACATCAGGGCGGTGCGCGCCAGTTCAATCTCCCGGTACTTCGGCAACAGCGTGTCGAGAATCAAGGTGAACAGCCGGGTTGGGTCTGACTGGAGAATGACTTTTTGGTCTTCGAAAACCTTGCGCTTCGGGGCAATCTCGGCCTCAACGTTCTTGCTGGCGGTGAGACGCGCGAGGTGTTCCGTATAGGCTGCTTCCTTGACCGCACGCACCTGCGAGAGCTTGCTGTTGGCGTAGAGCACCGCGCCCAGCAGCAGGCAGTTGACCAACGCTGGCGTGACCAGGCCGAACCGGAGGATGGGTTTGGTATAGGCGCTCATGTGGGTCAAAACGGCTTCTGCGTCGGCAGCGCCAAGGCATCCTTGTCCGTCAGCGTCTGGGTGATGGTGGCCTCAAAGGTGAACGGAAATGAGCCGGTGGGATTGTTCGCCGCTTCGGCGGGGTCGGCGGTGGCACTGAACTTGGGATTGCGCGCCTGGGTTAGCGTCACCGTGAGCAGGCGGGTCGGATCCGGTGCGTAGCTCACATCTCCAGTCGCCTTCGCCACCCGATCGAAAAATGCACTGATCCAGCGCTGGCTGTTGAGGTTGCTAAGCAGCTCCTGCGCCTGCGGTTTTGCCAGCCCCCGGAACGACCACGTGCGCACGAGGCCGGTGGCCACCGGCGGCTTCCCCTTCACGGCGGCAGGCCCGGCCCGGCCAGCATCCATGCCGTAGTTGAAGCTGTCCAAACGCACGCCGGAATCCTCCGGAAACAGTTGTAGCAGGAACTCCAAGGTGAGCCACCCGCGTGAGCGTGGCAGCAGCAGGCGGCTCGTCACGTCAATCTGGTCGCGCTCAACCAGTAGTTTCGTCTGGACGTCTTGCGTGCGCTTGCTCTGCGTGGGGGTGAGACTCCACGCCGGATGATTGGACGCCTGAAAGAACGCCCAAGCGCCATAGCCACCCAAAACGATGAACGCCAGGGCCAGCAGGATATTCAACGCACTGGCCAGTCGCAGCAGGCGCAGGTCCGGCAGCGTGGGATAGATATCATCCAGCTTCGCGGTGTCAAAAAAGCTGCTTTTCGTGACCCAGTTCTTCCAGAGGGCCGGGAATGTCTGCGTTTTTGCCAGCGCGCAGCCTCCCGCGCGAGTCAGTTCCACCCGCACGGGATCATAAACGAGAAATTCCGGACGGTTACCTGGGATCGCGGCGACTGCCGGGTGACTGGCGAGATCAATCGTCGCCAGTTCGATGGGCCGCCGAGTCCTTGAGTAATCCTCCAACTCTCGCGTCACCGCCTGCAACGCGGCGGGGTTGTTCGACACCAGCAACGCCTTGGGAGGGGCGGCACCGGCAACGCCAGGCAACGCCAGCTCCGCGCTCACCGCCATGCTGGAGAGGATGTCGCCCAAACCAACCGGCACCCCGCCGCCGCCCCGATGCGTCAGACTGCGCACGCTGCGTAGCTCACCGGCAGGAGATATGGCAAACACGGCAGTGAACTTCTGGTAAAGCAAAACAATCAGGCACCCGCCCTGCACCGAGGGTTCGATCAGCGGCAGCGCAGCCAAGCACTCCACTGCGGCCGCCGTCACCGCCACGCGGACGGGCACGCGAAACTCCTCGCCATGCTCCAGTAGTTGGTGCAGAAACGCCTCGCGCGAGCGGGAGAGCGCAATGGCCCCGCAACGCGCCTGCCCGGACGCCGCACCCCAGAACGGCAATAGCCGCCACGCGGTCGTTTCTACCGAAATCTCACGGTCAGACAGAACCTCACGCGGATCATCCATGAGATTGTAACGGAGGATCTCCAGATCTTCGTCCGCCTCGCTGGCCCCCTCCGGCGGCTGCACCAGGCCCGCCAGCGCAAATTCATCCGCAACATGCAGGATGACACCGAGCGCCTTGGGACGGTGGCCAAAAAAGGTGGGCGACAGCAGTTCGCTGAGCAGATCAGCCACCCCGTCACCTGTCGTCAGGGTTGCCAGCGCGATGGTCGGCCCCGGACGCCAAGCCTGGTCTTGGCGGGAGAAGGTGGCGGAAACCACCTCCCGTCCGCCATCGAACCAGAGATGCCACTGGCAAGGCAGCTCAAACGCATCCCGATACCAACTGCGGTCAGTGCCCCGGCTCGTCTTCGCGGCCACCAAGCGAGCTTGGCGGTAAACATCCGCCGGTGCTAACTCGCTGGGGTCGGTGATCGGAAGCATGACGTTGCAGCTTAACTGCGGGTCCCGGGACGGCAGTTACCAGTCACGCGTATCCGCCGCTGCCAGCACGTGCGTCGTCACGCCGTCAGCATCGGTGTAATCGCAGTTGCCGTAAGGCGTGCTCACCACAGGAATGGTTCCCGTCCATGTGTATAAGCCATTTGAAGGACACTGAGGCTCACTCTCCAAGGCTAGGCCCGGACCAAAGGCCTGCGTTGTTGTGAATGCGGCCCCAATGTTAAGGTTTTGGAAGTTCGTCGCGGCACGCACCGCTTTCTGCACCTGCGCCAACTGCATCTTGCACTTGGCTTTGTCGGCACCTTTGCGGTAAGAACCAATGCCCATAAAGACCACCGAGATGAGGCCGAGGAGCAGAGCGATGACCAAGCTGATTTCAATGAGGGTCATACCAGCGGCATTGAAGCGCTTGGGGAAACGATTGGCGGATGTGGTGATTTTCATATTTTCGTTTGCTTAGAATTAAATGTTAAGCAGACTTTCGTAACAGTTATCTCTACTCTGTCATTTCGTTGAAATAAAACCTGTTCATTTCAGCACGCTCGCTATCGTGCCGCCATGATCCATCGTCACCGCCTGACTCGCCACGCAATCATTCACGCTTCACCGCTGAAGGTGTTG
>Ga0209702_10001867_pt1 | contig 38489 bp, 34 predicted proteins | sample FRY01_FD_187210 | JGI IMG/M metagenome (GOLD analysis project Ga0209702, IMG submission 187210) | Freshwater microbial communities from Lake Fryxell liftoff mats and glacier meltwater in Antarctica - FRY-01 (SPAdes) (version 2) | ecosystem: Environmental > Aquatic > Freshwater > Ice > Glacier...
GGCCTGCTATGGTCATGCCCGTCAACGTTGCCCCCAACCCGCAGAGCGAGCGGGCTCAGACAACAGAAACGCCCTGCTCGGAGCCAAAAACGCGGTTCGGTGAATATCCCGGGCTTAGGCTCAAGTTTCAAGTGCAACACGCACGGCCCTCAGGGCATAGGATGTTGCGATGGACAAACGATACAAGCACCTCAACGGCGAGGAACGTGGCGTGATTTTTGCGGAGCACCGGCGCGGAGCGAGCCTTGGGGCGATCGGGGCATTGCTGAAGTGCCGCGCCTCGACCATCGGGCGGGAACTGCGTCGGGGCCGTCCGGAGGGAGAGCCCGCCCAGCCGTATTGCGCGCAACGTTGCGGGGACCGATACCGGGCGGGCCGCAAGCGTTGCGGACGGCGGCTGAAGCTCGCCCCCGGTGGGTGGCTGCATGACTTTGTGTGGGGCAAGTTGACCCACAAGCGCTGGTCTCCCGAACAGATTGTGTGCAAACTCCGGGCCATGCATCCCGACGATCCCGCCCGCTTGGTCAGCCATGAGACGATCTGTGCCGCGATCTGCGCGCAGCCGAAGGGCGGGCTGAAGGCCGAGATGATCACGGCGTTTCAACAACACAAACCAGCGCGGGGCCAGCGCCGCACGACATTGGCGGGTGGCTCTATCGCCCCGGAATCATTGAGGATCATCCACCGGCCCGAAGAGATCGAGGGCCGTCTGGTGCCCGGTCATTGGGAAGGCGATCTGATCAAGGGTGCCTTCAACCGCTCGGCGGTGGGGACGGTGGTCGAGCGCAAGACAAGGCTCCTCATTCTCAGCAAAATGCGCGGCTGCACCGCTGACGCGGCGTCAGAGGGCTTCACCCGCCAGATGAAACGCCTGCCCGCCGTGCTGCGCCGCCGGGTGACCTACGACTGTGGGCGCGAGATGGCCTGCCACCCGGAACTGGCGCGCAGGTTGAAGATCGACATCTGGTTCTGCGATCCGCATGCCCACAGGCAGCGTGGTAGCAACGAGAACACCAACGGACAGCTCGCGCAAGGTCTTCCCCAAGGGCACCGACCTTGGGCACCATCAGCCAGACCGAACTCAACGACGTCGCCCGCCTGATGAACCAGCGACCCAGCAAGACCCTCGGATGGAAAACACCCGAAGAAGCCCTGGCCGAAGAACTCGCGGCCTTCAGATCAAACATTGCACTTGAAACTTGAATCCAAGCTCTTCGGGATCAAAGAGGCCGCAGATGTCGCCGAGGGCTTGGATGAGGGCGCCGTAGGTTCTTGCGTCGATGCGGCGGAGATGTGCTTTCAGCTTTGAGAAGGCCATCTCGATCGGATTGAGGTCGGGCGAGCAGGCGGGCAGGAAAAGCCTCCGGCAGCCACGGGCTTTCAATATCTCGGCTGCCTGCGGGCTTTTGTGGGTAGACAGGTTGTCGAGGATCACGACTGTGCCGGGCGCCAGCGCCGGGGCGAGATGACTTTCAACGTAAATGTCAAAAGCGGCCCGATCCGTTGCGCCACCGATCACCCAAGGTGCAATCAATGCGTCGCAGGTCAACCCCGCGATGAATGTCTGGGCCTGCCAGCGACCGAACGGCGCCACACCGAACACACGTTCGCCAAGGGCACTTCGGCCACTTAAGGCGGGTCATATTCGTTTTGACTGACGTCTCATCAATGAAAACCAGCCGCTGTCCTCTTTGGCGCATGAACGGCTGGCGGCGCACGGTCCAATCAACTCGCGCCAGCCTGATAGCAGCCCGCGCACGCTCCTGCGCGATCAGGCCTTTTTTCATATGACAAGCCGGACCGGACCAGCGCCCGGTGGATCGAAGACAGCTGAACTGACACGCCATGCGTCTATTTCACTGCCCCGGCCAGTTCCTTCAGTGTGATGTGAGGTTCGGCCCGGACGATCTCGACCAGGGGACGCACTGTGCGGTCTGAGCTTGCCTGCGGTCCCGGGTGCGCGGCCTTGGCGTTTTGGCGCGACCGCACCCCGGTCGTGACACTCAGCCGCCAGCCTTGCTGCTGTGCTGGGGCTCTGTTGCATAAATCTCCTGAGGGATTCATCTCGCGAATCCAGTGTGGCAGCTGGGCTGTATGAGAAAACCCACACCCCCCGCCCACAAGACCAGGAACTGGCCCGCGCACAGTGAGCCAGCGGTGCGCCATTGGTTCGAGCAGCCGCCAGCGGTGCGCCATCGGCTCAAGCCCGATGGCGGCGGCGAACGCGCTCAAGCGCCGTGGGTCGCTGACGATCTGGTTTGATCCCGCCATGACGTGGGAGGCTGCGCCGACCGGCAAGCGCGGCCGGCCGCCCGACTACAGCGGTGAGGAGGATCAGAAAACCGTCCGGGTTTGAGCAAAAGGGATTTGATCCGGGGGATCAAATCCTTTGCGAATGGTTTTTCCGACGAACGCGATCCAGACATGCCTGACGATGAAAGTGCTGTTTGGCATGGCGCTCAGGCAGACGACAGGGTTTGTCGAAAGCCTGTTGCGGCTGATCGACCTCGCCTGGGTTGTGCCGAAACTCACCCGCCGAGCCGCTGCCAGAAGACCCTTAAGGTGAACATCCCCAATCGCTGGTCCCAGCGCCCGCTCCACCTGCTGATCGACATCGCAACGGCAAGCGCCACCGGTTCGAGCGACCCGGCGAGGGGGACCAAGGTCGAGGGCGCGTGGAGTGAGGAGGATCAGAAAACAGTCCGGGTTTGAGCAATGGGCATTTGATCCGGGGGATCAAATGGCTTGCGAATGGTTTTCCCGACAAACGCGCAAGCATGGCGGCACGAAGCGGCGCGTTCGCCATGGTCTCTCGGACCAGTGGCGCGACGTGGCTCACGGCGCAAGATCCACATCCATTGCCCGGCAGGCGAATGGCACATTCGCCAAGAGGGGAAATTGACGCGCAAACATTGGAAATCCGACCTGCCGAGTTTACCACCAGCGACGTCGGAGATGTCGAGCCGGTAACCGCCACCAGTTTTGAGCGAACCGGCGAGGGATGTTGCCCGAGCTTCTCGACCAGATCCCACACGATCAGGAAATCGCCAGAGTCACCGCCCACGGCGCCTTCGACACCCGCCACGTAACGTGAGGCCATGACGCCATGACGCCATCGCCGCACGCGGGGGGCCGCAGCCATCAACCCGCCGCGCCAGAACGCCAAACCGTGGAAGCCCAACACTCCCGGCGCAGTCGCGCATAACGAGGCCTTGCGCGCATCCCGACGCTTCGGCCGGACGATCCGGCGACGATGGTGAGGGGCCATCCCGCCATCGGCTCAAAGGCGGGCCCGAACGCTGGCACCGCCGAAGCCGCGTAGAAACCAGGATGCACTGTGTGAACCGAAGGTCCACGAAGCGAAACTGCCGGGCCTGCGCCTGGCCGCGCGGGACTTCGATCGTCAGGTCGCGGAGTTCCAGGTCAGGGTCGCCGTCCTGAACGGCTTCACTGCGCGCGCCATACCCGTCACAGAGGTCGCGGGATAAGTCTGTCCGGGAATAGGAGACGTCCGGCAATCAGGCGATTTGTGCAACAGAGCCCTGTGCTGGCACTGACGACGAACACCCGGCAACGTTGCCCGTCGTGAATGCCCGGCAGCAATGTAACCACATATCCGTTCGCGAAGATCCCTTGAGTAAGGTTTGCCCATCCTTCACCTCCTGCCAGAAGTGAATCAGAAAAGTGAACAAATGGGAATCCCATCCGATTCAGGGCAAAGGCAAAGCGCTTTAGGTCAACGTTGCTGCGCGAGCCGATATTGCCGCGATGGTTGGCCAGAAAGGTCTCTGCGGCAACCTGCCCCGCCGCCTTCGACCGGACCATCAGGCCGGGCAGCGGCGTCAGCTTGGTTGAACCGGACAGTTCGTTCATCAGGATTTTGTCGCTGATGAAATGCACGAGAACGTCTTTCATCGTGCCCTTTTTCTATTCGCCCGTCGGCGATCAGCCGCCTGACAAAGTTCACCGCCCGCAATTCGCCCAGCAAAGCCGCGTTGAAGCTGATTTCGTCGATCCGGTTCTGGATATCCATCGGCGTTTGCGGGATCGCCTCGCGCCGCAAGGGGTTGATCGAGACGATCAGAATATCGTCGGGCAGTTCGGGCCAACAGAGCGGAAACAGCGCCGACATCCAAGGGTTGGTGCGAAAATCGCCCAACTGCATCATATCGGCCAAAAGCCGGTCAAGGCTGCCGCGCGTGGCTTTACGCCCGCCCTTTAATGGCCCGGCCTTCAGCGCATCTGCGTTCAGCGCCCCGGCAGGCGTTCCGGACAGTGCCGCGATCTCGATGATGTCGTCTTGTAACAGCCGGTCCAGAACGCCCCATCCGCACCGCGCCCCGCAAGGCCTGACTGATCCGACGGGGCGTCTTCACATCGCTGTCCAACCGCCATCGACCGAAATGGTGGTGCCGGTGATCTGATCTGCCGAAGCCGAGCACAGGAACACGACGGTCCCACCCAACTGCTCGACCGTCGCAAACTGCCGCGACGGCTGGCGTTCCAGCATGACGTTTTTGATCACCTCGTCACGCGACATGTTGCGGGTCTTCATCTGATCGGGGATCTGCGCCTCGACCAGCGGGGTCAGCACATAGCCGGGGCAAATGGTATTGCAGGTGATCCCCTGCCCTGCGACCTCAAGGGCGGTCACCTTCGACAGGCCAACCACGCCATGCTTGGCCGCGACATAGGCCGATTTGAACGGGCTTGCGGTCAGGCCGTGGGCAGAGGCTATGTTGACGATGCGGCCCCAGCCTCGTTTTTTCATCCCAGGCAAGACTGCTGCCGTGGTGTGAAACGTCGACGACAGGTTGATGGCAAGGATCTGGTTCCACTTGTCCACCGGGAACGCGTCGATGGGCGCCACATGCTGGATGCCCGCGTTGTTCACAAGGATGTCGCAGACGCCGGCTTTTTCGATCAGCGCCCGGCACGCAGCGCCGTCCGACATGTCAGCGGCGATGTAGCGGACGCTGACCCTGTGGTCCGACGCGATCCGGGCGGCAAGCGCGTGATCCTCTGGCCGGTCGGTAAAACTGTTCAGCACGACCGATGCGCCGACCCGCGCCAGCTCTTCCGCGATGCCCAGCCCGATGCCGGAAGTCGATCCGGTAACAACGGCAGTTTTTCCCGCAAGACTCATGGCAGCTCTCCTGATTGGGCCGCGCAACTATAGAACGTCAGCCGGATGTGCGACAGATGCTGCACGTGCCAATTGGCGCTGCACCGCAGCAATTCGCGCATAAAAAAAACGCCAGCACAAGGCTGGCGTTAAGTTATGAGGCAGGTTTCATACAGGCAAGAAACCTATCGAGCAGTGATGACGTTATACGCCGCCTTGAAGGCCAGTCCAAGTTAAAAGTTTGAAAAGGCTCGCAAGCCGCCTTAGGGTCTGGTCCAACAAATACAGGTGCCGGGGGATTGTTGCCGAAATGCGGATAGATTTTTTCAAACCATCGCTGCTGATCGGTGCTGTCCTTGCAGTGATTCTCGGCGGCGTTCCGGCATCGTCCGAGCAGGCCCACGGCATAGCTATGTACGGTGAACCTGCACTTCCACCCGATTTTGTGTCTCTGCCCTATGCGAACCCCGATGCGCCCAAGGGCGGGCGGATCGTATCAGGGGTTGCGGGGGGGTATGATTCCTTGAACCCGTTCATCTTGAAAGGCGTGGCACCCGCGGGGGTGGCCGCCCTGACGGTCGAGACGTTGCTGGGCCGTTCTTATGACGAGGCGTTCACATTGTATGGTCTGCTGGCCGAATCGGTCAGCACCGATGACGCGCGCAGTTTTGTCGAATTCACCCTGCGCCCCGAAGCGCGGTTTTCGAACGGCACGCCGGTGACTGTCGAAGATGTGATCTGGTCGTTCGAGAAACTGGGGACAGAAGGTACGCCGCGCTATGCCGGGGCCTGGAAAAAGATCGCCTCGGCCGCGCAGACCGGGCCGCGTTCGGTGAAGTTCACGTTCAACACCGCCGACCGCGAACTGCCGCTGATCCTTGGGTTGCGCCCGATCCTGTCGAAGTCGGACTTCGAGAGCCGCGATTTCACTGCGACAACGCTGACGCCCTTGCTGGGCTCTGGCCCCTATGTGGCCGATCAGGTCGAGCCGGGCAAATCCATCACCTACCGCCGCAACCCCGATTGGTGGGGCCGCGATCTGCCGTTCAACCGCGGCCTGCACAACTTTGACGAGGTGCGCTACGAATACTTTGGCGATCCTGGCGTGATGTTCGAGGCGTTCAAGGCCGGGGTCATCACCACCTACCGCGAGGCGAACCCGGCGAAATGGCTGACCAATTATGACTTTCCGTCGGTCCAGTCGGGAGATGTGCTGAAATCCGAAATCCCGCACGGGCGCCCTTCGGGCATCGAAGGTTTTGTGTTCAACACCCGCCGCCCGATGTTTGCGGATTGGCGGGTCCGGCAGGCGCTGATCGAGGTTTTCGATTTTGAGGCGGTCAATGGCACGCTGAACGGCGGGGTGCCGCCGCGAATACAAAGCTATTTCTCTAATTCCGACCTTGGTGCGACGCCCGGCACGCCTGCGACGGGTCGGGTGCTGGACCTGCTGACACCGTACAAGGACGACCTGCTGCCGGGGGCGATTGCGGGCTATACTCTGCCGGTGTCGGATGGCACGCAAACCAACCGCACGAACCTGCGCGAGGCGGTTGCCTTGTTGGAACAAGCCGGGCTGACCGTGCAGGATGGCAAGATGCGCAACCCCGATGGTACGCCGTTTGCCTTCGAGATCTTGCTGACCAATGGCGCGTCCGAGATGATCGCGGCCGCCAACATCTATGCCGAGTCGCTGCGGCGGCTGGGAGTAGAGGTGGGGGTGACCAACATCGATGCAGCGCAATTGAACGAGCGGACCAAGGCCTATGACTTCGACATGACCTATTATGTGCGCCGACTGTCGTTGTCGCCGGGCAATGAACAGATGCTGTATTGGGGGGCTGCCGGGGTTGAAACGCCGGGCACCGGAAACTGGATGGGCATGAACTCCCCCGCCGCCGAAGCGATGATTTCAACCATGCTGACCGCCACGACCCGCGAAGATTTCGTGCCCGCCGTGCAGGCGCTGGACCGGATTTTGATCAGTGGACGCTACGTTGTGCCGATCTGGTATTCCGACATTTCGCAGTTGGCTCACGCCAAATCCTTGCGTTTTCCGGAAAAATTACCACTATATGGTGACTGGCTGGGGTTCCAGCCCGAGGTCTGGTGGTATCAGGAGTAGACGATGCGCGCGGCTCTATTGGTCATTATGCTGGCTTTGCCCGGATGCAACACAGTAGGCGGGGTCGGGCGCGACATCACCCAAGGTGCCGATGCAGTCAGCGGCTGGTTTCGCTGACAACGAACGCAATTGGTTCGCGCAGATGCCGGACGACACAACCGAGGTCTAATGATCCATCTCGACATCTTTTCTGATCCGGTCTGTCCGTGGTGCTATATCGGCAAGGCCCATCTGGACCGGGCTTTGGCATCGCGACATGACCATCCCTTTATCATCGAATGGCAGCCGTTCCAGTTGAACCCGGACTTGCCGCCCGAGGGCCGGGACCGGGCAGGATACCTCGAGGAAAAATTCGGGGGCCGCGCCAAGGCCGCTGCGATCTATGCAAGGGTCGAAGAGGCTGCGGTCGAAGCCGGGGTAGAGATCGACTTTGCTGCAATGAAACACCAGCCCAACACGCTGAACGCCCACCGTCTGATCCATTGGGCGGGGCTGGAGGGGCGGCAGACAGCGGTGAAATCGTCGCTGATGCGGGCGTTTTTCCGCGAGGGGCGCGATATTGGCGACACTGCAACGCTGGTGGCGATTGCCGGGGCAACCGGAATGGACGAGGCAGTTGTGGCGCGACTGCTGGCATCGGACGCTGATCGTGCTGATATCATGGCGCGCGACATGGATGCCCGGCGCAAGGGCGTCACCGCCGTGCCCACCTTTCTGATTGCGCGGCAGTATGTGGTGCGGGGCGCGCAGCCGCCCGAAGTGTGGGCGCAGGTGATCGACGAGTTGATAACGCTGCCCAATCCCTGACCTGTGCGACGGGAGAGCCGGTCTGCGCGTCTCCGCACCTTGCCTTTGCGACAGATTTCAGGCCCCTTGGCCGAACCCCCAGAGAAGGGTAGCAGACGAAAGAGCCTACTTGACCATCAAGCCCCTGAGCCAGGGCGAATTCATTGCGATGACCGCGATGCTGTTTGCAACGATCGCGTTCTCTATCGATTCGATGCTGCCTGCCCTGCCGCAGATTGCCTTGGAACTGGTGCCCGAAGCGCCGAATTCGGCACAACTGATCTTGACCAGTTTCGTGCTGGGCATGGGAATCGGCACGTTGTTTGCGGGCCCGCTGTCGGATGCGTTTGGCCGCAAGAACACCATCATGGCGGGGGCCGCGCTGTATTCGCTGGCTGCACTGGCGGCTTATTTTGCGCCGTCAATGGAAACGGTTCTGGCAGCGCGGTTGGTGCAGGGTTTGGGGGCCGCTGGGCCACGCATCGTGACACTTGCGATGGTGCGCGACCTTTACCGCGGGCGCGACATGGCGCGGATCATGTCGTTTACCATGATGTTCTTCATCCTTGTGCCCGCCATTGCCCCGATGATGGGGCAAGTCATCATCGCCGGGTTCGGCTGGCGCGGGGTATTTCTGGCGTTTCTGGTGTTTTCTGCCGTCTCGATGATCTGGCTGGGCCTGCGTCAGCCGGAAACCCTGCCAGCCTCTCAGCGCCGCCCGCTGTCGGTGACAGAACTGTGGTCCGCGTTGAAAGAGGTGCTGTCGCACCGGGTGATCCTTGTTTCAATCGCGGTGCAGACACTGGTGTTTGGCAGCCTGTTTGGTTGTCTGTCGCAGATCCAGCCGATCTTCGATCAGGTCTATGGCCGCGGTGACCGGTTTCCGCAGTGGTTCGCGCTGATTGCGCTGGCCTCGGGGCTGGCGTCGATTGCAAACGCGCGGTTGGTGGGGCGGTTGGGGATGCGCTATCTGGTGCGCACCGCGATCGGGGTGCAGGCTCTGCTGTCGCTGGTTGTGATGCTGACCTTTGCGGCGGGCATACTACCGGACGACATGCAGTTTTATGTATGCTTTGTCTGGATCATCAGCGTGTTTTCAATGGCCGGGCTGACCATCGGCAACCTGAACGCGCTGGCGTTGGAGCCTGTGGGCCACATCGCCGGAATGGCCGCCTCGGTCACGGGTGCGATTTCAACCGTGGGGGCCGTGGTGTTGGCCGCACCGTTGGGCCTTGCGTTCAATGGCACGCCGCTGCCGCTGATGATCGGGATCACCCTGTTTGCCAGCGTGGGCTGGCTACTGACGCGGGGCCTTGCGCGCTAGGTTTTCTTGATAACTTTTTCAGCCAAAGCGCGGGCAATCTCGGCGGCACCCTTGATCCTGTCGCCTTCGGTCTTCCAGTCGCGCATCAGCACCAGCTTGTTGCCCGCGACCCGCGCCGTGTTGCCCTGCGATTTGATGTAGTCCACCAATCCTGCCGGATCGGCAAACTTGTCGTTGTGAAACTGCACTGTGGCCCCCTTCGGCCCGGCATCCAGCCGCGCGATCCCGGCGCGTTTGCACAGCGCCTTGATGCGGACCACCAGCATCAGCGTGTTGACCTCGCGCGGCAAGGGGCCGAATCGGTCGATCAACTCGGCGGCGAAGCCTTCAAGCTCGACTTTGGTCTGAAGGCCAGACAGGCGGCGATACAGGCCTAATCGAACATCCAGATCAGGCACATACGGGTCAGGGATCAGCACCGGCACGCCCAGATTGATCTGCGGCGCCCATTGATCGTCCAGCTTGGACAGCCCCTGCAACTCGCCGGATTTGATCTTGGCAATCGTGTCTTCCAGCATCTGCTGATACAACTCGTAGCCGACTTCCTTGATATGCCCCGACTGCTCCTCGCCCAAAAGGTTGCCAGCCCCGCGCAGGTCAAGGTCGTGCGATGCAAGGTTGAACCCCGCCCCCAGACTGTCGAGCGACCCCAGCAACCGCAGCCGCTTGGTGGCCTGCGGGGTCAGGGGCGCGCGGGGTTTGGTGGTCAGGTAACAATAGGCGCGGGTCTTTGACCGGCCCACCCTGCCCCGGATCTGGTAAAGCTGGCTTAGCCCGAACATGTCGGCGCGGTGGACGATCATCGTGTTGGCGGTGGGAATATCCAGCCCGGATTCCACGATCGTCGTCGCCAGCAGCACGTCGAACTTGCCGTCGTAGAACTGGTTCATCCGGTCATCCAGATCGCCCGCCGCCAACTGACCATGGGCTATGACAAACGAGACCTCGGGAACGTGCGTGCGTAGAAAGTCCTCGATCTCTGGCAGATCGGAGATCCTCGGCACGACAAAAAAGCTTTGTCCGCCGCGATAATGTTCGCGCAGCAACGCTTCTCGCAAAGTAATCGTATCGAATTCGCTGATGTAAGTGCGGATCGCCAGACGGTCCACCGGGGGTGTGGCGATAATCGACAGATCGCGAACCCCGGCAAGGCTGAGTTGCAGCGTGCGCGGGATAGGCGTCGCGGTCAGGGTCAGCACATGCACCTCGGCCCGCATTTCCTTCAGTCGTTCCTTGTGACTGACGCCGAAATGCTGTTCCTCGTCGATCACCATCAGCCCAAGGTTCTTGAACCGAACCGCCTTGGCCAGCAGCGCATGCGTGCCGATCACGATATCAACCGTGCCATCCGACATTGCCGCGCGGGTCGCATTGGCGTCCTTGGCACTGACGAACCGCGACAGGGGGCGCACAGAGATCGGAAACCCGCGAAAGCGTTCGACGAAACTGCGATAATGCTGGCGGGCGAGCAGGGTTGTCGGACAGATCAGCGCGACCTGAAGACCGGACAACGCCGCCACAAACGCCGCCCGCATTGCAACTTCGGTCTTGCCGAACCCGACGTCGCCCACAATCAGACGGTCCATCGGCGAGCCCTTTTCAAGGTCTGCAACCACATCTGCGATCGCCGACAACTGGTCGTCGGTTTCCTGATACGGAAAGCGCGCGGCAAACGCCTCCCAGATGCTGTGTGGGGCCTCCAGAATCGGCGCATGACGCAGCGCACGTTCGGCGGCAATCCGCATCAGACGGTCGGCAATCTCGCGGATGCGGTCCTTGAGTTTGGCCTTCTTGGCCTGCCACGCGCCCCCGCCCAGACGGTCGAGCAAGCCTTCCTCGTGGCCATAGCGCGACAGCAGTTCGATGTTCTCGACCGGCAGATAAAGTTTCGCGTTTTCAGCGTATTCCAAGGCGACGCAGGCATGTGGTGCGCCAAGGGCCGTGATCGTCTCCAGTCCCAGATAGCGACCCACACCATGTTCGATATGCACCACCAGGTCGCCAAGGGTCAGCGTGTCGACCTCGCGCAGAAAATTCTCGGCCTTTCGGCGTTTGCGTGGTTTTGCAACCAACCGGTCGCCCAGAACGTCCTGTTCCGAGATGACAGTCAACCCCGGCGCGGTATAGCCCGCCTCCAGCGCCCAGATCATCAGGTAAAGCCCGCCGCGTGCGCCAGGAACGTCGCGAAAAGTCTTGATTTCCTTGGCTTGTTTCAAACCTTGATCAGACAGCAAGCCCTTGAGCCGCTCGCGCGCGCCTTCTGACCAAGACGCAATCACCACATTGCCGTCTTTCAGCAATGTCTGAACATGATCTTTCAACGCCCCGAAAAGGCTGACATTTTCCTGTTGCCTCTCGGGTGCGAAACTGCGCCCGATGCGGCCTTGAGCATCCAGCACTCCCGGCCCCGGTGCCTGAGCCAGCGGCGACAACTGCACGACGCGGTGCGCGGCGATTGCCTGCTCCCATGCCTTGTCGTCCAGATACAACAGCCCCGGTGCGACGGGCTTGTAGACCGAATCCGGTCGCCCCTTGGCGGTCATAGCCTCGCGCCGGCTGTCGTATTGGTCCGCAATGCCATCCCAACGCGACAGGCGGGCAGCGGTCACCTGATCGTCCAGCATCACGCTTGCGGTCGGCAGATAGTCGAGCAGCGTTTCCATCCTTGCATGAAAGAACGGCAGCCAATGCTCCATCCCCTGATGCTTGCGACCTGCGCTGACCGCCTCATACAGCGGGTCGTCCGACCCCGCAGTGCCGAACTCGACGCGGTAGTTCTGGCGGAACCTGGTGATCGCCGCCTCGTCCAGAATGATCTCGGACATCGGCGCAAAATCGACAGCCTTCAGCTTGGCGGTGGTGCGCTGGGTCGCGGGGTCGAACCGCCGCGCGCCGTCCAGCACATCGCCGAAGAAATCGAGCCGCACCGGGCCACCTGCGCCCGGCGGAAATATATCCACGATGCCGCCGCGAATGGCGAAATCACCCGGCTCTGCCACCGTGGACACCGGCGAAAATCCCATCCGCGCGAGAAAGCTGCGCAGATGCGCCTCGTCCACCCGGTCGCCTACCCGCGCGATGAAGGACGCCCCTGCGATCACCTCGCGCGCTGGCAGGCGCTGGGTTGCTGCGTTCAGTGTGGTCAACAGCACGAATGGTCCCGGCATCCCTGCCGCCAGCATGGCGAGTGTTGCCATCCGGCGCGCCAGCACGTCGGGGTTGGGGGACACGCGGTCATAGGGAAGGCAGTCCCACGCGGGCAGTTCCAACACCGCCGCCTCGGGGGCGGCCACGGCCAAGGCCACCCGCATCGCCTCCATCCGCTTGTCGTCGCGTGCGACATGAATGACCGGCTGACCGCGTGCCAATTCGCGCGCAAGAAGCGTCGCGTCATAGCCCTCGGGGGCGCCGCCAAGAAGGATACGGTCTGCCATCGGTCAGCCTGGCATCCCGATCTGAATGTTTTGATACATGCCGAACATCGCCGTGACAAAAATTGCAATCATTCCGAGAACTTGCGTGGACAGCCTGTGCCGCGTCAACCGTTGGCACAGTGCCGCACCGGTATTTTCTCCCGTCACGATCTTGCGCGAGGTGCGCAACGTCAGCAGGCCAAGGATCGACAACGGCACCAAAAGGAACAGCACCGCTTGGGCAAATTCGACACTGTACCAGAACCCCAGAATGACCAGCGTGGTGATCACAAAGCAGATGCCGCCCGCCAGCAGCAATCCGGCGGTGCGCGCGATGGTCAGCGTCCGCGCAGTGTTGATCCGCACCAGCACTTCCAGATCCTCCAGCGCCTCGCCGCCCTCCCGTCGTGCCCGTGCGATCATGTCGAACGGCACACCAATCACCCAATGGCTGGCTGATGACCACAAAACGGCCAACGCAATCCAGTACCAAAGGTTCGAAAAAGATCTCAGGTCGATCAATTCGAAGATGATCTGAACCCAATCCATATCGACCTGCCCCTGCTGATGTCGCCCTTGGTTTTCTCGCCCTGTCATACTGCCGACTTGAGGCGCGCGCCTTTCCATGGCAGGCAGACGGGGTAATCGCAAGCCCCCGACCCCAAAGCCGCCGGAAAGCCAAGCCATGCACCCTATCGTTCCGCCCTACCCAGCGTCCCGCCTGCGCCGGTTGCGCCGCACGCCTGCCTTGCGGGCTCTGGCGCAAGAAAACAGCCTGTCCCTGGCTGATCTGATCTGGCCGATTTTCCTGCGCGATGGCGTGGGACTGCGCGAACCGATTGCCTCGATGCCCGGCGTTGCACGGTTGAGCCTTGATCTGGTGGTCAAGGCTGCGGAAGAGGCGGCGGGGTTGGGCATACCGGCGATCTGTCTGTTCCCTTATACGGATCCTTCGGTCAAAACCGAGGAATGCGAAGAGGCATGGAACCCGGAAAATCTGACCAACCGGGCGATCCGGGCGATCAAGGCGGCGGTGCCCGAGATCGCGGTGATGACGGATGTGGCCCTCGACCCTTACAACGCCAATGGGCATGACGGACTGGTCCGCAACGGGATCATCCTGAACGACGAATCCGTCGAGGCACTGGTGCGAATGGCGCTGGTGCAGGCGGACAGCGGGGCCGACATCCTTGGGCCGTCCGACATGATGGACGGCCGGATCGGCGCGATGCGGGCCGAGTTGGAGCGTGCGGGGCACAAAGAGGTGGCGATCCTGTCCTATGCGGCCAAATACGCCAGTGCCTTTTACGGGCCGTTCCGCGATGCGGTAGGGGCGTCGGGGGTGCTGAAGGGGGACAAGAAGACCTATCAGATGAGCCCGGCCAACAGCGACGAGGCTCTGCGGTTGGTTGCTCGGGATCTGGCCGAAGGGGCGGACATGGTGATGATCAAGCCGGGGATGCCCTATCTCGACATCTGCCGTAGGGTGAAAGACACCTTTGGCGCGCCAACTTATGCCTACCAGGTGTCGGGCGAATACGCGATGATCAAGGGTGCCGCGTTGAACGGCTGGATCGACGGAGAAAGGGCGATGCTGGAAAGCCTGATGGCGTTCCGCCGTGCGGGCTGTGACGGAGTGCTGACCTACTTCGCCCCCGAGGTGGCGCGCGCGATCAAGGCAGGTCGCGTCTGATCGGCGGCGCTTTGCCGCTGGCGACACATGGCATGACAGAGCGATGATAAGCCGCTATAGTTGCGCCAAAAGGGTCAACAGAACCCGTGGCAGAGGCAGGTGAGGGCGCACGATGATGCAGGTATCGCGACGGATTTTTTTGGGAATGACAGGGGCTGCGCTTTTGGTGGCCGGCTGTCAAACGGCGTTCACCGGCAACGGGGTTGGGTCAAACGGGGCGGCAAAGATTGATGCGCGGGTGAATGCCACCCGCAGCTATCTGTTCGACCGTTATCCCGGCACGCGGGAACTGGCGACGCGGGCGGCGGGCGTGCTGTATATGCCGCTTGTTACGGAGGCGGGTTTTGGGATTGGCGGCGGCTACGGTCGCGGGGCATTGCAGCTGAACGGGGCCACGGTCGATTATTATTCCGCCACCCGCGCCACTATCGGCTTTCAGATCGGGGCGCAGCAATACGCCCACGCCCTGTTCTTCATGACCCCCGATGCGCTGCAAACCTTTCGCCGGTCGTCGGGCTGGGCTGCGGGGGCGGACGTGCGCTACGCGACACCGGAACAGGGCGGCAGTCTGGGCAAGGAAACCACTGAACTTGACCCGGTCATCGGTCTGGTGTTCGGCCAGCAAGGCCTGATTGCCGGGGCAACGCTGGCTGGGGTCAAGTATACCCGGATCATCCCCTGAGGAGCGGCTTCCGTGGGGAATTTCTTGTGTGTTGAATTTCAGAGAGTTAGGGTTTTGGCTTAACTTTTTACCTGTCTTTGGATCAGTTCCCTGGCCACAAGGCGGGGTTTTACATCCCAGCACCCGTTTATGAGAGCGGGGGTTTCACACCCCCGCACCCGTCCAGAAGAGCGGGGGTTTCACACCCCCGCACCCCCGTGGGATATTTAGGAACAGATGAAGGCCAAAGCGCCAGTTTGCGCTGCCAGATGGCTGGGGTCGTGCTTTGATCGGGCTGGGGTCGTTCTGGGGTCGTTCTGTGGTCCGGGTTTTTATTACCGCAACCGCCGGATCAGGCTGGAGGTATCGCCGCGCCCGCCGCCCATCCGCTGGACGTCCTTGTAGAACTGATCGACCAAAGCGGTCACGGGAAGGCTGGCGCCGATCTGGTCGGCGGTGTCCAGACAGATGCCAAGGTCCTTGCGCATCCAGTCGACCGCAAAACCGAAGTCAAAACGATCTTCAAGCATGGTCTTGTGGCGGTTGACCATCTGCCAGCTTCCCGCGGCACCCTGGGCTATGACCTCGACCACGGCGGCCCCGTCGAGCCCGGCCTTTTCACCAAAGGCCAGCGCCTCGGACAAGCCCTGCATCAGGCCCGCGATGCAGATCTGATTCATCATCTTGGCAAGCTGGCCCGCCCCGGTATCGCCCAGACGGCGGCAGATGCGCGCGTAGGCGGCCATCACGGGTTCGGCCATTGCGTAATTGTCTTCCGATCCGCCGCACATGATCGACAACTGGCCATTCTCTGCCCCGGCTTGCCCACCCGACACCGGCGCGTCGACAAAGCTCAGACCGACTGCTGTCGCGGCCTGCGCCATCTCGCGGGTGACTTGCGCGGAAACGGTAGTGTGATCGACGAAGATCGCTCCTGCCTGCATGCCCGCAAAGGCGCCGTTCGGCCCCAGACAGACGTTGCGCAGGTCGTCATCGTTGCCAACGCAGGCCAGCACAAAATCCGCCCCGGCGGCAGCGGCGCACGGTGTTGCAGCCTGTGTGCCACCGTGGGCTGCGACCCAGGCCTCGGCCTTGGCCGCGGTGCGGTTGTAGACCGTCACCTGATGGTCTGCTGCCGCCAAGTGCCGCGCCATCGGGCCACCCATGACGCCCAAACCCAAGAATGCTACCTTTGCCATCACAGTTTTCCCCGTCATTGCCCTGCTTATATGGATCGACTAGGTAACCATAACGCCCCCGTCGTCAAGAAGAGGCCCCGAGATGCTGACCGCCTTCCGCTGGCTTGTGACCGTGTTTACCGGGCTGGTGGTGCTGGTGCTGGCGGCGTTGCTGATCACCTATTATTTCCTGTCGCGGTCGCTGCCGGACTATTCCGAGACGTTCACTCTGCCCACGATCACCGCCCCCGTCGAGATCGTGCGCAACAATGCCAACGTCCCGCATATCTTCGGTTCGACCGACCGCGACGTGTTTTTCGGGTTGGGGTTTGCCCATGCGCAAGACCGGCTTTGGCAGATGACCATGCTGCGGCGCACCGCCCAAGGTCGGCTGTCAGAAGTGTTTGGCGCGCGCACCCTGAAGATCGACGAGTTGCTGCGGCGGCTGGACCTTTACGGACTGGCGCTGTCGTCGGTGGCGGTGCAGGACGCACCGACATCCGAGGCGTTGGGGGCCTATTCCGCAGGCGTCAATGCCTGGATCGGGCAGGTCAACGCGCAGGCGATGGGGCGTGGCGCGCCGGAGTTCTTTCTGTTTTCCAGTGAGATCAGCGCCTGGGCTCCGGCGGACAGTCTGGCGATCATCAAGCTGATGGCGCTGCAACTGTCGTCGCATCTGGACTCCGAAGTGCTGCGGGCGCAGATGTCGTTGATTCTGCCGGATGCACGGTTGCGCGACATTCTGCCTGATGATCTGCCGCCGGGGATTACGGCGCTGCCGGATTATTCCGAAGTGATGCCCGGAGAGTTGCCGCAGCGGGCCACGACCAAGATGGCCTATATCGACGATCCGCTGTCGCCGTTTCACAGCCGGGCCTTTGCGGGCGCGTCGAACGCCTGGGCCGCAATGCCGTCGAAGTCGGCGGCAGGGGGGGCGTTGCTGGCCAACGACCCGCATCTGGGGTTCACCGCCCCAACCCTTTGGTATCTGGCGCGGCTGGAGTTGCAATCGGGCGGGGTGATTGGCGCAACGATTCCGGGGATGCCGGTCATTCTGGCGGGGCGGTCGGCGGATCTGGGTTGGGGGCTGACGTCCAGCTACCTCGACGATCAGGACGTGGTGATGGAGCGGGTCAATCCCGACAACGCCGAGCAATACCTGACGCCCGACGGCCCGCGCGATTTCACCGCGCGGCGCACGATCATCACGGTCAAGGATCAGGATCCGGTTACGATCACAATGCGCTGGTCGCAAAGCGGCCCAATCCTGCCTGGATCGCATTACGATCTGGCATCGGTGACGCCTGCGGGCCATGTCGCGGCACTGGAGTGGACCGCGCTGAGCGGGGCCGACACCTCGATGACGGCCGCGATGCGGTTGATGAAGTCGAAATCGGTCAGTCAGGCGATTGCAGCGGGGGAGTCGTTCGTGGCGCCGTCGCAAAACCTGATGCTGGTCGATCAGGACGGGATCGCGTTGCAGATGATCGGAGCGATGCCGATCCGCGATGCCAGCCACCGAACGCAAGGCCGGATGCCCGCGCCGGGGTGGGAGGGGGCGAACCGCTGGACCGGAATGTTTCCTTATGCCGACAATCCGCGCGTGGTGAACCCGCCGACGGGCTTGTTGGGCAACACAAACAACAAGACCGTGGACCGGCCGTTTCCTGACCACGTCTCGTTCGACTGGGGCGATACGCAGCGCATCCAGCGCTGGTTGACGCTGATGAAGGCGCGCGAGGTGCATACCCGCGAGAGTTTCATCGAGGCGCAGCTTGATACGGTATCGCCCACAGCGCGCAGTTTGCTGCCATTGATCGCAGCCGACCTGTGGTTCACCGGAGAGCCTGCCGCCGAAGGCACACCCGAGCGGTTGCGGCAACGCGCGCTGGCCCTGATGGCTGAGTGGAATGGCGAGATGAACGAACATCTGCCCGAACCCCTGATCGCTGAATCGTGGTTCCGCGCGTTGCAAAGCAGGTTGACCCGCGACGAAATCGGGGCGATGGCGGACGCGTTCCCCCAACCCGAACCTGTGTTCATCGAACGGGTTTACCGCAATACAGATGGCGCTGCGGTGTGGTGCGACGTGATCCAGTCGGCGGCGGTGGAAACCTGCAGCGACATTGCGCGGATCGCTTTGGATGAGGCGTTGCTGGGATTGACCGAACGCTATGGCCCGAATGTGGAAAGCTGGCGTTGGGGGGATGCGCATCAGGCGACGCATGACCATCCGGTGCTTGGCGATGTGCCGATCCTGCGGTATTTCGTGAACATCCGTCAATCGACCAGCGGTGGGGATTCGACGTTGTTGCGTGGCCGTATCATTGGCACCGGGCCGCAGCCGTTTTTGAACGTGCATGGCGGCGGGTATCGGGGGGTCTATGACTTTGCCGACCCCGACAGTTCGGTTTTCATCATCGCGACCGGGCAATCGGGCCATCCGATGAGCCGACACTATGATAACCTCAGCGAGGTGTGGCGGCGGGGCGAATATATTCCGATGAGCCTGGACCCCGAACTGGCGCGCGCGGGAGCGGTGGGGATCACGCGGCTGGAACCTCTGGGGGCACCGTGACGTCGGATGCGTTGCGAACGCCCGGGTTGGGTTTGCCCGCGCGGTTTGAGCCATCAGGACGCCTTGACGTTCCCTGCATCCTGAGGTGATTGGCGCAATAAAGTTGCCAAAGCGATGGCCAAGGAGACAGAATCATGTCTGCAGAATTTGACGCCTGGGTGGGGCGGACGGAAGAGGCCGAGGATGTGATCACGGCCCGGCAAGCCAGGCAGATGGCGGCGACCCTGGGCGTTGAAACGGCGGCGTTGGCCGATGGCGATGCGTTGCCGCCGCTGTGGCACTGGATGGGCTGGCTGCCCGAAACTCCGATGGCGGGGCTGGGACCGGACGGGCATCCGGCACGGGGCGGGTTCTTGCCGCCCGTCCCGATAGAGCGGCGGATGTGGGCTGGCGGGCGGCTGTCATTTCATGCACCCTTGCGGATCGGCGCACCGATGCGGCGGCGATCGACCATTCTGAAAGTGGCCGAAAAGACCGGATCGACCGGGCGCATGGTGTTCGTCACCGTGGGGCATGAAACCCTCGGGCCGGACGGAGCGGCGGTCAGCGAAGAGCAGGACATCGTCTATGTCGCGATGCCCGAACGGTTTACCCCACCGCTACAGGTCATCGCCCCTGACGCGCCGGCGTGGTCTGATCCGGTGGCGATGGACACGAAGCGGTTGTTCCGGTTTTCGGCCCTGACGTTCAACGCGCACCGCATCCATTTCGATCTGCCCTATGCCACCGGAGTCGAAAAGTATCCCGGTCTGGTGGTACACGGCCCGATGCAGGCGATGCTGCTGTTGCAGGCGGCACGGAACCATGCGGGTGGCGCTTGGCCCGCGCGGTTCCGGTTTCGCGGGGTACGGCCGTTGTTTCATTTCGACGCGGTCCGGCTGATGGGCTGGCCGTTGACAGACGACGGGCAGGCGTTGGCGACGGTGATTGAGGGGGGCGTGACCTGCATGCAGGCGGACATCGGGTGGCAAGCATGAGCGTGCTGTCGGGCATGCGGGTGATCGAAAGCTCGGCTTTTGTGGCCGCACCCTTGGCGGGGATGACGTTGGCGCAGATGGGGGCGGATGTGATTCGCGTGGACCGCCCGCAGGGGGGATTGGACGCCGCGCGCTGGCCGGTGGCGGCAAACGGGGCGAGCCTGTTCTGGGCGGGGATGAACAAGGGCAAGCGCAGCATTGCCGTCGATATGGCGCGGCCCGAAGGGGTCGAGTTGATTGCGGCGCTGATCACCGCGCCCGGCCCGGATGCGGGGATGTTTCTGACCAACCTGCGGGGGCGCGGGCCGCTGGATTATCCGGCGCTGTCGGCGGTGCGGGCGGACCTTATCATGGTGTCGCTGACGGGCACGCGGCGAGGCGAGCCTGCGGTGGATTACACGGTGAACCCCGCAATCGGATTTCCGATGGCGACCGGGCCGATGGCGACCGGGCTGGTGGGATCGGATGTTCCGGTGGCGCATGTGTTGCCAGCGTGGGACTGCATCACCGGGCAGATGTTGGTGAACACGTTGCTGGCAGCGGAACGGCACCGGCTGCGCACCGGGCAGGGGCAGTTGGCGGAACTGGCGTTGAAGGATGTGGCGGCGGCGATGCTGGGGCATCTGGGGATCCTTGCCGAGGTGTCGGTCAACGGGGTGGACCGGGCGCGCTATGGGAACGCGCTTTACGGGGCTTACGGTCAGGATTTTGTCTGTGCCGATGGCAAGCGGGTCATGGTGATCGGATTGACCGACCGGCAATGGCGCGGAATCGTCAAGGTGACCGGGATTGCGGCGGCGCTGGACGCGCTTGGGCTCGATCTGTCCGCCGAGGGCGTGCGGTGGGAGGCCCGCCAGGTCATCACCGCAATTTTGCAGCCTTGGTTTGCCGCCCGCCCGCTGGCCGAAGTGGCTAAGGCGTTTGACGCGGCCGGGCTTACTTGGGGCCCGTTTCGCAGTTTTGCCGAAGCGGTGGCAGAGGACCCCGATCTGTCAGCGGACAATCCGATGTTTGGCATGTTGGATCAGCCGGGCATCGGAGCCTATCTGGCGCCCGGCAGTCCGGTGGTGTCATCCGTCATCGGGCGGGCGCCAGTCGCCCCTGCCCCGCTGGTCGGTCAGCATAGCGAAGCCGTGCTGGCCGATGTGCTGGGATTGGGGTCCGGGCAGATCGGCAAGCTGATGGATGCGGGGATCGTCGCCGGGGTCTGAGGCCGGTCAGCCGACCTTCTTTCCCGCGATTTCGGTCGTGCTGCGGGTGGAAACCGCGAGGCTTGCCGGTTTGGCCGCCTCTTTCTTGGGCTTCTTCTTTTCCTTGTTGGATTTCTGGTTGTTGCCCTTGGCCATGACGGCTCCTTTTCGGGAATGTTGGTCAGTCTGCCTGCCACTGGGCCTTCTGGCGTTCGGTCCAGCGCACAGTGATCCGATAGCCTTTGTCGTCCTGATCCTCGGCCACCACAACCCCCATCGCATGAAGCCGCGCGCGGTCGCGACCGTCGGCGAAGCGCAGCGTCAGGATTTCGTCGGTCCGGATTTCGGCAAACACATCAGAGATGGCGGCCAACAGGTCAGCGACCCCCTCGCCGGTCAGCGCCGACACCGGGAACACGCCTGCACGGTTGGCGCGCTGCACGGACAGGCTTTCGCGCGCCGACGGGTCCACCAGATCCAGCTTGTTCCACACCTCGACCATCGGGGTGGAGGCGGAGACGCCCAGCGAGGTCAGGATGTCGGCCACATCGGCGGCCTGTTCGGCGGATTCGGGGTGGCTGATGTCGCGGACATGCAAGATCAGATCGGCTTCCAGCACCTCTTCCAGCGTCGCGCGAAAGGCGGCGACCAGTTGGGTTGGCAAATCCGAGATGAAGCCGACCGTGTCAGACGCGATGATCTTGCGTCCTGCCCCACCGTCCTTGTCCGGCAAGACGATCCCGCGCATCGTGGGGTCGAGGGTGGCGAAAAGCATATCTTTGGCCAGAACGTCGGACCCGGTCATCCGGTTGAACAGTGTGGATTTTCCGGCGTTGGTATAGCCGACCAGCGCCACCAGCGGGAAAGGCACCTTGCGGCGCGAGGCGCGGTGCAGCTCCCGGGTTTTCACGACCTTTTCAAGCTGCCGTTTCAGGCGCAAAACCTGATCGTCAATGGCACGCCGGTCGGATTCCAGCTGCGTCTCGCCGGGGCCACCGACAAAACCGAACCCGCCGCGCTGACGTTCCAGGTGGGTCCAGGCGCGGACAAGCCGGGTGCGTTGGTAACTGAGCGCCGCCAGTTCGACCTGCAACACGCCTTCTCTGGTGCGGGCGCGGTCGGCAAAAATCTCGAGGATCAGCGAGGTGCGGTCCAGCAGTTTGACCCCCCACGCCTTTTCCAGATTGCGCTGCTGCACCGGGCTGACCGTGCCGTCGACCAGCACCAGTTCGATGTCGCCGTCCTTGAGACGTGCCTTCAGGTCATCGACCTTTCCCGAGCCGAACAATTGGCCGGGGCTGATCCGGGTCAGTCGCACCACTTCGGCCCCGTGCACTTCCAGTCCCGGAAGAGCTGCGGCCAGCGCCACAGCCTCGGCCAGCCCGTGTTCGGGCAGTCGGCGACTGCGCGCCGATTTCAGATCGGGGTGCAGCACATAGGCCCTCGTCGGCGCTGCGGCAGTGTCATGCCCATCAGACTTGGCCCGCGGAAGCAGATCGTCATCGTCCGCTTCGGGAAGATCGGAAATCAATCTTCGCCGTCGTACAGATTGATCGGCGCCCCCGGCATGATGGTGGAAATCGCGTGTTTATACACCAGTTGCGACTGCCCATCGCGGCGCAAAAGCACGCAAAAATTGTCAAACCAGGTGATGACCCCCTGCAATTTGACTCCGTTGATCAAAAATATCGTCACCGGAACCTTGGCTTTGCGGACATGGTTCAGGAACGCGTCCTGCAAATTCTGTTTATCGGCAGCCATTTTTGTATTGCCCTGTTTCTTTTTGTTGTGACCATCCCCCCATCAGGCCCCCGTCGGAAGTGACCCAATGATCCACGCGAATGACTATGGAGTGCAACTGAGCGGGATTCCAGCCCCAAAACAGCATCTTACGCAGCCTATGCTATCTACGCCACAACTCGGGTGTCAAAAAGGTCAAGACCGCCAGCATTTCCAGACGGCCAAGCACCATTCCCGCTGCCAGAAGGGCCTGCTGCCCGCCGGTCAGATTTGCCCAGACTGACATGCCATCTTCAAGGATCACGGTGACCGGCCCGGCGTTGGTCAGGGCGGCAAGTGCCAGAACGATGGCAGACTCCAGATCAACTGCAAGCAGCGTCAGACCGGCTGTCACACCGCCAATCATCATGGCGAACAGCACGAAAAAGATGAAGGCAAACTGCGCGCCCTCGGTGCGCAGTTGCCGCGCGGCCGTTCCGCGCCCGCCAACCGAGGACGGCTCGATCAGCAGTTCCAGTTCGCGCTGGCCGTGGCGGAACACGGAATAGACCCGCAACAGTTTTACCCCGCCTGCGGTGGTGGCTACGCCCCCCCCGATCAGCGCCAGCGCCAGCAGCAAAAGCCCCGGCGGCGTCACGCCCGACCACAACGTGGCGGCATCCCAGCCCCCTGAAACAAAGCCGGTGGTGGTCAGGAAGGACAGCGTTGTAAAGAAGGCACCCCAGATCATGCTTGCCAACTGATCAATTCGGATCGGCACGATCGGCGCCGCTACATGGGTCACCATTACCGCCGTGACAGAAATCAGCAAGATGCAAGATGCGGTCAAGAATTCCGGGTCATAGCGCCCGAATCGGCGTTCAAGCCCGGCAATGCTGGGCAGGACGCGCCGGCTGACCGAGACCAACAGAAGGACGGCGATCATCACCTCGCCCAGAACACCGGACGTGGCCCGTTCGGTGCCGCCGATCGGCGAAATGCCTGACGTGGACAGGGTGGACATGGCATGGCACAGCGCCACCAACCCGTCATCACCCGCGATAAGCAAGCCCACCCACAACGCGAGCGTCAGCCCGCCATAAGCCGGCAACAACATCAGCGCGTAATACCGGATGCGCTGACCGGTATCGGCGATCTGATTGATCTGCCGCGAGGTGTCCGCCCCCGAGGCAGAGATGCGCGCACTTGTGTCCGCAATCCCGATAAGGTTCATCGGGACCAGCAGCGCCAGTGCCATCACAATGAAGTGAAAGCCGCCCAGCCAGCCGATCAATGCGCGCCACAGGTGCAGGGTTTCAGGCAAATCCTCGGGTGCAAACAGCGTGGCTCCGGTTGTGGTGAACGCGGACAACATTTCGAACCAGGCCTGCCACAGCGTCATTTGCGGGACGGCCTGCAGCATCGGCAATGCCAGTGCCGTGGGCAGAACGGCATAAGTGCCCAGCAAATAGATCAGGTGGCGCTGCGGCCTTACGCGCGGGCGAAGGTTTGCGGTGGACAGTGCAATCAGCACGGTCAGCACAGCAAGGATCACCGCCGAATAGAAGAACGCCCGCGCCACGACGAATTCACCGTTGACGGCAGCATGAGCGGCGGGAAGCAGCATGATTGCCCCCGACAGCCCCAGCACGACCACCGGAAAGCCCAGATCAGAACGCAGGTCAGGGCGGCGAGCAGATCGGTTGGGCATCTGTCAGAAGAAGTCGATGGTGACTTGCAGCAACTGCTCGACCTGCGGCACGTCAGCGGCCATGCAGAACAAGGCGATCACGCAGCCGGTCTCGATCCGCAGATCGCCGGTAGGCTTCAACACCTTGTCGCCCTTCATCACGGCGCAAACCAGAACGCCTGCGGGAAATTCAATATCGCGGATCAGACGACCGGCGAGTGGCGAAGTGCCCAAAACCTGCGCCTCGATCACCTCGGCTTCAGCGTCGCCGATCGAATAGATCGCACGGACCTTGCCGTGGCGGATATGGCGCAGGATCGAACTGACCGTTGTCGCGCGCGGGTTGATGTAGGCGTCGATGTTCAGCACGCCCATCAGCGGGGTCAGCGTGGGGTCGTTGACCAGCGCAATCGCCATCGCACAGCCCGCCTGTTTGGACCGCACGGCGGCCAGCAGGTTTGTCTTGTCGTCATCGGTCACCACAAGCACAGCATCGGCGCGGTCGATGGCCGCTTCCATCAGGATCTCGATGTCCAGTCCGTCGCCGTGCAGCACGATGGTCCGTGTCAGCGAATCTGCTGCAGCCTCGGCCACAGCCCGATCCTTTTCGATGATCTTGCAGCGCACCCGGTCTGTCCGCGCCTCAAGCGCCACAGCCACAGCGCGGCCGACGTTACCACCACCGATGATCACGATGCGTTCGGGTTTGCGCGACGATTTGCCAAATATATCAAGCGTGCGGCTGACATCCTCGGCATGGCTGAACACGTAGATCATGTCGCCCGCGAACAACTGATCGTTCGGGTCGGGCGCAAACAGCCGCCCTTTACGCCGAACCCCCACCACGATGGCGCGCAAGCTGGGGAACAGGTCATTCAGTTGGCGCAGCGGCGTGTTCAGTACCGGGCAATCATCGTCCAGCACCACGCCCAGCAGTTGCGCACGGCCGTCCATGAAGGTTTCGGTGTCGAAGGTCGAGGGGGCCGCCAGACGTTGCAAGGCGGCGTCGGCCACTTCGCGTTCAGGGCTGATCAGCACATCGATCGGCAGGTGGTCGCGTCGGTAAAGGTCGGCATAGGTGCTGTCGAGGTAACTGTTGTCCCGCACCCGGGCGATCTTCCGCGGCACGCTGAAAATCGAATGGGCGACCTGACAGGTGATCATGTTCACCTCGTCGGAATAGGTCGCGGCGATGATCAGGTCGGCGTCGCGCGCACCTGCCCGTTCCAGCACATCGGGGTGTGACGAAAATCCGGTGACGCCCTGGACGTCAAGCGTTTCGGTCGCTCGGCGCACCAGATCGGGATTCTTGTCGACCACGGTGACCTCGTTGCGCTCGCCCGACAGATGGCGGGCGATCTGCCATCCGACCTGCCCCGCGCCGCAGATGATGACTTTCACGATATGCCCCCGGTCTGGCTACGCCCGACATCACTGATGAGTATCTTGCAGATGCACAGGTCGAGGTCAATCAAACGGGACATCAATCATCTGCGTCCTCGTCGGCGTCACCCCGGCCAGAGGATTTCGACGTGGTGACTACACCTAGCGATTTCAGCTTGCGGTGCAGCGCGCTGCGTTCCATTCCCACAAAGCCTGCGGTGCGGCTGATGTTGCCGCCAAAGCGGTTGATCTGGGTCATCAGATATTCACGCTCGAACACCTCGCGTGCCTCGCGCAGCGGCAAGGTCGCCATTGCCCCGCCCAACACCATGCGCCCGCCGGCATCGACCGGAGCCTCTTGCCCCGGCAGTTCGCGCGCCTCGATCGGCCCCGACGGCTCTCCCAGGATCAGCACACGTTCGATCACGTTGCGAAGTTGGCGCACGTTGCCCGGCCATTGCATGGTTTGCAGCATCGCTTCCGCCTCGGGGGTCAGGCTGCGCTGGGGCAGACCCTGGGTGCGGTGGAACATCGACACGAAATGCCGGGTCAGGTCAGCAATATCGTCGCGGCGATCTTCGAGACTGGGCACGGCAATCGGGACGACATTCAGGCGGTCATACAATTCCTGCCGAAATCGGCCCGCAGCGATTTCGGATCGCAGATCGCGGGTGGTGGACGAGATCACGCGCAGATCGACACGCACCTTGTCCGCACCGCCCGCGCGGGTGAACTGCTGTTCGACCAGCACGCGCAAGATTTTCGACTGGGTGCCGATGGGCATGTCCGCCACTTCGTCAAAGTAAACAACGCCGCCATGTGCCTGTTCCAAAAGACCTTTCTCAACGCCGCGGTCAGAAGTCTCGCGCCCGAACAGCACCTCTTCCATCCGTTCCGGTTCAACCGTTGCCGAAGACACCGACACGAACGCCGCCGCCGCCCGATTGGAGTTGGTATGGATGAACCGTGCCGCAAGTTCCTTGCCCGACCCCGCAGGCCCGGTCAGCATGACGCGACTGTTTGACTTTGTCACCTTTTCAAGCTGCGATTTCAGAACCTTGTAAGCCACACTTGACCCAAGCATGTCGGCGGCCGTCGCATCACGCTTGCGCAGATCGGTGTTTTCGCGGCGCAGGCGGCTCGCCTCCATCGCGCGCGACACAACGACCATCAACTGGTCAATGTTGAACGGCTTTTCGACGAAGTCGTAGGCACCCTGCTTGATCGCCGCAACCGCAATTTCGATGTTGCCGTGCCCGGAAATGATAACCACCGGCACATCGGGATTGTCGCGCTTGACGGTTTTCAGGATATCGATGCCATCCATCCGGCTGTCCTTCAGCCAGATGTCAAGGATCACAAGGCTGGGCAGTTCCGTATTGATCTCGGCCATGCAATCGTCGGAGTTTCCTGCCAGACGAATGACATAGCCTTCGTCCTTGAGGATATCCCCGATCAGTTCGCGGATATCCTTTTCGTCATCGACAATCAAAATGCTGCTCAACTCATCCCCCTTGACCTAAAGCGGCCACATGTCTTGACGCCCGTTTGCGCGTGGCGCGTGGCAGACGGATCTCTGCCATCGCCCCGGCATGGGCATTGCCTGCAAAGATCGGCGCGTCGGTCAGAACCAACGTACCGCCGTGTTCTTCAATGATCTTTTTCACAATGGACAGGCCCAGTCCGGTCCCTTTTTCACGCGTGGTGACGTAGGGTTCGAACAGACGGGCGCGGTCGGGTGGCAGGCCAGTGCCGTTGTCTGCAATGGTGATGATCGCCTCGGTTTCCAATCCGGTCAGGGTGACGCGGATTTCAGGACTGAAACCAGATACTTCCGTTTCTTGTTTTACCTCAATAGCTTCGCCTGCGTTCTTTATCAGGTTCGTCAAGGCCTGCCCGATCATCGTTCCATCGAGCTCGACGATCAGTGCGGCGGTCGGCAAAGTCTTTTCAAATGTCACGCCGGGTTGACCGTTTTCCTGAAGCATGACGGCGGCACGCACCAGTGCCGTCAGGTCGGTATCGCGGCGGTCAGGTTCGGGCATCCGTGCGAATTTCGAAAACTCGTCCACGATACGGCGCAGATCGCTGGTTTGCCGAACGATCACATCGGTCAACAGCTCCAGCTCCTCGGCGTCGGCAACCTGAGAGCGGAATTTGCGTTTGATGCGTTCGGCGGACAACGCGATGGGGGTCAGCGGATTCTTGATTTCATGCGCGATGCGGCGGGCGACGTCGCCCCAGGCCGCCATGCGTTGCGCCGATACAAGGTCGGTCACGTCATCGAAAGCAACCACATAGCCTTCAAGACGGCCAGCGTCGCTGCGCCGGCCGCTCATCCGCACCAGCAGGCTTTCCAGTTTGCCGCGCCGGGTCAGTCGCACTTCCTCCTGCACGGAAAGACCCACACTATCACGAAGCCGATCAAACAGATCGGAAAATTCGGGCACCGCGTCGATCAGCGGCCGGTCGGCAGTGGTATCGGTGATGTCAAGAAGGCGGGCTCCCGCGCGGTTGACAAAGTCGATCCGCCCACCTGCATCAAGTCCGATCACACCGGCGGTCACGTTCGACAACACGCTGTCGAACTGGCGGCGGCGGGTTTCGGTGTGGCGGTGACTGTCCATCAGCGCCTCGCGCTGGCCTTTCAACTGCTTGGTCATCTGGTTGAAAACCCGGCCAAGCGTGGCGATCTCGTCGTCGCCCTCTTCCTCGACGACCTGCACGTCCAGATCGCCCTGCCCCACCTGTGCCGCAGCCCCGGCCAGACGCCCAACCGGGCGCGACAGGCGTTCGGCAAACCACAGCCCCCCCCAGACTGCCGCCAGCACAAGGATCACCGCAAAGCCCAGATACAGCAGGCCGAAGTTGAACAGGATGCGCCCGCGATCTGATTCCAGCTGTTGGTACAGCAGAACTGTTTGCTGGGTGTCATCCAGCAGTGACAGGATCGAGCCATCGACGGTGCGCGAAACAAACAGGTAGCGGTCGGTGAACGCCTCCAGATACACCAGCGCGCGAAGTTCGTTGTTGGCCCAGTCTTCGATCACAACCACTTCACCCGTTGCAGCGCGGGTAATTTCTTCGGCAGTCGGCTGTTCGAAGTCGAAATAATAGGTTTTACGCCCCCGCGTCTTCAACTGGCCAACGCCGTCGATCAGATAGACTTCGCGCAACCCGCGCTGGATCGCCGCCTGGCCTTGGGTCAGCAAAGGGCGCACGTCGCCGTCGCCCAGAAAGAAGGTCTGCTGCTTGGCCGCATCCAGATAGCGGGCGAGTGCAGTCGCATCTTCGGTCAGGTTGCGGCGATGTTCGTCTTCATAGGCCTGTGCTGCGGCCAGTGAAGTTGCCAGAACCTGCCGCACCCGGTCGGAAAACCAGCCTTCAAGCCCCACATTCACCGTCAGCACTGCAAACACAGCGACCAGCACGGTGGGTATCAGGGCTACGATGCCGAACACGCCCGTGAGCCGAAGGTGCAGACGCGAACCTGCGGATTGGCGGCGGCGGTCGGCCACCATCCGCAGCACGCGCACCAGGACCAACGACGCCAGCAGAAGAACATAGACGAAATCCGCGAGCAGGATCAGCCGCAGCCCAGGCGACGACGCGCCCAGACTGAATGGACCAAGCGCCAGAAACGTACCAACAGCCAGCAGAGGGCCAAGAAACACCAGCCCCAGCGTCATGCCGGTCTGCACCCGCTTTTGACGGCGCAGGCGCGACAGGCGCAGTATCCAAGTATTGCCGCGAGTGGCGCCCAGCACCGTGTCCTGCCCTATTCATGGGACGAGGTTACCCCCTGTCCGCCACATGTTGTGCTGACAGGGCGCCAGCGTGCGCCCCTTCTGTGGCGGTTTTACATCAGTTTGCGGCGGCGTGTCACGCTTATATCGAGGTCGGTTATCTTCTTGCGCAAAGTATTGCGGTTGATGCCGAGCAAGTCTGCGCATTTCGCCTGATTTCCCCCCGTGGCATCCAGCGCTATCTCGATCAGCGGCAACTCCATCTCTCGCAGGATGCGGTCATAGACTCCGGAAGGCGGCAATTGGCCTTCATGCAGGTCGAAATAGCGTTTCAGATGGCGGCGGACCGAAGCCGACAGGCGTTCACCTTCGGCCGGAGCGCCGCGCGCGGGAATGGCAGCGGGAGTGCCGCCAAGCGCGTTTTCCAACTCGCTCGCGCTGATCTCGGGTTCGGAGGAGGTGACCAGCAAGCGTTTGAGGGTGTTTTCCAACTGCCGCACGTTGCCGGGCCATGGATAGCTGCGCAGCAGATTGCGGGCGTCGGCCGACAGGCGGCGCAGGGTGCCGATGTCACGTTCGCCGCGCATGAGGAAGTGCTCGGCGAGCAGCGGGATATCCTCGACCCGCTCACGCAGGGCGGGCACGTTGAGGGTGACCCCACCCAGCCGATAGAAAAGGTCCTTTCGGAACCGGCCCTGCTCTATCCGCTGCGCCAGATCTGCCTGACTGGTGGCCATGACGCGAGGTGCGTGGTCGGACAGCATGTCAAGCATCCGCACAAGGCGGGCCTGACCGTCTTCGTCGAAATCGGCGACCTCATCAAGCACGAGGCTGCCACCCTTGGCGCGCGACAGAATCGACGAAATCCCCTCGAACCCCGCCAGATCGCCTGCCTGTGCCACGACAAAGGGCTGAGAGCGGCGATCCGAGAAGTCATGGATCGCGCGGGCGATCAGGGATTTCCCCGTGCCCGATTCGCCGGTGATCAGCACGGCGAGGTCCGCGTTCATCACCCGTGCCACCAGCCGATAAAGCGCCTGCATCGAGGCAGTGCGGCCCACCAGCGGCAGATCATCGCCCGCCTCGCGCGGCGGGTTCACCACACGCGGCGCACGACGTTTGAGATCTAATGCGCGGGCCGACCGTTTCATCAGATCGGGCAGATCGAACGGCTTGGGAAGGTAGTCATAAGCCGCAGCGTCTGCGGCCTGAATCGCGGTCATGATGGTGTTTTGCGCCGAGATTATGATCACCGGCAGGCCAGGGCGCATCTGGCTGATGCGGGGCAGCGCCTCCAGCCCGTTGCCGTCGGGCATGATCACGTCCGAAATCACCAGATCGCCCTTGCCCTCTTCTACCCAGCGCATCAGCGTCATCAGACTGCTGGTCGCATGCACCTTGCAGCCAGCCCGCGTCAGGGCCTGCGTCAGAACGGTGCGGATCGTGCGGTCGTCATCTGCGACCAGAACAGTGCCATCCATCAGCGGGTCTCCTTTTGGGGGTCTTGCGGACTGATCCCCTTGGGGGCCAGCGGCAGCGAAAGGCGAAATACAGTCCGGCCCGGAACGGATTCGACTCCGATCCAGCCGCCATGGTCAGAGATGATCTTGGACACCAGCGCGAGGCCAAGCCCGGTGCCGTTTTCGCGGCCCGACACGAAGGGTTCAAAGATGTTGCCTGCGATGTCAGGCGGCAGACCGGGGCCGTCGTCGATGATCTCGATCTGCAACGGCAGAATGCCTCCGGTGCCGTCACGCCTGCGCAGGCGCAGCGACATGTCATAGAAGGTGTGCAGCCGGATGGTCCCGCCCCGGCGATCCGCTGCTTCTGCCGCGTTCTTGATCAAGTTCAGGAACACCTGCATCAACTGGTCGGGGTCGGCAAAGGTCAAGGGCAACGAGGGGTCGTAATCCTCGATGATCATCATATGCGCCGCATAACCGATTTGCGCCGATTTGCGGGCGCGGTCCAGCGCGTCGTGGATGTTCACTGCACGGCGGTCTGGCGGGCGCAAGTTGCCGAATTGTTCGACCTGTTCCAGCAGTTTCACGATACGGCGGGTTTCTTCGACGATAAGATCGGTCAGCTCGCGGTCTTCGGCGCTTGCGTTCATCGAGATCAGTTGCGCCGCCCCCGAGATGCCCGCGAGCGGGTTCTTGATCTCGTGCGCCAGCATTTCGGCCATGCCGATCGCAGATTTTGCCGATGATTTTACCTGCATGGCCCGGCCCATCCGGTCGGCCACGTCGCGCGGGCTGATCAGCATCATCACGATATCGGGGTTGTCGTGCATCGGGGCCACCTGCACGTTGCATTGCACGGGCGAGCGTTCGCCGGTCGTCACATCGACATCGTTGATGAACAGCGCCGCCTGATTGGCGCGTGAGCGGGCCAGCGCCTCGTCCATCGGCGCGTCGATCGACAGCCGGTCGAGTGCGGGCTGGCCGCGCAGGGTGCGGCTGGAGGCGTTCAGGAACGTCTCGGCTGCCGGGTTCGCCTCGATAATACGGTTGGCCTGGTCGATCAGGATCGCGGGCACCGGCAGCGAAGCCCAGATCACGCCCGGCACCGGATAGGGCGCGCGGTAGGTCATGCGGCCACCTGTGCGGATTCGGCAAACGCGCTGCGGATCAAGGCGTGGACTGCCGATGGGCTGTCTGCGGACATCAGAGCCGCGCGCGGCGCGGTCAGGTTTGCGGCGTCAAGATACCAGCCGATATGCTTGCGCGCGATACGGATGCCAAGGTCGCGACCATAGAACGCCAGCATCGCGTCATAATGGTCGGCGATCAGATCGGCGAGGGCCGCCCCGATGGGGACGCAAGGCGCGGGCGTGCCATAAAGCGCATGTGAAATCTGCGCCAGCCGCCACGGAGCACCTTGGGCACCCCGCCCGATCATCACGCCGTAGGCCCCGGATTGGCTCAACGCCACGCGGGCAGAGGCTGCATCGACGATATCACCGTTGGCGATCACCGGGATGCGAACTGCCGATTTGACCACCCGGATCGCCGCCCAATCGGCACGGCCTTTGTAAAACTGGCACCGGGTGCGGCCGTGGATGGTGATCATCGCGATGCCAGCACTTTCGGCGCGCTGCGCAAGGGTGGCCGCGTTCAGCGTCGCATCGTCCCAGCCGAGCCGGGTTTTCAGCGTCACCGGCACATCAACCGCCCCCACCACCGCGTCGATCAACCGCAAGGCATGATCCAGATCGCGCATCAGGGCAGATCCTGAATAGCCTGTCGTCACCCGTTTTGCAGGGCAGCCCATGTTGATGTCGATGACTTGTGCGCCCTGCCCTGCCACATAGCGCGCGGCCTCGGCCATCCACTCCGGTTCGCGCCCTGCAAGTTGAACCGACGTGCGCTCCTGACCTAGCCCAAGTTCGGCGCGGGCGCGGGCCAGCGGTTTTGCCTGCACCACCTCTTGGCTTGCCACCATTTCCGACACCACAAGGCCCGCGCCAAAGCGCGCCACCACTTGCCTGAACGGCAGATCGGTGATGCCCGCCAGCGGCGCAAGCAGCACCGGCGGTGTCAGGGACAGGGGACCAAGCTGAAGGTCCATGGGCCGGGTTTCCATGTTCATCGCCTTTGCGTTACGCTAGTTGTGGACAATGAAAAAGGTACGGTTGAATAAATCTGCCCTTAAATCGAGCAAAGCTTAAAAAATGAGCAAATACGGCTGCGACGCTGCCGGATTGTCATGCCGCTTCGGCTGATCTAGACAGAGTTCGCGACCAAGGGGGTGCCATGTCCGTTGCCGTGATCATCGTTGCTGCCGGGCGGGGCAATCGAGCCGGGGGGGATCGTCCCAAACAATGGCAGGGTCTGGGCGGCGCGCAGGTGTTGTCGCATACTTTGGCAGCCTTTGCCGATCATCGGCGGGTGGTGGTAATCCATCCTGATGACCGGCCTTTGGCGGCTGGTTTGGGGGTGGAACTGGTCAACGGTGGGGCCACCCGCACCGCGTCGGTTCGCGCCGCACTGGAGGCGCTGGCGGGGTCCGGGGTCAGCCGGGTCCTGATTCACGACGGCGCGCGGCCCTTGGTGCCGGGTGTCGTGATCGCGCGGGTTCTGGCGGCGCTGGACCATGCGCCCGGCGCGGCCCCTGCCCTGCCTGTGACGGATGCGTTGTGGCGGGGGTCCGAGAATGCCGTGGCCGGGACGCAAGACCGCGAAGGGCTGTATCGGGCGCAGACGCCGCAGGGTTTTTGGTTCGAGGCGATTCTGGCGGCCTACCGCGCGCATCCGGGCGATGCGGCGGATGATGTGGCAGTTGCGCGCAGTGCCGGGTTGCCGGTTGCGATCGTGGCCGGAGACGAGGACAATTTGAAAGTGACCTATCCTGCGGATTTCGCGCGGGCAGAGGCGATCTTGCGAGGGAGGAAGATGGATGTGCGGCAAGACGACGTAAGGTTGGGAAACGGTTTTGACGTGCATGCGTTTTGCGACGGCAATCAGGTTTGGTTGTGCGGGGTGTCGGTGCCGTATCACCGGGGTTTGCTGGGCCATTCGGACGCCGATGTGGGGATGCATTCGCTGACCGATGCGATCTATGGCGCGCTGGCCGAGGGCGATATCGGCCAGCATTTCCCGCCAGGCGATCCGCAGTGGAAGGGGGCGGCGAGCGACATTTTCCTGCGCCATGCGGTTGCGCGGGTGGCGGCGCGGGGGTTCAGGCTTGGCAACTGCGACGTGACGCTGATTTGTGAGCGGCCCAAGATCGGACCCCATGCTGTGGCGATGCGCGCGGCGTTGGCGGGGATCATGGGGATCGAGGTGGACCGGGTCAGCGTCAAGGCCACCACGTCGGAACGGCTTGGGTTCACCGGGCGGGAAGAAGGGATCGCGGCGATGGCGACGGCAACTTTGGTTCCGACTTTGGTGCGGGCATGATCCGCGCGGTTCTTACGGTCGGCGGGATCGGGTATCTGCGACCTGCGTCGGGCACGTGGGCGTCTGCGCTGGCGGTGGCGGTCGGGTTGGGCCTGCATGCGCTGGGCGGGTTTCCGTTGCTTGCGGTGGCGATGGTCATTGTGACGGCGGTAGGGTTCTGGGCATGTCAGCGCGGTCTGAAGGCGGGAGAGGACCCTTCGGAGGTGGTGATCGACGAGGTTGCCGGGCAGTGGCTTGCGCTGTGTTTTCCGTCGTTCGCGTTCTGGAACATGGGGTTGGATCACTTCCCCTATCCGGGCTGGGTGGCGGCCTTCGTGTTCTTTCGGCTGTTCGATGTCTGGAAGCCGTGGGTCATCGGCTGGGCTGATCGGCGCAACGATCCGGCGGGGGTGATGCTGGACGATCTGTTGGCGGGGGTTGCCGCGGGGATCGCGGTCATCATTGCGGCAGGCGTGGCGCATGGGGTGTTGCTGTGAACGTGGCTGAATTGCTGGCGGCAGCGCGGGCCAAGGGGCTGCGGATTGCGACTGCCGAAAGTTGCACCGGGGGGATGATTTCGGCGGCGCTGACCGATGTGGCGGGATCGTCGGATGTGTTCGACGCCGGGTTCGTGACCTATTCCAACGCGGCCAAGGTGGCGATGCTGGGGGTCGCGCAGGTGACGCTGGACGCGTTGGGTGCTGTTTCCGAAGACGTGGCGCGCGAGATGGCCGAGGGGGCGCTGGCGCGGTCGGAGGCGGCGATTGCGGTGTCGGTGACCGGCATCGCCGGGCCCGGCGGGTCTGAGTTCAAGCCCGAGGGTCGGGTGTGTTTCGGACTGGCCGTGCGGGATGGTGCAACAGTCGTGGAAACTGTCGAGTTTGGTGCGCAAGGCCGTGCGCACGTGCGGCAGGCCACCGTGGACCATGCCCTGATCCTGATTGCCCGCGCGGTTCAGTCTGCATAGATCGCTTTGGCGCGGGTCTCGAAGGCGCGGACGATCCGGGTCATCGCCTCGTTGAACACCAACCCGATCACGGATGCGAGGATCGGATTGCGAAATTCGAAATCAACGGTGAAATCCACTTCAGAACCGCCCGAGGCAAGGTCGCGGAACAGCCAGACCGATTTCAGTTGCTTGAGCGGGCCGTCGAGATACTCCGTCTCGATCCGGCCCTGTTCTGGGCAAAGCACCACGCGGCTGCCGAATTTTTCGCGAAACAGCTTGAAGCTGATCACCAGATCCACCTCCAGCACCTCGCCACCGTCGATCGGATAGCGCGACCGGATGCGGGCGGCAGAGTTCCATGGCAGGAATTCGGGATAGCGCCCCACGTCGGCCACCAACGCATACATCTGCGCGGCGGAATGGGGCAATTGGCGGGTTTCGTGATGGTGGGGCATACGGTCCTGCGGGGCGTGACTTGGACCTCTGTTCTGGTTAGACCGGGCGGAGAAATCAAGAGGTCCACATGCCGCAACGTCCCTATGTGATCGATCAGATGATAAGCGCCAAGGCCATCGCCGCGCGAGTCGAGGCCTTGGCGCGCGATATTTCGGCGTTTTATGCGGGGTCGGACCGGTTGATCGTGGTGGGTTTGTTGCGCGGGTCTTTCGTGTTCATCGCAGACCTTGTGCGCGAGATCGATCTGCCAGTGGAGGTCGATTTTCTGGAGGCGTCAAGTTACGGCGATGCGATGCATTCCAGCCGGGAAGTGCGCATCCTCAAGGACTTGCGCGGCGAGATTGCCGGGCGCGATGTGCTGGTGGTCGAAGATATCGTCGATACCGGGTTCACGCTGAGCCATGTGGTGAGCCTGCTGCGATCACGCAACCCGGCGCGGCTGGAGGTTTGTGCGCTGTTGGACAAACCATCCCGGCGCGAGGCGGACATTCGGGCGACCTGGACGGGGTTTGATATTCCCGACGAGTTTGTCGTCGGATATGGCATTGATTTCGCACAAAGAAACCGTAACCTGCCCTACATCGGCAAGGTTCGGTTCACCGATGGCGCGCCGTGAACCTGCATTGGCTGATGCGGATGTCACGGTGGGCGCGGGCTCGGCCGTCGTGGGGCCGGGTGAAGCTTGTGCTGGCGTTGGTTGCAGTCTGTCTGGCGCTGTGGGGCGTCGAGATGATCTGGGGTTGGCCGGACGTGTTGACGGTCAACGGGCGGGTGCGGGTGCGCGCACCCTGAACCGGGTGGTTTGATGATGGGCTAACCCCACGAAAACGTGGTATCACTTCGGTAGACCGCCTGTGATCCTTGCGTGCAGACAGGTCGTTCGGAGCGAGACAAGGGATTTTGAATGCGCAAGCTGGTTTGGGGCGTGGCGGCTTTGGCGGTGATCGGGGTTGCTGCGGGGTGGATTTTGACCGCGCCTTCGCTGCGGCATTCCGAAGCGGTGGCCGGGCTGACCGGCGATGCGATACAAGGCGAGACGGTGTTCTGGGCGACGGGCTGCGCGTCATGCCATATGGTGCCGGGGGCTGCGGGCGATGCGCAACTGGTGCTGGCGGGGGGCATGGCCTTTCCCACGGCGTTCGGCACGTTCCATGCGCCCAACATCTCGACCGATGCGACTTACGGGATTGGTGGCTGGACCCCGATGGAGCTGGCTGGGGCGGTGATGGACGGGGTTTCGCCACTGGGCACGCATTACTATCCCGCCCTGCCCTATAACGCCTATAACAAGATGGCCCCGCAGGACATGGCCGACCTTGCCGCTTATCTTTCCGGTCTGCCGGCCGACGCCGCCCCCAGCAAGCCGCATGATGTAAACTTTCCGTACAACATCCGGCGCAGTCTTGGCGTTTGGAAGGTGTTGTTTGTCCGCGACGACTGGGCACTGGCGCAGGCGCCGACTCCCGAAGTGGTGCGGGGGCGCTATATTGCCGAGGCGCTGGCGCATTGCGGCGAATGTCACACGCCGCGCAACGCGATGGGGGGGCTGGACCGGACGCGCTGGCTGGCAGGTGCAGTAAGTGCCGATGGCAAAAGCCGCGTGCCCAACATCACTCCCGGCAAGCTGACATGGTCAGAGGCCGAGATCGTGGAATATCTGACCAGCGGCTTTACCCCCGAATACGATTCGGTCGGCGGGCACATGGCGAATGTAGTGGCAAACATGACGCACCTGCCTGAGGCGGATCGCGCTGCGGTGGCGGCTTATCTGAAGGCGGTGCCGGCGGTTCCGTGACCCCTATGGTTTCACGCGTGGGTGGCTGATGCCGCGCTGAACGCCAAAAGCAAGTTGTGGCCGTGAACCTTTTCAAGAACTGGTGCCGTTACCCAAGCAGTTGATGGTCGATCCGTGCAAACATGCGGAGCCGACATTGATCGAATTCCAAACACGGGCTTTACGATCGCAGGGGCCGTCACCGCGTCTGAGAGTCTGATTCGAAACTAACGCAACAATTTCAGACACATGGCATTTGATGCGCTGCGCAACGTTTGCTGGTCGCCCTTCACCCAAACCCAAAAAAATCAGATGTTTGGGCCGCCGATCTTGTCTGCCATGATGGCATTTCGATGCGTTGGTTAAACGCAACACATTGATTTTGTGTGATTAGTTTCGGATCGGCCTCTGAGGCCTGAACCCGAAAGGCAAAAGACCCGTTTTCCGATCAGGTAAAGATGTACCACGGGCAAATAGTGCAGGTGGCGACCGATCTGGGCAAACCGGACGCGATTGCCAAGGGCTACCCGCCCAATGACGCCGCCGTGGCGACCCGTGCGGTTGACAACATTGCGGCCATCGCGTCGGTGATCATCATGGACCAGTGGCCCGAAGGGTCAGAGTTCGAAAAATTCGCAGACAGCCACGCGATGACGACCGTTTTAGCGAACCAGCCCGGTTTTTCTGTTATACTCCGAGTCTTGCAGAAGCCGAGTTTTGATGTCTTGACGGCTAGGTCTGAAACGATTCAGCTATGCCTATGATCCGCCCCGGCTTTCTTTCCTCAGCAGACCGCATCGAGCTTGAGGCGTGCGTGCGCCGTCAGCGCGAGGACCACGGTA
>Ga0209702_10001869_pt1 | contig 38485 bp, 28 predicted proteins | sample FRY01_FD_187210 | JGI IMG/M metagenome (GOLD analysis project Ga0209702, IMG submission 187210) | Freshwater microbial communities from Lake Fryxell liftoff mats and glacier meltwater in Antarctica - FRY-01 (SPAdes) (version 2) | ecosystem: Environmental > Aquatic > Freshwater > Ice > Glacier...
TCAGATCGAAGCTATTGCGTGCTTGCTTACCAGTATGTTTGTGCCGCCACTTACGTCTGCGGATGCAGAGATAGACCGCATTGCCTCTTATGGGAAAATCCTGTATCCGTGAACTTGGGCAAAAGCCTTTAGACTCATATTCCAAACAATCTTCGCGATAAAGCTGGTTCTTCTCATCCAAGTGTATCTCCAACTCCCCACTAAGTGGATTTAATCCCTCCTTCTTTTTAACTGATACTATCTCGAAATGATTGAGCAATTCCTTTGGAAGAAAATGCTCCATATAACTCGTGTCCATTGACTGTTATTTTAACCCCCGAAACTAATCACTCCCCCTAATAAATACGCTGACCCTATAAAACGCCCAGCCATCAATGGGTAAGTGAGCGTCCAATGTGAGGCCCATTATAAAGGCAGGCGAAACAAATACAGATATCATAAGCAAGGTCAAGCTCCAATGCCACGAGTGGTGCGAATAATCCTTGGCAGATGCCTTCGGAAACCTGACCCCCGTTCGCTTGGCTAGTGAAGAGACGGCCGTTGCCGTAAGCTCCCTCCGTTTGGGCTCTAATGGAAACTGGTTGAGCAAATAGCAAGTGTGTGCAAATAAGCTTGGTTCATGCTTGTAAAACTCCGCTGGTCGTTCCACAAAATTCTCCATACAAACCGCAAAAAACTCGTGCATATTTGTTTTACCATAAGCACGAATAAAACGGTAGTCCGATGTAGCTTTTGCAACCTCAGCCTCCTTTAACCAAGTGTTGAGGTAAAATGCAAAGCGTTCTTTAGACGGAGAGCCTTTCACCGTATCAATTTTAAGCGCATGCGCCATTTCATGCACCGCCAAATACAGTCCATCCTCCTCATTTTCTATTCCAGAAAGCACACTGTCCCAAGCCAGATACATGGTGCCATTTTCGGATGTCAACCCTGTGGTCTGCTGCTTTATCATAGGCGTGTAAAACGCACCCGAAGCAATATGTATGGTGTGCAAAATTGGAATTAGATAACTCTCAAATCCGAAGGTGAGTTTTACCGCAGCAAAGGCCACGGTAAGTTTCATTTCCATGGTTACATCTAAACCATGCCCAACAAATTTCTTGCTACTGGCAAACGCCACTACCCTATTTATGGTTTTAGCTTTCATATCGGGCGAAAGCTCTCTATAAAACGCAGAATGCTTAGCCAGTAACAGACTGTATGTTTCAAACTCTGACCGAGAGATTCGCGTGCGCCATTTCAGGCGATTAAAGAAGAAATCCCGAGCCATTTCCAATGGCCCAGTCTCTTCAAAAGCTATGCGTTGTGATTCTTGTTTCATGCAGCAATCAGAATACCATTTGCATTAAGAAATGCGTTCTAATACTACTGCTAAAATAAGCGTTGCCTTCAAAAGATGTAGCGTTGTCTATGCGTGCACAACGCAATCTATCTCGCACTTGCTACAAACGACTATTCACTATGCCTTAAACAAGCACAAAAAAAAGCCTGAGCAACTTGCTCAGGCTTTTTCATTCAAATCATTAGAACGTCTTATTCCGAATCTCCCGCAGGGGCAGTGTCTGGACTTTCGGTGGCCACTTTCTTCCAAGGTCTAAAGCGGACGCCAACCATCATTTCGTGCGTTCCGTTAGAGTAGTTTCTGAGGTTAGAAGTGGCCATGTCGTAGCTGTAAGCAAACACAAGAAAGTCTTTATACGCCAATCCACCCATGAACGAAACAGCATCGTCATGCCGGTATGAAGCACCAATCCAGAACTGATCTCTCCAATCCAATTTCAATCCCGCATCAAACTGCGGTGGTGCTGGAAATACGTACTTCAGGAGCAAATTCGGCTGAATACCGAAATCGCCCACGTGGAAGGTATAACCGCCCATGAGCATGTAGTGTCTAGCCAACCTGCTGTCTGGATTGTCCTGATTTTCGAGGAATTTCAACTCATTGCCAATAAGCTGTGGCAAGGAGATTCCCACATTGAAGTTCTTATGTTTCAGGTTCAATCCGAAGGTTGCATCGGCTGTGTAAACCGTCATCATTTGATTTGGGAACACGGGATCACCGTTATCGTAGAGGGTTACTTTTGTTCCATCAATACGGTACTGAAGGAGTCCGAAACTCAATCCCATTCCCAACTTTAGAGACTTACTCAGTTTGAGGTGATAGGCATATGACAGGTAAAAACCCACACGGCTTGTTGGCCCCGTAATATCGGCAAACACCGAACCTCCCATTCCCATGTTCTGTTTCTTAAATGGGCCGTGTGCCGAAAGGATAAAGGTTCTTGGCGCATCGGTAATTCCTACCCATTGCAGTCGGTTGTTCGATTTGACTTCCCAATAGTCGTGCTGCCCCGTGGTAGCAGGATTCAGTATATAGTCGTTGAGCATATACTGACTGTATTGAGGAATCTGCTGACCAAAGGAGGCCAGCGAGAATCCAACAAAGAGGGTTGATATGCATAGAATTCTCTTCATGATCATCTAATAATAGTGATTGGTCCTGTGAACGGCTCCGCGAAATTGGCTGAGTAGATCACGTAGTAGTATGTTCCAACAGGAAGGTCTTCGCCTTTAAATCGACCATCCCATGGCACAGGATAGCCCGGTGCCGACTGGAACAGCATCTGTCCCCATCTGTTGTACACTTCCACAATGGCATCTTCAAACAATTGAATGTTGTCAATTCTCCAAGTATCGTTTATACCATCCCCGTTAGGCGAGATACCATCGGGGAATAGTATTCCTGGTGTTACCTCAACAAGAACCGAATCGGTGTTTGTACATCCGTTCTCATCCGTAACAGTCACATAGAACATCGTTGTTCCATCAGGCCGAGCCGTTGGGTTGGTAATGCTCGAATTGTCGAGGAATTCCGCTGGTTCCCAACTATAAGTCCATCCCGTTACCACTCCGTTTGCGTTCAATCCAATAGAACCACCAGTTGGAATTAACAGATTGTTTCCCGCATCAACTGGAGGATTGTTGTAAGTGTAGATGGTAACAGAATCAACAGCCACGCAGTTTCCGATGCTTACGGTCAGATAATACGTAGTCGTATCTATTGGTGTAGCAATCGGGTCTGCAACAGCTGAATCGCTCAACGTGGCTGCTGGCGACCACAGGTAACTTCCGCCACCAGAACCATCTAAAAGAATCGGATTACCGATACAAACGGTATCCCCCAATCCAGCATCAGCAACGATGTTCACCAATGTTCCAATACTGTAAGAAGCAGTGATAGAACAACCGATAGCGTCTGTGATGACCACAGTGTAAGTACCGAACAGAACGCCTGTCAGGTCTTGCGTCTGAGCTCCTCCTGGAGACCAGTTGTAGGAGTATCCCGGAACGCCACCCACAACCGATAGGTCGATGGAGCCGTTGGAGATATTGCTACAGGTTGATGCTACGCTTGTTGCATTTGATACAATTGCCGGTGGACCATTGACCGTTGCACTTGCAAGAGCAGTACATCCATTGGCATCTGTTACCGTTGCAGTATATGTTCCAACACAAAGGTTAGTTCCCTGACCACCTGGATCATTCCAAGTGATGACGTAAGGTGCAGTTCCTCCAACTGGAGTTGCTGTTCCAACACCATCACAATCCGTTCCGCAAGTCACATCTGTTGCGCTTGCAGATAAGGTCAGAGTAGCAGGCTCTGTAATAATTACGGACGCTTGAGTAACACAAGCTGGCGATTGAGAATCTGTTACCGTTACGGTATAACTTCCAGGAACAAGGCCAGTTGCCGTTTGCGTGTTCTGGAAGTTTGGATCATTCCACGAGTAAGTGTATGGTCCAACACCGCCATTGGCAAATGCTGTGGCCGTTCCATCTCCTGCACCGTTACACGATACGTTTGTGAAAATAGGAACCGTTGCAGTCAAAGCATTGTCTTGGTTGATAGTCGTTGAAGCCGTAGTCGTACAACCAATATCATCCGTGATGGTTACTGTCCAAATTCCAACACAAAGATTTGTAGCTGTGCTGCTTGTTTGTGCTGGATTCGTATTCCAAGAATATGTAAACGGAGGAGTCCCACCTGATGGCGTAACCGTAGCCTCTCCGCTGCAATTGCCTGAGCAAAGAACCTGAGTCACAGAAGTGATGGCTGCCGTTAGAATTGGTGGCTCTGTCAAGTTAATGCTAGTTGTATCAGCACATCCTGAAGCATCCACTACAATCACGGTGTATTGTCCAGCACATAGTCCTGTGATTGTTGGCGTGGTCTGAAGTCCTGGCAACCAAAGAATGGTGTAGTTTGGAGTTCCACCTGTTGGTGTAACCGTCAATTCACCATCGCAAACACCACCACAAGTAGGATTCTGAACCGCGACAAGCGCTTCAAGAACTGGTGGTTCGATAATGGTAATGCTCGTAGAATCTGAACAACCATTCGCATCCGTTACCACAACTTGGTAAGTTCCTGCACACAAGCCTGTAATGAACGGAGTTGTTGAGTTGTTTGCATCATCCCATGCGTAACCGTAAGGAGCTGTTCCACCTTGAACAAGCACGCCTGCAATTCCATCGCACTGTCCGCCACACGTGATGTTTATTCCAGAATCCAAGAGCGTAAGCACGAGCGGTTCTGCAATAACAGTTGAGGCGGTTGCAGTACAACCAAGTGAGTCAGTCACTACCAATCCGTAAATGCCTGGGCAAAGACCAATCACCGTATCGTTTGCTGTTGAACCAGGATCATTCCATTGGTAGGTGTATGAACCTGTTCCACCAGTAGCAAGCGCAATTGCAGTACCATCGCAGTCTCCGAAACAGCTGACAGAAGTTGGTGTTATGGTGATGCTGATTGAATCCGGCTCGTTGATGGTGACCGTAGTTGAATCGATACAACCCGCAGCATCCGTAGCTACAACGGTGTAAGTTCCAGCGCAAAGAGCAATAACCGTGTCGTTGGCTGTTGCGGAAGGATTGTTCCACAGATAGGTGAAAGCACCTGTTCCGCCAGAAGCAACAACCGTGGCTTCACCATCGCAAACTCCGTAGCACGAAGCATCAACAGTAGTTGTCACGAATGTAATTGCCGCTGGTTCAGAAATGGTTGCCGTTGCTTGCTGTGTACAACCATTGGCATCCGTAACTGTAACGGTGTATGTTCCAGCACATAGTCCTGTGATTGTTGGCGTGGTCTGAAGTCCTGGCAACCAAAGAATGGTGTAGTTTGGAGTTCCACCTGTTGGTGTAACCGTCAATTCACCATCGCAAACACCACCACAAGTAGGATTCTGAACCGCGACAAGCGCTTCAAGAACTGGTGGTTCGATAATGGTAATGCTCGTAGAATCTGAACAACCATTCGCATCCGTTACCACAACTTGGTAAGTTCCTGCACACAAGCCTGTAATGAACGGAGTTGTTGAGTTGTTTGCATCATCCCATGCGTAACCGTAAGGAGCTGTTCCACCTTGAACAAGCACGCCTGCAATTCCATCGCACTGTCCGCCACACGTGATGTTTATTCCAGAATCCAAGAGCGTAAGCACGAGCGGTTCTGCAATAACAGTTGAGGCGGTTGCAGTACAACCAAGTGAGTCAGTCACTACCAATCCGTAAATGCCTGGGCAAAGACCAATCACCGTATCGTTTGCTGTTGAACCAGGATCATTCCATTGGTAGGTGTATGAACCTGTTCCACCAGTAGCAAGCGCAATTGCAGTACCATCGCAGTCTCCGAAACAGCTGACAGAAGTTGGTGTTATGGTGATGCTGATTGAATCCGGCTCGTTGATGGTGACCGTAGTTGAATCGATACAACCCGCAGCATCCGTAGCTACAACGGTGTAAGTTCCAGCGCAAAGAGCAATAACCGTGTCGTTGGCTGTTGCGGAAGGATTGTTCCACAGATAGGTGAAAGCACCTGTTCCGCCAGAAGCAACAACCGTGGCTTCACCATCGCAAACTCCGTAGCACGAAGCATCAACAGTAGTTGTCACGAATGTAATTGCCGCTGGTTCAGAAATGGTTGCCGTTGCTTGCTGTGTACAACCATTGGCATCCGTAACTGTAACGGTGTATGTTCCAGCACACAATCCTGTTTCCGCATCTGAGGTGCCTCCCGATGACCATAGGTATGTGTACGGAAGTGTGCCTCCGGAAGGAATAACAATGGCAGTTCCATCGCATGAACCCGAACAACTACTGTTCAACACAAACAGAATACTTGTTGAAATTGGGTTGGGGTCTTCCACTTCAATCTGTACCGTAGATTGGCAGCCATTGTCGCCAATAACAGTTACGTAATAAATGCCGGCACATAGACCAGTGGCTGTTGTAGCTGTCTGGCCTGCAGGGTCGTCCCAGATAATTGTAAATGGTGCAACCCCTCCGCTAATTATGACCGTTCCAGTTCCATCACATCCAGCATCACAGGAAGCATCCGTGCTAGAGGCCGAAATAATAGGACCATCAACATTGCTAACTGGGATAGATGCCGTTCCGTCACAGCCAGAAGCATCGGTTATAACTACAGCGTAAATTCCTGCGCATAAGGCGGATGCAGCGTTGTTTACAGAAACGCTTGGTGACCAGCTGTATGTGTAAGGCCCTCCATCTCCACCGGTTGGTGTTAAGGTTATTTCTCCGTCACATATTCCGCAGGTTGCTTCAGTTACATTGGCGTTTCCAGCTATTTCGGAAGGTTCGCCAATTGTTACTAATTGAGTATAAATACATCCTAACGAGTCACTAATCTGAACATTATAAGACCCTGCACACAAGCCTGTTGCCGTTGCGGTGGTCTGCCCACCAGGAACCCATAAATATTGGTAAGGGGTAACACCTCCGATTGGGCTAACAGTTGCTTCTCCGTCACAAACACCAAAACAGGTTGCATCGGTGCTAGTAACGTTTGCTCCAGTTGGTCCACTGGTATTGCTAACTGCAATATTAAAACTGGTTCCGCAACCTAAGGAATCGCTTACATCTACTGTGTAGATACCCGCGCACAGACCAGTAATAGTTGCTGTGGTTTGTCCATTACCCCATAGGTATGAATAGCTAGGAGCTCCGCCACTAGGAATTACGGTAAGTTCTCCATTGCATTGTCCACAATCGGCATTTACAATCAACGTGTCAATTGTAATTTGAACGGGTAATTCGTCTACAAAAACTGATCGCTGTTGCTGACAGCCATTTGCGTCTGAGACAACCACGGTATAAGTTCCACTGCACAAGCCCGTAGCTGTTGAAGCAGTGCCGCCCGAAGGAGTCCAGTTGTACGTGTAGGGTAATGTTCCTCCAGATGGGATGACACTGGCAGTTCCACTACATGAGCTTGAACAGGCGGCATCTGTTGTCAGAATCTGACTAAGAGAAATTGGATCAGGCTGACCGATTGTCACTTGTGCAACGAAAATACATCCGTTGTCATCGGTGATTATAGCGTTGTAAATTCCCGCGCAAAGGCCAGTTACGGTACTGTCTGTAGAAGCAGCAGGGTCATCCCAAAGAATCGTGAATGATGGTGTTCCTCCAATAATACTGATGCTTGCCGTTCCATCACAACTTCCATTACAGAGCGCGTCTGTTGAAGAAGATGTTACAACAGGGCCGTCAATGTTGCTGAGTGCAAAAACTTCAATTGTTTCACAACCACTTGCATCTGTAATGGTAACGGTATAAATCCCAGCACAAAGCGCAGAAGCCGTTTCTGTTGAAGAAACATTTGGAACCCAAACGTAGGTGTAAGGACCACCGTCACCTCCAGAAGGAGCAAGTACGATTTCTCCGTTGCACTGTCCGCAAGTGGCTTGCGTAGAGGTGGCGTTGGAAACAATTTGAGATGGTTCAGCAATGGTTACAAGTTGTGTGTAAATACAACCTATTGAATCGCTGATTTGTACGTTATAGTTTCCTGCGCAAAGTCCTGTAACCGCTGAAGTTGTTTGTCCACCTGGTACCCAGTTGTAGGTGTAAGGTGGTATTCCACCGATAGGAGCAACGCTTGCTTCTCCATCGCACGTACCGAAACAGCTTGCATCAACCACAGCAACGGTAGCACCCGTTGGGCCATCTGTGTTGCTCACTGCAATGTCGAAGTTCCTTACGCAACCAACTCCATCGGTCACATCAACTGTTTGAACTCCGGGGCAAAGTCCAGTAACGGTAGCTGTAGTTTGTCCGTTGCCCCAGAGGTAAGTATAAGGTGGCACACCTCCATTAGGAAGCACTTCAATCTCACCATTACAGACACCGCAAGTGGCATTTGTTATCACGGTGTCAATTGAGATTCCAGTAGGAGGTTGGAAGATGGTTTCAGTAGCGGTTGCTGTACATCCGTTGGTTCCAGTTACTGTAACCATGTAGGTTCCTGCGCAGAGACCTACGGCAGTCACTGTAGTCTGATTATTCGGGTCATTCCACTGATACGTGTAAGGTGGAGTTCCTCCAGTAACGAAGACGCTTGCCGTTCCATTACAAACGCCAAAGCAGCTTACATCGTTGGCAGTAGTGAAAGCAGTTAGGACTAGTGGTTGAGTTATAGTAACCGTAGAAACCGAAACACAGCCATTGGCATCTGTCACCGTAACGCTGTATGGCCCAGCACAAAGACCTGTAATTGTTGCGTTTGTCGTGTTGTTTTGGTCGTTCCATTGATAGGTATATGGGGCAGTTCCTCCTGTTGCTGTTACCGTGGCCGTTCCGTTGCAAAGTCCGTTACAGGTAACATTGGTTTGAGCCGTGATACTTGACGTAAGTCCGTTTGGACCTGTAATTGTGATTGTTTGTGTTTCCACACAACCATTTGCATCGGTCACAGTAACTGTGTACGTACTTGCGCAAAGACCAACGGCTGTTTGAGTGGTCTGAGCCGAGGCATCATCCCATAAGTAGGTGTATGGTGCAGTACCACCAGCTACATCAGCAGTGGCTTCACCAATACAGTTTCCATCGCATTGTAGATTGATAATCCCTGAGAAGGTAATCACGATAGGGGTTGGTTCAGCGATAGTTACGGGTACTACGAAGTCACAACTGTTAACATCCGTAACAGTAACGGTGTAAGAACCAGCGCAAAGGCCAACCGCAGTAGCAGTAGTTTGTCCAGCAGGATCATCCCATAAATAGGAGAAGGGAGCCGTTCCTCCAACAACAGTTACAGAAGCGGAACCATCGCATACGCCATTACAAGTTGCATCAATAACCGTAGCGGTGGCTGTAAGGCCAGCTGGATTGTTGACTGTTCCGGTGGTAATATCCGTGCAACCATTTGCATCAGTAACTTCTACCGAATACGTTCCTGCGCAAAGGTTTATGGCAGTAGCTGTTGTTTGGTTGAGCGGGTCATTCCAGAGATAGGTAAACGGAATTGAACCACCAGAAGGGATTACGGTAATGGCACCATCGCAGTTTCCAGCGCAAGTTCCGTTATCAATAATGAGAAGAGAAAGTCCGATAGGAGCTGGTTGTGTAAGCGTTACTTGGTTTACAGCCACACATCCATTATCGTCCGTTAGGGTAACGGTGTATAGACCTTGGCATAAACCAACTGCGGTTGGGGTAGTTTGAGCCAATGGGTCGTCCCACAAATAAGTAAATGGAGGCGTTCCTCCAACGGGAGTAGCAATTGCTTGTCCATTACAAGAATCGTTACACAAAGGATTTACTCCTGACATGAAAAGAGTTGCCGATGGAATGTCGTTTATCAACGAAGTAATTACTCGTGAACAACCAGTGGCATCCGTTACAGTGACATTATATACGCCAGCACAAAGACCAGTAGGGTTTGTTCCTGAAACACCGGGCTGCGTCCAAACATAGGTATATGGAGCTACTCCAGTAATAGGGGTTAGATTGATAGCACCAGTACACTGTCCGCAGAGCGAATTGATGATGGTTTGCCCGATATTAATTTGAGCCGGCTGTGCAATGACCACTTCTTCCGTGTAGATGCAATTGTCTGCATCCTGAATTTGAACATAGTAAGTGCCAGCGCAAATTCCTGTAACATTTGCAGTAGTAAAACCGCCAGGAACCCATTGATAGGTGTATGGAGCGGTTCCTCCAATTCCACCTACAGTTGCCTCTCCATCGCATGATCCGAAGCAAGAAGCATCGGTAATTAGCGTGTTGCTTCCCGTTGGCCCATCAACGTGACTTACGGGCACGAAGAAGTTTTCGGTACAGCCATTGGCATCGGTAACTTCCACGTTATACACGCCTGCACATAGGTTGGTGATGGTTGATGTAGTAGCTCCCGTGTTCCATAGGTAGGTGTATGGTGCATTACCCGTGAGAGGAGTTATGGTAATAGACCCATTGCAAAATCCGCAATCAGCGTCCGTTATGTTGGAAGAAATTGTAATTGGCCCTGGTTCGTTAACAGTAGCCAAGGAATCATTGCTTCCTGAACCGCTAAACCCAATTTCCCAATCGAAGATGAATCCATCATCAATAGCTAAGTTGTCAGTAACAGTGATGGTCCAATCTCCATTTAACGGACATCCGATGAGGTTATTAAAGGACTCAACCGGAGTGTAGCTACCTGAAGGAAGAGCATCACCATCGCTAACAGGAACCGTGTTTCCAGCGGTTGCCTCAGCTCCCATTGTGCCGAAGGTCGGTGTGTTTGACCAGCAATAATCCCATCCAATTCCTGGAATACCATTTGCCTCATTATCTGCTGCGTCACCAAGAAAAGTAGAACCTGGCCCGCCTACCCCGATTGATTGAACTAGGTCGATGACCGTTCCGTTGGGGCAGGTCAACTGAATGTCGAGGTCACCCAAATAGGAATGTTCCATGTTGACACAGAGTCCTTGAATATCCTGCCCACTTAGTACTGTTGAACCAGAAGGAAATCCGTTAACTGGAATTGTTGTAGTGTACGAAGCCCCTGTTCCATCTGGTAGGGCAAGAGTTCCTCCGTTGAAAGAGCCTCCAAGCGTGATGGCACTTGATGTGCAGCCATTCGCATCCGTGACTACCACTGAGTAATCACCGGCAGGAAGGTTATTGATGTCTTCTGTTGTTTGTCCAAGAGGATACCATTGGTATGTGTATGGACCAGCTCCTCCGCTAACGGTGAGGTCAATTGCTCCATCAGAACCTCCCTCGCACGTCACATCTGTTACATCTAAGGTGATGATGATTGGGTCGGGTTCTATGATTGTGAATGTTTCGGTAAGCGAACATCCGGTTGCATCCGTAATGGTCACGGAATAGTTGCCACCACAGAGACCGTTCTCAGTTGGCCCCGTTCCACCTGTAGGTTGCCAATCAATTGTGAAAGGGGGATTATTGCCCGTTACCACCACCGAGGCAGTCCCATCGCAACTTCCGTTACACGAAACATCGGTTGTAGTAAGCGTATATTGGATTTGATTGTCTGCAATTGTAAAGTTTGCCGTTTCGGAGCAACCGTTCGCATCCGTAACCAATACAGAATAATTGCCCGCGCAGATGGAAACTGAACTTGGCCCACTGTTGCTAGGAGACCAAGTGAAGGTATATGGAATCGTTCCGCCCGTTGGAGCAACGCTAGCCGTACCATCGCAAATACCGTTACAAGACGCATCTGTGCTTGTTGGGTTTAGCACTAGAGTTGCTGGCTCATCAATAATAACCTCAAGCGAATCGCTACAGCCAGCAGCGTCCGATACAATGATCTCGTAAGTTCCCGGCCCAAGGTTGCTTATGTCTTGAGTGCTCTCACTGTTTGGTTGCCAGCTATACACTAAAGGTGGTGTTCCTCCAGCAACAGAAATGTCAATAGAACCATCATTATCTCCATTGCAAGTAACGTCTTGGTGTGTTTCAGAGATGATAAGTGTTGGAGATGAAGTGATGGTAATGGAACCACTGGTTGTACAGCCATTGGCATCCGTAAGAATTCCATTATAAGTGCCTGCCGCTAGGTTTGAAATGTTCTGTGTGGTAAGATTTCCTGGAGTCCATAGGAAAGTGTATCCGGGAGTTCCTCCAGAAGGGGTAAGTTCGATAGACCCATCGTTTGCGCCACCACAAGTGAGGTTTTGAACGCTTACAGAAACAATAAAATCAGGAGGAGATGTTATGGTGTAAGATACATTGGTTAGGCATCCAGTCCCTTGGTCGGTAACTACTACTGTATAAGTTGCTCCTGATAATCCTGTAATACTTGCTCCCGTAGCCCCGTTTGACCAATTATACGTGAACGGACCAACTCCGCCTGATACGACAAGGGAAATGCTTCCATTATTTGTTCCCGGACAGGTAGGGTCTTGAACTGTTGCAACTACAGTTGCGGCTCCCTGATTGCTAATGTTGAAAGATGTATCGCGTGTACATCCGTTAACATCCGTGATTGTCACTGAGTAAATTCCAGTAGGAATGGTGTTCAAGTCTTCGTTAGTCGACCCGTTAGACCACAGAAATGAGTAAGGCCCAGAACCCCCACTAATAGACAAGTCGATGCTTCCATTAATACTTCCACAGCCTGGTTGAGTGATAGATGTGGAAACGACTATCTGGTTCTGTGCTTGAATGGAAAATGCTGCGATTGAAACGCATCCAACAATATTGTCTGTAACTATCACAGTATAATTCCCTGCGGCCAAACCGGTTACGTCTTCAGTAATTGGCCCATGAGACCAATCATAGCTGAAATCACCGCTTCCACCGTTTACCGTAATGTCAATTTCACCATCATTTGATACGCAATTGGTGCCATCGGTAACAACACCTGTTACATCGTGTCCAGGGAAATTGTTTACGATAACCGAAAGCGTATCGAGACATCCGATGATATTGTCGGTTACTACAACCGTGTAAATGCCAGCAACCAACCCAGAAAGGTCTTGAGTAGGAGCAGACCCTGGCTGCCAGTTATAGCTGTAATTTCCGGATCCGCCTATCACGGTCAGGTCAATAGAACCATTGGCCTCGTTGCATTCTGCATTCACGCTAAATACAGATAAAGAAAGCGCAGAACCATTCAAAATCGTAACGGAGAGATTACCTGTACATCCATTAGCATCCTCAACGGAGAGTAGATAATTGCCAGCACCTAAACCGCTCAAATCTTGAGTTAACTCACCATTTGACCAAGTGTATAAATATGGAGGAACTCCACCGGACACAGAGACATCAATTGCGCCATCATCCTGTCCATCGCAACTCACGTCATTGCTTGTTTCTGTTAGAATAAGTTGAGCAGGCTGAGTTAAAACCACTGCAGGAAAAACATGCGTACAACCCGTGAAATCTGTAGCCGTAAGCGTGTAAGAACCGGCCGTTAAACCACTAATATTCTCTGTGGTTTGTGCTGTGCCGGTCCACGAGAAAGTATAAGGCGGTGTTCCTCCAGAGACCCCACTTGATGTAATAGACCCATCGTTTCCACCAAAGCAGATTGGATTTGTTCCAGTGAAGGTTCCAGCCCAATCGGGAGTTGTGTTGATAGTGAATGGCTCGGTTTGCTCGCAACCATTAGCGTCAGTAATTATGACCGTATAATTACCACCGTCTAAACCTGATATCGAATTGCCACTAGCTAAAAATGGTGGCCATTGATACGTGTAAGGTGCAACACCGCCAGTCACTACAACTGAGGCTGTTCCATCATTACTATCAGGGCAGGTTTCTGGCACCGTTGAAACGGTTACTCCGAATGGAGCAGGAACATTTATAGTTGCAAACCCGATTGCCGCTTGACAACTTCCACCACCACCGTTTTGACCCACTACGATTATTTGGTAGTTGGTTGTTACTGACCCTAGACCAGCGAAACAAAAACTTGTGGCCGCTTGTGGCCCAGATGATTGAAAAATGACACCGTTAAATAGCTGATATACGTAATTTGGTGATCCACCAGAAACGTAGATACAGATACTGCCATCCATGGTACCGTTACACGAAACGTCAGTTGCAACGATGGAATCGATAACTACAGGACATTGCGCTTTCGTCTCCGTTGTGAGAAGAAAAAGTGTCAAAAGCGGAAATACAGATGAGATTAGGTCGCGTAAAGCTCGCTTCATATCGGTTGATTAAGTAGGAAAGTCAATGTTAAGCCTGGTTGATTCATGGTTGAAATCAAGGGGTTAAAGTACAATTTTTCGGATTATTAGGTAGTGACGGATTGGTAGGTTACGAATAGGGTCGTGTTTATCGTGGAATCATATTGACTACACACGCTTTCAGTTTTTCAAAGTCGTCCAAAAAATCAGGTATCTGCCTTCTTCAGAGTTTCGATTTCGTTCATGAGAAAATGATATCATCTAATATTTTTAGCGGCTTTGCTAAGTATTGGGCCAATTTCTTCCAATGGAATTGCAGCACTCGTTGCCCCTAAACTAATTGCCGCTCGTGGCATTACTTTGGAATGTGCCGTATTTGGATCTTGCACGTAGCATTTAGCCCCAGCGTTTCGCATTTGTAATAGCCCGTTTGCTCCATCATCATTCGCGCCTGTTAGCAGAATTCCAACAGCGGTTTTACCGTAAATTTCTGCGATACACTCAAAAGTGAGGTCAATGCTTGGGCGACTATACCTCACAGGTTCCGAATAATCCAAGGCGAAAGTTTTGTCCTTCTCAATCAATAAATGGTAGTTAGCTGGGGCGACATACGCACAAGGGGATGCAATTGTTTCCTTTTCGTCTGCTTCTTTTACTCGCAAACTTGTTTGATACTGAACGACTTTCTGAAGCGAGCTAGAAACATTTCTTAAACGATGGAGGACAATTACAATCGGAATCGGAAAATCCTTTGGCAGTGATTTCAGAATTTCGGATACCGCCTTAATTCCACCCACCGAGCCACCAATAGCAATGATTTCTATGCCTTTTAAGTCAATCAAGTTCAAATCTTTCTGTAAATTTTTTCCTTCGCATCAATCACTTCAAACGCTAATCGGTCGTCAGAAAAAAGGAGGCTTTCCTTCGACCCTAAACAAAGAAACCCGCCAGTAACAAGGCTGTTCTTAAATAAATGCAGTACTCGCGACTGAAGAGGTTTCTGAAAATAAATGAGCACATTTCTGCACATAATAAGGTTGAACTTATTGAATGAGCCATCCGTAACTAGATTGTGCTCAGAAAACATCATTTGCTTCTTAAATAAGTCATTGAAGACCGCATTGCCGTAAGAAGAAGAATAGTAGTCAGAAAACGAGGCATTCCCACCACTCAACAGGTAGTTTTGGGCGTATTCGGTAAAATTCCGTGCTGGGTAAATGCCATGTTTCGCCCTTTGTAAAACGTCAGGGTTTAAGTCTGTTCCATGAATAGTAGCGCTGTCCAAAAGCGAAGCTTCGTGCAACAGGATTGCCAGTGAGTAAACCTCTTCTCCTGTTGAGCAAGCAGCATGCCATATCTTTAACTTCTTCTGCCGGCTTAATTCTGGCAATACCTTTTTTCTAATGGCAGCAAAGAAGTCTGGGTCGCGGAACATTTCGGTCACATTAACCGTAAGTTCCTTCAGAAATCTCGAAAAATAGTCCGTGTCTTCAGAAACACGAAGAAGAAGAGAATCAAAGTTCTCGTTTGCATCCTTGTCGGCAATTCGCTGGATGCGTCTTGTAAACGATGCGCGTGCGTAACCAGAAAAATCAATTCGATGATTGCGGTTAATCACGGCAATCACTTTTTCAACGTCCACTTCTCCAATCGCAACTCGTTTGCTTTCTTCCATAAACCTCAGTTGCAAACTTGAACGTTCGTAATATAATTTGATTTTAGACGGTGTCTCAAAAGACAGCGAGACGTTTACTTTTTGATTGACAGGAGCGTAGTGTGAACCCTATTCTCGGAATGCACAGCCAATAAATAAATACCAGACGGAAGGTTGCCAGTTTGAACTCTTGTAACCCCAACACCAGATGCGACAGACTGATTTAAAATCGCCTGACCAAGGTTGTTGTAAATTGAAATAAGCATTAAACCGTTGGTTTTTGATTTCATTTCAATGGTGAAGTTACCATCGTTCGGATTTGGGTAAACGCTGAAAAAGGCTTCTTCAGTTCGCTCTTCTATATCCACGCTTTCCAAATTTAAGAAAGCAGTATCGCTTCCGCAGTTATTGAAAGCCACTAAATACATCTCCAACGTGTCGCTTGTGGAAAAGGAATGTGTCGGTTCAAAATCGATACTTGTTGTTCCGTCACCGAAATTCCATTCATAGCTCGTGGCATCATACGAGAGGTTGTTGAATTCAATATCGAACATGGTGAGGTTTGGGGAAAAAGCAGCAGTTGGCAGTGGATCAACTATGATTTGAACCGAGTTGGAAGAACTAGAACACCCAATCCAATCTTCAATGGAAACAACATAGGTTCCACCTTCAAAGATTGTTATTTCGTCACTTACCGAACCAGTATTCCATTCGTAATATGGATACCAAGTAGTAACGGAAAGCACTACACTCTCTCCTTCGCAGAATTGAGTTGGACCGCTTACATCTATTGTAGGTTGAGGAGGATTTGCAACTTGGTTGACTTGGAAGGTTATTGTATCCGTGCAGCCCGTGTAATGTGTTACCACAGCAGAATAAGTACCTGCAGTAAGAAGAACGCTTTGGTCTGTTTGACTGGTTGGTAGCCATTCGTAGCCAACATAAGTTTCGTTTATGCTGAGTTGACAACCAGACGAACCAACACAATAATCCGTGTTTCCCAATAAGGTTAGCGGCAAATTAGGCGGGCAGTTGACTTGAGCAACTACCTGAGTCGTCACCATCACTAAAAACGAAAAAAAGAATGCTGCTCTGAAAGTCATCGCTGGTAAAAATAATACTTCGCCATAGAGTGGCGGGCTTGATGGTGAGAAATAAAAAAAGGCGATGAATTTCTTCACCGCCTTTCAAAACTGAAATGATTCAGCTTATTTCTTTTGTGTTCTAATTAATGCTTGATGTCCATTGATGTTAGCTTTCACCAAATAGATTCCAGCTGGAACAGGCGAAAAATCCATATTCAATCTGTTTGCTCCAACCCGGATAGACCTAGATGAAGTTTGAACCAAGGCACCTGTAATCGAATAAACCTCAATTGTAGCCACTCCAGCAACAGTTGAGTTTACATCCAAGGTAGAAAGACCTTCGGTTGGGTTAGGGTAAAGACCAAGAGAGAACACACCATTGGCTTCCTTGATTCCGTTCGGATCAGTAACGCTCATTGTGTAACCCTCCTCATCAAGTGCTCCCGGAACAGGTTGTGGAAGTGCGAATGACGAAGGAATGCCAAAACCCGAAAGCTGACCTGCAAAAGCAGAAAGGTCTGCGCTACCGGAAGTCAGTGTGGTAATGTCAATGGTAAATACACCCGCCTGAGTAGGAGTTCCTGAGAGCGTGATGCTTCCCGTTGCTCCTGCCACATACGTGCATGGTGATGCATCGCAAGCCGCAGTCACTCCGTTAGGAAGACCAGTTACCAACAGCGTTGTAGAAGATACGTCCAACGGGAATGTCTGACCAGCAAGCAAACCAGTGAATGCTGCAGCCTGTGGGAATGCTGCCGCAACGGCACTTCCAACAGTCGCCCCATCAATCGTTGAGGTTGCAGGAACCGTAAAATTGATGACCTGACCCGCGTACGATACGTTCAGTGTTCCTGAAGCCACTGCTGAAGCAGACGGAGTATACATTTGAGCGGTTGCTGCAAAAGCAAAACCCAAAGTCATAATAGAAAGTAAAGTTTTTTTCATTTTTTTTGGAGTTGACTTGGTTAACTAGAATACGACAAAGATATAAAAGCAACCATTCAAAGCCGAAGACGAAAAAAAATTACCGGTGATTGGAAATGAAAAAGGTGTCTCGAAAATTTTCGAGACCTATTTTTCGTTTCCAATTCCTGAAAGATGCTACACTCCAATCGGCATTCTGGTCTTTTCTACCAGAAGTAACTCAGTTAGAGACATGTTCATCATCATCGCGATTTCACTCGCAAACCGCTGCTCAGAGGCCGTAAGCCGTCTTTTCATATTTCCTGTTTCCATGACTTCTATTTTTTTCTTTTGTTTCATTGCGTTCTGAATTGATTAACGGTTGCTTTTCATTCCTGTTTCCGATATACGATTAACGACCATTTCCTTATGCCTAACGACACAGTTCTTCGCCAACCGACAAAAAGTGAATATCATTGCCTAAGATAAAAATGAAGGTTCTCGTACTCTTTTATTCGCAAACTGGGCAGTTAAAGGAAATTGCCGACAACTGCATTTCCCCTATTCAAAATGACACTTCTATCGAGGTTGATTTCGTGAAAATCGAAACGGAGCATCAATTTCCATTTCCGTGGACACGACTCACATTTTTTAATGTTTTTCCTGAATCGGTCTATGGAACACCTTTCGAACTAAAGCCGATTGCTGTTGACCCAGCAACGAATTACGACCTTATTATCCTTGCCTACACCGTTTGGTACCTCAATCCGAGCATTCCCATTGCTAGTTTACTGCAACACCAAGATGCCAAACGCATTTTCAAAGGGAAGAAAGTGGTTACGCTTCTCGGTTCGAGAAATATGTGGGTTTTGGCACAGGAAAAAGTGAAATGCCACTTGAAAACACTGGAGGCGGAACTGATAGGAAATATTGTCCTTATAGATAGGAACAAGAACCTCGTCAGCATTATCACCATTATTAGGTGGATGTTCTATGGGAAGAAAAATCCGTTTTGGGGATTTCCCCGAGCAGGTATCATTCAGGAAGACATTGAGAGCAGCACACGATTTGGAGAAGTTCTGCTCAATAAATTGAAGACAAACGACCTGACAGACATGCAGGAAGAATTAAACCAATTGGGAGCGGTTGACATCAATCCATCGCTCCTCATTCTTGAAAAACGTGCCTCTAAATTGTTTGGCATGTACGCTGGTTTTCTCAGCAAAAAAGGTGATTTTTTTAATAAGGATCGGTTGGGCCGTGTAAGTTTGCTTTCCTACCTTTTGCCAGTTGGCGCGTTTATCCTTTCGCCCATCACAACAATTTCTTCTTTCTTGATTTCTGTCATAAAGAGAAAGCAGTTGAATGATGAGATTCGTTATTACAAACAGAATTCACTCCGTGAGTGAACATTTTTACGAGAATCTACTTATTTGAATTTGTGATATGCAAGCATACCTTTGCGCGGCCGAAAGCCGCCCCATTTAGATAGCGAAGTTGAAGGAAGTTTACATAACAGCATTATCCAAGTTTCTGCCTAACCAACCCGTTTCAAACGATGAAATGGAGGGCTTTTTAGGAATGATAGGAGGAAAGGCTTCGCGGGCAAGGAGAATTGTATTGCGGAACAACGGAATCAAAACCCGCTATTATTCGCTACTAAAAAATGGAATGTTAAGTCATTCCAATGCCCAGTTGGTTGTTGAGTCGATAAAAGGACTGGGGATTTCATCGGCAGAAATTGAATTGCTCTCGTGCGGAACTTCTGCTACCGATCAAAATTTGCCTTCGCATACGGCCATGGTACACGGCTTACTGGATTCGCCCATGGAGATTATTTCACCATCGGGAGCTTGCTGTTCGGGAATTCATGCCATGAAGTTTGGTTACCTGAGTATAAAATCAGGAGAAACCACTAATGCTGTTACTTCTGGTTCTGAGTTAATCTCGCCCATGATGATGGCGCGGAACTTTGAAGCTGAATCTCGTTCAGAATCAGAGCTAGAATCCAATCCTTTCATTGGTTTTGAGAAGGATTTTCTTCGTTGGATGTTGTCTGATGGAGCTGGTTCTGCACTAATGCAGGACAAGCCGAATAAAAACGGATTGTCTCTGAAGATTGAGTGGATAGAAAGCCGTTCGTATGCAAATGAGTACCAAACGTGTATGTATTCGGCAGCCGATAAGAACAAAGATGGCTCTATTAAAAGTTGGAAGGAGATTGAACCTGCACAGTGGCTCGACCACAGCGTTTTTGCCATGAAGCAGGATGTGAAACTTCTCAGTAGCACCATTGTTCCGTTGGGAGGAAAATATTTGACCGAAATTGCCAAGCGAAGGAACTTGGATGTTTCTTCTGTTGATTATTTTCTGCCCCATCTCTCATCTAATTTCTTCCGTCAGCAGGTTTACGACCAGTTGAAATCTGACGGAATGGAAATTACCCAAGATAAATGGTTCACCAATTTGGTTGAGGTTGGAAATATTGGCTCCGCTTCCATCTATATTATGCTGGAAGAGCTATTCAATTCAGGAAAATTGAAAAAAGGAGAGAAATTGCTTTTGATGGTTCCCGAAAGTGCGCGTTTCTCTTATGCTTACGCGCTTCTAACTGTTTGCTGAGTAGAAAATTGAAATGCTCGTAAGCCGCGAAGATGTTCCGAAATTCATCCCACAGCGGCAACCAATTGTGGTTGTTCACGGGCTTATTTCGCATACAGAAAATACATCCGTTTCGGAATTTCATGTGGAGGACGGGCATCTTTTTGTCCGCCATGGAAAATTATTGCCTTCGGGCTTGATGGAAAATATCGCACAAACTTCTGCTTTACGTTCTGGTTATCATTTCGCGCATCAAATGCAAGAAGGAGGAGAGATGAAAGAACCGCCTATTGGTTTTATCGGTGCCCTCAAGAACTTTGTAGTTTCGGATTTGCCTTCGGTTGGCTCAGTGCTAAAAACTACCGTTACCATAACATATGAAGTTATGGGAATGCAAGTGGTGGAAGCCAGCGTGGCATGTGGGAGAAATGTTATTGCCACTTGTGAGATGAAAATTTTTCTGAGTCAAGAAAATTAACAACCTAACGGGCAAGTCCCAATATTTAGCAAATTCGCACCTCAATAAGAGAAATGTCATGGTAGAAGAATTGATTGAAAAGTTGAAAGTTCAGATTATCGAAACATTGAATTTGGAGGATTTAGCACCTGCAGATATTAATGCAAATGACCCGCTTTTTGGCGATGATGGCATCGGACTGGATTCAATTGATGCGTTGGAGCTTATTGTGCTAATGAATAAGGAATACAACATTCAAGTTGCCGACCCAGAAGAAGGCAAGAATGTGTTCTATTCTATTAAGACAATGGCCGATTATATTCAGGCCAATTCGTAAAATTTTCGGTGGCCTTTTTGATTGCTAACCCTTAGATTGAAATGCTATTGCAGATTACAGCAGAGATGCCAAACGTCTGAGTTAATAATGGTTGGATTCCGAATCAATAAACAACCACGCTGTCCAAATAAGCGGAAGCACTGGTTAGTTCTACAAGCCCGAGTCCTTGCTTGTAATACGAGCTCGAGCCCGTTCCGGCTGAGTAAGACACCACTTTAAGAAGACCTGAGTAGGAACATCCGTTTTGAGAACTCAAACTTGCTGTTGTACTTTCAATAACCACCGAATCTGTTCCAGCGATGGTCCATTGCATTCCAGCTGTTGGATTGGCAGGCAAATAAACCTCTTCGGCACTCAGCGCGTTGTTCCATTTAAAAGTTTGTCCGCTTTCCTCTCGGAAATAATCGTGAATGGTTCCGAAAGCACCAGTGGTAATCATATGAGAATAGAATTCTCCGTTGCCCAACTGAGTAACTTCGGTAATCTCCAGTTGAAACCATTGGCTGGCAGGCATCCGGTAGATCCAATAGCTGTTGACGGTGAGAGGAAAGTAGGAACTGCCTCCAGTTCCGGTACAAATGAAGTTTGGGTTGAGCACAGTCGTGTCGGTTACGCAAGCATTGCATGGTCCACCACAGTCGATACCCGTTTCTCCTTGATTTCTCAGACCATCAAAACAGCTTCCGTTTGTAGTGTCGCATGGCACGCACGGCCCACCGCAATCTTCTTGCTCCTCGTTCTGATTTTTCTTGCCATCGTAGCAAGTTTCTTCGCAGGAAGATAGTCCTGAGATAACGAAGATGGAAACCACCATCAGGCACACCAGATCAATAATTCTATGTGGCCTTAGCGTGTTTTTCATTACATGAATAAGACGTTGCCTATCGTGTAAAGATTGGCTACAGGATTTACACACATGGTGGCAATCTGTGCATCGTTGTTAATCACTTTTTCGTGGTCTGCTCCTAAAACGAAACCAGACACGCTTATTTCGCTGTCGTCTGTTAGAATTACCAACAAATCTGCGTTTACCTGAGAGGCGTATTTTATGCAGTTTTTGGCAAGACCACCGCTCTTTCCTGAATGTTCTACAGAGTATTTCACTCCGTTTTTCTTGAACATGTTTTCTGCCCAGGCAATGTTTGCGTTGCGTGCATTGTCAAGAAATTCATCGCTTTCATAGCTAGCAAAAAGCTTCACTTCAGAGTCAAAATGCTTTGCCATGGAAACGGAGTGAATAACCTTCTGCTTCGTTTCACGGCTCGAATCAATTGGTAAAACCATTGTCTTGTAACCGTGTTTGGCCAAATCCTTTTTCTGGACAATAATTACCGGAACAGGAGAGGAGGTAATAACCTTTACGGCCCAAGCTCCTGTAATGTGTTGTAGGCCAATTACACCGTGTGTTCCCATTACTAGTAGGCGCGCACCAATCTCTTCTGCCACTTCGCCAATAGTTGTGAAAATGGTGCCTTCGCGTAAATGTGAATCTGCTTTTACGCCATATTTAGCTTTGATGTCGGCAACCTGAGCGTCCATTTTTGCATTCAAATCATCTAACGATTCGCCCGCTTTTTTGAGCTTGGTTTTCGTGTCACTATTCACAATATGCAACAGGCGCACTTCATCTCCAGAAACGGCAGCCAATGTTGCTGCGTGATTGATAGCAGTATCTGCCGCCTTTGAAAAGTCGGTTGGCACAAGAATTATTGGTTTTTTCTCAGCCATGTCGGATCAGTTGTTTTTAGGGTTGCTAAAGTAGATGTTTTGAGTTCGCGGAAGGATAAACTAGTTGTCATAACTGTTTACAATGTCCCTTATTTTTTCAAGATGCTTTTGTTTCTCAGGCTGCCGTAAGGTTTTGCCGTAAGTTGTTTGGTAAACGTGCTGGGTAAGAAAACTCAACTGAATTCTATTCCAAGCTTCGACCTCCGTAAGTATTCCTAAGTGTTTCAACTCCTTAAAAAGATTGGTGCCGATGGGCTCAAAATCGTCTCTACCCAAATAATCAAGATCGGCATCGCACAAAATTTCGGCCAAATGGTCTTTTGGGTTCTGAGGGATTTTGGTTGCCAAAATCATTTCACAGATATGTTCAATAGCCTTATCATCAAACCCAAAGGCAGGTAAATTTTCCCGTGCTATTTCACAACCTGTAAGTTCGTGGTTTTGGTGTCCTTTAAGAAAACCACAATCATGAAAGGCAGCAGCAACCAGTAATAGATTCTGTTCATCCTCAGACACGCCTTCCGATTTGCCGATTCTCTGCGCGGCATCCAACACATCTAGGGTGTGATGATGTCCATGATAGGAGAGGTGCTCTGGTAGGTCGGCCTCTAGTTGTAATAATATGTATTCAATCGCTCCTGCGTAATCCATTCCGCGTTTCTAGCTAGCAAATAAGCGTTTTTTGATGGTAATTCCATAATACGAAGGGCACAATTCTTGAACTTTAGACATATCTACCAGTAAATAAGACGATATGGCCATAGAAATTATGATGCAATTTAAAAAGGACTGACACCAATTCCAACCGAAATCGGAACGGCTTCTGTTCCTCTTCCATCTTTGAACAATGGAGTTAGAGAATAGAAGAAACTCAAGTAGAAATTGGCGTAACCAACTCTTGCAGTAACTCCGTATCTGAACTTGGTGAGGTTGGGAATATCGTAGGTTTTAATTTTATCTCGAAAGTTGATTCCCTGATAGAAAAGGTCTTCGTCTGTCTTTGTTTTGGTATGACTTTGAACTAGCCAACCCAATTTGAATCCGACCGAAGCGGCAATTCGCTTTCCGTTTTTATGAGGTTTGGAACGAAAACGAAGTTCAAATGGAAGGTCGATGAAATTGGTGGATATTTTATTGACATTGATGTTCTTTCCATCAAAAAAATCCGTGTCTAATTTGGTGTATGTTGACCCTGATGTGATTGCATATTCAATCGGAAATCCTTCCATGTGAATATTATGCGAGTTGAATCCAACACCACCTGCCACGCTAAACAGGCTCTTGGCAATCACATAGTCGTAAACCACTGCCACATCAACACCTCTCGAAGCAAACCATTTGGAGCTAATGGTAGATGGCGTTCCAATCCAACCATCAAAATTTAGGTTGATGAGAACCATTTCTTTACGCGGTGGTTTGCGCTTTTTTACCGGTTTTGTGTCAGCCATGGTTTCTGTAGAAACCTCTTGCGCTAAGCAGAAACCAGACATCATCACCAAAAGAAAAACCGTGTAAAATCTGCGCATCAACTATAAATGAAGCGGCAAATATATGTTATGGGAAGTGCTTTACTCATCTGTGTTCGGATTCCACTCCAACTCCATGTTCCAGTTGGCGCGCACTTCCGTGTCTTTCTGAATAATCTTGATGGGTTCGGGTTGGCGTTTCTGTGAATAGAGGCCACTGTCCCAAAATCCATTGCCATTCAGGTCTCTTACTACTTGAACATGGTATTTTCCAGGATCAAGCCTACTAAAAAGGACGTTTCCTTTAGTGTTAACAGGCCTCCGTTCCAGCACCACGTTGGCTGTATTTAAAAGCTCCACTACCACCTGTGTTTTTGGTGCTTCGGTGATGTTCAAACTCAGTTCGCCAAAAGCTTCTTTATCAATTCCTACAAACGAGGTTTCCAGCGTGTCGTTCCAAAGCTGATAGAGGTCGGAAAACGCGCTATCAAGCACCAACAGTCGGTAGTGTTTGTCCTTTTTCCAAGCATAGGTGATGTCAAATTTGCGAAGCGCGGGATCTGCGGAATTGATGTCGTAGTTAACCCGCACTGAGTCCTCATAGAGCTTAATTCTCGACAAATCCATTCCCGTGGCCGGATGATTCCAAATCAGAGAAAGCGGTGTTTGGGGTTTTGGCGAACGCCCTTTTTGGGGATTGAATTTTGCGGTAAGCGCAAATTTTTCTTTCATTTTCTTTATTCCAGCCTTCCCTGACGAACTGCGCGAAACTTCCAGTTCATCCGTTCGCTCTTTCATAATTATCTCAACGGTATCCTTGTCGGCTTTTCCAACATCAAGCAGCAACCTCAACGTATCAGGAACTTGATCGGTAGTCCAAATGGTAATCGTATCTCCAATGCTGTTGTAATCTTTCAGCATCCATTCCTTCTTATAGTAGCCGCCTTTCATATCAATTTTTAGATTTTTTACTGGACGATTATACACGAATACTAGTTTCCCGAAGTGTTCGCAATAGCTTTTTTTCAAAAATTGAGTTGTGTCCGTTTCTACAAATAGCTGAATTGTGTAGTTCGGAATTGGTGTGCCAACCATTTGCTTTAGAGAGCCTTTGCCGCCAGAAGCAATGGAGTCAACAGCAGTTGAATCCGAAACCGTGGTATCAGGAACAACCGCCATCAATGGTGCATATGGCAGGATGAGCGAATCGATAAATCCGATTTTTTCTTCCCGCACATCAAACCTGTAATTGGCATTTTCATCCTTCAAGGCAAAAATCTTGTATGGTTGATTTCCAACATGCTTAATGAGAAAGGAGCCGTCTTCCAGCGAGCGCGTGAAAAAATCGGGAATGGTATCAAGCGGCAGCCAATCAATGTCGTTTTTATAGAGCATCACCAACGCATCTTTCTCCGGTTCTCCAGTAATGGCATCAACCAATTTGCCCTTTACCTGCATACTGTCTAAGTGTGCGCCTGTGCTGAAAACGTAGGTGTAATTGGCAAGCACGTTTCCTTCGTTGTTATCGCGAATTGCTTCTCCAAAATTGATGGTGTAAGTGGTATTTGGAGAAAGTGCTTGCTCAAATTTCACCACCAATGATTTCTGTTTGAGCTGATAAGAAGGCGATTTCAGCATTGGTGGCGAAATAACCACCTGTTCTGCTGGAGATTTCAATTCGATAAACTCATCAAACGAAATGACAATCTGGTTTGATTGGAAATCTGTAGAGAGATTTTTCGGTATTTCCGAAAGGATTTTTGGAGGTGTTTCATCTTTTGGCCCACCTGTTGGCGCCACCTGTTGCGCACAGCCAAAAAGGATGAGTATAGAAAGGTAAAGTAGCTCCTTTCTCATTTGAAAAAGGGCGTTATTAGTATAGCAATTTTCTCCAATCCGGCTTTATCTTCTTCATCAAAATCATCTAGCACGTGGCTGTCAACATCTAAAACGGCAATCACTTTTCCATTTGAAACTAATGGAACTACAATTTCAGATTTCGAAGCTGAGCTGCACGCAATGTGCCCAGGAAACTCATCTACATTCGGGACAATGATGGTTTGTTTTTCTTTCCAAGCGGTGCCGCAAACGCCTTTTCCAAAACCTATTCTGGTGCAAGCAACATCACCCTGAAATGGCCCTAAAACCAATTCATCTCCATCCACCAAATAAAACCCAACCCAGAAAAATCCAAAGGTTTGACGCAATGCAGCAGCCACATTGGCCAAGTTGGCAACCAAAGAAGTTTCTCCTCCGACCAATGCTGTAAGCTGAGGAATCAGCAGTTCGTACTTCTCTTGTTTTGAGATGTTGGTTTGTATGTTGAGTTCGTCTGCCATCAGTTTCTACAGAAATTGGCAATCAATTCAAAGCATTTTTCTGGGGCTTCTAAATGTCCCATGTGGCTGATGTTTTTCACGATTTCAAGCTGAATATCGTTGCTGAGTTCAGCAATCTCCTTCACATCATCAATAGAAATTACCGAGTCCAATTCTCCATGAATGATGAGCTTTCGGAACGTACTATTTTTCAGTATTTCTGTTCTGTCTTTGCGCTCCATCATGCCACGAATGTTGGCAATAATTCCTTGATCTGAGAATGTGTTCGCAATATCAATTAACCGTTGAATCTCATCCTTTAAAACCTCACGTGAATCTTCTGCGAATAAAGAAGGAATGGCGGCATTTACATAAACGCTCTTGTTTCGTTGCACCAGGCCAATCACGCGTTCGCGGTCCTTCTTCTTATCCTCAGCATCAGGATAAGTGGTTGAATGAAAAAGCACCAGTCCTCCAATCAAATCGGGTTGTTTTTCTGCTAATGCCAACGCCACATAGCCGCCCATCGAATGCCCAATCACCGTGCATTTATCAACATTCTCGGTGAACAATACTGTTGCAACTGCAGCCGCGTGTTCTTCCATGGAATGTGCGTAACCCACGTTTCCTGATTTACCTTGACCTAACAAGTCGATGGAAATAACCTCGAATTCTGAACTCAGCTTTTCAGCATAATCGTTCCACATGCTGCGCTCCTCCAAAAACCCATGAAGCAGCACAACGGGTTGTCCACTACCGATTTGTGAATAAACCACATCGATACCTTTATATTCTATGGTCTTTCGCAAGCTAATTTTGTGAAGCGGTCAAAAGTACATACTAAGCCGAAGACCAACCCGTTCATACTCCAAGCACTTTTCCATGAAACGATACATTCCGATATTTCTTGTTCTGCTGTTATCCATTTCGTGGCCCGAAGCCTCGGCTCAAGGAAAATTGGGCGTTTTTGTGGGTGGAGGAATGATGACCTACACAGGCGATTTGCAGGAAAATCCGTGGCCGCATGGCAAAACCTTGTGCTGGACAGCCAATGCTGGTTTGCATTGGCAGATTAATCGTAGGTGGGGACTTCAACTCAATTACACCATTGGAAAGGTTCAGGCTAGCGACCAATTTGCCAAGGCTGCAGATAGAATTGCGCGCGATTTGAGGTTCAGCTCCCTCTTGCACGAGATTGGAATTAGAGGAACTTTTGACATTCTTCCCAACGACAAATGGAAGGTGTTGCCATACATAACTGCTGGCGTTGCCGCGCTCAATTTTGAACCGAAACGTGATGGCGTTGCTTTGCGTGGCATGCAGAATGAAGGCGTTGCCTATTCAAATTGGACGGTCAGTATTCCGACTGGTTTGGGAGTGAAGTGGCAAATAAATTGCCGCTGGGCGCTCAAAGGCGAATTCGTTTACCATTGGACTATTACCGATTATTTGGATGATGTGAGCTTACGCGGCAATGAGAAGTGGAAAGATGGATTTTGGGACTTAAATGTAGGCGTCATATACTTTTTCCAAGGCTGTGGAAGCTCTAAAAAAGGAGGTCTGATTGAAGACTGCGAAGAACTCTACAAAGACGTGAATCTGAAGGAACTTCAGGAGCAGTATAAATAGAAACGGAGGTTAGTTAAACGCGGCTTTTATCGCTGCAACCGTTCGGTCAATGTGCTCATCGCTCACAATTCCCATGTGACCAACGCGGAAATATTGGGTTTTGTGCGAAGGCAGTAGGCCACCTGCAATCACAACTCCATTCTGCCCGACTTTGCCTAAGAATTCGCCACCGTTTACTCCTTCTGGATAGTAAGGAGCGGTAAGCGTGTTTGCCTGAACCGCTTCTGATGTTGGAATAAAATCCATTCCAAGTGCACGCATTTCTTCACGAAATTTCTTGGCTAACCGTTCATGGCGAGCAAAGCGCGCATCCATTCCTTCTTCAATAATCAGTTCCAAACTTGTTTCCAATGCTTGAATAAGGTTGATAGGTGGCGTAGCGAAATAAGAAGGGTTTCTGGCCTCATACGCTTTCATTATTGGTAGCCATAAACTCCAATCGCAGAAGTAATTGCCAACGGGAGTTTTTCGATTTACCCAAACATTCATGGCTTTTTCGGAAGCAACTAGAAGCGCCAATCCGGGAGGAACGCCAACTGCTTTTTGAGATGCGGTCACTACCACATCAATTCCCCATTCTTCCTGACGGATTTCCTCGCCAGCTACAGAACAAACGCCATCCAAAATGCTCAGAACGTTGTATTTCTGAGCCAATGCACCCATCGCTTTTGCATCAACCAGAACGCTCGTAGAAGTATCTACATGGGTAAACGTCATCAGTTTGTATTTGCCTTTGGCGAGTTCAGTTTCCACCGTTTCCAACGGAACCACATCCCCAACTTCTGCTTGTAGGAAAGTGACAGATGCTCCGTAGCGCTTCAGCAATTCAGCATAGCGTTCTCCGAAATAACCAGTCGAAACCACAAGGACATTATCGCCAACCTCAATCAAATTGGCTCCAGCCATATCCATGGCAAGCGTTCCAGAACCTGCTACAATAAACGGCTGTCCGTTTGGTGCAAGCCACACGTTGCGCATCATTTCCAAAGCGCGACCAAAGGATTCTATAAATGCAGGTGCCACATGACTCAAGGTCGGTTGGCCCATTTTCTCCAATACACTTGGGTCGAACTCAATCGGGCCCGGAATCATCAATAATTTTCGTGTCATTTAATTTATCAGTTCAATCCTCAACCTTTGAAAATAGGAGCATTTTCCAAATCCATAACGAGTGTCGATACTTCTATCTGAAACCACTCCTTGAATAATTTATAAGTACGCTTTTGGGGCCACTCTTTTTTGTTCGTATGCCAGTATTCCAATTCCATTTGAAAAAAGCGGTCGAAATGTTTTTTCAACCATGAGTCAAGGATTTTAGCCTTCCTGTTGTTTATCAGATAGATATTTGCCTCATCTGCCTCAAATATTGGCTTTTCGGGATAGATTCCGTTAATCCAGTCGAATAACGGTTGCTTTGGTTTAAGCACAATGGCATGCCTATCAATTGGCCCCGGTTCTTCAGGCCCTAAGAACATGTTAGCGGCTGAATCTTTCTGATTCAGGAGATATTCTTGAATGGTCTGGGATTTTACAGTTAGGGTAATACTTCCGTCTTCTTCTTCCTTCAATTCGAAACCACGATACAGGTGGTCGTATTGATTATAGGACTTGGATTTTCTTTCGATGAGTGTTTTAAGAAGGGGTTCATCTGGAAAATCCTTGTAAGCCAATTGCAAGACTTCTGGCCTTGCTTTTTCTGGTAAAGTCATGCTGATACATGCGATATTCCATGCCGATATGGCAATTTCATAAATGTAGTCTAGGGAATCGTCCTCTGGAAATTCATCAACCAAAGGGCTGATAAATGATTCTAAGAGTTCTGAATATTTGATTCCAGAATCATCTCCGTTAAATAGGTTAATAATTTTATCTGCCATGCTTAAAGTTTATTCATTTTTTTCTGCGCCTCCCGAAAAAACGGGACAGGTTCTGCGTGAAATCAACTATTCATCAACTCCTCAATTTCCTCCACTTCCTTCGGAATATTCTTCATCAGGTTAGTGTTTCCCTTTTTGGTAATCAGAATGTCATCTTCTATCCGAACACCAATTCCTTCTTCTAGAATGTAAATTCCTGGCTCGCAGGTAAACACGTTTCCTTCTTCCATCGGCAAATCCCAGTTTCCTACGTCATGTGTATCTAACCCAAGAAAATGGCTTGTGCCGTGCATGAAATACTTTTTGTACGCAGGCCACTTTGGGTCCTGGTTTTTAATGTCGGTCTTATCAATCAGCTTCAATTTTACCAACTCGTCTTGCATTAGCAACCCAACCTCTTTGTGGTATTGTTTGAGAATTGTTCCTGGACGAAGCATTTTAATAGCGGCTTTCTGCACACGAAGCACTGCGTTGTAAACATCTTTCTGTCGCGGAGAATATCTTCCATTTACAGGAATCGTGCGCGAAAGGTCTGCATCGTAATTGGCGTACTCTGCACCAATATCAAGCAGCAGAATATCTCCATCTTTGCATTGCTGATTGTTCTGAATGTAGTGCAACACGCACGAACTTTTTCCCGATGCGATAATTGGCTCATAAGCAAATCCTTGAGCACGATTTCGAGTGAATTCATGGATTAGTTCTGCTTCCAATTCATACTCCCAAACGTCCGGTTTAACCGTTTTCAAAAGTCTTCGGAATCCTTTTTCTGTGATGTCGCAAGCTTCTTGAAGGAGAAGCGTTTCAAACTTGGATTTAACGGCACGAATACGTTCCATAACGGGCGCACATCTTCGGATTTTGTGAAGCGGATATTTGGCTGTGCACCATTTTACGAAGCGGGCATCGCGGCTTTCCACTTCAATGGTAGCTCGTCCATGTTCGTTTGAATTAAGGTAGATGTGTGAAGCCTCATTTACCAACATATTGAACACACGATTGAAATCCTTGAGCCAGTAAACGGTTTGAACGCCAGAGACCTGTTGAGCTTGCTTAACGTTCAGTTTTGCGCCTTCCCAAATGGCAATGGTTTCGTTCGTCTCTTTGAGGAAAAGGACCTCACGATGGTTTTCATCTCGTGCATTTGGCGCCAAAACAAGAATAGACTCTTCCTGATCAACCCCAGAGAGGTAAAACAAGTCGCTATTCTGCTTAAATTTCATAGTACCATCCGCATTGGTTGGCATCACATCATTACTATTGAAAACCGCCACACTCTGCGGAACGATTCCATCTATGAAACGCTTTCTGTTCTGAACAAAAAGCTCGGTGTCTATTCTATCGTATCTCATCGGTTGAACTTGTTGCCCAAAAGTATGTTATTCCTTAGGCAGAGCAAAGTTGAGTGCTATCTATTAAGAATGTTTCTAAATAAAAACGAAGACATACCTATAAATTCACAGGCGTTACATTTGCCGCAATAATGCAAGGCCCCTTCGGGTTTTGCCAAAATCAGACATCAATGTCCAGTTCAATCGTAAAAAAGATAGCGATGGCCCTATCAGGGTTCTTCCTGATGTTTTTCCTTCTGCAGCATCTTACCATCAACTTCATTTCGGTGATAAGTCCCGATGGTTTCAATGCCACAGCTCACTTTATGGGAACTAATCCCATTGTTCAGATAGCACTACAACCAGTTCTTGCCTTTGGAGTTATTTTTCACTTGATGATGGGAATGCGATTGGAACTACAGAACCGCGCCTCTCGCCCGATTAAGTATGCGATGAACAAGCCAGAAGAGAATTCTTCTTGGATGAGCCGCAACATGATTATCACAGGAATTATGATTTTCCTTTTCCTTGGACTGCACTTTTATGATTTCTGGATTCCAGAATTGAACGTGAAATATATTCAGGGCGATATGTCTGGTCTAATTGACCCGATGAATCCAGATAGCGGAATGCGTTATTGGGAAGAGCTTCATCACAAGTTTCACGACCCAATTCGCGTTGGATTATATGTCCTATCATTTGTGTTTTTAGCACTGCATTTGTTGCACGGTTTCCAATCGGCTTTTCAGTCGGTCGGTTTCAACCATCGCAAGTACACGCCTGTAATTAAGAAGCTTTCAAACATTTACGCCATTGTGGTGCCGCTCGGATTTATAATCATTGCGGTTTTTCACTTCTTGACGCAATCATAAAATAGGAGCCATGTCATTGGATGCCAAGATACCAGAAGGTCCCATTAAGGATAAATGGACCAACCATAAGAATCACATCAACGTTGTAAATCCTGCCAACAAACGCCACATCGATATTATCGTTGTAGGAACAGGTCTGGCTGGGGGTTCTGCTTCTGCATCTCTTGCAGAAATGGGATACAACGTAAAGTCGTTCTGCTATCAGGATAGCCCGCGAAGAGCGCACTCGATTGCTGCTCAAGGTGGAATTAACGCTGCAAAGAATTACCAGAATGATGGCGATTCTACTTACCGTTTGTTCTACGACACGGTAAAAGGTGGCGATTACCGATCAAGAGAAGCGAACGTGTACCGTTTGGCGGAGGTTTCTTCCAATATCATTGACCAATGTGTGGCGCAAGGCGTTCCTTTTGCGAGAGATTACGGTGGCCTTTTGGACAACCGTTCGTTTGGAGGTGTATTGGTTTCAAGAACATTCTACGCTAAAGGACAAACTGGGCAGCAGTTATTGTTAGGCGCTTATTCTGCCATGAACCGCCAGATTGCCAAAGGAAAAATTGCCATGTACAACCGTCATGAGATGTTAGATGTGGTGTTGGTAAACGGAAAGGCTCGAGGAATCATTGCTCGAAACTTGGTTACTGGCGAAATTGAAAGACACTCTGCTCACGCAGTGATTATTGCAGCAGGAGGTTACGGAAACGTGTTCTACCTGAGCACAAACGCAATGGGTTCCAATGTAACCGCTTCGTGGAAAATCCACAAGAAAGGAGCGTATTTCGCCAATCCTTGCTACACACAAATTCATCCAACGTGTATTCCGCGTTCTGGAGACCATCAGTCTAAATTAACGTTGATGTCAGAATCGTTGAGAAACGATGGACGTATTTGGGTTCCTAAAAATTTAGAGGACGCTAAGGCAATCCGCGAAGGAAAGCGCAAGCCAACAGAGCTAACAGAAGAAAACCGCGACTATTTTTTGGAAAGACGTTACCCAGCATTCGGTAACCTTGTTCCGCGTGATGTGGCTTCAAGAGCAGCGAAAGAGCGTTGTGATTCTGGGTATGGGGTAAATGCTACAGGCGAAGCTGTTTATCTCGATTTTAGTGCTGCTTTTATGCGCTATGGAACTACGGAAGCGCTCACAAGTGGCCTTCATAATCCGACTCCAGAACAAATCCGTGCGTTGGGAGAAAAAGTGGTTGAGACCAAGTATGGTAACCTCTTCCAGATGTATGAGAAGATTGTTGATCAGAATCCGTACAAAACGCCAATGATGATTTACCCAGCCGTTCACTACACAATGGGTGGTGTTTGGGTTGATTACAACTTGATGACAACCATTCCAGGTTGTTATTGCGCTGGAGAAGCAAACTTCTCAGATCACGGAGCAAACAGATTAGGAGCTTCGGCTTTGATGCAAGGTTTGGCTGACGGATATTTCGTTCTTCCTTACACCATTGGCGATTACTTGGCAGACGAAATTCAAACTGGCAAGATTCCAACAAATTCTCCGGAATTTGATGAGGCAGAAAAGGACGTTAAAGAGCGTCTAGAGAAGCTCGTCAACATTAAGGGAACCAAATCTGTAGATCATTTCCACAAACGATTGGGTAAGATTATGTGGGATAATGTTGGAATGGCACGAAATGCCGAAGGCCTAAACGAAGCGATAGCCGAGATTAAGAAAATCCGAGAGGAATTTTGGGCAGATGTTCGTATTCCAGGGGGAGTTAATGAGATGAACTCTGAGTTGGAGAAGGCAGGCCGTGTGGCCGATTTCTTGGAGCTAGGAGAGCTTTTCGCAAAAGACGCATTAGAAAGAAACGAAAGCTGTGGAGGCCACTTCCGAGAAGAGTCTGTAGAACTAGACGGAGAGCAGAAAGGTGAAGCAAAGCGAGACGATAAGAACTATGCGTTTGTATCTGCTTGGGAATGGACAGGAAACCCAAGCGAATCGAAACTTCATAAAGAAGAGCTGACGTTTAACGATATTGAATTGAAACAGCGTAGTTATAAATAGGGGACAGTGAAGGGCGAAAAACTCATCATACAGAATTTTGGTCCTATCAAGGAAATGAACCTTGATTTGGGCAAGATTACTATTCTCATTGGTGAGCAGGCTTCCGGAAAAAGCACGGTGGCGAAGGTTTTGGCAATTTGTAGGTTTTTCTCTTATATCGTTGAGGATTCCAATGAAATAGTTAGGGGCCGTAGTAAATTCAGCAGACTAGCTTTTGGAGGCTGGGGCCTAGAAGACTACGAATCAGCTTCAAGTTACGTTTTTTATGAAAATGATGATTATTCGGTCGAAATAAAGGATTGTTTAGAGGAACACACAGAGGCACTTAAGCTTGGGCTCGTTCAAACACTATTTAAGTCAAATGTGACCCCAAAATCAGAACGATTTAGGAAGCTTTATCAGTCATACAGAGAGTTGCAACCAGCTGAAGAGCGTAACAGACCTCTTGGGGCACTATCAATGTGGGATATTCCACACTCTTTCTTGACCACAGATGTCAAAAGTGTAATGAACAATCCGTTCTATTTTCCCACCGAAAGAGGTTTACAGTCCATATTCTCACTTGGTACCGCAGGGAAGGATCTTGGTGATCGACTTTATGAGCAATTGGGAATGCTCAATAGAATTTCGTCAGGGTTTAAAAATGCAACAGAAATTGAACCGTTAAACATTCATTATGTCAATGAAAATGGAGTTGGCAAGGTGAGAAAGTTTGATGATGATACTTTCTACAGATTGAGTACGGGAGCAAGTGGGTATCAATCAGCCACACCGATTGTGCTTACCGTGAAACACTACAGTTCAATCAAAAGAAAACGAACCTTCATAGTTGAAGAACCAGAACAAAACCTATTTCCTGTTGCCCAAAAGAAACTGGTTGATTTCCTGACAGGCGCGGTAAATATGGATGGCCATCAGATGCTTCTAACTACACATAGCCCTTACATTTTATCCGCTATTGAAAACCTAATGTATGCCCATAAAATGGGAACATTGGAAGATGGAAAATATGCTGAAAGAGTTGAAAAGATTATCAGCAGAAAATACTGGATTAATCAAAAGGATGTGAATGTCTATGCGTTGACCAAGGGGACAGGAAAAAGCGTAGTTCTACGGGAAGACACGATGATTGATAAGGAATATATCGATAGTGTTTCTGAGAAAATAATTGATGAGTTTGATAGACTCTTGGAGATTGATGTTGAACATGAAAATCACCATCAATCATGATTTGCCAAAGAATAGAAGATTGCAAGGGAGCGGTAAAGACTCAATTGAGAGAGACTTTTTCGGAACGAGGAGCGAGCAGAACCGAGTATAAGGTTTACAATCCTAATCAAACTGAATACCATAAAATCGATTTTGAGAATTGTGTTTATGCAGATAGACCAAATGACACCAAATGTGATTTTGGCCTTTTGACAAACAATTCGATGATATATATTGAGTTGAAAGGCAAGGATGTTAGAAAAGGTCTGAAACAACTTAAAACTACTATTGAGGAAACAAATAGGTGTTTTGGAAATCGCGAGAAAAAGGCTAGGCTGATTGTGACTGGTTCTCCATCCATAGAAGCTTTATATAGAATGCCCGAATACGTGCGACTTGCCAAAAGCATTGGGGCAACACGGAGTAATAAGAATTTAGAAATAAAGAAGGAATTCACGGAAACAATCTGATTCCGTCCAACACAAATCACTACAAGAATGAATCTTACACTCAAAGTCTGGCGACAGAAAGACGGAAAAGCTAAAGGAGCGCTCGAAACGTACCAAGTAAAGGATGTTTCGCCCGATTCATCCTTCTTGGAAATGCTTGACATGGCCAATAACGACCTAATCGAAGGCGGAAAAAATCCGATTGCATTTGATCACGATTGTCGTGAAGGAATCTGCGGGTCTTGTTCGTTATACATCAACGGAGAGGCACACGGCCCAGGTCGTCTCATTACCACTTGTCAGTTGCACATGCGTTCGTTCAAGGATGGCGAAACCATTTATGTCGAGCCATTTCGCGCAGCTGCATTCCCAGTTATAAAGGATTTAGTGGTTGACAGAAGCGCATTTGACCGTATTCAGCAAGCTGGAGGTTACGTGTCTGTAAACACTTCTGGAAACACACAAGACGCCAACTCATTGCCTATTCCAAAGGATGATGCAGATAAAGCATTTGATGCCGCTACGTGTATCGGTTGTGGCGCTTGTGTTGCATCGTGTAAGAACTCATCGGCCATGCTTTTTGTGGCTGCTAAAGTTTCTCAGTTTGCCTTGCTTCCGCAAGGGAAAGTAGAAGCAAAGAGACGTGTGCTAAACATGGTAAAGCAGATGGACGAAGAAGGTTTTGGAAATTGCAGCAACACTGGCGCTTGCGAAGTAGAATGCCCGAAAGGAATCTCTTTGGAGAGCATTGCCCACATGAATCGCGAGTATTTTTCTGCCGCTGTTACCAGCGAGGAGTAAGAAAAAGGTTAAAAGGAAGAAGGTCGCTGAGAAGCGGCCTTTTTTTTGGTTTAAGCTTAAATCTCGTGACATTTTTCCAATAACCAGCTTTTATGTTCAACTCTTTCACAGGCTTTAATGTCTGCGATGAGATTGTGAACATTGGCCTTATTGGACGGGTTTTCCTTACTCATTATCTGTTGGAGAAACCGAATAAAATTTAGGTAAAGCGAGACCCTTTCGGCTGTAATAAATTTGGTGTCTAAAAGAAAGTGTCTGGTACTGTCAATTTTCGATTCTAATAGGTCAAAATCTTTGAGCTCGAAGTAAAGTCTCAGTTCTAAAAGCCGCATAAGCAGTTTCTGGTCGTAAGTGCCATATTCAACTGTTGACAAAATGGATTTACAGGCCGCGAAGTTGCCGTAAGAGAACTCCTTTAAAGCCGTGCAAAATGCAACGACATCCTCCACGTTATTTCCAGCAACCCTATTGGAATAGACTTCTATATAATCAGAAACCCAATCTAACTTGTCCACTTTTAGCCCTGTAGCAACCGCAGACATAAAATGTTGGGTAGTCATTTTCTTTTCAACGTTGTCGGCCATTGGCCATTTCTCAATCTCCCAGTTGAACAATTCAAAACGCTCGTGCAAAAATTTGTCGTAGCCCTCATCCATTCTTCTTTTGCAGAAGTTCTGCATGTTAATCAACAATACATCAACCACTTTGTCCGGAAGCATTTCGTGTTGGCTTACCAGCATTTCCTTGGCGGCTTCAAAACCAGTAGCATCTTCCCTATAATTCATTGTAAACAAGGTGAGGCTTAGTCTTGCTTCCATGGGTAAATCATCGATGTGGTCGTAAAACGGACGAAGCAATTTTTCAAACTGCTCTTCATCAAAATCGACCCCAAAAACACTTTTTCCGCTCTTTAAAGCCTGATACGCATCTTGAGTATCTAACACATAGGCCGTAGATTTTAGTTTGGAGACTTCGAGGTTGGTTTTTTCTGAAGCAAGCTTCATGGCGAATCCTGTATTCATTTTGTATCGGAGCATACCTCTCATGTTTATCAAGGAGCCCTTCAAATAAAAATGGTCGCTGTCTCTTTCCTTCACCTTGTCCATGCTTTTTATCAAGCGCTCGCAGGTTTTCAATCCAATTTCAAACTGACCTCGTTCGATATAGGCCATAACCAGAGCGATGGAACTCTCGTTTACTTCCGTTTGTGTAGACTTCACTAGAAGTTCCTCCACCAGCTTCATCAGAGTCATTGTCATGTCCCTCATACGTTGGTCTTCATACTCTTCGCCCGGAAACAACTTACTGTAGATGGTTGTCCGTTTGAGTTCTTCGCTATCGAACTTTGGGTGGTGCTTCTTTATGAGTTCAAAAAACGCTGAGATTTCTGCCTTTCGATTGTAATAAGGAGAAATGGTCATCAGCCCCAAATGTTTCATCTCTATGTTGCTGAAAGTCTTCAGAACCTGTATCAGGTTGGTGCTTATCATAGGGCAATAGACGTATAGTGATTCTAGATATATGATGAAGTTTGAAAGTTACCGCAAACCAAAAGGATTCCCAATTTTTTTCACAATCGCAAAAAAATCTCTTTTCATGTGCTGTGGACATTCAATTTTTTTGTCAGCGATAATCAATCAATAAACCATTAAATATTATAGGGTTACCCCTTTAGGTCGCACTACACCTGATTACCTCATAGGTGATTGGTTCTGCTCGGATCATTCGGTCCAGTAATTTCTCAAAGATAGACTCTCTGAAGTTCAGTCTGTTGAACCTATAAA
>Ga0209702_10001870_pt1 | contig 38480 bp, 32 predicted proteins | sample FRY01_FD_187210 | JGI IMG/M metagenome (GOLD analysis project Ga0209702, IMG submission 187210) | Freshwater microbial communities from Lake Fryxell liftoff mats and glacier meltwater in Antarctica - FRY-01 (SPAdes) (version 2) | ecosystem: Environmental > Aquatic > Freshwater > Ice > Glacier...
AAAGTCTTTTGCGTGATCCGCAGCTACCTATCTACCGCGCGCAAACAAGGCGTGAACCTCATCACCAGCATCCGTAACGCTCTCGACGGAACTCCCTCCTGCTTCGCTAGGGGTGCTGAATAGTTACGGAATGTTAAAGAATGCACTCGCGTGGGTGAGTTAGAAAAATCAAAGGTGTTTTCTGATCAATTGACCTCCGTTAAGCAACAAATTTCTGAACGTGATAAACTGCGGCAAGATGCCGAGTTAAAACAACAGGAATTTGCACTTAAGAGGCAAGAATTGGGTCTGCAAGCGATGGGCATCGCGAATATGCAAGACATGTCTACAGCTCTGAATCGTATCGCCTTCCAGATGCTTATCGGGAACGCTATTGACGCTCAGGCGAATGGCATGACGCTGAACTATTGGGAAGTATCACGGTAGTTGCCAACAAATCAGAGGTTTTTAGTTCAATATTCACTCGCCTCCGCCCGCCACCACCGGACTCAGCGGCGTGTAGTGCTCCATGTAGCCGATCATCATCTCGTCGTAGGTCTGCTGGCCCCAGCGCACGGTTTTGGTGGGATCGGGATTGGCCGGGTTGCCGGTGCTGTTGTCGAACACGGCGGTGATTTTTACCGTGCTGCCGCGCGGGAGGAAATGCGGCATGGCGTAGTCATAGCGGAGCTGCCAGTTGAAGTCGTAGCGTGGGAGGTCGAGTAGAGTTTCGGTCTTCCCATCGGGCAGCGTGACCTCGAATTTGAAGGCTTTGCCGCGTACATGCATGTGCGCCATCCAGCCCAGCACATTCACGTCGGTGGGCAGCTTGCGCTGCGCGGTTTCGATGTGGTTGGCGACACCCGGCGGGATACTGATCCGCGCATTCGGCAGCGCGGTGGTATGCACGACATACTTGGGCCGCTCCTTGGCAAAAATCAGCCCCATGCGCATCGTATCCTGCGTGACCTTGCCATTCGGGGTGTAGTGAATCTGAAAGCTCACGGTCGCACCGGCAGGCAGCTTGCGGGCAAAGCCTTCGGGATAGAGCTGCTTGGTGTTACCGGGAACATAAGCGGCCCAGTAGCCTTCGCTGCCTTCATCGCCACCGCCGCGCACCTTGCGGCCTTTTTCATACACCATGACAATGACGTGATGCACCACCTCGCGGGCGGTTGGCAGGATTTCATAGCCGCGCACCCAGCGGTCCTCGGGGAAATCGGTCGTCACGGTGACGTGCTGGTAAGGCATGGTGCCTTCGGCTTTGATGGAAATCGGTTTCGCTGCCGCCACAATGGCATCTGGCGTGCCAATGCTCCATTCGCTGGGGAAACGGCGCGGTTTCGGCGCGGCGGCCACATCGCCTTTCCCCCGGTCTGAGCCAAGCCAGGCGAGTAAATCGGCGCGATCGCGATCGGCAAGCGAACGATCATTCGACCAAGGCGAATGCGCGAGACCCGCGATGGGCGCGGCGAACCACGGCGGCATGGCCCCGCGTTCCACCTGCTTGCGGATCATGCCTGCGTGCTCCATCACCGCGTCATACGAATCCAGCGCAAACGGCCCCACACCGCCGCTGTGATGACATTCCACGCAGTTTGACTGCATGATGCGGGCGATGTCGCGATGGTACGTCACCGCCGTGGTGGCGACGGCGGTTTGTGGCGGCAGATCGAGCGCGCACCCCGGCGCGGTAGTCGCGGCGATGTCGGCAGGCTCACCTTTGAGCATCAAGGCCACGGCATCGCGCAGGTAATGATGCGCGGGCTGGTCCTTCGTGTAGCCGAGCCCGTATTGGTCATTCCAGGCACCCCGATAGACGAGCGTGCGCGTGGCATCGAGCAGGAAGACCTCAGTGGTCGTCGTGGCAGACAAAGCCTGCGCCAGCTTCGCATCGGCATCGAGTGCGACCTTGGATTTGAACCCATGCGCGGTGATGAATTTCGCGATCTCTTCCTGGTTCTGTCCCGGTGGTGCGTTCACCAGCAGCATCGCGACGCCCTGCTCCTGCAAGGTTTTCTCCATGCGCACCATCTCCGGCGCGAGCTTGCCACTGATCGGACAACTGGCGCTGAACAGGGCGATCACGAGGCCGTTTTTGCCTGCGGCGGCACTCAGTTTGATCTCCTGGCTATCCGGTGTTTTCAGCGACTGGTCTGCCACCATACGGCCGACGCCAAGCGTGCCGCCCAGCAGCAACAGCGGTGCTTCCTTGAACGCCGGATCTTCTGTGGCAGGTTTGATCGGACTGCTTGGGACGGCAGTGGTTTCAGGCTCACGTTTGCGTAGGCTGGCGAGCGCCTGCGTGGCCTCTTCGAGCGTGATGCTGCCGTTTTGGTCCGTGTCCAAACCGCTGAACATGCGTTTGTTCGGCAGTTCATCTGCCGTGAGCTTGCCGTCGCTGTTTTTGTCGAGCCGCTTGAACAAAACGCCCGTTTCAGACAGTCCGCCGATGAGATTCTTCACCTTTTGCACGCCTTGCAGCGCTTCCTCGCGCGTCAGCTTGCCGTCGTTGTTTTGATCCAGCTTCACCAGATAGGCAGCACTGTTCATCTCATCCCCACTGATGATGCCGTCGTTGTTTTTGTCGAAGGCTTTGAACTGACTGTCGAATTCCGTGAGCTGTGACTGGGCGCGCAGACCGATGACCGAAACAGCCAGCACAGCGCCGCCGAGGAGAGTAAAGCCGAGTTTTTTCATGCGAAGGAGTGATTTGAACCGGGTGAGTGCCTGGAAGTTTCCGCCTGTATGACAGGATCATCCAGTGAAAATCATGCCTGCGCGATTGACGCCGCCGTGTGCGTCCGTTTGAATCGGCCTGATGAACAACCACATCCTCTCCCTCCTGTCCGTCATGGCCCTCGCCGGCAGCGCCGCTGCCGAAGTCGCCTATGAATTCGTTCCGAACTTTATCACCCCGCCGCCCGGCAAGGAAACGCTGGGCAACAGCCATGGCGAGATCGCCGTGGACGCCGCCGGCAACATCTATGTCAGCATCCAGGACAAGGACGCTGGTATCCAGGTCTATGGCAAAGACGGCAAGTTCATCAAAACGCTGCCCTTGCCGCCGTCACTGCACGGTTTTGTGATTCGCAAAGACGAGGGGGGCGAGTTCCTCTTCGCCGCCGTGCTCGGTGAGCAAAAGGTCATCAAATGCAATCTCGACGGCAGCGTGATGATGACCATCCCGACCAGTGAGTTCCCCGCTGACAAGGTCGGCAAAGGCCTCAAGCTCACCAACTGCGATGTGGCCCCGAACGGCGACATTTATGTCGTGGATGGCTACGGCCAGAGCCACATCTTCGTGTTTGGCCGCGACGGCAAGTTCAAGAGCGTCTTCGGTGGTCCCGGCGAGCCGTTGAAGCTCGCCAATGCGCACAAAATCTTCATTGACCGCCGCTTTGAACCCGCCCGCGTCATGATCTGCGACCGCGGCCACAAGCGCATGCTGCACACCGCGCTGGACGGCACGTTCATCGGCGAAATCGCCACTGAGATGCGCAATCCGAGCAGCGCCAGCTTCCATGGCGATCTGATGTGCGTGGCGGAAATCGCTGGCAACGTCAGCGTGTGGGACAAGGACAACAAGCGCGTCGCCGATCTCGGCACCAGCCCGCAGCCGACCAACACGCCGAAGATCGAGCCAAAAGACTGGCAGCAGGGCGTCGTCACCAGCCCGCACGGCATCACCTTCGATAACGACGGCAACATCCTGGAAACCGAGTGGAACCAGTGGGGCCGTGTCTTGCGGTGGAACCGCAAGTAATGACCAATTCCCGAATGAGGAATGACGAATGCCGGGGTGTCCTGGCATTCGTCATTTTGATTTCAGTATTCGTCATTCTGGCCCAGTCCGACGCTTGCGGGCATGGGGCGGAGTTTTTGAGCGCGAAACTCACGCTACTGCCAGATGCCGAGGTGCGACTCGAAATCACCGCTGATTACGGCGGCAATCCGCTGATCGCGGATGAAATCACCGCACGCGAGGCACTGGTTGATCCGGTGCGTTTGCGGCAGGGAGACAAGCTCGTGCCATTGGCAGAACTCGCCACTGCCAGCCTGTTTGAGCATCAAAACTGGGCAGATTATGCACCCGCCGCCTATTTGCCGACGGACACAGATGGAACGGCGCACACCTTGGTCACCGCCGCCTGGCGCTGGCGCTGCGAGGAGCCTGAAATCGTCTTTGAAATGCCCAAGGGCAAACTGCACGACGTGCTGCTCTGGACGCATGATGCCGCGAATCCTGCCGAGCCGCCCAAATGGATGCTGCTGCTGGCGGGAGACCGCTCAAGACCGATCCCCATCCAGCAAACGCCCTGGTGGCGAAACTGGATGGCGGCGGCTCTGGGCGTGCTACTGCTAGGCGCTTACTTCGTCTCGCGGAACTTCACACTGCGCCAGCGCACGCTGTAAGGACCGGTGCCGGTCTTGATGCCATGCACCTGAAAGCCGATGTAGCCTTCGGGATCGCCGGGCTGGCTGAAATCGGCGGTTTTCACGCCGTTGACGAAGCTCTGGTAGTGGTCGCCCTTCACCACGATGCGGAAGTGGTTCCACTCGCCTTTTTTGAAGGCGGCTTTGGCTTCCTCCGTGCGCACAGCCTCGGTTTCCGTGAGCAGGCTCCACCAAGTACCACGACGAGCCTCGTCATAAAAGTTGCCAGCAGTGCCGTTGGTGGCGATCTCACACTGCGGACCATAGAGACGGCCAGGAGGATTCGGTTTGTTGCTTTTGCTGCCTTCAGGGGCGGGATCACCCTCTTTGGCGATGTGACTGCGCACCTGCACGCCGGAATTGAGCGCGTCATCCACGTTCACCTCGAACTCGAGCTCGAAATCCTTGAACGGCCCGATGGCAAGGAAGCTGTTCGGGCTGCCCTCGGTCGTGGTGCCGATCAGCACGCCATTTTCCACCTTGTAGCTGGCCTGCCCGCTGATGATCTGGCCACCTTGCAGGGAGCCATCGGCAAACCAGTACTGCCAGTCCGCTTCTTCAGCCTGGAGGGTGAACAACGCGGTGGTCAGTAAAGCGGCGAGGGAGAAGGAGGCGAGGCGGTAATGTTTCATAGAATAAGGAAGGCGGTTTCAACGCAGGGTTGAGGCGATTTCCATCGGAAAGCGACAGATGATTAATATATATTAAATAAATCAGGGGTTTAAATGGGGTAAAAACCCCAAATAAATCGAAACCAACCTTGACCATTGAGTCAGGTTGGAATTAAAATGGGGTTATTACCGGATTAAAACTGGATGGCCCGCCCCTCAAACACCTTCGACTCACATTCACTGACGATCGCGATCACACCGCAGATCAGGCAGTACCTCGAAGACATGACCTTGAAGGGCACGTTTGGCAGCAGCCCCGCCGAGGCGGCGCGGATGCTCTTGAGCAATGGGATTGATGCCATGTTGAACACGGGTGCTTTGGATAGACGCAAATGGACGCTCAAGGACGGCGAACTCGTCCTGGTAACGACTGATCAACCTGCCCTTACATCATGACTCTGCAACGCGAATTTCAGGCCGAAACCACCGTCTTCTCCACCCTCGTCGAGGTCGAAATGACGGACAGCGACCGCAGCAAAAAGGGCAACTGGAAGTCCGAGACCCGTCTCTCGATGCTCTCCCACGAAATCGCCCGCTACATGCCCGAACTGGCCGCCATGCTGGTCGAAGGCGGCAAACAGCGGCTGCTGGCGGCTTGAAATGCCGCGCGCCTTGCGCCAACAAAGCGCATGACCACGATCTCTGGAACCGCCGTTGCCGAAAAAGTCCTCGAAGAATGCCGCCGCGAAATCGCCGCGCTGGCCGCGCAGGGACGCAAACCGGGCCTCGCGGTCGTACTGATCGGCGATGATCCGGCCTCCCGCGCCTACGTTCGCTCCAAGGACAAAAAATGCCGCGAGCTGGGTCTGCACAGCGTCAAACTCGAGCTGCCGGTCACTACGACGCAGGATGAGCTGCTCGCGCATGTGCAGGTCTTGAACAACGACCCCGCGATTCATGGCATTCTGGTGCAAAGTCCGCCGCCGAAGCACATCGACGAGGCGGCCATCGTGCGGGCAATTGACCCGGCGAAGGATGTGGACGGATTTCATCCCGTGAACGTCGCCAAGCTCGCGCTCGAAGATCCCACCGGCTTTGTCCCCTGCACACCGCTCGGCTGCCAGCGGCTGTTGATTGATGCTGGCATCGAAACCAGCGGCGCGCATGCCGTTGTCGTCGGTCGCAGCATGATCGTGGGCAAGCCGATGGCCTTGTTGCTCATGGCCAAGGGCAAGGGCGGTGACGCCACCGTGACAGTGACGCATTCCCGCACCCGCGATCTCGCCGCCATCACCCGCACTGCCGACATCATCATCGCCGCGATCGGCCGCCCGCATTTCATCAAAGCGGAGCACGTCAAGGAAGGCGCAGTCGTCATCGACGTCGGCATCAACCGCGTGGACGATCCCACGACCGCAAAAGGCTACAAACTCGTCGGTGACGTCGCCTTCGATGAAGTCGCGCCGAAATGCCGCGCCATCACGCCCGTCCCCGGCGGCGTCGGCCCGATGACCATCGCCATGCTGATGGCGAACACGATCAAGGCGTGCAAGCAGGCTTGAGAATCATCTACCGGGAGCAATCAAGTTTTCACCAGAGCAACGGCACGCCGTAGGAGGAGAAATGCTGATCACTGGTGATGATGGTCAGCTCCTCGGCTTGCGCCTTGGCAATGATCAGGCGGTCGAACGGATCGCCATGAAGCCGTGGCAACTTCATCAACTCACGCTAATGACCAAGCGAGGAAGGCAGGAGCTGGAAGCCATTTGCCTGCAAGACACCGGGGAAAATCACCTCGTAATCCACCGCCATCACGAGCTTGCCGAGCGCCAGCTTGATGGTCACCTCCCATGGGGTCGCATGGCTGGTGAAGCGCTCGTTCGACTCATCCTCCATCGCCGCGCGGGCAGAGGGACTCAGCGCGCTACTGCCTTCGCAGAACCAGATCAGCGCATGGGTGTCGATGAGCAGCCTCATGCCATGCAATCTTTGAAGTCCTCCAGCGGCTCATCGAAATCTTGCCGCGCAGGCAACCAAAGCCCTTTAGAGCCGACTCTCCCGCCGGCTGCACTGGCTCCAGCTCCGCCTTCACTCGGATGCGCAGATTGCGCCAGCTCTCCGGCAGGGGCAGATGAAGTGTGCCGTCGATGTCAGGCTCGAAGATGGCGGTGATCGTGCTCATTTGCCGAGTGTAGCGAAATTCTGGTAGAGGTAAAGGCTGCGGCCACTTCCTCCTCAATCGCCACTTCGATAGCGGGTTTATTTTCGCTGCATGAGATCAGGCACGGTTGCCGTTGAAAGCGGCCACGTCGTTCAAACCTCTCCTTTCCTCGCTTTTGCATTCACCCAAGCCCTCGCGCTCGATCCCGCCCAGCTCGCGGCCATTCACCCGGCCATGGAGGCCGCGGTGCAGGCGAAGCAGGCGGCTGGCATCGTCACCCTGGTGATGGAAAAGGCAAAATCGTCCATCACGACGCCGCGGGCATGGCGGACATCGCCCAAGGTCGGGCGATGGAGAAGGACGCCCTGTTTTGGATCGCCTCGATGACGAAATCGGTCAATGCGACCGCCGTCATGACGCTGGTGGATGAAGGGAAGCTCGCGCTCGACGAACCAGCGTCAAAATGGCTGCCTGATCTCGCGAAAGTGACCGTCGCAGGTGGCGTGAAGCCGGAGAAAGCGATCACGCTGCGCCTGCTGCTGTCCCACACGGCGGGAATCGCCTTTCCGCCGCGCAAACCGACCGACGGGGCGATCTCGCTCAAAGCGTATGTCACCACGCTCATTAAGACACCTTTGGCCTTCCAGCCTGGCAGCAGCTACGAATACGGATTCGGCCCCACGGTGGCCGGACGCATCATCGAGATCGTCAGCGGCATGAAGTATGAGGATTTTATGCGCAGCCGCATCTTTGAGCCGCTGGGTATGCAGGACACCACGTTTCATCCGAATGAGGCACAACGCGCCCGCATCGCTCGCACTTATAAGATGGATGAGGACACGCATGAACTCGTGCCCGGCTACAATCCCTTCGTTACCAGCGATGCCACTGTGCAGCACATGCCGGAGCCTGCGGGCGGCTTGTTTTCGACGGCGGCGGACATGGGCCGCTTCTACGCTATGGTCGCGAACGGCGGCGAGTTCGATGGCAAACGCATCATCAGCGCCGCAGCCGTGGCGGACATGACCACGCCCGTCACCGCAGGCGGGAAACAGCTCAACTACGCCTGCGGCTGGCAGTGCAACATCCAAACCCAGCGCGTCTGCGCCAGCATGCCGGTCGGCAGCCACGGCCATGGCGGCGCCTTTGCCACGAACGGCTGGATCGATCCGCACAGTGGCATCGTCACCGTTTTCATGGTGCAGAACGTCCTTGTTCCTGACAGCAACAAGCCGCGTGACGCTTTTCAGCGCCTCGTCATGGCGGCCGCAGGCATCACGGTGCAGCCGCCGCAGGTGGCGAAAAAGGGCAAACTGTAAGCTGCGGTCCTCGGTGTTCGGGTTCGTTTGCAGATGAGGTGGGAATGCAGAAACACTTTCCCTACCCCGCCTGCTCATGCGATGGTTTCGGCCACCATGTTGCACCGACCATTCTCCCCCGCCCTGTTGTTCGCCTTTGCGCTGCCTGTGTGCCTCCTCGCCGAGAAAGAGGTGGCGAAAAAGGCCGAATCACCTCCTGCCGAGCAGAAGGACGAGAAGGACGGCGAAAAGAAGACGGAGAAGAAGCCTAGTGACGACAAACCGGTCGTCACCGAAGGCAAGGTGACGATTGGCGGCCAGGAGATCGCCTACCAGGCCACGGCGGGTACGCTGCCGATTTTGAAACCAGATGGAAAACCCTCCGCCCAGGTGTTTTACACGGCCTACACCATGAAAGGGGTGCAGGACGCCGCCACGCGGCCGGTCACGTTCTGTTTCAATGGCGGCCCCGGCAGCAGCTCCGTCTGGCTGCATCTCGGTGCCTTCGGGCCGAAACGTGTGGACCTGCCGCCGGACGGCCTCACCCCGCCAATGCCGCCGGGCAGGCTGGTGAACAACGAGTTCTCGCTGCTGGATGTGACGGACCTCGTGTTCATTGATCCGGTGAACACGGGCTTCAGCCGTGCCGAAGACCCGCAAAAGGTCAGCGAATTCCTCGGCGTGGAAGAGGACATCGCCAGCGTGGGCGAATTCATGCGGCTGTGGGTCACGCGCGAGCAGCGCTGGCGCTCGCCGAAGTTCATCGCCGGAGAGAGCTACGGCGGTATCCGCGGTGGCGGGCTGGCACAGCATTTGCAGGAGCGACATCGCATGTACCTGAATGGCCTGATCATTGTCTCCGGCCTGCTGGACTACGACACCCTGCGCTCTGGCCCCTTGAACAATCTGCCCTACCAGGTCCTACTGCCCGCCCTCACCGCCACCGCGCACTACCACAAGAAGCTGCCGCCCGACTTGCAGGCAGATTTTAAGAAGGCAGTCGCTGAGTCGCGCGAGTTCGCTTTCGGCGAATATGCGGCAGCCTTATTAAAAGGCAGTGATTTAACGCAGGCCGAACGTGAGGCCGTGGTGAAGAAACTCGCCCGCCTGACCGGCCTGGAGCCGAAGCTGATCGAAGAGCAGGAACTGCGCATCGACGGCGGCTTCTTCCGCGAAATGCTGCTGCGAAAGGAAAAGCTCGTCATCGGTGCCTACGATGCCCGCGTCACCGGCCGGGATGGCGACGAGTCCGAGCAGCATCCACAGATCGAGCCTTTCATGCGTGTCGTCGGCAGCGTGGCCGCAGCCTCCATGAACGCCTACCTGCGCGAGGAGCTACACTATGAGAAAGACCTCCCCTACGAGGTGCTCGCACCCCAGCCAAGCTGGAACCACGGCAAGGGCAACAGCTACACCAGCGTCAGCGGCCAGCTCGCCGAGGCGATCAAGCAAAACCCCCACCTCAAGGTGCTCGCCCTGGTCGGCTGGCGTGATCTGGTGACGCCTCCGGACAACATGCTCCTCAGCCTGCGCCAGATGCGCCTGCCGGAGGAACTGCGCGGGAACATCTCCGTCGCCGAATACGAGTCCGGCCACATGATGTACACATTCCGCCCGGACATGGCGAAGATGCACGCGGACATTGAGGCTTTCATCAAGAAGGCGTTTTAGCGGCATTTCGGCGCAAACCATGATTTTCGAGCCAATACTCCACCAAAACGGCAAAACCCGAGCCTCACGGCCCATGAGAAACAGCTTTTTGAGCTTCCGTGAGGCCGTTGTGTGGATTGCTACTTGCTGAAATCGAAAAAAATGAGCAAATTTGTCTAATCATTGAGGGCGGCGACACGTTCGCACCTTCAGAAGCACTCCCACTTCACTCCACACCACCATGAAACAAACCACGAAACTGCTCAGCAGCCTCTTCGTCTCCACCTTGTTCGCGACCTCCGCTCTGGCGGAAGTCCGCACATGGACGGATACCTCGGGCCGCCAAGTCACCGCCTCATTCATCGGCCTCGATGGTGAGAACATCATCCTGCTCACCGCAGACGGCTCCACTCATAAATTTCCGCTAACCAAGCTGTCTGCGGAAGATCAAGCGCTGGCTAAAAGCCTGAAACCCTCGGAGCAGCCGGTCATGCTAGCCAACGGCACCGTCGCTCAGGCTTCTAGCATGATCGACTCCTTGGTCGCCAAAGGCTTGGTGCGTGCCAATCCTGAGCGTGCGAAAGGTGGCAAGAAGCCGATCACCGGGTTCAACGCCATGGCGAATGACGAGCAGTTCGTGCGCCGCGTCTATCTTGACGTCGTTGGCCGCATCCCCAACCACGCGGAGACCACGACGTTCATCAAGGACTCCAACCCCAACAAGCGCGCCAAGCTGATTGACATGCTGTTGGATAATCCCGGCTACAACAGCCACATGTACAACTATGTGGCTGAAATGCTGCGCGTGAAGGACCGCCTTGACGGTGGCAACAACATCCGCGGCATTCCTTACATCAACTGGCTACAGACGCAGGTCGCCACCAATACGCCTTGGGACAAGGTGGTCTATGAGATGCTCACTGCCGATGGCAAGATGTGGCATAACGGGGCCGCTGGCTATCTGCTCCGCGACTCCGGCATGCAGTTGGACAACCTCGCCAACACGCTGGCGGTGTTCCTCGGCACCGATGTGGCCTGCGCCCAGTGCCATGACCATCCGTTCTCAGACTGGACCCAGCACCAGTTCTTTGAAATGGCCTCTTTCTTTGGTGCGACAAGCACTCGCTACCGCGCGCAGCGCCCGAAAAAAGGTGATGATATGATGATGGCCGACATGAGCGGCAAGATCATGACTGACATCGAGAAAATTATCGAGAAGAACGGCATGGACATCAAACGCCTGCGCAACGGTATTGAGCAGTTCATTGGCGCGAACCGTTATGCGGTCAACGACACGGACACCAACGTCACCAAACTGCCGCATGACTATAAATATAAAGATGCCAAGCCAGGCGATCCAGTGGCACCCAAATTCATCACCTGGAGCAAGGACGACAAGAACCTCGCCTGCTACAAGCAGAAGACCAAGGTTGAGGAAGATCTGCGCGGTTCTTTCGCCGCCTGGGCTACCCATCCCACCAATCCTCGCTTCGCCATGGCCATCGCCAACCGCATGTGGAAACGTGCTTTCGGCCAGGGCATCTCGGAGCCGGTGACGAACATTGATGATCCGAACCAGTCCGCCAACCCAGAGCTGCTCAAGCACTTGGCCGAAGAAATGAAGCGGGTGAAATTCGACCTCAAGGCCTTCATGCGCATCATTTACAACACCCGTGCCTACCAGTCCGAAGCCACCACCGAGCACATCGCCATGGGTGAGCCCTATTACTTCCAGGGACCGCTGCTGCGCCGCATGACTGCTGAACAGGCCTGGGATTCCTACATGACCCTCGTCCTCGGCGAGCCAGACAAGTATCAGAAGCCCCTGGATGACCTTTATAGCAAGTCCATCGACCTTGATCTGTCCAATCCGAAGCTGGATGCACAGACAGTGCTGATGAAATATGACGCATATCGCAAGATGGATGCCAAGGAACGCGCCCTGATGGGCGGCGGACTTGCCGAGGCAGGCAACATGGAAGACAACAAAAAGAGTAAAGGGAAAGCCAAAGCCGAGCCTGACATGATGATGGAAAACGCCTCCCTGAGCTTTGAAAACATGGTGCTGCGTCGTGCCGCCGAGCTGGACCAGCCCGCGCCCAACGGCCACTTCCTCATCGACTTCGGCCAGTCACCCCGCAATCTCATCGACGGCAGCACCAAGGTCGGCTCCGTGCCTCAGGTTCTCACGATGATGAACGGTAAGGCGCAGCAAATGCTCACCAGCAGTGATTCCCTCATCTTCCGCACCATGGACAAGATGAGCAACCCCTCGGACAAGGTGGAAGCTCTCTTCCTCTCCGTGCTCAGCCGCCGACCCACGATGAACGAAAAAGAAATCGCCAAGCGCGCCATTGGTGGTGGTGATGATGGCTACTCCAACATGATCTGGGCGCTCATCAACACCCGCGAATTCATCTTTGTTCAATAATCCAATCCCATCCCATCTAACAATCATCAGCAACGTAAAACACATCTCCACATGAAAACCGAACTCAACAAACTCAGCCCGATGGCCCGCCGTGACTTCATCATGCGCACGGCCCAGACCGCCCTTGGCGTCACCGTCATGCCAGCCCTCAACCTCCGTGCGGCTCCATCCGGTGCCGCTCCAGGATTTGGCAAGGCCAAGAACGTCATCTTCCTCTGGATGGGTGGCGGCATGACCCACATTGACACTTGGGATCCAAAAACCGGTGCCACCAAAGGCCCAACCGATCCCATCAAGGGCAAAGGCGGGGTGGACTTCCTCGGCGGTTCCATGACCAAGATGGCGGCTGTCTCCGACAAAATCTCCATCATTCGTTCCATGACCTCCAAGACCGGAGTGCATGAGGCGGGCACCTACATCATGAAAACCGGTTACGAGCCACGTGGCACCATTGTTCACCCCGCCATGGGTGCCTGGGCTTCCCACTTCCTCGGCCGTATCAAGGGTGTCACCCTTCCGGACAGTGTCGTGGTCAACAGCGGCAGTGCCTATCCTGGCGCTGGCTTCTTCCCGCCCGCTACCAGCCCGATTCCGATCTCGAACCCCCAGACCGGTCTGCAGAACATCCGTCCAACCACCAACTCCGACACGCAGTTCAAAAAGCGCGTTGCACTCATGGACGAGTTTGATGGAGCGTTCCGCAAGAAGTTCCAATCTGAAGAAGTCAAAGCCTACAGCGAGTTCTACGATGAGACTATGAAGCTCATGAAGAGTGAAGACCTCAAGGCCTTCGACCTCTCCCTGGAGCCAGCGGCCACTCGCGAAAAATTCGGTAACAACAACTTCGGCCAGGGTGCTCTGCTTGCCCGCCGTCTGGTTCAATCCGGCGTGCGCTTCATCGAAGTTCAATCCGGTGGCTGGGACATGCACAACAACATCGACACAGCGCTAAACGGCACTGGTGCCACGATGGACAGCGTGTTTGCCGCCCTCATTGAGGATCTCGCCTCCAACGGACTCCTTGAGTCCACCATGGTATGCATGGGTTCCGAGTTCGGCCGCACGCCGGACATCAATGAGAACGAAGGTCGCGACCACTACCCGCTCGCCTACTCCACCGTCTTCGCCGGTGGCGGCGTCAAAGGCGGCTTCGTCTACGGCTCCACCGACAAGGATGGCCGTCGCGTCGCCGACAAGCAGGTCACTCCACAGGATTTCCAGGCGACCATCGGTCACGCCATGGGCCTCCCCGTGGACGAAGTGGTCATGTCTCCCTCGAACCGTCCGTTCACGGTCGGCGACAAGGGTGTGCCAGTCACCGACATCTTCGCGTAACCAACGCGAGGGATAGCTCCCTGATTCAACAGCACCCGGTCGAAAGGCCGGGTGCTTTTTTATGTCCTTACAGCACCAATCAAACGAAATGGTGCCTTTTTCGTGGCAGCGCCAGCGTAGTGAGTGCCAGCCCAACAAGCAGCAGACTGCCAGGCTCTGGCACCAGCAACGGGCTCAAGGTGAAGTTGAAATCATCAAAGTAATTTTTGAAGCTGGCCGCGCCGTTGTTGAGCGTGCCGCCACGCAAATCCCATTGCAGGCCGGTCAAGGCGTCTGCGTCCAATCCTAGGTTCTGATTGGCAAGGACATAGGCCTGTGAACCAAGACTGGATGTGTTGTCGTCATAGGCGCGCACGGCGAGGCCTGCGGTGTTGTTCACCGTGTCCAGTATCACCACCAGTTCAGACCAGCCAGCCGTTCCCAGCCGGTATGCCGTGGTTTGCCAGCCCCCGCCCGACAACCGATATTGCAGCAGATTATCACCGGTGTAGCCCACTTCGAAGACGGTTTGATTCATCGCGTCACGCAGCGAGATGCCCAGAATATTGTCCGTGTCCGTATCATCCCAGTCGGAGGGACAAAGCCAAAACGCCATCTGAATCAGGCTCGCGCCAGTGGAGGATGGTGCCGCACCATTGAAATCCCGTGAGTCCAGCGTGTAGGCGTAGCTCAGGTTCGTTTCTGAGGCCAGAAAGTTGAGCACAGCCGCTCCCGTCCGTGCGCCCGGGTAACGGTACGCATGCACATAATCACGGGCAAAATTGCCACCATAGTAATAAGGGGCGTCCACATCCTCATTCAACCGCCCCCCCGCCAGCGCGTGCCAGAGGCCTGAATTGTCCTCAATGTCCACCGCAGTTCCTCCCGGCCCGCCACTATTCGAGCCGTACTTACCCGCATTGTACCGGCTAAGGTCTGCCCCATGCGTGCCATCTCCGAGGGTATTGGGGTATGTCCCCAGCGGCACCACGCCGGTATAACCGTTGGCATCAATGTTGTTGAGGTAAAACTGAGCGTCCCCTAGCAGGTACCCAGAGAGAATCTGCCCATCCAGAGGGATGCGATAGCCGTCCTGCTCTTCAAAACTGCCCAAATAGGCATGGACTGCCTGGGGCCAGAGCAAGGCACCCAGCAGGCAGGCTATGCGGCACAGGTTGTGGAAGTTTTTCACGAGATAAGTAAAAATTTAGTCTTATTGAATATAAATTCAATAATTTCTAAATTAAATCGCCATATACTTCTATCGGGTGATTGTTCGCCTATCATGGCTGCCAATGCCGTTGCTCAGGGTTGAACAGGCATCTCAACGCGTCTCTCAGCTCCCTGGCATCTCGTTTGCATGCTGGAGCTTGAAATGCATTTTCGCACACGGCTTTTCCCGCTTGCGGCTCTCATTGATGTCCTGATAATAACCCCCCCTCCGTTCCCTCAGGGGCAGCGACAGCACATCATGAGCAAAACCAGCCCTCAAACAGACGAGCCTTCGTTTGAAGACGCCCTGCAGCGTCTGGACGAGATCGTGGCGGGCATGGAGGAGGGCCAGTTGTCGCTGGAGTCCATGATTGCGAGTTATGAAGAGGGCGTGAGCCTTCTCAAACTCTGCCGCAACCGTATTGACGGTGCCCGCCGTCGGGTTGAACTCATCAGTGGTGATCTTGAAGGCGGTAAAGCCTCGCTCACCTCGTTTGAAGCTCCCCAAGGAGACGAAGACACCGCCGAATTTACCGAAAAATCCCGCCATCAGCCCCGCCGCCGTAAACCTGCCGATGCAGAAGGCGGCGAAATCCGACTTTTTTAGACACCGTGGACACCGAACTCCCTGCCATCACCTCCCCTGCCGATCTCAAAGCCCTGCCGCTGGAGAAACTCCCTGCACTCGCGGAAAAAATCCGCCAGACACTCATCGAAACGCTCAGCCAAACCGGCGGCCACCTCGGGCCCAATCTGGGCGTGGTGGAGCTTACCATCGCCCTGCATCGCGTTTTCAACACGCCAAAAGACCGCTTTGTCTTCGATGTCGCGCACCAGGGCTACATCCACAAAATGCTCACCGGGCGCTGGGACCGCATCCACACCATCCGCCAGCACGACGGTCTGAACGGCTTCCTCCTCCGCACGGAAAGCGATCACGACTGCTATGGGGCAGGCCACGCTGGAACCGCCCTCTCCGCCGCCCTCGGCATGGCCACCGCGCGTGATCTGGCCGGTGGTGACGAGCACGTCGTCTGCCTCTCGGGAGATGCCGCCTTCACCTGCGGTCCGGTGTTTGAAGCGCTCAACAACGTCGCGGCGCACACCAAACGGCTCATCGTCGTCCTCAACGACAACGAGTGGTCCATCGATCGCAACGTCGGTGCCATCGCCAAGTACTTCAACGCCATCGCCACTCACCCGGCCTTCGCCAGCCTGCACCAGAAGGCCGCGAAATTCGTCGAGTTCATGCTGGGAGAAGGCGCACGCCGTTTCGCCGAAAAGGTCGAAGGCAACGCCAAAAACTTCCTCCTGCCGCAGAGCCAGACGCCGAGCAACCGCAGCTCTCTCTTCGACGAGTTCGGCATCCGCTACTACGGCCCCATCGACGGTCACAACATTCAGCTCCTGATCGAAACCTTCGAGTTCCTCAAGACGCAGGACGAGCCGGTGATCCTCCACATCATCACCGAAAAAGGCCGTGGCTACACCCCGGCCCTGAACGATCCCGGCAAATTCCATGGCCTGGGCAAATACAACAGCGAGACCGGCGAAACCGCCGCCAGTGACAAGCCCACTTACTCCCAGGTCTTCGCCCGCAGCGTCACTGATTTCGCCAAAGCCGACGAAAAAATCGTCGCCATCACCGGTGCCATGCCCGGGGGCACCGGCTTGAGCGTTTTCAAAAAGGAAATCCCCGAGCGCTACTTCGATGTCGGCATCGCCGAGGAACACGCCGCGCTCTTCGCCTGTGGTCTCGCGACGCGTGGCCTAAAGCCCTTCCTCACCATCTACTCCACCTTCATGCAGCGTGCGTTCGACATGATCGTGCATGACATGGCCATTCAAAATCTCCCCGTCCGCCTCTGCATGGACCGTGGCGGCCTCAGCGGCGATGACGGCCCTACGCACCACGGCCTGTTCGACATCGCCTATCTCCGGGGCATCCCCGGCATCGTCCACATGCAGCCACGCAACGAAGACGAGTTCGTGGACATGCTCTGGACCATGGCCAACTACGAGGCTGGCCCTATCGCCATCCGTTACCCACGCGGCAACGGCCCCGGCCACACGCCCAAGAGCAAGCCCGTTATCCTCGAAATCGGCAAGGCTGAGGTCGTCGCTGATGGCAACGACGTCGCCCTCATCGCCCTCGGCGACATGTTCCCCATCGCCGAGGCCGCCAAGAAAGAACTCGAGGCCAAAGGACTCTCCGTCGCCCTCATCAATCCCCGCTGGATCAAGCCGCTCGACATGGATTGCATCGCCTCCTTCGCCAAGAAGGTGAAGGTTGTCTGCACGCTGGAAGACCATGTCCTGCGCAATGGCTTTGGCGCTGGCGTCATCGAAGAACTCAGCGACGCAGGCATCCAGACACCGGTCGTCCGCATTGGCTGGCCGGACCAGTTCATCGAGCACGGCACCATCGGCATCCTGCGCCAAAAACACGGTCTCAGCGTCGAACACTGCGTCACCAAGGTGCTCGGAGTGTTGGGACAGGCCTGATGCCTAGCTGGCAGGACCAGTGAAAGCCCTCATTCGTACCGCAGGCAGAGAGCGCCAGTAATTTTGTGCGCAACTCCGCCGTTTCGTGGCACTTAACTAACGGTCTGGCCGTTTTTCAGTGCCCCTAGCCCCATGATCGCCGTTTCCCTCCCATGATCGCCTGGTTCGCCCGCAACGGTGTTGCCGCCAATCTCCTGATGTTCGCCGTGATGATCACCGGCATCTGGACGCTGTGCCAGGACAAGATCCCGCTGGAGGTGTTTCAGGACACGCCCTCGCGGTTCATCTCCATCACCGTGCCGTACCCGGCCTCGGCACCGGAGGAGGTGGAGGAGACGATCATCCTGAAAATCGAGGAGGCCATTCAGCAAGTTGGCGCGATCAAGCACATCAACTCCACCGCTGGCTCCGGCGGCGGCAGTGTCTTTGTCGAAGTGCAGGAAGGCCACGACCCACGCACGGTGCTGGAGGACATCAAAATCCGCGTGGACGCCATTTCCAGCCTGCCTGCGCTGGCTGAAAAGCCGGTCATCCAGCTCGACGACTCGTTTCACTCCGTCATTACCGTGATTCTCAGCGCCGACATGTCCGAGCGCGACCTGAAACGCCTCGGCGAGCAGGTACGCGACGACCTCTCCGCGCTCCCTGGTGCCTCGCATGCCGAACTCGCCGGTGTTCGGCCGGATGAAATCGCCATCGAGATCGAGGAGGCGACGCTGCGCAAACACGGCCTCACCTTGGAGGCACTCAGCAGTGCCATCCGCAGCAGCGCCATTGATCTGCCGGCTGGTGTCGTGCAAACCGAGGCGGGCGATGTATCCATCCGCACCCGCGGCCGCGCCTACACGGGCGACGACTACGCGCGCATCCCCGTCGTGTCACGACCTGACGGCAGCAAGATCACTTTGGGCGAGCTGGCGAAGATCGTGGACGGCTTCAACGAGAATCCGCTAGAGGCACGCCTCAATGGCAAACGTTGCGTCTTCATCACCGTCATGCGTGAGGGCAATCAGAACGCCATCACCATCGGCGACCGCGTCAAAGAATACATCACTCAGATGAACCAGAGCCTGCCCGGCGGCGTGCATCTGGATTATTGGAACGACCGCTCCAAGATCGTCAAAGGCCGCATCGGCCTGCTGGTGCAGAACGCCAAGAGCTGCCTCATCCTCGTGTTCATCTGCGTCGGCCTGTTCCTGCGCCTGGAAGCCGTCATCTGGGTGGCGATGGGCATGATCATGAGCTTCCTCGGTGCCTTCGCGCTGATGCCGTATCTCGACATCACCATCAATCTATCCTCGCTGATGGGCTTCATCCTCGTGCTCGGCATCGTGGTGGATGACGCCATCGTCATCAGCGAATACTGCGACCAGCTCCGCCGCAGCGGCATGACGCCGCTGGACGCCGCCATCACCGGCACGCGGCGCATGGCCGTACCCATCACCTTCGGCGTATTGACCACCGTCATCGCCTTCTTGCCGATGGCTTTCGACAATACGGACTGGGGCTCGATGTTCCGCCCCATCGGCATCGTCTTCATCTGCGTCATGCTCATCGCCTTGGTAGAGACAAAGCTCATCCTGCCCAGCCATCTTGCGCATCCGTTTCTCGGCCGTGCCGGGGACCTGTTGGAGCCGGTCCACCACATGTCCGGCCGCGCCTTGCAGTGGTTCATTGACACCGTTTATCGTCCCAGCATCCGCTTCGCCGTCCAGCACTGCTACATCATGCTGGCGCTGCTGTTTGGCAGCTTGTTTCTGATGTTCGGCTTCTTCTGGAGCGGACGCATTCCCACCGCCTTTTTTCCACGCATCCAAAGCGAGCGAATTGAGTGCCGCCTCTCCATGCTCGAAGGCACGCCCGTGGAGGTCACCGACACTCACATCTCCCGCATCTACGACATCGCCACGCAGATGCAGAAAGAATACAGCACGCCCGATGGCCGCTCCGTGGTCAATCAGATCATCTCCATGACCGGCGGCACCATCTCCTCGCGCGGCAGCGGCTCGAAGAGCGGCATGTCGCATCTCGGCACCGTCATCATCGACACCTTCGGCCCCGAGGAACGTCCCATGGCCGCCGACACCGTGGAAATGGCCAAGGTCTGGCGCGAGCGCATCGGCCAGATCGTCGGCGCGGAGGAACTCACCTTCCGTGCCGAAATCATGCGCAGCAGCGACCCGGTGAACATCCAGCTCACCGGCACCGATCCGGCGGAAATGCTACGCTTCTCAGAGAAGATTAAAGCGCACCTCCAGCAGCTCCCGAACGTGTTCGATGTCAATGACACGCTCGACTCCGGTCGCAACGAGATCCAGCTCCGCCTCAAGCCCGAGGCCCGCCAGTTTGGCGTCACCGTGAACGATCTCGCGCGCCAGGTGCGGCAGTCGTTTTATGGCGACGAGGTGCAGCGCATCCAGCGTGGCCGCAACGAGGTCAAGGTCATGCTGCGCCTGCCGCGCGAGGACCGCAAAAGCCTCGCCACGCTGGAGTCCATGCGCGTGCGTCTGCCCGGTGGCCTGGAAATGCCCTTCCAGCGCGTCGCCGAGGCCACCGTGGTGAAATCCTTCACCAGCATCAAGCGCGTGGACCGCCGCCGTGCCATCAACGTCACCGCCGACGTGGACAAAGCGAACACCGACATGGAGCAGCTCCGCGCCGGACTCCGCATCTTTATGGGCGAGCTGCTCGCCGGCCACGGCCATATCCGCTGGAGCTTTGAAGGCGAGGCCCGCGTGCAGCAGGAGAGCGTCTGGAACATGCTCGTCTCCATCGGCCTCGTGCTCGCCGCCATGTATGCGCTCATGGCCATTCCGTTCCGCAGTTACACCCAGCCCTTCATCGTGTTGCTAGTCATTCCCTTTGGCGTGGTCGGTGCGGTCGTCGGCCATCTGTTCCATGATCTGCCGCTCAGCATTATGAGCTCCTTCGGCATGCTGGCCGTCTGCGGCGTCGTGGTGAACGATACGCTCGTGTTGGTGGATGAGATCAACCACCTCCGCGCAGAAGGCATGCCCATCCGCGAAGCCGTGCAGCAGGGCGGACGCCTGCGCTTCCGCGCCATCTTCCTCACGCAGATCACCACCTTCTTTGGCCTCGTGCCGCTCATTTTCGACGGCACCTGGCTCGCCAAACTGGCCCCGTTTTTCTTCAGCAACGGTGCCCAGGCCACGCACGCGCAATTCCTCACCCCCGTCTCCGTCGCGATGGGCTACGGCAGTCTGTTTGCCACCGTCATCACCCTGTTCCTCGTGCCGCTGTGCTACATCGCCGTCGAGGACATCAAGGGCTGGTTTTACGCCCCGTTCAAAACACCCGCCGCACCGCCGCTGCCCGCCGCCTGATTCAGCTCACCACAGCAGCAGCATCATCGCGCACATGACGCCGTTGTTCAGCGCATGCGCGGTCATCGGGGCGATCAAGCTCTGCCGCCACAGCCGCAGCAGCGAAAACGTCCCCGCCAGCGCCATGATCGCCGGTACGCCCGCCCAGCCCTGCGGGTGAATCACCGCAAACACAAACGCGCTGGACACCATGCCCAGCAGCCAACGCAGCCACGCTGACAGGCCGGGAAACAGCATGCCGCGAAACATCAGTTCCTCCGTCACCGGTGCCCACACCACCGCCAGCATGACCGCACCGAACTTGGCCCAGCCATCGCGCGCGAATACCTCCACAATCGGGTGCGCCGGGAAATCGCCAGTGAGCTTCACGATCCACGTCGCCGCGATCATACCCAGCACGAGCAGCGGCAGCGCCGCCAGCCAGCCCAGCAGCCCCGCGCCCATCTCACGCCACAGGCCCGCACCACGATGCAGCCCCAGCGACTCACGCCACAACGGCCCGCTCATGCCACGCACCCGCGGCCACGCCATGCCGATGATCACCGCCATCAAGGCAGGACCGTAAACCGCCCAGCGTGGCAGCGTGAACGGCAGCAATTTCAGCAGCCACGGCAGCGCCAAAAACAGCGCCAGATAAAGCGCAAAGCCCTCGATCAACACCCCGCCGCTGTCACGACTGCTCGTCGGCAAAGTCAGCCGCAGCCTGCCATCCCGCCAGCGCAGGATCGCCAAAATGAGGAGCACCAGCCCGCCCACCGCAGCCAGCATCCCCAGCATCGTCCCGCCAAGCAAAACCATCGCCGTGCCCAGGCTCTGCTGCACGATCACCTCCCTGCCCGGATCGTCCGCCGCCCGCGCCTGCGTCCGTGCCAATTGCGCGATCCAGCCATGCCGCAGTTCCAGTCGTTCCCAGGCCTGTTCCTCCACCTGCCCCTGCGTCGTCTGCAATTGCCCCAGCACCGCCACATCCTTCGCCAACGAGGCATTCTTCGCCGCGATCGCCGCCAGCTCCGCCTCGGTCGGCCATACCTCATTCAGCCAGCCCTTCACGATCAGAATGCGCAACGCATCCGCATCACTGCGGCCCATCGTCGTCATGTCATGCAGCATCGCCGGAATCAGGGCCGCGTTCCATTGCCCCGTCTGCTGCATCAGACTCTTCACGCCGATGGCATAGCGGGCCACCAGCTCCAGCATGCGGTTCGGATTCGTCCCCGGTGACGTCGCCTTCTCCGTCCGCTCACCCTGCTGTGACTGCACCACCCACACCGCGCAGGCGGCGATCACCAGCAGCGCCAGCAGCAAACCCAGCCTGCCAAAGCGAAAGGCAGGCTGGAGCGGTGGCGATCCCGGCAAAGGCGGCGGCAGAAGAGTAGATTCCATGGATAGGTACCGATCAGTTGAGATGTTGGCGCACCACCGGCAACGCGCGTTGGAACGCGTCCCGCAGTTCCTGGATGTCCGGCATGCGCACGGTAGCAAAGGCAGGCTCCATCTGCTCCGCCGTGATGTGGTCATGCCGGATCAGGAAGTCCACGTCCTGCATGTCTTGTTCATCATTACCGCGCATCATTTTCGTGAGAATGAGGTCGATAGTGTGCGGGCGGAAAAGCTTCAGCCAGTGTGTCGGCGGCCGCAGCACCGGGACGATGTGCTGCTCCCACTCGGGCCGGAGGAAGACCTGATCCTCTTGAAACAGGTGCGTGATGTAGAGGCCCTCATCCTTGAAGCGCGCGTTGACCGCGTCACGCGCATCCCAGAAGCCTTCATCATTCACCAGTGAATCAAGCTCCACCATGCGGATGATCGCGTCCACATCCTTGGTCGCCCCCACCTCTTCGGCGGCACCGCTGAACCCAAGTGCCAGTGCCGAGCGCCCATACAGCACCAACGACACTTCGTGGTCCAAATGCGCATCGAGGGCGAGCAGCAAGCGCTCGGGGTTGGTCAGGTTCGCATTCATCCTGCCAGGGCCAGTGCATGTATCGGGCGCACCCAGTGTTTCTCGATTCCGATCTTGCCACGCGACACCCCTGTCATCTCGATGAAGCGCGTTGGGTGGGGCATCTCCGTCGCCTCATACGCATGTGTGCTCAGCTCACTCCGCAGACGCATCCAGTAATCATTCTCCGGCTCCACCGCATGCCCGCAGTCGGCGATGTAATGTACGATCCCGCCACACCCCTCCGCCACAGCGAGGGTGGCCAGACTTGTCACCTCCACATCCGGCGCGCTGAGCATCGCCGCACCCATGCGTTGACGCAGCAAGTTGACGGGCGAAAACGACAGGAGCGCGATGGCCAGTTCCGCATTGGAGAAATCCGCCCGGCTCACACGCAGCAGCGGTTCTTCGCGCAGAACGTTGTCAGTAGGCACTACATTGTAATAGGAGCAGCCACGCTCCACCGCCAGCCGCTTCAGTTCCTCCACCCCATGCAGCCCCAGCCGCCGCGCCTTCATCAGCAGCGGGGAGATGTGCGCGGTCGTGCCGAGCTTGTGGGCCAGGGTTTCCTCATTCATGCGCCCATCATAAGTCGCGGCCATTTCATGCGCAAGCTTGCCGACGTTCACCGCTGGTTGACCTCGCGGATCAGGAGGCGGGATGAGGTGGTTTAAAGTCGTCCCCATCGTCACAGCGGTGCCCCGGCGGCACCTGGGCCGTCGATCTTCACGTCGGGGCGGCGTTTCTGGAATTCGGCGATGCCTGCCTGCGTCACGCGGTGCTGCACGGCGGCGAAGGTCAGTGTCCTCAGGGCGGCCACCTTCTCCAGGCTTAGCAGGGCGGCGTCATCGAAGGCATTGACCCCGCTAAACTGCAATACGGTGATTTTCTGGAGCTTTGGCAGCGCCGCCAGCGGGCTGAGGGGCGCACTCCCTTGGAGCGGCACGTCCAGCGTTAGCGCAAGGCTGGTCAGGCTCTTCAGCGAGTTGCTGATCTCCTGGATGGTTTCCGCATCCAGACCTTTGGGGTTCGACTTGCCCGGGACAGTGATGACCAGACTCTCCAACCGCCCGAGCACTGCCAGATTCTTCACCAGACCTGCTGAGATGCCATTCGTCAGCCCCACGCTCTTTAGTTTCGGAAAGCGGGTGAAATCTATCGCACGATATGTCTCCGGCATCGAGAAGCGCAACTCTAACAGCTCCGGGAGCTGATGGAGTGCTTCCAAGGTCGCTACATCGAGGGTAGTTCCTGTTAGGTTCAGGAACTGCAGCTTTCGATGTTTGAGAAGCTGCGGCGTGTCCTCCGCACGCAGTGGTAAGTCCAAGAAAGACAGCCCTACGAGCTCGGGCACAGGGGAAATGAAGCGCAGCACAGCGGAGGTCAGTTTCTCGTGACGCTGGAGTCTTATGACCTGTAGCTTCGGGCATTGCTCCAGCACCTTCAGGTCATCATCCCGCAGTTGCACGTTCCCATCCAAATCCAGACTACTGAGCGCGGGCAGCTTGGCCAGCACCTGGAGACCCTGCCCCGTGATCGCTGTTTTAAGGAGCTTGACCTTCTGAAGCATCGGCAGACCTGCCAGCGCCGCCATGTCCTCGTCGTTAAACGTGTTCTTCTCCGTGGTTTCCATCTCCATCAGGTCAAAGGCCTCGGCAGGCAGGGCTGCGGGGCTACTGACCTTCACCGGGCTTCCTGACGCAGTGTTGATGAGCACGCTGCCGCCTGCCTTCAGCACACGCAGCGCCGCGTTTCGATCCGCCGAGCCGGTGGCATTCGGTGCGGTCCTCGTCGTGGCTTCCACCCCCGCCAGCTTCAGTGCCTCCGCCTCGCTCAGGCCATCGAGGTTGATCACTTCCACGTCGCGGACGAGGTGCTTGATCTGGAAGCTGACACCGCCCTGGCGGAACGTGTTGTCAGTGAGGGGAGGCATGAGCTTGCCGTTGAACCGGCTGATGAGCCGATCCCCGATGGCGAACATCTCCATCACAAATTCATCTCCCGGCTGGCCCAGCGTCTCATGCGTCACATGCGCAAGCTCTCCCCCGTGCTTGACCGCCCCGTCGTAAAACTGGATGGCTGTATAGGCCGCTTGTTCCTTGTAAGCGCAGACCATCTTGTATTCCTGACGGCTGTTGTTGGGCAGAGTCGTCACCCGCACCGAGAGGGTGCAGAGTAACGGCGAATTCACCTTTGCGGTGATTTTACCACGCAGGCGGATTCCGACATCACGGCCGCTGATGCCGGGGATGACAACGTAGGGAGCAATGGTGCCGCGGCTGCCATCGATCCAATCGTCCCGCCACTGGAAGTCCTGAGTAGGAGCCGCCGCACGCAGTTCCTCGGCGGTGGTGAGCACCTTTACCCATTGCCCCGCCGGGAACTTCCTGCCCACCGTGTTCACCACGGGCTCGGCCTTTGTGGGCAGGGAGGACAGACTCCTCACGTCGTCTTGCACCGCAGGCTTCTTCAGCGCGAAGAAGGCCCCTGCGCCGATCACCGCCACAGCGGCGATGCCGAGCAAAGTCGTCATGGACTTTAGCCCGCGATGCTTCCGCAGTTCCTCACGCTTGGTGTTAGCCGGGCCTTCCGAGCTAAAGCTCTGGACTACTTTCTCCACATCCCGCTTCATCTCTGTAGCGGTGCTGTAGCGCTGCTCGCGGTCCGTCTGCATCGCTTTGTCCACGATGGGGTCAAAACCCTTGTCCATCTGCGGCACCACGCCGCTGGGGAGCTGGAAGCGCCCACGCGGGATCTTCCCCGTGAGCATCTGGTAGAGCATGACATCCACGGCGTAGAGATCTGCCCGTTGGTCGATCTTCATGCCGGGGATCATCGCCTCCGGGGCGATGAAGTCGGGCGTGCCCATGGCCAGGTTCGTGCCGGTGAGCAGTGTGGCCTCCAGATTCACCGATTTGGCCAAGCCGAAGTCCGCGACCTTCACGCGACCACGTTTGTCGATCATCACGTTGGAAGGCTTGATGTCGCGGTGGACGATGCCTTCCTCATGCGCAAAGGCCAGCGCCTCACACACGGCGGTGATGATCTGCACCGCGCGCTGCGGATCGAGCGCCCCCTCGCTGGCGATGAGCTGCGCCACGTCCGTGCCCTCGATGTATTCCATCACGAAGTACAGCAGCCCACCCGCCATCTCCCCCGCATCAAAGACCGCCACGATGTTCGGGTGGCTCAGCCGCGCCATGGACTGTGCCTCATGCTTAAAGCGCTCCGCGAACTGCATGTCCCCGTCCTCGATGTCCGGTGGCAGCACCTTGATGGCCACCGGGCGTTTCAGGGTCTTCTGCTGGCCTTTATAGACTGCGCCCATGCCACCACGGGCGATGAAGCTGGTCACGTCATACTGCGGCAGCATCTGCTGAAGCTGCGCCACGCTGGGCGGCTCCCAGCCACGCGGCTGCGAAGGGCCTCCCGTGCGTGGCGTGGGGGCATCCACACGAATCGTGGCATCCAGCGTCATCGCGGCGCTGTCCGCAGCATCCTCCAAGCCGAGGAGCAGCAGCGGGGCGATGTCGTCAGGCTTGGGAGTGAGGATTTCAGACATGGCTTGCGTGCGGCACTAGCACAGGCTTACAGCTTTACCCCGCCCGAGTGCAATTATTTCGTGCTCCATGGTAAAGATCGGATATAGCAGCCCCGAGCATGAGCGACCCGCGCCCCGAACGCCGATTCCCCACGACGCACTGGTCCATCGTCGCCCGGCTGAAAAGCCGGGATGCCAAAGAGGCGGAGAACGCGGTGAAAGAGGTCTTCACCACCTATCGCTATCCGCTCTATGGCTATCTGCGGGCCACGGGGTTGCACCATGAGGATGCCGAGGACGTGCTGCGGGGCTTCTTTGAAAAGATGCTGCGCCAGGACGCCCTGGTGCAGGCCGACCGCGAACGCGGCAAGCTGCGCACCTTCCTGCTCACCGCGCTCTCCCGTTTCAGGCTCAACTTTCAGCGTGGCGAGCAGCGCCGCCACCGCCGGGTGCAGACCGAGGCCGACCTATGGGAGGCGGATGAAGCCCGCTTCCAAAAGGAGCCGCATGCCACGGACGAGACGCCGGAAACCTACTACGACCGGCGGTGGGCCATGGAACTCATCGAGCGTATGCGCCAGCGCCTGCGGGCGGATTATCAAAAGCGCGGCCGGGAGGCGCTGCATGACGCGCTGGCCCCACTGCTCAGCAGCGCGCCGCCCGAGACCGAAACCTTCGGCACCATCGCCGACCGTCTCGGCGTCACGGAAAACGCCCTGCGCGTCTCCCTCAGCCGCCTGCGCAGTGATTTCCGCGGCCTCCTGCTGCAGGAGGTGCAGCGCACGCTGGATGAAGGCGAAGATGTGAAGGCCGAGATCGGGCACCTGCTCAGCCTGTTTGGAGGATAGGGCTTTGGCTCGTTTGAACCGCTGATAAGACGCCAGCCACCATTTCTCACGGACGCTCTGTGTGCCGCAGAGAGGCGGAGGAGCGGAGGTGGCAGAGTTTTGCCCTCTTTCTCTGCGTCCTCCGCCTCTCTGCCCCTCTGCGGCAAAAACGAGCGTGCGAAATGCAGGCTAACCAGCCGCCATTCCTGCTTCGGTTCAGCCTCCCACCAGCGGTGTGTTTCCGGTGTTTGACCGGAGAACAGGGCTGGGTGTCGCAGATTTCTTGTAATCGGCCAAAGCGGTCGGGGTAAAGAATCACAGACACCGCTCCTGCCATGACTGCCGCCGCCTCCTGGGATTCCCCCTCCGCCCCTGCTTGGGATACACCCTCGGCCACGTGGGACGCCGCGCCCGTGCCGCCGCCGCCGCCAAAGCCAAAGCCAAACAAGAAGCCCTTCCACCGATCCCCCAAGCCAACGCCAACGAACCCACCCTCAACCACCACCACCACGATGAGTACCTTCAAGTTCAATGTCATCCCCAATGCCGCCGGCGGCTTCCGCACGCAGGCAGTGCTCGGGCCGCAAATCGTCGAAGCCGACTTCACCGCATCCGTCATCGCCGATGCCGCCCTCACCGCTACGGCCGTCACCACGGCGCAGGCGGAGGCCGTCATCAAGAGCTTCTTCAAAAACGCGCGCACGTGCGCCGCCGGGTGCAGTTGGGCACCTAGGCTGTACGGAGAGCTGAGCATCCGGCCCACCTGCGGCGGCAGCCAGCCGAGCCCGGACGCCTTTCAAAATGCGCAGGAGATCAATGCGGACATCGCCCTGAGCTTCATCGCCGAGGTGCGCGACGCCTGGCGCTCCACCCTCTTGCTGGAAAGCCAGGGTACGAAGGGCCTCGTCACCCCGGTCATCGATGCCATCCTGAGCGAGGAAGACGGCGCGCAGGACCACTACATGCCCGGCACGAACATCCGCATCGTCGGTCACAACCTGCGGTTCGTGAAGAGCGACGTCACCCAGGGTGTGTTTTTCATCAAACCGGACGGCAGTGAGGTGCGCGCCACCGTCTATGGCCCGCTGGACCCCTCGCAGATCACCGTCCTTGTGCCCGCCACCCTCAGCGGTGCCCTGCAGGTCCGCATCGCCGCCTTCATCAACGGCAGCGTGCGCACCCACCTCTACACGCGGACCATTTCCTAGCGCTGCGCATTCCATCCCATGCCGCCGCCCATGCCATCCCTTGAGCCAGTCCATGGCACCCAGTGCGCCGAGGGATGGCATCCCGTGAGCCAGCCCATGCCATCCGCTGCCGCTGCCCATGGCACCCCTGATACCAAGGGATGCCACTCCCTGCGCCAGCCCATGCCACCCCCTGCGCCAGCGGGTGGCACCCGCAGCCGCCGCCCATCGCATCCAGCGATGTCGCCCATTGAATCCCCAGCCGCCATCCATGGCATCCCCATGAGGCCTCCATGCCACCCTGCGCAGACGCGCATGGCACCCCCTGGCGCTCCATCGGAGTTTCTCCGCCACTGGCGGACCTGCGCCCTCTGCCTGCGCTGCACCCGCTGTGCCGCCGATCCCGCCGCCACCTGCATGCTCTGCGCCGGCTGCCACCATTGCTGATCACCTCTTACCTCAAAAACTCCGCACCGCACTCCACGCCCCCTTTCGAGAACGAGCAGGAGGACGATCAGCCACCTCTCCAAGTCTCCCTATCTCCGCCATGTTCGACCCCACCCTCCCCGCTGAAAACAGCCCACCGCAAAGCGCCGTCATGCGCTCCCAGCTCACCTCCTTGAAGGCCCTCATCGACGCGCTCGCCGCCATCACCGCCGCGCAGGTGGATGGGGTGGTCACCGTGCCACCGGGCGATCCGGCGGGCGCCAGCGTCACGCTGAATGGCGGCACGCTGCACTTTTCCTTCAGTCTGCCGCAGGGTGGCGACGGCGCGGATGGCATGAACGGCAGCAACGGCAGTGATGGCGCACCCGGCCCGCAGGGTGGCGACGGCCCCCAGGGCCCGCCCTTTGCTCAGGCCGTGGTCGATGGCGTGAACACGCTGGACCCCTGGCAAAACGCCAGCGTGGACGTCTCCTACGACGGCAGCAACGTCCACTTCACCTTCAGCATCCCCCGTGGGAACGACGGTGCCAACGGCTCAGACGGCCAACCCGGCGAGGTCAGCAACCAGCAGCTCACCGACGCCATCGCTGGAACCGCGCAGAACCCCGCCGGTGTCTCCCCGCTCGGTTTCAGCATCAGTGATCCGCCCACCCAGAGCGAGGTGCAGGCCATCCTCGGCGCCTACAACACGCTGCTGGCCTCCCTGCAACGCTAAAACCTCCCGCCTTGTTCCACCCCTAATAGTATTCGCCAACCTGGCCTTTCCGGTTTAAACGCAGTTCTTACTCCCACCCGCTTTCTCGTATGACACGCACTCCCTGAACCCCTGATTTAATATGAAATCCATCCTCATTCTCAGCCTGACGGCATCGATGTTCATCAATGTGGCATCGGCGCAGTCCGTCAGTGTCCTCGGCCTGACCAAAACCCGGCACCATGACCAGACCACAGTGGGAACCACGACGCTGCATGAATACAGCATGCAGGGCTTTCTTGAAGGGGAGTCTCTTAGCGGCAGCTTTCCTTCGTCCTCGAACCGCTTTACCCGCACTGGCGGCGGCCCGTATGCCCTGATCTATGAAGATGGGTTCTGGGAATATAAGGTCTTCTTTCCCTCCAAGACCTTGCTCGATGCCGAGTTTCCCAACACGACCTACAATTTCCTCGTCGGCACCTCTCCGGCGGTGGTTCTCCCCTTCGGGGCTGACAGCTATCCGGTGCAGCCCGTGATCGCGCCTCCGCCGGGACGTGGAGTGGCGGCAGGCTGCTCATCAGCGCAGCCGCCGCCTCGGCTGGCTTCACGCTCACCAGCAACGTATCGAATGGCAACGGCCCCCTCTCTCTGGAGGTGTATTCCGACCTCGAAGACATCCTATATGAGGTTATTACCTCCAATCCGGGGTTCAACGAGTCTATCACTGGCTCCGTGCCGCCCGGCAGCCTGGATATAGGACTAGTCTATGAGGTTTACACGGAGTTTGATCAATCTACCGGCACCTCCTTGGCCGGACAGACCTGGGCCATGCCAGGAGCGCAGGGCTATACGCTTTTCAGCTCCAACACACGGTTTGAAATCGAGGTGGTGGCCGCGCCGACGGTGACATCCATCGCACCCACCAGCGGTGCCACCGCAGGCGGCACCAGCGTGACCATTACCGGCACCAATCTCAGCAGTGCCACTGGTGTGACCATCGGCGGTGTGGCCGCGACCAGCCTTTCCGCCAACACTGCCACGAGCATCACCTGTGTGACGCCAGCGGGGACGGCGGGCACTGCCAGCGTGGTGGTGACCACTCCGGGTGGAGCAAACATCGCCAACTCGCTGTTCACGTATCTGGCGGCCCCGACCGTGACGGCCATCTCTCCTGCGAGTGGCTCCACGGCGGGTGGCACGACGGTCATCCTCACCGGCACGAACTTCACCGGGGCGGCCGGCGTGACCATCGGCGGTGCGGCGGCGACGAATGTCATCGTGCTGAGCGCGACGAGCATCGCCTGCACGGCACCAGCGGGTGCGGCGGGAGCCAGAAGCGTCCTGGTGACGACCGGTGGTGGATCAAACGCGGCGAACTCGCTGTTCACCTATGCCGCCGGGACGGTGACGTAGTTCAATCTGATCGGCACGGCGGGTGCGGGTCTGCTGCTGGGCAACGAGCCTGGAGCGATCACCGGCGGCACGGGCGGGGAGATCGGCCCGGGTATCACCTTCGACACGGCGTCCATGACTTTGAGTGTCGTCGCGGGCTGGGGTAGCGCGCAGGGCTTCACGGATTTGACGAGTGCGTCCTCCGCCTCCCATATTCACGGGCCGACCGCCGCCAACAACGGCAGCGGCTTCACACAGACGGCGGGTGTTCTCTCCACCCTCACGCGCTCCAGCAGTCTGGCGACCGGCGGCACTTTCGCCCAGGGAGTAGTGCTCACGTCTCAACAGCAGACCGATCTTTTCAACGGCAAGGATTACATCAACATCCACACGACGAACAATGGCGGCGGCGAAGTGCGCGGCTTCCTCGTGCCAACACTCGCGCCCACCGTCACGACGCCGACCAGCGCGAGCATCACGACGATCACCGCCACGCTCGGCGGGAATGTCACCAGCGATGGGGGGGCACCGCCGATCACCGAGCGCGGTGTGGTGTACGCCGTCACCACCACCAACGCGGATCCCCTCATCGGAGGTGTCGGCGTCACCAAACTCGTGACTAGCGGCACCACCGGCGTGTTCACCGCCGCCGTGACCGGACTCACGGCGAACACAGGTTACTCCTTCAAAGCCTATGCCATCAACAGCACCGGCACGACGTACACTGCGCCCGTCGCGACCTTCAGCACGCTCAGTGTGCAGCAGGGCTGGAGGCAGCAGTTCTTCGGCACCACTGCGAACACCGGCAACGCGGCGGACACTGCCGATCCCGATGTGGATGGCATCGTGAACCTGCTGGAATACGCTACCGGTCTGAACCCGACCACGAGCAATAGCTTGGTCACACCAGCGGTCAAAAACGGCAGCAACCTTGAGTTTACCTACCCGCGCAGTGTGGCTGCCCAAAATGCCGGCACCACCTTCACTGTGGAATGGAGCGACACGCTCGCCGCCAATAGTTATAGCACCACGGGCGTGAGCGAGGTGGTGCTTTCGACGACCAGCGGCGTGCAGCAGGTGAAAGCCACCCTGCCTGCCGGATCCAATGGCCGACGCTTCGTGCGGCTGAAGGTCACGGCGGCACCGTGACCAAGCGGGGAATGCATGAGTGTTTGGTGAGAACCGTTTGCCGCGTGCGTTTCACTCTGACCTGACACCATGCGCACCGCCACCTTCCTCCTCCTCGCTGCTTCCGCCCTCGCCCAGACACCGCGTCCCGGTGTGAACTACGATGAAGCCAAGGTCGGCAACGACCCGCTGCCCGATTTGCAGCTCACCACCGCCGAGAATTGGACCAACCAGCGCCGCCCCGAAATCCTCAAGCTCTTTGAAGACCATGTGTTCGGCAAAACGCCCGCGAACATCGGCGCACCCAAGTTTGCAGTCACCAGCACCAAGGCGGACGCCCTCGGCGGCATCGCCACGCGCAAGATCATCCACCTCTCGCTGCCGAACCGCCCCGCATGGCAGGGCATGGACGTGATGCTCTATATCCCGAATCACGTCTCCGCGCCCGCAGGCTGCTTCGTCGGCCTCAGCTTCGGCGGCAATCAGGCGGTGAGCACGGAAACCGATGTGCCGATCTCCACGCGCTGGATGCGCGAGGGCAAGGACAAGGGCGTCGTCAACAATCGTGCCACGGCGGCATCACGCGGCACCTCCAGTAGCCGCTGGCCGCTGGCCATGATCCTCAAGCGCGGCTTCGCCGTTGCCACCAACTATTACGGCGACATTGAGCCCGACCATGCCGACGGCTGGAAGGACGGCCTGCGTGCCGCCGTGAGTCCCGATGGCGCGAACACCGTGTGGAAGAACGGCGACTGGGGTGCCATCGGCGCCTGGGCCTGGGGACTCAGCCGCGTGGTGGACTACCTCGAAACCGATAAGCTCATCGACACCAAACGACTCGCCGTCATCGGCCACTCACGCCTCGGCAAAACCTCCTTGTGGGCCGGGGCACAGGATCAGCGCTTCTCCTTCATCATCTCCAACGACTCTGGCGAAGGCGGTGCCGCACTCATGCGCCGCGACTACGGCGAGACCACCGCCATCATCACCAAAGCCTTCCCGCACTGGTTCACTCCAACGTATGCCAGCTACGCGGGCAACGCCGCCGCCTGCCCGATCGATCACCACATGCTCATCGCCCTCGCCGCCCCGCGTCCCATCTACATCGCCAGCGCGGTCGATGACCAGTGGGCCGATCCCAAAGGCGAGTTCCTCTCCGGCAAGTTCGCCAGCCCCGTCTATGCCCTGTTCGGCAAACAAGGCGTCATCGCCACGGAACATCCCGCCATCGACACTCCCGTGGGCGATTCCATCGGCTACCACGTCCGCAGCGGTAAACACGACGTCACCGACTACGACTGGACGCAGTATTTGAACTTTGCGGCTAGGCATTGGGCGAAGTAAGAAGGCGCTCAGCGCACATTGTCACTTGCCCATTTCACGAAGCCCGTGTGTCTTGCGGGGCATGCCCTCCAAAAAAGCATCTAAGGCGACGGTAAAACCTGCCAAAGCCCCCAAAAATCTCAAGAAGACACCGTTCTGGATCGGCTTTGATCTGGGCGGCACCAAGATGATGGCCTCGGTGCTGGATAAGGATTACAACGTGCTCGGATCTGCCCGCAAGGCCACCAATGGCTCTGACGGTGCCGCCAAAGGCCGCAACAAAATCGTCAAGGCCATCCATGAGGCCATCGCTGACGCTGGGGTGGACCCCAAGGGCATTCAGGGCATTGGCATCGGCTGTCCTGGCTTGGTGAACCCGGCCAAAGGCATCCTCATCTTCGCCCCGAATCTCGGCTGGTCGAACATGGCGCTGCGCAAGCTCCTGCAGACTGAATTTAAAGCACCCGTGGTCGTGCTGAACGACGTGGATGCCGGCACGTATGGCGAGTATGTGCTCGGCGCTGGCAAGGGAGCGCGTTCACTGCTCGGCGTGTTTCCCGGCACCGGCGTGGGCGCCGGCTTCGTCTATGACGGTCGGCTCGTCATGGGCCGCGCCATTTCCGCGATGGAGCTGGGCAATCTCATGCTGCCCGGCACGCACATTGGCAGCCCGGTGTTCGGCACAGTCATGCTCGAAGACCTCACCAGCCGCCTCGCCGTCGCCTCACAGGCCGGCATTGCCTGCTATCGCGGCCAGCTTCCCGAACTCGACAAAAAAACCCAGGGCGCACTGCGCAGCATCCGCAGCAAGGCGCTGGCCGCGACGTTCCACAACGGCGAGGACGCAGCGATGGTCATGTTCCGCAATGCCATCGGCTATCTCGGCATGGGAGTGGCCATGGTCGTCAATCTGCTCGCTCCGGACCGCATCACTCTCGGTGGCGGCTTGGTGGAGGAACTGCCGGACCTCTACCTGAACCTACTCAAGGCAGAAGTCGAACGCTACGCCATCCCCGAACTCGCCAAAGGATTGAAATACTCTCTCGCCAAACTCGGCGGGCAGGCCGTCGCGGTGGGTTCAGTCGCCTGGCTGCGCAATGAGAACCCATAGCCACGGATGAGCGACCCACTTCCATCAGCACCCGCCACGCCACCCCCGGAGCATGCCGTCATTTATGTCGGCGCGGCCTCGATCTCCCTCGTCATCGGACGGAAGGATGAGAACGGACAGTTCACCCGCATCGAAAGCCTCGACAAGCCGCTGCCCGTGGCGCGTGACATTTTCCGCTCTGGCAGCATCACCCGCTCCACCGTGGACCAGGCGGCGGCGATCCTGCGCGACTACCTGAAGGCGATGCTCGAATACAGCATCCCCACCACGCAGTTGCGCCTATTCACCACCAACATCCTCGCCGAGGCCGGCAACCACGAGATTTTCCTCAACCGCCTCCAGGTTCACAGCGGCGTCGCTCCCAGCCTCATCGACGACGGCAACATGACCCGCCTCGTCTATCAGATCGCGCAGCGCCTGCTGCGGCGGAATCCCATGCTCGCCAAAGGCAGCACCTTCGTCTCCCACATCGGCCCTGGGAATACGCGGGCCATGTACTTCCAGCAGGGCCGCCTCGCCGCCTACAGCAACTACCGCCTCGGTATCTTCCGGGCGCGTGAGGCCGTCTCCTCCCCGAATGAGGAAACGCAGCAGCAGCTCATGCATCTGGAGGAGCACATCCGCGGCGTCGTGGATCACCTCGCGCAGGATTACTCGGCGGTGAAGATCGACCACCACGTCGCCATCGGCGCGGAGATCCAAAGCGTCGCCCCGCGCCTTGGCAAGGCACGCCATGGTGCCCACCGCGTGCTAGAGGATGATCTCGCCGCGCTCACGGACAAGCTCTCGCGTTTGAACCCCGATGAACTCGTGCGTGAGCTGCACGTCCACTACACCGGCGGGGAGGGCATCATTCCCTCGCTACAGACTAATCTCGCACTCGCCCGCCGCTTTGGGGATGAATCCCTCTGGGTGCCCGAAGGCGACTTCCACCTCGAGCTCATGCTCGATCTGATGACCTCCGGCTCGCGCACCGCCGTCTTCCAGGAAGAAGTCATGCAGGCCGCTTGCGAAATCGGCCTGCGCTACAAGACCGACCGCAAACACGCCGACCAAGTCGCCAAATTCTCCCGGCAGCTCTTCCGCGAGCTCCTGCATCTCCACAACCTGGACGCTAAATACGAGCTCATCCTCCGCGTCGCCGCCACGCTGCACGAAGTCGGTATGTTCGTCAGCCCGCGTGAGCACCACAAGCACAGCCTCTACATCCTGATGCACACGGAGATCTTCGGCCTCAGCACGCACGACCGCGTCATGGTCGCCCTGCTGGCCCGTTATCATCGTCGCTACAATCCTGAGCCAAACCACCCGCACTTCTCCGACCTCACCCGGGAGGAGCGCATGATCGTGCTCAAGCTCGCTGCCCTGCTGCGTCTGGCGGACGCGCTGGACCGCAGCCATGCGCAGCGCATCAAGTCTTTCCAGCTCCGCCCCGAAGGCTCCCGCCTCATCGTCCTCACCCAGGGCGCGAACGACACCACCGTGGAGCAGATCGCCATCGACTCCAAATGCGACCTCTTCCGCGAAATCTACGGCTATGAAATCACCCTCGCCCAATCCTGAACCACGCCCCGCACCGCCGAAGCTGCGCCTGACCGAGGAGCACTTCATCAATCGCGAGCTGAGCTGGCTGGCCTTCAACACCCGCGTGCTCGACGAGGCCGTGCGCAGCGATCTGCCCGTGCTGGAACGAGTGAAGTTCCTCGCCATCACCGCCGCGAACCTCGACGAGTTTTTCATGGTGCGCGTCGGTGCGCTGCAACTGCTACGCGAAAAAGGCCTGCGTGCGCGTGACAGCGCCGGTCTCACGCCCACCCAGCAGTGGGAGCAGATCCACAAGCAGGCCGCCGTCTTTGTCGCACGCCAGTACGACATCCGCCAGCAGCAGCTCCTGCCGTTGCTCAATGAAAAAGGCATCCGCCGTCTTGCCATCGGCAGCCTCACGCCCGCCCAGCGCACGCAGTTGCGCGAGTACTTCGCGGAGCACATATTCCCCGTGCTTTCCCCCGTCGCCGTCGATGACGCCGGTGCCAGCGCCGCCATTCCTGCGCTGCAAATCATCCTGCTGTGCAGTGTGACCGCTGGTGACAACGGTCACCAAGAAACCCGCCACGTTCTGCTTCCGCTGCCCGCCAATCTGCCGCGTCACGTCACCGTGCCCGACCCCGAGGGCGGCCAGCACCTCTATGTGAACCTGGAGGACGTCGTCACCCTCTTCATCGGCGAGTTCTTCCCCGCTGAAAAAGTCTCTGCCCCTGCCCGCTTCCGCGTCAGCCGCAATACCGACATCAGCGTCGATGACGAAGGTGCCTTCGACCTCGCCAGCGAGATGGAGGAAGTCTTGGAGAAACGGCTCAAAACCCCTGCTATCCGCATCGAGATCGAAACCGGTGCCTCGCGCGAACACACCCGTATCATCCGCGACCTTTGCGGCGCCAAAACCGCCCAGGTGTACGACATCCCTGGCGAGCTAGATCTGCGCTCCTGCTTTCAGATCGCCGGCCTCTCCGGTTTTGAAAAGCTCAAGGTCGAACCTTGGGACAATCACCCCTCTACCGCCATCACCCCCGGCGAGAGCATCTTCGACGCCATCAAACGCGGCGACATCCTGCTCCACCACCCGTATGAGAGCTTCGATCCCGTGCTCGCGCTCGTCGAGGAGGCCGCCGCTGACCCGAACGTCATCGCCATCAAGCAGATCCTCTACCGCACCGCGAAAAACAGCCGCATCATCTCCGCGCTCATTCGCGCCGCGCAGGCGGGCAAGCACGTTACCGTGTTGGTCGAGCTGAAGGCCCGCTTCGACGAAGCGCGCAACCTTGAACGTGCCGCCGAACTCATCAACGCCGGTGCCCAGATCATTTACGGCGTCGCCGGATTGAAGACCCACGCCAAGGTCTGCCTCGTCATGCGCCGCGAATCCGGCCACATGACGCGCTACATGCACTTCGGCACCGGGAACTACAACGAGGCCACCTCCCGGCTCTACACCGACATCAGTCTGCTCACCTGCCGCGCCGAGTTCGGGGCCGACGCCTCCGCCTTCTTCAATACCGTCACCGGCCGCTCCCGCTTCGTGCATTTCCACAAGCTCAGCATGGCCCCCTACGGCCTGCGCGAGCGCCTGCTCGGCATGATCCACAGCGAAACCGAACGCGCCCGCCAGGGCGAGACCGCCGAGATCATGCTCAAGATGAACGCCCTCGAAGATCGGCAGATGATCGAGGCGCTCTACGCCGCCTCTCACGCCGGTGTGAAGATCCGCCTCAATGTGCGCGGCATCTGCTGCCTGCGCCCCGGCATCAAAGGCATCAGCGAAAACATCAGCGTCGTCAGTATCATCGACCGCTATCTGGAGCACTCCCGCATCTTCTGGTTCCGCCAGGGCGGCAAGCCCGTCGTCTTCATCGCCAGCGCCGACTTCATGAACCGCAATCTCTCGAAACGCGTCGAGCTCCTCACCCCGGTCGAAAACCGCGAGGCGCGCAAACGCTTGCAGCACATCCTCGAAACCCACTTCGCCGACACCGCCCGCGGTCGCATCCTCAAATCCGACGGCACCTGGCACCTCCCCCATGTCACCGCCGCCAAAGCCATCCGCTCCCAGGATCAATTCGCCCGCGAAATGATCAAACGCGCCCGCCTCGCCAACGAAGCCCCCGACGTGCTCGTGCCGCACACGCCGAAGTAATTCGATGGAGAATGGTTCATCGCCCCTTGAGAAGCAGTGCTGCAACTGCGTCGCCATCTCCACTGACCACAGGGCCTTGTAACGCAGGTCTCGGACTGAGGTGGACCCCGAAATTCGGGCCAGTAGTAAAGTTGTGAGTTTATGGTGGTTACGGGTTGGGATTTCCACCCCAGACCCCGACATACCCAGTGAAAGCCAAACGTAAAAGACACGACGCCATGTTCAAAGCCCGAGTGGCTTTGGAAGCCATCAAGG
>Ga0209702_10001871_pt1 | contig 38478 bp, 26 predicted proteins | sample FRY01_FD_187210 | JGI IMG/M metagenome (GOLD analysis project Ga0209702, IMG submission 187210) | Freshwater microbial communities from Lake Fryxell liftoff mats and glacier meltwater in Antarctica - FRY-01 (SPAdes) (version 2) | ecosystem: Environmental > Aquatic > Freshwater > Ice > Glacier...
TAATTCTAATTCTAATTCAAAATCATCATTTAATTCTAATTCAAATAATGACTTAAATGATTATGATAATTCTGACTTTACACCATCAAATTTGATTCCGGGTAAAGTTCCAGAATCTCATTATAAAGTTGAGAAAAGAAGTTATAAAAATCCAAATACAGAACTAAATAAACTTGATACTAAATATAATAATTTGGATAACCAAAATTTGAACCAGTCAACTGAAAACCAATCTAATTTGAAGTCAAATACTATATATCCTAATCCAGCAAGTCCAGCACAAACTCCATATATTGCGACAGATTCTGATTTAGATTTTGAATTAGATAGAAGTATGAATAATAAGGCAGATAAAAATAAATATATTGACGAAGAAAGTAATCTATCTGTTATGTTTAGAAGTTTTAATTCTACAACAATTCAACAAATTGACGCACCACAATTAAATGACCCAATTATTAATAACTTATCTGCTGGATTATTGTTTGACTTGAATAATCATTGGTCTATTGGTGTCGAAATTGGTCAAGAAAATTTTGAACAAGAATTTAAAGCTACAAATGACAAATCTTCTATCAATGTTCAGCAAAATTATTTAGCATTTTGGGGCGGATTAGTTGCAAGATATTATTTTAATCCATCACTTCAAAAAGAGAACTTTAGACCTTATGTGAATGTATTAGTTGGCTCAACTGACATCGGACCGTTGGTCAAACCTTCTTTGGGTGTTGCTTATAACATATCAAATAATTTTAGTTTATTTGCTGCTGGTGAATACACAAATTTATATTCAAAATATAACTCTGTTTGGTACAACTCTTCTAAATATGGATTGACTTACGGTTTTATAATGAGATTTTAAATTGTTGGGGTTAATTATACAGTTGTAGTATATAGTTTAATTCATCTTATTGTTTAAAAGACTGATTTAGTTGATATAATTGATAAACTATTTCTAATAAATGTTCCATTTCAGTTAATTTGTATTGTGTGGCAGAATCACTTTTAGCTTCTTTTGGATTTGGGTGTGTTTCGATAAATAATCCACTAATACCGGTAACAACAGCTGATTTGGCTAAGGGTAATATATACTCTGGATATCCTCCAGATTGTGCTCCGATTGATGGCTGTTGTAGTGAGTGTGTGGCATCATAAATTACAGGATATCCAAATTTTTGCATAATTACCAAAGATCTGAAATCAACAACTAAATTATTATATCCAAAGAATGTACCTCTTTCTGTCAAATAAATATCTTTATTATTAGTTTGGGATACTTTTTCAGCTGCTTTCTCCATATCATAAGGGGACATAAATTGTGCTTTTTTAATATTTACTATCTTTCCACTTTCGCCCGCCGCTATTAATAAATCTGTTTGTCTTGATAAAAATGCTGGTATCTGTAAAATATCAACAAATTCGCTTGCCATTTTGACATCTTCGACCGAATGAACATCTGTAATGGTTTTGACACCGAACATTTCACCAACTTCTTTTAGATATCCCAATGCTAACAAATCACCAATTCCAGTGAATGAATCTGCACTTGTTCTATTTGCTTTTTTGAATGACCCTTTTAAAGTAAAATCAAAATCAAATTTTGTAGCTAATGGTTTAATTACTGAGGCAACTTCGATTAATAGTTCTTTGGATTCTATTACACAGGGTCCTGTAATTAGTTTAAATTTTTGCATTTTTTATTCTCTAATAATAGTAATAAATTATAAATATTTATTTTTGAAAATAGTAATTTGACTTTTTTACAAATTACAAATCACAAATTACAAATTTAACTTTATTAATTAATCAAATCTAAACTAACAATTAAAATTATCAATTTAAACATACAAATATTAACTAATCCTCAAGAATATTATAATTTTATTAAATTAAAACAAAATGAAATTAGTAATTCTAAGATTTGTGTGTTTTTGTATTATATAGATATACTTAGAGCAACCTCAACTTTTACTACCTTATTTGAGTTGGGAGTCAAGAGTACAAGAGTTTTTAAAGAACCTGAAATTGCAAATGAATATTACATCAAAAATAGAATTAATAATAAAACCAATAATAATGAAATGCTTTTATGTGGTGAGATAAATAGCATCAAGCCTGATAATTTTTATTTAGGTAATTCCCCAATCGAATATATTAATCATTATAACAACGATAATAATATTCTAAATAGCAAACAAATAATATTTACAAGTACCAATGGTGCGAAAATTATTAGCCATAATATAGATAGCTTAAAACCAAAATATAAAAATATTAATCAATTTATACTTTCATTTCTAAATATTGAAGAAAATGTAAATTATCTTGTAAATAATATAACTAATAATTTAACTAATAATATAAATTCGGTAAATCAAAATGATTCTGATTTGACAGATGTTGAAATTATTTTAGTTTGTGGTGGCGAAAATGGTAAAATTTCCATTGAAGATACTGTTTGTGCAATAATGTTTAAATATCAAATTCTAAATAATCTAAATCAAAGAAAAATAAACTATAATAATATAAACTACAGTAAGAATAAAAGTGAGAATAAAGATATAGAATTGGTAGAAGAGAGTTTATTTGTAAAAGAATTAATCCAACCAAATGAAAACATAAATAAGTCAGAATTGACAAGTGAAGCGATAAGTAAATTGATATTAAAAAACTTTAAAGAATATATTTATCAAAATAGTAGGCACATCGAAAGATTAAAAGAGCTGAAGTTCGAAAAAGATATAGAATATTGCTTAGAATTAAATAAATATAAATCAGTATTAATTTTGGAAGAAAACTTAATTTTGTGTCTAAATCATTAATATTATTTAATTATTATTGCTAATATCAAAAAATATCAAAAAATATTTCATTTTGTTGATAAAATTCAATAATTTTGAAAATATAAAATGATGAGGGGGGAAATTGATGAAAAAGCAAAAAAATGCAAGTAACATCGAAAACTCATCACCTAAGAGTAATAATATTTCTAAAAATAATAGTAAAATCAAGATATTATCAATAATTCTTGCTTTTGTTTCATTGTTATTGTTTGTGGCTTTGTTGTCATTCAACAAACAAGATGAAGCGAATGCCGAAATTGGTTTTTTTGAAATATTAGGAATATTTACAGGTGATGAATTAATTAATCTTAAAGCTGAAACTACTCAAAATCTATTAGGACTTTTGGGGGCTTACATTTCTAATTTCTTTTATAACCATACCACAGGTTATTCAAGTATTATAATTCCATTTATATTAATACTTTGGTCGTTAGATTTATTTCAAAATTTAGAAATAAAGAGGCAGACTTTAATAAAATCTGTCTTATTGATTTTGATGTCAATTACTACTGCCACCTTGATGGGATTGTTTTTTGATATGGATTTTACTACTCTAATTACAAAAGAATGGAGTGGTACAATTGGGTTCTTTATGGCTGATATAATAAGTAAATTAATCGGTTTAACTGGTGCTACATTATTTTGTGTATTTGTAATATTGCTCTTGTCTTATTATACCTTTGGTTTGAAGATTGACAGGATTTTTGATGGAATGATTAATCAATCTAATAATCTTATTAATTTCTCAAAAGATAAATTAGTACAATTAAAAGAAAACTCAATTGCTAATAATATTATTATCGAAGAAAATAATGAATTTGATACTGATGAAATATCTGAAATTGAAAATAATGAATTAACAGATGTGAATTTAACTAATAACTTAAATGAACCTGAAACTAATATTGAAACTTCTGCTCCTTTAAATAATGGAACAAAAGATAACTCTGAATTAATCGAAAGTAATACTAATAACAACCCTAACAATCAAAATAATAATGAAGTCTTTGTAAAATTAGCTACAGATAACAATAAGTCTGAAAAGTTTGTTACAAGAACATTTAATGACAATAATAATTCTAACTCTTTCTTTAACCCTAATATGAATAGTAGTGTGGGCTTTGTGCCTGGAGTTGGAAAAAAAATAAATATAAATTTCAACATTCCAGAACAAAATAATAATTCATTTAAGCAACAATCTCCTAATAATCAAAATACAAATAATACAAATAATACAAATCCTAATATTGAAAGTCTTAATAATCAGAATTTAACCAATCAGAATTTAAGTAATCAAGTTAATCCTAATGACTCTCATTTAGAAAAATCAACGCCAAATAATGAAGTGAAGATTTTTGAAGAGTCGGTTATAGATATTAGAGACATTGTCAAAAATCAACAGTTTGAAAATCCAACTTTAACTTCTAACACAAATCCTATTAATACAAATCCAGTTAATATTACTTCTGTTAATACAACTTCTGCTGCAAACTATATTGGAAATTTTGTAGAAACTTCAAAAGAGATTCCGACTGAAAAAATAAACGAAGTCAATACAATTAGTGAAATCAACGCAAATCAAAATAAAGAAGGTGTTGAACCAAAAAGCTCCGATATAGATTTAATTTCTGTAGAATTTGATATGGAAAAAGAGTTAAATGATTTGGAGAATAATCTTCAAAAAAATCAAAATATAATTAATTTAACAAATTTAGAAGATAACAAAATACCTTCTGATGAATTAGAAAATTTATTCAATAAAATCAAACAACCTGACATAATACCGTATTCTAATACATTAGAACAAAATAGTAATATCAATAATAATAATAATGATAATAACACTAATGATAGCAATAACAATAATTCTAATATTAACAAACAAGAATTAGTTGAAACCAAGTCTATTATTAGTATTAATGATAATAATAGTATCAAAAAAGAAGAGTTTAACTTTCAGCCAGTTATCAAAGAGTCCAAGCCGAAATATGTTTTATCTACCGAAATTCATAATGAAGAAATAAATTATGTTCCACCGAAAGTCGAATTTTTACTTGCTGACTTCGAACAAAATGAAATAGATAAAGAAGAACTTGAACAAAATGCAAAAACTCTACAAGAGAAATTAGAAACATTTAAGATAACAATTGAAAATTTGACTGTAACCCCTGGACCGGTTGTAACTCTTTACGAATTTGTTCCTTCTGCTGGAATTAAGATTAGTAAAATTGAAAGCTTTGAAGATGATCTTGCAATGGCACTCAAAGCAAGAGGTATTCGTATGATTGCTCCAATCCCTGGTAGAGGAACAGTCGGAATTGAAATACCAAATAATAAAAGACAATTAATTAGATTTATTTCGATGGTCGAATCAGAAGAATTCCAAAAATCAACTGATACTTTGCCATTAGCATTAGGAAAAGATGTATCAGGTCATATTATAATAGCTGATTTGAATAAGATGCCTCACTTATTGATTGCTGGTACAACAGGCTCCGGTAAATCAGTTGGTATAAATACTATTATATTATCTCTTATTTACAAAAAACATCCAAGCGAATTAAAATTTATAATAATTGACCCTAAAAAAGTAGAATTACAGCAATATTCTGGATTAAGTCAGCACTTTATGGCTTCTTCGCCCGATGTAAAAGATACAATTATTACAAATCCAGCAGATTCATTAATGGTGCTAAAATCAGCCGTTCTTGAAATGGAAGAGAGATATACATTATTATCGTCTGTTGGGTCGAGAAATATTTCTGAATATAATGAAAAAGTAGAAAAAGGACTTTTAAATAAAGACCCAAAAAATATTTACAAAAAAATGCCATTTATTGTAGTTATTATTGATGAGTTAGCCGATTTGATGGTAACTGCTGGTAAAGAGATTGAAGAGCCGATTGTAAGATTAGCACAAATGGCAAGAGCAGTTGGTATTCATCTTATCTTAGCGACGCAAAGACCTTCTGTGAATGTTATTACTGGCTTAATCAAATCAAACTTCCCCACAAGGATTGCATATTCAGTAAAATCGAAAATTGATTCGAGAACTATTTTGGATATGTCTGGAGCAGAACAACTTTTGGGTTATGGAGATATGTTGTTTTTACCTACAGGTTACCCAAAACCAATTAGAATTCAAAATTCATATTTGACGACCGAAGAAGTCGAAGCTGTCTGTGAACATATAAATCAACAAGTAGGGTATTCAAAGCCATATATGCTACCATCAACATACCAAAACAATAGTGAAATGGGCGATAATAATTTTGGATATGAAAGAGATGAGCTTTTCTTTGAAGCAGCAAGAGTATTTATTAACTCTCAATCTGCATCAACTTCTTCTTTACAACGTAAATTAAGAATCGGTTATGCAAGAGCAGGTAAAATAGTTGATGAATTAGAGGCTTCAAGAGTGATAGGACCAGCAAATGGCAGTAAGCCAAGAGATGTGCTTATGATGAGCGAATCGGAGTTAGAAAGGCTAATGTAAGTGTTGTTTTATTTATTTTCTTAGTGATGTAAAAAAGTATTCAAATAAAAAGGTGATAAATTGTTATTTATCACCTTTTTTGTAATTTGTTGTTATTAATTTACGTTTAATATCTATGTTCAATAATTACTGTTTTTCTTATTAATTTACGTTTAATATCTATGTTCAATAATTACTATTTTTCAGAATACTTCATTAAAAAATTTAATTCTTCTTTTGTGATTTCATCCTTTCCAATTTCATTAATTCTATCTAAAATCCCATCTATTTTCTCTTCTTCACTGGTCTTATTATCATATAAATAGTTATTTTCAGCGAATGAAGAATTATAATTATCCATAATCAGCTTTTCATCTCTTAGAGATGTTTGTATTTTTGGTTTTGCTGTTTTACTATTATTAGATTTATTAATTACTGAATGAGCAAATTTATTTTCTTCAACTTCTTCTAAATTCTCATAATTAGGTTTAATGTTCGAATTTTCTAAATTTTCATAAACATAGACATTATTTTTAAGTAATGAAGCCACGAAAATAGCAAATGAAAATTCGATGAAACAAGAATATACATTAAAATTTAGCATTGTAGAATAAGAATAAATTTCCTTAAAAAACCATAATGAAAGAGTTATAATTGGTAAATTATATTTTAAAAATAGGTTTTTGTAGCTTAATAATGGAGACCCAGTATTTTTTTTAAAATAGTATTGATAATTCTCAATAAAGAAAGTAGAAAATTGATACTTAAAATTAACAATAAATTTATTTGTATTATTTTTTGAATAAGAATAAATGATTTTGTTGTCTGGATGTAATTTTTGTAAATAAACATTATAGTATCTATCATATTCATTAATAAATATATGATTTATAATACAAAAAATAATAAAAGATTCTGACCCAAAATATGACTTGGTATCAAAATTAATATTTAGTACAGTATGCAAAAGCCCAAATATTAATGTAAAATAGATAAAAGTAAAAGAAATATATTTGGTAGTTACAAAATTTTCAAATTTTGAAATGAAATATGCACCCAAAGTGAGTGTAACTCCCAATTCAAAAATATTCTGATTTACAAATGGATAAGTAAATAATCGCCAAAGTTCAAATTTATAAACTGTATTGACAACATTCAAACTAAACAAATTAAACAAACTAAAATTACCAATAATATCAATTACAAATATTAATAAACTTGTAATAATGAAAGTATAAGTAAACTTATATTTGTTTAAATTTGAGTACATTGAATACATCTATTATAATATCTCATTATATTTATGTTATTTGTGAAATCTAATTTATGGTGTCTAATTTAATTATGCTAAATTATCTATTAATTCATTTACTTGATTAATATCTACATTTTCGTAAAAATCTTCATTTATCACTATCATAGGAGCGCCACCACAAGCACCCATACATTCCACTTCTTCTAATGAAAACTTTAAATCTGCTGAAGCTTGATTGTGTTTTAAATTCAGTTTATTCGCCACAAAATCATATATTTCATCGCCTTTTTTGAGCATACAAGACACATTAGTACAAACTTGAATGTGATTTCTACCCATAGGTTTTTTGAAATACATTGTATAAAAAGTTGCCACACCGTAAACGTGTGAAAATGGCAAATCTAATATACCACCAATATATTCCATTACTTCTTTGGATAGGTAGCCAAATTTCTTTTGAGCCATCCACATAATAGGCATTATAGCTGCCTTTTTTTCAGGATATTTGTTAATATGATTTTGTACTTCAACTAACTCATTTTCATTAAATAAGATTTCCATCTGTTACCTTGTAAATCGATTGATTTTTCAATAAATTCAAAAAAAATATACAAATAATAAAATTCAATTTACTTTTATATTTGTAATATTACGTTTAATAATATAAAATATTTATTTTATTCTTCTAACTTTTTATTCTCTTAACAAACAAATTAAGAGAAATCCAATGTTTTAAAGTAATTAACAATTTATGTGAATTTGAAACTTTGATTTTTTTTCCAAAAACATTGTAATTATTTAGTTCAATTTTTTCTAATAATCTATAATAAATAGCATCCATAATTTCTGCGGTTATAATATTCTGCTTCTCATCTGGTTTCAAAAACCCACGTGCTTTATGGTAATATTCTCTGTTTCTTTGTGTCTGAAATCTCATTAATTCAATAAAATTCTCATTATAAACTTCATTCATCAAATCATTTTCAGAGTAATTAAATTTTGCTAAGTCTTCAGCTGGTAAATATATGTAATTTTTTAATTTATCAACTTTTATATCTCTTAGAATATTTGTTATTTGTAAAGCATAACCTAAATTTATCGCGTAATTTTTAGTTTCTTCATATTTATAACCAAAAATTTCGATAGTTATCAAACCTACTACACTTGCAACTGTATAAGAATATTCTTTTAGTTCATCAAAAGTTTGATATCTATTTTTGACCAAATCGGTTCTAACTCCGTCTATTAAAGTCAAAAAATATTCTTTGGGTATAATAAATCTATCAATAGTTTTTCTAAAAGGAGTAAGTGATGGACTTGTTAGTTTATCATTATACAACTTTTCGATTTCTTTTTCCCACCAACTTAGTCTCATCAGTTTTTTGTTCAACACATCTAAACTGTTGTTGGGACTGCTATCGACTATATCATCAATATAACTGCAAAAAGCATAAACCGTATTGATCGCTTCCTTTTCTTCATTTGGTAATAAAGAAAATGAATAAGCAAAGTTTGATTTTTGATGCTTATTTGTAGCAACATTTTCATAACTGGCTAAACTATCATAAGTTAATGAGTTCATTAGTTTTATTTATTGATATTACATTCAATTATAATTAATAATTACTAATAATTTTAATTATTGTTACAAAAATAATAAAGTAAATATGAAAAAAAAATAAATTTATTATATATTTTATTATTAACAGAAAATTTAATATATTTTTAAATAGTAATCAATAAACAATTGAATTGAAAATTATAGTTAAATAATCAAATTTTTTTAATTTAACTCTGGTTTTTAATATATCTGTATTCAATAATTTAGATTTTTTGTATAATTTATTACCTGCAGAAAAAATCAATTTCAATTCTAAACCGAACCTTTTATTTTTTACCAATTTCGGCAATATATAACTATTTTTGAGTAAAATATCGATTTCTTTTTGGAACGAAGTTAATATTTCCAAAAGTCTGTCTTGTTTTATTAGTTTTGAATTATTATAAAAAAGTGATATTTCTTCTTCATTTTCAAAAAGTATTTTTGGGAAATAATATCTTTTATTTAGTTTGTCAATACTTAAATCTTGATAAAAATTAATTAATTGTAAAGCAGTGCAAAGATTATTAGATAAATTAATTTTTTCTATATTTTGTAATGAATTATTTCCTTTCACTTCGCCAAATAAATTTAGCAGTATTTCTCCAATTGGATTAGCCGACTTATTGCAATAATTATAAATATCATCGAAAGTATCGAAAGATTTGAAATCTGAATCATAAATAAATGCTCTATATAACCTTTGAAATAAATTAATATCTAAATCAAATTTTATAATCACATCAGCCAAAGCTACAATTATAGGATTAAATGTAATGATACTATTATTTATAGTCGGTGTATTTTCTGTTGTCGTTTTATTAGATACATCTGGTAGTAAAATATCTTTACAACTACTTAAATTATCTAAAATTATATTAAGTTTCTGAATTTTGGACTCATTTGACAACCAATTACATTCATCGGATATATCATCTCCTAATCGAGCGAAAGCATAGATTGGATATACATAATCTCGAATATCACTTGGTAAAATTATAGAAGATACAGGAAAATTCTCATAGTGTTTTAAAGCAATACTTTTACAATAACTATAACAGTAAGTTAAATATTTTTCTTGATTTGATTTATGATTATTTGAATCTAATATTAATATTTGTTTACCAAAAACATCACACCATTTTTCGATATCAAAAGTAATATTAGATAATAGTTCTATTTCTGTTTTATCGAAATTCATATTTATTGTTTATCAATTGATAATGAAAAAAAAGACTGTTTAATATATTAAACAGTCTTTAAATAGATTTTATGCAAATAATTATTTACAAAAGCATATTAAAATTAACATTAAAATTAATATTCTTTATAGAATGATCTTCTGTTATCAATAACTTTTGAGTCTTGTTTCAAATTAGAGAACCATTGAGTATAAGTACTTGTTTTGTAAGATTGTTTTGTAGTTTTTACATATTCCTTAAACTCAGTGTTCATTTTGTTGTTATCGGGCATTTGTTTGTCAATAACTTGAATAATATAATAACCAGTTTCACCTCTAATTGGACCAACTATTTTACCAACTGGAGATTCGAATACTTTGGCAGTGAATACAAAATCTTTTCCAACAGTAGGGAGTGCACCATTATTTCTGATGTCGTTTGCAATTTTAACTTCCAATGAATTATCTACTTCTGCAACTCTTGCTAATAAGTCAAAGTTTTTAATTTTGTTATAAGTGTTTGTTGCTTTAGTTTTAGCTTTATCTAACATTTTAATTCTTGTTACCAAACTTTTGATTTCTTCTTTTTTATCTTCTAAAGAAGTCAAACCTTGATTTCTTACATCTGAAACTTGACAAACAACAACACCGTAGTTGTTCAGTTCAATTGCTTCAATAATTTCACCTTTATTAATAGCAAAAGCCATATCAGCTAAATATTGAGAACCTAAGATAGGTCTGTTTTTCTCAAAGAAAGAAGTTTCAACAGCTCTTTTGCCCATTCTAGTAGCCAATGAGTCAAAATTAATACCTTCTTTTAATTGAGTAGCAAATGAAAAAGCTTCTCTTTTTATTACGTTTTGAGTAGAGCCGGTGATAGAAGGATTAAGTTTAATTTCGCTATATTTTAAATCTTCAGATTTTTTATCAATAACTTTAATAATATGGTAACCGAATTGAGTTTCAACTAAGTTGCTAATTTCTCCAATATTGGTAGCAAAAGCAACTTTGTCAAATTCTGGGACCATCATACCTTTACCAAAAAATCCTAAATCTCCACCTTTATCAGAGTTTGATTTATCTTCAGAGTGTATTGCAGCCATTTCTGTAAAGTCAGCACCAGATTTAATTTGTTTCAAGACTTTTTCAGCTTCTCCTCTTGCACTGTCTTTGTTTTCAGGAGTACCAAATTTAAATAAAATATGGCTTGCCTTTACAACTTCTTTCTCACCAACTCTTTTGTCATCTAATCTAAAGAAATAAATACCATCAAATAAATTTACTGGACCTATTACACCTCTTGTTTCTAAGCTTGCAACATATTGAGATTTTGCAGCATCTAATTCATTAATCATAGTGTAATCAGAGGTAGTACCATTAAATTCATTTAATTTCATTTCAAAAATACTATCTTTTGCTTCAGGAGTTGTTGCACTTGCCAAAAGATTTGTAAGTAATTTAACTCTTTTTTGTATTCTAATTGTATCTTCAGTCGATGGAACAATAGGGAATGTAAGATATTTTACTTTTCTTTGTTCTTTTTGAATATAATACTTTTTGTGAGCATTATAATATTCTTCGATTTCTTTATCAGTAACATTAAAATCAAGTGGACTCATATCTTTAATATCAAAAGGAATGTAGTTTACTTGAGTAACACTATTATCATTCACAAATTTTTGTTTAAGATATACTGGAGACAAAAATGAACCAGCAATGTTTGCAGTATTAGTTACAAAAGAAGTTTTCTTTTGAGTTAATAAATAATCAGTGATATTATTCAAATATTCTCTTGTTTGAGTTACCATTGCTTTGATTTGCTCTGGGTCACTATTAGCAGTTTTTCTTTCTGCGAAATACGCATCAACATTACTTAACAATTTGAATAAATCAGCTTTTCTGAAATTACCTGTAGAATCGGTAAATTGTTTTTTCAAAAAATCTGGAGGATTATTATACATTAAATAAGCCACAAACTTCTCATCAATGTTAGCGCCAGCTTTAGTAGCTTCTTGATTAATAAAAATCTCATCTAATAATTCTGTCCAAAGTTGCTTTCTTACTTGTGCATCATCCATTTCTGGTTGATCAGGATTTTGCTTTCTTATATTCTCAACTTGCTCTTTCAATCTTGCCTCAAACTCAACATATTTAAGCTCTTCACCGTTTACTTCAGCCAATACTGCATTTTGAGTATTTTCACTTTGTCTGACAACACTCGAAATATCAGCATCAGATAAAACCATAAATAATACAAAAACAAATGCAAATATACCAAATGCGTATGGTGATATTTTTCTTATGCGTTCAAAAGTACCCATTTATTACCGACTCCAACTAAATTTTATAAAATAATTATTTTCTTATTAATTAACTATATTCTAATTTATTATTTCGATTTTAAATATAACATAGATATTGTACAGACGAATTTTTAATAAATTTTAGAATATAACATTGCCAAAATGTAAAAAAATATAGATTAAAAATACACTTTTATTTAAACTACATTTTAACAAACAGCAAATTTAATAATGAATTACCAAATAAACAATTTTATTATTTTTTTGACCTAAAAATTTAAAATTATTTTAATAAAATACAATTTACTATTAACTTTAAAGTTAATTAAATAGAAAAAATAAAAATATGTAAAAACATGTAAAATTAATAATTATGGACCTTTAATAATGATTAAAATCGGAAAATATAACATAAATGTAATAAATTTAGGGAATTTTGCACTTGATGGTGGGGCAATGTTTGGAGTTGTACCCAAAAATCTTTGGCAAAGGGCATATCAAGGCACCGATGAATTAAATAGAATTCCTTTATCAACAAGAATATTATTAATTCAAAATGAAAAGCAAAATATATTAGTGGACACAGGCAACGGAATGAAATGGAGTGCCAAAATAGCTGATATTTATAAAATCGACTACTCAAAAGATGAAATTGATTTAGGTTTAGCTAAGTTTAATCTTAAAAAGTCTGATATTACAGATGTAATTTTAACACATTTACATTTTGATCATTGTGGTGGAGCAACAGAAATATTAAATGATAAATTAGTACCAACTTTTCCGAATGCTAAATATTATGTGCAAAAGCAACAATTAGACTGGGCAAATAATCCAACACTTAAAGATAAAGCTTCGTTTATGAAAGACAATTATCAACCCTTAATTGATAATAATGTATTAAATTTTACAGATGGTAAAGGAGACATTTTTGAAGGAATTGAAGTGCTTCCGATAGATGGACACACAAAACATTTGCAGATGATAAGAATTTATGACAAAAATAATCAAAGTGAAATCAACAACTTGATTTATACAGCCGACTTAGTGCCAACTTCTGCTCATATACCTTTGCCTTATGTTATGGGTTATGATAATTTCCCACTTACAACGTTAGAAGAAAAGTTTTTGTACATTCCAAAAATACATAATGAGAATTGGTTGATTTGTTTCGAACACGATGCTTTTAAACAAGCAGGATTTTTAGGAATGAATGAAAAAGGCTATTTTTTGGAAAAAGAATTTATAATAACTGAATAAAAAACAAGTTTAATAATAGTTTAAGTATAATTTAATAATGTAATGGAAAATGAAGTAGAATTTATTAAAGTTTGTAATTCAAATGAATTAATACCTAAAAAAGGGAAGTTGATTAAATTTGACGAAGATGACGATATGCAGGTTGCTATTTTTAGGATTAACGACAAACTTTACGCTGTTTCTAATATCTGTCCACACAGGCACGCAGAAGAGATTTATAATGGTATTCTAACTTGTCAATCTGATGAAATTCTAAAAGGACAGACTAATGATTTTAGTGAAGTAATTAATTCAGCTGAAAAAGAATTAGAACATGAAACTGAAAAGGATGTAGTTACGTGTCCACTTCACGGTTGGTCTTATTTTTTGGATTCTGGATTTAATACAAATCCAAAACAAGGTATAAAACGAATTAAAACTTATCAAATATTTGAAAAGAATAATGAAATATATATAGAAAAGCCAAAATTGGATATACCAAAATGGAGAGAATAGTTATTGAGAGAATAGTTATTGAGAGAAGAGTTATTGAGAGAAGAGTTATTAAAAAAATAGTTATTGAAAGAATAGCTTTAATGAGAATAGCTGTAATTGGATTTATGAATATAAATTATTAGATTAATTAAATGAACGAAGTAGAATTAAAATTATACATTAAAAAATTATCATTCGAATATGGATTTGATGATGTAGGGTTTGTACCTTATCAATTAATGGAAGAAGAATCTAACAACTATAAAGAATGGCTAAATAATGGCTATAATGCTGGAATGGAATGGGCTAATAATTATCAAGATATAAGAAAAGATATTAGATTACTATTGCCTAACGCAAATTCTGTTATAGTACTTCTGCATAATTACAAAACAGTCAATCATCAATCTGAAAAAAATAAAATATCTCGTTACGCTTGGGGCGATGATTATCATAATGTAATCAAAAAGAAGTTAAAAAAAATTACAAATGATTTGAAAAGTAAATTAGAAAGTAATAACCAAACTTTTGAATATAGATATTTTGTGGACTCCGCTCCGATTTTAGAAAGACAGTGGGCTGTCAAATCTGGTATCGGTTGGCAAGGCAAAAATGGTATGTTTATTTCAAAGAAAAAAGGTTCTTATTTATTTATTTCAGTGATTATTTCAAATTTAATTTTTGAACAAAATACTCTGGAAAAAGACTATTGTGGTAAATGTACTAAGTGCATTGATGCCTGCCCAACAAATGCAATAGTAAAACCAAAAGTAATTGATTCGAATAAATGTATTCCATATTGGACTATAGAAACAAGAGATGAAAGACAATTCCCAAATGAAATTAAAGAAAATATAAATAACTGGGCATTCGGTTGCGATATTTGTCAAGAAGTGTGCCCTTGGAATAATCATCGAGTTCCAATTACATCTGAATTATCTTTTTTCCCGAGAAATGGCAAAACTAATTTTGAATTTGAAGAAATAATTAATTTGACTGATGAAGAGTTTACTCTAAAGTTTATTAATAGCCCAATAAAAAGAGCCAAAAATGTTGGATTGAAAAGGAATTTAGAAGAAATCAAGTAAATTATTTTGTTTAAATTAGACCACTAAAAAAAACAAATTAGACTATTAAAAATTTAATTTGATTCAAATATTGCTCTAAAGTTATTAATTAAATTCTTTAAAGTTAATAACTTTTTAAATTCAATGTTTGAACTTCTAATAAATTCAATTATCTTTGAAAAAAGATTATTAACAGAACTCAAAATTAAAAATAATGAATCCTTCCACAAATTTAAATAATGTAACAGAACAAAATTCTGAAACAAAAGATAAAATTTCTGCTATTCCTAAGAAAACAAAGTATTTATTTATAACCGGTGGTGTATTATCATCATTAGGGAAGGGGATTGCATCTGCTTCGATTGGTTATTTATTAAAACAAAGCGGATTTAGCGTAACTGTAATGAAATTAGATCCTTACATTAATATTGACCCAGGGACTATGAATCCATTACAACACGGTGAAGTGTATGTAACAGATGATGGTGCCGAAACTGATTTAGATTTAGGACATTATGAAAGATTTTTAGATGTTACATTAGGCAAAAGAAATAACCTTACAACTGGACAAGTTTACTTTGATGTAATAAATAAAGAGAGAAGAGGTCATTATTTAGGTAAGACAGTTCAAGTTGTACCTCATATAACAAACGAAATTAAAGCAAGAATGAGGAGTTATCACGGTGAAGTTGACTTTGTGTTAATTGAAATCGGTGGTACGGTAGGGGATATCGAGTCTTTGCCATTTTTGGAAGCACAGAGACAATTAGGTTACGAACTAAATACTGGTAATTACCTGAATATTCACTTAACTTACGTTCCATATATTGCCTCTGCTGGAGAAATCAAAACTAAACCAACTCAACATAGTGTCAAAATGTTGATGGAGTACGGGATAAGACCTGATATTTTATTATGTAGAACTGAACAAAACTTATCAAAAGAAATTAGGTCAAAAATTGCTTTATTCTGTAATGTGGCTGAAGATTCTGTATTTGAAGCAAGAGATGTTGAAACTATTTACGAAGTGCCTGCATTTTTTGCAAGAAGACATATAACTGAAACAATTCTCAAAAAATTGGGATTAGAAGCACCTCAAGAGTTAGACCTTGATACTTGGAATAAATTTGTCAAAAAAATCAAATCTCCAGTTAATTTAGTAAATATTGCTTTAGTTGGTAAATATGTTAAATATCCAGACTCTTATAAAAGTATTATCGAAGCATTCATTCACGCTGGATCGATAAATAATACGAAAGTCAAGTTGGATTTGTTGGATTCGGAAGAAATGAACGATGATAATATTGCAGGAATTCTTGCCAAATATGATGGAGTTTTGGTAGCCCCAGGGTTTGGTCATAGAGGTATTGAAGGTAAATTAGCTGCAATTAAATATGTTAGAGAAAATCAAATTCCATTTTTTGGAATATGTTTGGGTATGCAATGTGCTGTTATTGAGTTTGCAAGAAATGTTTGTGGATTGCCAGAAGCAAATTCTTCAGAATTTGTTAAAAATGATTACAATGTAATTGACTTAATGGAAGAACAAAAAAATGTCAAAGACAAAGGTGGTACTATGAGATTGGGTGCTTATCCTTGTGTAATTAAAGAAGGCTCAAAAGCCCACGCTGCTTACGAAAACACAGAAATTTCAGAAAGACATAGACATCGTTATGAGTTAAATAATGATTTTAGAGAACTATTAACAAATAATGGTCTGACAATTTCGGGTACTTCACCTAATAATGAATTAGTGGAAATTGTAGAATTAAATGATCACCCTTGGTTTGTTGGTGTTCAATTTCACCCAGAATTAAAGTCACGTGCAGTAACTGGGCATCCTTTATTTATTAAATTTGTTAAAGCTGCTCTTAAATTAAATAAAAGTAAAGAAGCAAATTCAGTTGATATTATTAAAATTTAATAAATAAGAATATTATAAAAAATGAATAATAAAGTAACTAATAAAATAAATATTGCTTTAATTAGTTATACAAAGTTATTATAAAGATTAAATTGGGAAGATGTTTTGGGTAATAAAATAATAATGGTTTTAATATTTTTTGTTGTAAGTTTGATTTATAGTAATAACACCATTTTATATTCTCAAATTAATCAAAACGAAGTTATTTTAAGTAACTTTAACGATATAAATATGAAAAAAAAATCAAAAAATATAATAATAAAACCAAAGTCAACTTCCAAAGTAAAAACTAAAAGAACTTTAACTGTTTCGAAAAACATTGTTACTAATCCAGCTGTAGCAAGCGAACCCTTAATAAATGACAACTTAGTAAATAATTTAGCAAATAATTTAGATAGAAATTTAGAAAAAGATAATAAAACAGAACTAAATGAAGTACAAAAAATTGAACAAAAAGCAGAGCAAACATCAAGTCAAACCAAGTATTTTTCTTTGATTTTCAAGGATGAAAAGACTCCAAGTTTGGATAGTAATCAAAATCAATTTATTGAAAAATTATTTTTGGTTTTAAAGCAATATCCCAACAAACACTTAGCGTTATTATCTTATGTAAATGGAAATAAAAATCCTGAAGATAATCTAAAAGTGGCGAAACTTAGAAATAAGTACATAATTGATTATATGACTAAAAATGGTATTGCTGAATATAGAATTTCTAAAAAGGGCGTTTCTGGCCTAATTGTAAAAGAAAATATTGAGTTGTTCAAAAATTCTAATATTATTGAAATAATAATAACTGAGCAGAATAAACTTAAAAAAAAATAATTTCAAACAAGAATAATTCTAAATATACAAAAATCAAATAAATATATATTAACTTTTTAAAGAAGGCAAAAATGCAAAAAATATTTTCAACTCTTATAATACTTACTTTTGTAATTGGTATGAATTTTATCAATTCTTGTTCAAGTTCTAAATCCGCTTCTGACGATTCTAAAACAACAACTCTAACTAATACTGACCCTTATTCTGACTTTAAAACTACTGAAAGTGGTTTGAGATTTAAGGATACAAAAATTGGAGTGGGTGAGGCACCAAGAAAAGGTCAAAAAATCGCTGTTCATTATCATGGTACTCTTTTAGATGGAACTGTATTTGATTCATCTATCGAAAGAGGAAACCCAATTGAATTTGATTTTGGTACTGGTCAGGTAATCAAAGGTTGGGACGAAGGATTAGAGACAATGTCTGCTGGTGGAAAAAGAATTCTTTTTATTCCTGCTGACTTAGCTTATGGATCAAGAGAAAAAGGTAAAATTCCTGCAAATTCAACTCTTATTTTTGAAGTTGAATTAGTAAAAATATTTGATAAATAATTAAAATTTATAAAATTAGACTGAATAAAATTTGTCTATACATAAAGACTGTCTATATTGGCAGTCTTTTTTATTTTTTAAAAAATTATACTTAACTTTAATCATTCTATTATCAAAAAACACAATAAAATACTATTAATACTTTTGATTTTTACATTTTTCTTTGGAAATGTAAATAATTACTCTTATTCCAAAAAGAGAAAAACTATTAAGTCTAAAAGTGCGAAAAGTATTAAAAGTAATAAACGTAACAAAAGTAAAAAAAAGACTTCTACCAAAAAAGGTAGTCTTAGTTATCAAATTGATACAATTTTTGTGATTAAAGATATTGAGTTCATTAATAAATATAACGAACAATTAATACTAGAAAAACAAATAAATGAAAAACTTATAAACGAAAAAAAAATAATTGAAAAGTCTCAAAATAGTTCAAAAAAATTAAATAAATCAACTAATTTATCAACTACTTTATCAAAAAAAACAATAACACAACAGCAAATAGATACTAATAATATTCCCACTTATTTTAATTTAGAATTTAAAAGAGGAAGAATTGTTAATTCTGCTCATATAATTAAAATCCCAAAAAAATACTATAATAACATTGACATTATTAAAGCAAATAATACAGTCAGAGATTTAAAAAAATTAGCCCATATTTTGGAAATCAATGATACTCTAAGTTTATTCAGTCCATATTTTGGTGGGGTCAACGCCAGTTTTTGGCGTGCTTATACAAATACTCCAATTGGTCCGACATTTATTGGTGGTGAGCCAATCGAATTAAATACATATAAGAATTGGAGTTCTACATTTTTCGACCAAAATAATTCGCCATACATTGGAAATTTTGAAGTTAATGCCTCGGTTACTTGTTTTAATTTATGTGAATTTCAAATAAATAATGTAAACAAAAGAAGTGATACCAACGGAGTGGTGTTATATAATAATTATTATGGTGCAGAGATACCGTATATTTCCAATGACAAATTAGATAAATTACTTGAAGAAACTGTAACAAGTTTTAATGATGCTTTGGAATTGCAGGACAGCACCGAACAAGAGTTTGATATTGAGCAATTTAGAACTATACAAAAAGAATTGGAACAAAGTAAAAATATCGAAAATAACTTAATCAAACTTGCTTTTGAATATCTCGAAGCACCAGTTATAAATAAAAGTATTAAAGCTAAAGTAATTTCCAAAAATAGTGGCGTAGTGCCTCTAAATAAAAATGGATTTGTAATATCATTTGGCAAGGATTTTCCGATTGATTTGATGCCGAAATTAGGCGAAATCGTAAATCTTAATTTTAATACAAATATCTATCAAGATGTAATTTTTAAAAATTCCGTATCAGCCACACCAAGACTAGTAACTGAGGGAATTGCTAAGCACCAAGCTTACGAAGAAGGCTCCAAAGGTCGTAGATTTATTTCGAAAGACTTACCAAGAACAGCCATTGGGTACGATGAAAACAAAGAAAATTTATTTCTTGTTTGTTTCGAAGCCACAGATGATCAAGGTCATAGGGGAGTTAGTTTAGAGAAGTTAAGCATTTTGATGAAACTAATCGGATGTTATGATGCAATGAACCTTGACGGTGGTGGTTCATCGAATATGATAGTCAAATCAAAAAACAAAGTACGCAGTAGTTCTATATTCAATTCTCGTAAAATATCGGTAGGAATCGGCTTAAAATCCACCAAATATTAACACTCCACTTCAATCCTATTCATCAAGAAAATTAATTAATCAAGTTAATTATGGTTCAGACAAAAAATTCACTAATACTTAATGTGTGATTTGTGTAACATATAAATTTATAATTGTAACATTAATTTTTATTAATATATTATCTTTGTAATGGACAATGATAACTTAAAATCAATATCTCTACAAATCAAAAAGACTAATTCCAAATACCTAATCATCGTTTTAAAAGTTATATTATGAAAAAAAATTAATTTTTTTTCATAAATGATTAATAAATTTGGAAATTAACTTTTTTATTCTTAGTTTAATTTTAGAAGATATATGAAAATAAATTAATAAAAAATTCATTATTAATTAATAATAAAAAATCATTTACTATTTCAATTATTCACTATTATACCGAGGTATATTATGGAAAGTATTTACTCAAATATTCCAAATAACATAAATAAGTTGTCGCTTATCAAAAGAATGCAACAACAATTGACGTTATGTTTGTTTGTTTTTTCTATAGGTTTTGCAACATTTTCAATTTCCACTGCACAAGAAAGTAGGAAATATGGGGAAGTAGTATCGGGTGTTCCAACTTTTAATGGTTGTACTCCTAAGTTAGGTTCAATATGTAAGATAATCACAACTATCGGTGACGAAAGTAATATTAGTGTTAGTTATGAGATAATAACTGACGATGCTACAATGACTACACCATACCTGAAATTTGAAATTACGCGTGCAATGTCAGAAAAGCCTGGCTCAATGACTGTGAATGAAGACTTAATGTTAGATGAAGCATTTAGTGAGTCATTGGATATATCACAGGCAATAGTATTATTAAGAGGTGATTATAAAGTTGATTATAATGGCACAATATATGGAAGTTTTAATATCCCAATTAGATATGAAGTCTATACAAAACCCATTAGATGCGACTTAGTTCAAGATGGTAGTTTTAGTAATGTTACCACATTTACTGGAAATAATTCATCTAATATCTCTGGTTCATCAAATCCTTGGAAGCCAGGAGTTTATTCTCCACAATTGGGATTAGGTGACGGTTGTGATGGTGCTGGTGGTACAGTGCAAATGTGGGGAAATAAAGTAGTTGGGGAATCTTTGATACAGACTCTTGGTGGTGGGGGCATAATATTAGGACAAAGATATCAAATTAGTTTTTGTGCAAAATTATTAAAAAGTGGTAATAGTACAAACCCAGTAAAAAATGTTGTTAGATTTAGAATTATTGGTTATAATGGTACGGCACCTAACAGAGCTACTTTACCAACAACAAATGCTACTTTAATCTATGAAACTCCAGATATTACTTCAACTAACTGGCAGAACTATTTGTCTTGTAGTTGGGTTGCTGACAAAAATTATACAAATATTGAAATTTTACCTGTAAACGCAAGTTCCACTGATGATGGTGACTTTGTATCGTGGGGTAAAATTGATAATGTTAAAATGTGTCAATTAAATCCTTGTGATGGATTAAGTGCAAAAATTTATCCTGATACAAAAATTACTGATAAATGTTGCTTTAAAGTAGATTTAGGATTACAATCTTGTATTTCAAATCTTAAAAGCATAAGATTAACCGCACCTGCAGGAATTACATTTACTGGTGCATCTGCTCCAACAAGTTGGACTCAAACAACTCAAACAAGCAGTCAAATAGTTTGGGATAGCCCCAGTTTAGCAAATGGAGTTTATACAGGTGGATCGTTCTGTGTAAGTGCACCAAATGCTACTCCATTTGTTGTATTAATAGAATGGCTTGATGATAAAGGTAATATTATCTGTCGTACAGAACAGAGAATGGCTTGTCCTCCACCTTGCCTTGATATTCAAAGGTTAAAATATATAACTTGTGTAGGTTATAACACTAATGGTAACCCTCAATATAGTTTCTGTTTAGATGTTGTTAATAATGGACTTCCTCAAACATTTACAATGTCTTCTACTTTTGGAGTATTTACTCCAAGTACATTTAATTTACTAAGTGGAATGAATTCAATTTGTGGAATGTTTACCCCATCGGCTGTGCCACCTCCTGCTTCATTTACATTAATAATGATGAATAAAGATAGAAGTTGCAGAGATTCGATTTCAATCAAATCTCCAGATGATTGCCCTCCACGTGAGTGCTTGAACATTGGCGAAATTAAGTTAAATTGTTTGGCTACTAATCAACTCGGTAATCCAACTTATACCTATTCATTAGCACTTACAAATGTATCTGGAATTTTTCCTAATACAATTACTATTAGTAGTAATGGCGGTATAGAAACGGTATTAACAAATATCCCACTTAATATTACTTCACTTCAAAATGGAGTATTACAAAATGCAATTGCTATAAATGGACAAATTTGTATTACAATTACAGTTCTAAACGCACAAAAACAAGTAATTTGTAGAAAAACTATTTGTAGTAAAGTACCTGAATGTAAAGATTGTTGTACAGACTTTGACCAAAATATCAAAATTAAATCAATCAAAAGAACTGGAATAAATTCGAATGGCGATAATATCGCAATGGATTTATCGTTTGCACCAAATAGACCAATCAAATCTATGACTGCAACAATAGTATCTTCATCAAGAAGAAAAGTATCGCCAACTGCTGGACCTTGGGAAAGAATTTTTGGAGATATTGGTGGAGCATCTGCAATAGCTTCACCTGTTGGACCTGGCTTGAGATATTATGGTGGTATTGCACCTTCGACAAGTTTTGAGGTGCCAACTCTAAAAACACGTGAAGTAACTTGGGGAACTAATTACGCTGGAACTACTGGCGCATTTAATACAACTCTTACTTTATTATTCCCTGTACCTCTTGGTGGAAATATATTCAAACCAAGTGTTGATGAGTTAGACTATTATTTGCGAATTTCTATGACTGACGTAAATTGTGTAACTTGTGATACTTTGTTACATATTACGCTTAAACGCAAATCATCTCCTTGGAATATTGAATCAAGTAGTACAAATGTTACTAAAGGCGAAAGAGATGTTAAAATTGACAAAACTCAAACTGAAAATTCTAACAATAATTCAAATAAATTAACAGCAGAAATAAATGTTGGTTCGACAATCAGTATCAAAATGTCATCAAATACAGATGGCGAATTAATGATTAATTTACCAAATTCAGATGTTGTAGATGATAAAATCACAATTGTTGGTGTTGGTATCATTGGTGATAATTTTGTTGATATTGAAGACTTTACTCCATCTACTAGTAATTTCACAAAAGCATCGGCTGACTTAGGTTTCTATTGTGAAGGAACATTAAATGAAGGTGAAAATGCTAAATTTAACATTAAATTTGTAGAGCCGCCATTCACAAAATGGAACAATACAATTAAAATTAACTATAGAGTTGGAACATCGACTGATGTATTAGAAGATTTCGTAAATGTAGTAGCTTCAACACCTGTAACTGAAGTTGGTGGAGATATGCTTGCAGAGATTACAGACGAAGTTTCTAAACCACGCACTTATGCACTTTCATTCACAAATGCAAATAAATCTAATAGAGCAATTTCAAACGTAATGTTAAAAATGCCAGAAGGTGTTAAATTATTAGCAATTGGTTCTAATTTATCTGATACATTAAAACTAAACATGATGGCAGAAATCGCTAATACTGGCGAAAAAACTGCAAGTTATTTGCAGGTAACTGAAAATAATTACCAAGTTAGACAAGATTTAGCAGTTGATGAAAATATCAAACCAATATACATAACTGTATCTGGTGGCGAAGGTGCATTAGATATTAATTTTACTACTTATGATTTTGATGGCACTATATTATCTGATGGCAAGGTAAGCTTACTTACTCCATTATCGGTTAATAATGATGACGGTACAGCTCAAAGTATGTTAATGGAAGTGTATCCAAACCCTGCAACTAATCAATTTAATATTAATTTAGGATTGGTTGAAGATGAGGTTATGAGTATAAATGTTACTGATATTAATGGCAAAGAAATGATGCAAATAGCAAATCAAAGCAAAATGCACTTTGGAGATAATATCATAAATATAAACACAACTAGCTTAAATACAGGCACTTACATAATTACGGCACGTAGCATAAGTGGAAAAATTATCACAAGTAAATTACAAATTACTAAGTAATTTCTAAACAAATAACATAGCTCGACATATTTATAATCTAACCTGCCTCAGTAGTAATATTGAGGCAGGTTTTTTTTATATTAAGTGTTCTAAGATAAAGGTTTGCAACCCCTTGTTCTTATTTTTGTTAAATAACTACCATTTCGCCACTTTCTCCAAACTCTTGCCTAGTCTACCATTTCAGACTATTTTTGTAAAAGCTGTTACATTATGAGCAAAAAACAGTCTTTTATATAAGGGGAATCACAAATTTTGAAAATGTTTTTTGAGAATTGGCGAAATTTAACAAATACAGGAAAATGATTATGAAAAGAATAATTTACATATTAATATTAATTACTGCTTTTGCTTCTAATATTGAATTGAGAGCAAGTGATATTTGGAAATTTGTCAATCCAAATCCTACTTTATATGATTTAAATGATGTCAAGATTTTATCAGATAATGATTTAATTATAGTTGGTGAAAATGGTACTATTTTAAAATCTTCCAACCTTGGTAAAAATTGGGTGCCTTTATTATTTTCTAAATCTAATACAAATTTTAATTTTAAAAGTGTTGATATTGATAAAGATGGTAATGGCTTTATTGTAGTTAATAATTTTTTATATAATTTTAATTATTTTAATAATAAAATTGAATTTATAGAGTATGATTTTCAGAGTCAGATATTTGAGATATTGGTACACACTCAAAATATTATATTTGTATTAGGAGTAAATGGGGATTTTTATCGCTCTTACGATGGTGGTAAGAATTGGATTGATTACAAAAAATATTTTGAAGATGACAACATTAAAATGAATAAGATTAAATTTTTTGATACTAAAAATGGAATAATTTTAACAGATAGTAATATAATTTTACAATCAGATAATGCTGGCATTAGTTGGACAAAAAATGAAAATATTAATAAGATTAAAAATGTAAAAAATAATTTGAAAGATGTGATATTTTTAAGTAAAAATGAATGGTTATTAATCAATGAAAATGGGAAAATGTTCAAAACTTTTGATAATGCTCAATCCTTTGAAGTATTTGAAATAAATATATTTTCTAAAGAAATTTTTATTAGTATGGATATAGTAACTGATGAGAAAAACGAAAATAATTTCTTGATTTTAACAAAGAACAATGTTTATAAAACTAAAGATTTTATTAAATATGATACACTATTAACTAGCTATGAATATGAATTTAATAATTGTGATTTTAAAGATAACAAAGTAGTTGTAGTAGGTGAAAATGGAACAATTTATTTATCAGAAAACTATGGCAAAGATTGGACATTTTTAACAAATCTTTCAATTAATCAAATTACAGATCCTTTTACCAAATTTGTAGATGAACAAACTGGATACATGTTTGAATTGTATGGGAAAAAGATATTAAAAACAAACGATAGAGGCAAAAACTGGAATCTATACCTTGATTTTGAAAATTTAAAAATCAAAAATGTAAATTATTTTACTTCCAAAAATTGTCTAATCTTATTTACTAATGGCACAATTAAAGTTTCTTATGATAGTTGTAAAACTTTTAACAATTTAGATTTTAGTTTAAATAAAGAGCTAAAAGAATTTAAAACTTTGAACGATAATATTGCTATCTTATACAGTAATGATTACCATTATTGGACATTTGATGGAGGAAATTCTTGGAGAAAAGATAGTATTTATTATTTTAAAATAATCTCAGATTTAAAAACAATATATTATAAAGAATTATTTGATTTTCACTTTATTAAACCAAATTTATGGGAAAGAAAAGTTTACTCTGGCAAAAATTATTTAGACCCAAATATTTATTATTTTTCTCAAGATAGTGGTAAATCATGGAATTATAATAAAGTAACAAATTATCCTAATGGAACTTCAAAAATATTTAGAATTGACAATAGTTTGACTTATTATGCAAATGCAAGTAATTTACTTGAGTATCGAAATGGTGTTATTTCAACACGTTTTTACCCAAATGCGAATGAAGATATGTTATTTTTAGATGAAAGTAATGGTTATGCTATTGGAAATAATTCTATTTATCGTACTACAAATAGAGGTATAACTTGGTTTAAAGAATTTTCGCCTTTTAATGGAAATTATAAGAACTTACATTTATTCAAGGATGGTGAAATATTAATAACAGGTAGTAATTCTATAGTAATAAAAAAAGATAATTTTATCTCTTCAATTCAAAATAAGGATAATATTATCTTAAATAATAATCCTAACTTCCTTATCTTCCCCAACCCATCATCAGATAAAATCTCGGTAGATTTGGGTGGTGTTGATGGCTTAGTAGAAGTGGCGGATTTGAGTATTTATGATATTTTAGGTAATAAGATTATGACTATCCCAAATTATTCTAACAAGACAGAAATAGACGTGAGTATTTTATCAATAGGTACTTATACAATACAAATCAGAACACCAACTGATAGCAAAAGTCAAAGATTATTAATTAGTAGATAGGATTTTAGAATAAAGGTTTGCAACCCCTTGTTCTTTCAAAATTCATTAACTCTACGGTTGATTTGCTTTAAAGGTTGATAGTTTTTACCTCAACTAAATTACAATATACAAAAACAAAAGGCTACCAAGTGGTAGCCTTTTTAGTAAATATTTGTAAATTATCATCAAAATTATAACTAATTTTCAATTAGAATTGTACGTTTTCTAATGTCATTGATTCAAGTGCTTTGACAACTGCGGCAAGCGTTTGACCAGCCAACATACCGTCAATTACTCTGTGATCATAAGTAATAGAAATAAACGCTACATCTCTTACTGCAACTAACCACTCGCCATTTACTTCTACTGCCATTGGTCGTTTTTTGATTGCACCAATACCAAATATACAAGTTTGTGGTTGATTAATAATTGGAGTACCAAATAAAGTACCAAAAGTACCAACATTAGTGATAGTTACAGTACCATTTTGTACATCATCTGGAGATAATTGTTTGTTACGAGCACGTGTAGATAAATCATAAACTCCGCGTGCAATACCAGTTAGGTTAAGAGATTCTGAACCTTTGATAACAGGTACAATTAGGTTGTTATCTGGTAGAGCAGTTGCGAAAGCTAAGTTAATTCTTTTGTGTTTATGAATATTTTTCCCTTCAACACTAACATTGACCATTGGGAATTGACGTACAGCATCAACAACAGATTTAGCGAAGAATGGAGTATAAGTAAGTTTGAAACCTTCATTCTTTTCAAATTGTGCTTTGTTTTTGTCTCTGATTTTAACAATATTAGTAAAATCAACCTCAGCAACAGATGTAACGTGAGCCGAAGTGGATTTAGACATTGTCATGTGTGCAGAGATTAATTGTCTCATTCTATCCATAGGAATTACTTCATAACTATCTGAACCACTACTTGGAGCAGGTGCCATTGGTTTTGCTATTGGAGTTGGAGCAACTGCTGGTGCAGATGCTTGAACAGGAGTTACAACAGGAGCTGAAACTGAAGTTGGAACAGAATCAATAACAGGAGCTGAAACGACTACTGGTGAATTACCTCGATTAGCAATATAATTTAGAATATCATTTTTGTTAATACGACCTTCATTTCCATAACCCGATAAAGCCACCAATTCTTCTAAGGATACTTTGTTTTGAGTTGCAATTTCTTTTACCAATGGAGAGAAAAATTTACCATTGTATTCTCTTGGAATATTAAAAGTTTGACCTGTAACAGCTGTTTGTTGTAATGCTGGTGCTTGTACTTGTGTCTGAACTTGAGTTTGTACTGGTGCAACGGCAGCTGGAGTAGTGGCTTGAACAGGAGCCGGTGCAACTGGTGCAGATGTTGTTGCCGGTGCAGGAGCAGAAGCTACAGCAGAACCGCCTGTAGAAATTCTTGCAATTACACTTCCAACCAAAAGAGTTTCCTCTTCTTGCGCCAAAATCTCAGCAAGTGTTCCAGCAACTGGTGAAGGCACTTCTGTATCTACTTTATCAGTAGATATTTCAAGAACCATTTCATCACGTTCTACAACATCACCAACTTTTTTCAACCATTTTACGATAGTCCCTTCTTGTAAAGACTCACCCATTTTAGGCATCACTAAGTCAATTAAATTGCCGCCAGATTGAACAGGAGCAGCTATTGGTACAACTTCTTGCACTGGTGCTGTAGTAACTGGTGCAGGATTAATTGGTGGAGGATTAGAAACTGCTTGAGCAACTGGTGGTGCTTCGGAAACTACAGTTGTTTGAGCAACAGGCGCAGATGCAGAAGCATTTACATCAGTCTCAATTTCAGCAATCAAAGTACCAACCAAAACAGTTGTCTCAACAGGTACGTGAATTTTCTTAAGGATTCCAGCCACAGGAGATGGCACTTCTGTATCAACTTTATCAGTAGAAATTTCTAAAATCATTTCGTCACGTTCTACAACGTCACCTTCTTTTTTTAGCCAATTAATTATAGTCCCTTCTTGTAAAGACTCACCCATCTTGGGCATCACAACTTCAACTATCATTGAGTAAAACTCCAAATTTAGTTATTTTAAATTATTATTATTTATTTTTCTAAGTAATTTTTGAAATCTTTTGTATTTATAATTTCAGTATACAATCAGCACACAAAATATATTATTTTAAAATACATTATTTCAGTCCTGCAAATTAATCAAATTTTTAACTATTGACAAAGAAAATAGTAAGTTTAGAATATTTATTATCAAATAAAATCAATTTAGGGGTAAATTAATTTTTGATTTGATAATTTTTGAGATTTTCCATATATAATTTAATTACTTTTTCGTATTCTTTTGTGTAACCCAGATTATACGATTTTAGTAAATCTTTAAGTATTTCATTCATTTTTTCTTTGTCTTTTATAATTTCTTCAAAGCTTTGTCTGTAATCTTTACCACTTTTTGCTTCTCTTTTTTGTTCTTTATCTCTTTCATTTTCAGAGCGGGAGATTTCTAACATTTTTGAAAGTATTTTCTCTTGTTTTTTGAAAGTATTTTCATCAACATTTCCAGAATTAATATCTGACATTACGTCTTTCATTTCTTCGAGTGCCTGTTTCATTTGGTTATTTTTGACAGGGTCAGTAGATTTGAATTTTTCTTGTTCTTTTGTAAGCTCTTCCATAGACTTAAGTGCTTTACCTTGTTCACCTTTTAGTCTGCCGTATTCAGCTTTTTCTTGTGAAGACATTTGCCCAAAACTTTTCCCTGATCCACTTTTACCTTTCCCTTCGCCCTGTCCTTGCCCTTCTTGATTACCTTCTTGCATCATTTTTTGCATTGCTTCTTGTACCATTTTTTGCTGTGCCATCATATCTTGCATTTTTTGAGACATACCTCCGCCTTGTGGCTTACCTTGCCCGCCAGAACTACCAGAGCTTCCTTCACCACTTCCACCTGGGTTTTCGCAAGAGCCATTACCTTCTTGTTGAAGTGCTTTAAGAGATTCTTGGAGTGTTTTTGCAGCAGTATTAAGTGAACTCATTGCTTGTTTTTGCGATTTAGAACCTTCAGAATTTCTTCTATCTTGAAGACTCTCTTGAGCTTTTTCCATTTCATTAATTGCTTTTAGCATATTTTCAATACTTTCTGAACCCATTGACATTGATTGTTCAGCAAGTTTTGTTGTATTCTCAAATGCGTTTTTTAGAGCAGATGTAATTCTACCTTGTTCACTAATAGCATCATTGAGACTATTAGAATTTGACGACATTTTTTGAGTATCTTTGTTTAATTTTTCTTGTTGTTTTGATAATTGAATAACGTCATTGATTGATTTATTAAATTGTCTTTCTATCTCTTTTGATAATTTATTTTGAAGCTCTTGCTTCATTTTATTCATTTGCTGAGCTAATTGATCCAACTTTTTCTTTGCATTTTTTTGATTTTGTTTTGCAGCTTTTTTATTATTTTGGTCAATGTTTTCTTTTGCTTTTTCCATTTCACTTTTCATTTCTTCAGGTTTGAAGTTTTCATCAGCTTCTTTGAAAGCATCTTCAGTAATTTTATCCGCATTTTCTAATTGTTTTTTTAAGTCGTCCATTTGTTTTTCCAAAGACTTAATATCGTCTTTGAGTTTATCTTGTTTATTTGACAACTCTTTATTTGACTTTTCATCTTTAGCTTTTTCTGTTTGCTCCATCAAATCATCTTGTCTTTTTGCAAGTTCCTCTGCAAGTTTTTGGATTGCATCAACTTTTTGTTCTAATTTTAATTTTTCTAAGTATTTTTTTGTTCTTTCAATACTTTGTTTGAACATTTCTTCATCAAATTTAGCATTTTCTAAAGCTTTTTTCATTTCCTCTGGAGACATCTGCTTCATCATATTTTGCATTTGTTCCGTCATTTTTTTCAATTCTTTATTATTTATTTCTTTCAATAATTCTTGCAATTCCATATACTTTTGAAGAGTTTCTTCAGATATTACTTGATTCTCGTCCATTTGTTCGATGGACTCATTGATTTTCTTTTCTGTTTCTTGGATATTTTTTTGAATTTCTTGTTGCTTTTTGCTTATAGATTCAGCTTTTTTCTTTTGATCATAAGTCAATTCTCTATCATCTATATTTTTTAGTAATTCTTTTTTAAGTTCTTGTATATCTTTTTTTAATTCTTCAGTTTTATTTAATGTCTCTTGTATTGTTTTTTCGAGACTTTTTTGATTTATTTCAGAAATTTCTAATGCTTCCTCAAATGAAACCATTCTAACAAAATATTTATTTGTAGTTGATTTTTTATAACCAGCATAAGAGTCATTATCAGCAACTTCGATATAATATTCGTATTTATCTTCTGGAGTTATTGATAAAAGTTTTAAATTCCAAACGAAATAAACTTTTTGATTGGTTTTATTTTTTTCTAATGGCAAATCAATTGATTCATATTTTTCAAATGGGTCACCGTATTTTGATTCGACTAATCTATAAAATAGTTTTAAATGTTTAAATCCATAGTCATCATCTATATCAGTAATTATATTAATTGATAGGTTTTCTTTTATATTTAAGTCTTTTGATGGTTCTATCAATGAGATATTTGGATAACTATCTTCTTGAGCTAAAATTGAATATTTGACTGGATATAAATTTTGTCTTCCTTGACTATTTTCAACTTTTATCCAATAATTACAAGATTTTTCAATTTTGAAATTTACAGATGCTTGTATTGAATTCTGATTTTTAGTAGCAATTACCATTGGAATAGTTTTGATAATATTCGTAGTATCAATTAAATTCATTTTTGAATTTGACTTTTTTTCTTCTAAATTACCATTATTAGAATTGGCTTTGGCTTGGTTATTATACAAATCATCATAAATATCAGTCAGATTTTGTAAATCTTTGTTTTGTTCCATAATTAAACTAGCTTTAACTATTGGATAGTTTGTAGTTATATTAATATTGGTCGAAGATCCTCTTAATGCAGCTATATTTGCATTATTCAAATCTAATTTTATGCTACTACTTTGAGTATAAGCAGGGAAATTTACAGCTCCATTCAATTCAACTATTTCTGGTATTTCTGTTAATTTTACATTAGTTTCAGTAGTTTTTAACTTTTCGCCATACCAATTAGAATAGGCATAAATTCTTTGATTTTCTTTAACATTTGACAATTCAAATTTATAAGTATTTTTGTTAATTAATTTTACTTTGTAAATTTGTGATTGTTTAACTGAATTATTGTCTTTTCTATTGTTTTTTCCATTATTGTCATTGTTATCATTATAAGCCACAACATAAATGAAATTTGGAGACAAACCATTGGATTTGAATTCTAATCTTACACTACTGCCCTTATCAACATAAACTAAGTCTTTATTGTTATTAATAATTTCAAAAGGTGATGAAGGTATGTATGATTTATTATAATTTGTTAGCCTTTCAAAAGCAGAATTATAACCATCAACAAAAAAACTTGCAAAGGTAATAATAGTTAAAAAGAAAAAAATCGGAATTATTCTTTTTAATTTTGATTTATCTATAATTTGATTAAAGTCAATATGTGAAGTTCTTTGATAAGTATCTTCAAGGTGAGCAATTACCAAGTCCTCTGAAATGCCATAGTCTTTATTATTGGGATTAGAATTATTATTGGAATTATTATATTCTTTGAATAATTGTATTGAATTAAGCAACTTATCTTTGATATCATTATTCAATTCACCAACTAATTTTGCTATTTCATAAATGTCTATACTATATTTAATCTTTAATAATTTTAATACATTTTTGAAATTCAAACCTAAAAGTAATGCAGAAATAGATATAATCAAACCAAAAAATAGATTTGTTCTAAATTCGACGCCACCGTTTGCAATGTATTCGATAATAATAAATACATTTGCTACTAATAATATTATCAATAGACTTAAACTCAAACTTTGGAATAAGTCAAATAAATTATAATTATTTAAGGTATTTTCAAGTCTTTTGATTAAATTATTATATTGAACTTTATTATTACCAATTGGGCTTAAATCATTATCTGGTATTTGTTTGCTTTCTTTCATTTAAAATTCATTTAAAATTTATTTAAAATTCAACTATTTATAAATTTATTTCAAGAATATCTATAAATCTAAAACTTTCACTTTCTGTCAATTATTACTTTCTGCCATCTTTATCAATTATCTTAAGTCAATTATCTAGTAAGTGCATAAATAATTAAGTTTGCACCGAACTGAAGTGCTTCCAATCTTTTTTCGGGTGGATCTTTGTGTATGTCTGGATCTGCCCAACCGTCAGACGGATTACTTTCATAAGTATATATAACCGAAATTTTGTCATTATTGTATAGGGCAAATATTTGAGGCGGTTTGTCATCGTGCTCATGAGTTTTGGGCATACCGTTTTTGAGATTATAATGAATGTTGAATATTTTATGATTTGGCGGTAATTCTTCAAAGCTTTTATCAGAATACACTTTTTTCATTTCTTTTCTAATATATTCATCAAATCCATAATCATCATCAATATACAAAAAACCACCTGCATCAAGATATTTTCTCAATCTCTCTGCTTCATTTACCGAAAAATTAATGTTTCCGTGTCCTGTCATAAATAACATTGGATATTTAAATATCTCGTCAGTAGATAAATCAACATATTCGTACTCAGTTTTTATATTTATATTTGTATTCTCTTTCAAAAATTTTAATATATTTTCATCGGCAGATGGGTCATTATACCAATCACCTCCACCCGAATACTTAACTCTTCCTAATCTAAATCCACTTAAATTGAAATCATTCTTGTTTTGTGCAAACAATTGAAAATCATAAGACACAAAACAAAATAGAATTATTATGATTGTAAATTTGATATTATTTATTTTTTTAAATTTCAATGTTGTATTTATTTTTTTAATTAACTTGATTTTATTACTTAATATTTTTATTAATCAATTATTTAACAAACTTACAAATAATGACTTTTTTGTCTTCGTTCTGAAAATAGTCATACGAATTGAGTTTAATCTCTTTTTCAACTATTTGTAAATCCGGAAATCTATATTTTGCCTCATTTATCTCTTCGGTCAAATCCCCACCTTTCAAAAAAGCAAACGTACCATTTTGCTTTAACATCGGTTCGCTCCATTCAATTAACAACTCAATTTTGGCAACGGCTCTTGAAATAATAAAATCAAATTTATTTTGATACATTTTTTCTTTTGCCATTTCTTCTGCTCTAATAGTTTTTACTTCGATATCCCTTAAATTAGTATGACTTGCAAACATTTGAGTCATCTTTATTTTTTTGGCAATTGAATCAATTAAGACAATTCTAATTTCCTCATTTGCGATTTTGATTGGAATACCAGGCAAACCACCGCCAGTCCCAATATCCAAAACCCAACTTTTTGGTTTGAAATCCATAAAATTCATAAGACACAAAGAATGTAATATATGCCTGTCATATATATTATTACTGTCTTTTCTCGAAATCATATTTACTTTTTCATTCCAGTAAATCAATTCGTTTGCATATCTCTCCAAGCTCTCCATTTGTTGTTTTGTCAAAACAATTCCGTTAATAGAAAGTACTGTCCAAAAGTCTAAAAGTTTCATTAATTGTATTTATTTATTTGTTTTATTTAAGTCAAGAATGTAAAAAGATTAAGTAATGATTATGTAAAATTTAATTAATTTCAATGATTTAAATAATTTTTTGTATTTTTGTAACCATTAAAATTACACAACTCGAAAAATATTTTGTTCTTATATTTTTTAATAAATTTTAAATAAAATTAGAATAAAATTGAGTGTAAAATATTAGTTTAAGCTTTAATTTTAAAAATAAATTTAACAACACATTTGAAAACTGATTTAATTGAAAATGACCTTTAAAAATAATAAACCATTTTTTTCAATTGTGATATGTACTTATAATCGTGATTATACTATTAATAATGCATTAACATCTTTATTTTTACAAGATTTTGACGATTGGGATCTAATTATAGTGGATGACGGAAGTAATGATGATACTAAAATAAATATTATTTCTCTAATAAATCAATTTAATTATAATTTAGGTTTTAGCTCTCTAAACTTCATTGAAGTAGATGATTTAGGTAATATTTTAGAAAATAATTCAGAAATTACTAATGATAATAAGCTAAAAGTACAAAAAAATAATAATTCTAAAAACATTTATTATTATTATCAGAGCAATCAAGGTGTTACAAGTTCTCGAAATATTGGAATTAAGTTTTCTTTAAAATTTTCAGATAGTGATTATATTACTTTTTTAGATAGTGATGATACTTATTTAATTAATCATTTATCAAGTAGATTTGAAATATTATGTGGTTTGGGTGCTAATAATTTAAAACCAATAGATTTGCTACACGGTGGTGTCAAGGTAATTGGAAATGAATTTGTACCAGACAAAAATGATGTATCTAAATTAATAAAAATTGAATATTGTGTTGTTGGTGGTACTTTTTTTATGAAAAAAAATATTTTTGAACAAGTAGGGTTCTTTGAAGAAGTAGATTATAGTGACGACTCTCATTTTTTTGAGAAAATATCAATGAATAATTTGAAAATTCATAAAACTGAAATACCAACATATATTTATAACAGGGAATCTATAGATTCTTTGTGTGATAATATAAAAATTAGATTTTGAAAAGATGACAAAAAAATTTGGGAGTACACAAAAAGCAATAAAAGAAAGGCAGATGGAAGTAATTAGTATTTTACAAAATATCTACCCAGATATTAAAATACAATTAGATCATTCTAATTCTTTAGAGTTGTTGATTGCAACTATGCTCTCTGCTCAATGTACAGATGCTAGAGTAAATCAAGTAACGCCAAATTTATTTAGAAAATATAAATCACCCGAAGATTATTGTAGTGTTGATATAAATGATTTAGAGAAAGATATTTTTTCGACTGGATTTTATAAAAATAAAGCCAAAAATATAAAAGCTATGTGCTTTGAATTGGTAGAAAAATATAATTCTGAAGTGCCACAAACTATGGAAGAATTATTTGATTTGCCTGGTGTGGGACGCAAAACAGCAAATGTTGTATTATCACATGCTTTTGATAAACCAGGTGTTGTAGTTGATACTCACGTTACCAGAATATCAAATCTTTTGGGTTTTGTAAATACAAAAGATGCTGTAAAAATTGAGTATGAATTAATGAAAATCATACCTAAAGAAAATTGGGTAAAATTCACTCATTATTATATAAATTTAGGTAGAGAGGTTTGTATTGCTCGAAGACCACAATGTCAAGTTTGTTTGATTTCACATTTGTGTCCGTCGAGTAAAGTATAGAAAAATATAGCAAAAATCAATATTGCAGTTTTAATTTTTTTCAATTTTCTTTTTTCTGTATTTTTTATTTTAATTATAACATTTAGAAATTTTTTAAATACAATCAGTAATAAATTATGAGTCAAAGTTTCGTAGGTACGATTACCAATACAAAAGGTTTTAAAGGTAAAGTTTATGTCTCAGATGTACCGAATGGCATCAATTTGGTAAATAAAGGGACAAAAGTAAACATTGGCTATTCTACTAGTTTTACAAAACAATATACCATCGAAAAGTGGGATAAAATAAGCACTGGAGCTGTAATTTTATTACAAGAAATTACTAGTGACAACTTGGCGAAAGAATTAAAAGAAAATGCTATGTATATTGAAGAAACTGATCTGAATGACAAAGAAAATGAAGAGTATTTCAAAGATGTTTCTAATTTTGAAGTATTTAACATAGAAAATGGCAAAAAGATTGGCTATATTTTAGAAGTTTGGGAATTACCTGCAAATAATGTTTGGTTAGTTGATACCGAAAAAGGTGATTTGCCAGTTCCGGTTATTAATGATGTTGTAAAATCTATAAACTATAATGAACAAAAAGTAGAGATTTTCTTAATACCTGGGCTAATGGATTTAATTGATAATGGCAAAGGTGAAAAACAAGATAAAGATGATAATGAAGAAGAAATAGATTAAATACTTTTGACTATAATTACGTTATAATTCTAACATTTGTTTTATTTATTTAGTCATTTGGAAATTCTCCTTATGGCTTTTTCTTTTTAATAAAATATTATTTGGTAAACAAATATTATTTGTTAATAAAATTATTTGAGATTAACTTGAAAATAGAAATTTTATCAGCAGTACCAGAAATTTTTGTATCAGTAATCAATTCTTCTATAATCAAACGGAGTATTGAAAAAGGTAAAGTAGTAATTAATTTACATAATTTACATAATTACTCTGATAATAAATTCGGTCATATTGATGATGCTCCTTACGGTGGTGCATCTGGAATGTTGATTAAGTGTGAGCCAGTATTTAAATGTATCGATGAATTGTTATCAAAGGAAGATTACCAAAAAATTATCTTTATGTCTGCCGATGGAGTTAAACTAAATCAAACAATTTCAAATGAAATATCATTATTAGATAATATTATTATTATTTGTGGACATTACAAAGGAATTGACCAACGTATAAGAGATTATTACAAAACTTATGATATATCTATTGGTGATTTTGTTCTGACAGGTGGAGAATTAGCTGCTTTGGTTTTAATTGATAGTATAATCAGGCTTATCCCGGGCGTAATTGGTGATGCTACTTCGGCATTAGATGATTCATTTATGGACGGAATGCTTGAATCACCTCAATATACAAGACCAGCAGAATTTAGAGGTATGAAAGTGCCAGATGTTTTACTAAGTGGAAATCCAAAATTAATTAGTGAATGGCAACAAAATAAATCTTATGAAAAAACGCTCAAAATAAGACCAGATTTGATTGATGGAGAAAATGAAGCTTAAAATGATGCGTAAAATAATGTATATTTAATTATAAATATATAAATACAGTTGATATTATTTCAATTTATGATGTGTTTATTCGTCAATAAGAAAATTTCAAAAAAAATTAATATAATTTATATAATTAATATAGAAAACAAATAAAATTAAATTTAAAAGGACTTGGAGAAATAATGAAAATTGGTATGTTTTATGGTACTAATACTGGAGTTACCGAAATAGTAGCTGAGCAAATAAAAGATGTTTTAGAAAATAATGACTTTGAAGTGGAAATCTTCGATATAGCAAGTGTTCCTTTGAGTACTATGGATAAATATAAAACCTTAATTATTGCTTCTCCCACTTGGAATGATGGTGAATTACAAGATGATTGGGAAGATAATTGGGAAAAATGGCAAGAATATGATTTCAAAGGTAAAAAAGTAGGATTTGTCGGAACAGGCGACCAAGAAGCATATTGCGATAATTATTGTGATGCAATTGGTAGAATGGGTAAATTTGTCAGAGATAATGGTGGCGAAATATTTGGTAGATGGCCATCTGAAGGATATTCATTTGTACA
>Ga0209702_10001873_pt1 | contig 38426 bp, 31 predicted proteins | sample FRY01_FD_187210 | JGI IMG/M metagenome (GOLD analysis project Ga0209702, IMG submission 187210) | Freshwater microbial communities from Lake Fryxell liftoff mats and glacier meltwater in Antarctica - FRY-01 (SPAdes) (version 2) | ecosystem: Environmental > Aquatic > Freshwater > Ice > Glacier...
GATGATTTTTCTTTTCACTGGTGCAAATGTAGGGATATGCCGCAACGGCAAGGGATTCTCCCAAACATGCGTTTCAAACATTTTTCTTTTCTCCTTTTTCCTCACCTGCCCTAGCTAGTGTTTCGTAATCCACCTAATATGTTTGGTTTAAATTGTTCGAGTAGCTTGATTAGATTATGGTAGAACCCATAGCGGAGGCACAAATATCCACCTCGCGTTATTTTAAGGATATTGGCAGCGTGAAATTTTTGGAACGCATTCCATCTTCCGTGCTAATTAGTGGGTTATTCATTATAGCCTCATGCATCAGGCTGCTTCACATTGCCAGCACAGATATTGCAGGAGATGAGCCCTTCTCCATTTTCATGGCGCAGTTTTCGGTTTCAGAGATTGTTGCATTTCTCAATACAGGAAACAACCCTCCGCTGTTCGAGATTCTCCTTCATTACTACATGCTGTGGATAGGTGATTCCGATTTCCTTCTGAGGCTGTTTCCAACGCTTCTCAGCACATTGACCGTGATTCCCGTCTTTCTAATTGGAGACCGCTTCCTGAATCGAAGAGTGGCCCTATCTGCATCATTGCTGTTCATCTTCAGCATCTACAACATTCGGTTTGCACACGAGGTACGTGTCTATTCGTTGTTTATGCTGGCTTTTGCATGGGTGCTTTATTTCTTTCTCGCTGCGCTGAAAGAGCCGCTTCTCAAACGCTGGTGGTTTGGGTTGGCTGTCGGAAACGCAATCCTTTTGTACGCGCATTATCTTTCATTCTATGTCTTGCTGGCGCAAGTAATTGCCGCATTGCTTTTCCTTCCTGCTCGCCAGTGGAAGTTTCTGATTGCCATGCTCGCGTTAAGTCTCTTGGCTTATTCTCCCATGCTGATGGTATTTATCGAACGCTTAGGAAAAGTAAGCGGAGCCGGTACGTGGGTCCAGCCTCCCGGTTGGGGCGAAATCTATGGAAGCATCAATCTGCTGCTGAACAGTAGGGTTACAACGGTTATGGTACTTCTGATTGCGCTAGCAGGCATTGCCATGAATTGGAAGGACGAATTGCGCCTCATCATTCGAAAAGCGATTACAAACAAATATGGAATGACCGTCATACTCTGGTTTATCGTTCCCTATTTGGCCATGTTCCTCGTTTCCAAGTTCTACCTGCCGATGTTTATCGACCGCTACATTCTCTTCACTTCTGTACCGTTGTTCTTGGCCGTTGCTTGGGTGGTGGACGAGCTTTGGAGCGGATTCAAGTTTCAGTGGTTGGGCGGATTGCTGCTTGTTATTGCATCTATCGTTACCACTGATGTCAACCCATCCAACGACAGAGAGATTGCGGCAACCGTGCAGCAAATCTCACAGTTGAAGGATTCCCAAACCGATGTCTACATCGCACCAAGCCATTTTAACCTCGCATTTGCCCATCACTATAACCGCGATTGGTTTAGACTGAAGGGTAGGGAAGAACCAATGGCCGCGCTCGATAGCGCCATGCGTGCCAACGGGGTTTTCGCCATCAACGACAAGGAATCGCTGAATACGAATGTGCAGCGCATTATTTACCTAGATGCTGCCTCGGAATTCGTCTATCCCAACAATGGCATTCTTGAAACGCTGCGTGCCGAAATGAACGAGACCGCATCTTATCATCACCATGAGATTTTTGACATCTATTTGTTCGAGTCAAAACCCTAAAGCAACATCATTCTATTTGAATCCGTGTTAATCTGTGATAATCAGTGCATCTGTGGCTAAAACATGTATTCTTTAGAATAAGGATTCCTTTGCAATAGCCTTAATATCGGAGTATTATTCCCATCACTCGGTTACTTTTGGTCAAAACTCAATGCATGTATTATAACCTCTCTTTGCAATCGCTAATTGCGCTGGCATTCTGCTCCATTCTCTCCATCAACGCGTATTCGCAGCAACAATTCGACCCTTCCAAGATTGACATTGTCCGAGATGAATTTGGAGTGCCGCACATATTCGCGAAAACAGATGCCGAAGTAGCCTACGGATTGGAATGGGCAACAGCCGAAGATGATGTGGAGAACTCCCAGTTTATGCTTTGCGCCATGCGCGGATTGCTTGGAACCAAACAAGGAGTTGAAGGCGCGAAGATTGACTTTGCAGTACAGTTTCTTGGGGTTGTTGATTATGTGGATGCGCATTACGAAGAAAGCATTCCAGAGGATTTAAAGCGGATGTTGGAAGGAGCGGCCGCAGGTGCCAATGCGTATTACTACGCTCATCCTGAACTGGTATGGAATAAGAAAATGATGCCCGTAAAACCACAGGATTTCGTGACTGGATACATGCTTGCCATGTCGCTGATGGGTGGCGTGCAAGGAACGGTGGAGAAAATGGTGAACGGAAAGATTCAACGGGACGTGGAAGACAAGGAAGACGGTATCGGTTCGAATGCCTTCGCTTTCAATTCAAACAAAACCGCTGACGGCCATACGTATTTGGCGGTGAATGCCCATCAACCCATCGAGGGGCTTCTTTCGTGGTATGAGGCGCATGTTTGCTCCGAAGAAGGCTGGAATATTGTGGGCGGTCTTTTCCATGGCTCTCCGACCGTCTTCCTCGGTTCGAACGAAAACCTTGGTTGGGCACACACTACGGGAGACCTTGACGAACTGGACGTGTATAAACTCAAAATGCATCCCAAGAAGAAACTAATGTATAGTGTGGATGGAGAATGGCACAAACTGGAGACAAGTAAGGCCAAGCTGAAGGTCGGTTTGGGAAAGAATCAATGGTTTAAGATTTCTGTGAAGAAGAAATTCTGGAATAGCATCTACGGCCCAACCCTCAAGAATGACCATGGTTACTTCTCATTGCGCATGCCTGCTTTGATGAATATCTATCCCATCCTTCAATGGTATCGGATGAACAAAGCCAAGAATTTCACGGAGTTCAAAGCTGCGTTGGATATCCAAGGCTTATCAAGACAAAATATCACCTATGCGGATAAGAACGACACTATCTTCTTCATCTCCAACGGATACATTCCTAATCGTGCCAACGGCTACAATTGGAGAAAGGTGTTGCCGGGCGATACTTCCGCCACACTTTGGGATACCTTCTTACCAGTTGACAGCTTCGCACAGTTCCTAAATCCCGAAAGTGGTTGGCTCTTCAATACCAATAATGCTGGTTATGAGGCCACAGCCAAATCTGAGAACCGAAAGTTGGAGAACTACAACCCGCATATCGGTTACGACCCATCGGTCAACAACAGGAGCCTTCGTGTGTATGAGATTATGGAAGGCGATTATGCAGGAAAGAAGATTAGCTATGACGAATTCAAGGCACTGAAATACGACCATACCTATCCGCAGCGCATGACTTACAAGGGTGAGTTTTGGATGGACGAACTGTTTACAATGGATGCTTCCAGGTTTCCTGATATTGCTGATGCCCTAGTACGTATCAAAGCTTTTGACAGAACAGCCGACACGCTTGATAGGAACTTTCCGATATTGTTGATGACCATTTATGAGTTGCTGGATTACAACGGTAGCAAGCGCAACGAGGCCAAGGAAGATCCTGAAAAGAAGATTGCCATGTTTGCCGAGTGCATCACCAATGCAAAGGCCAAAATGATTGCGCATTTCGGAACCATCGACATTGCGCTTCGCGAATTGCAGGTACTTGAACGCAACGGAAAATCAGTTGCGGTTGCTGGCGGCCCTGATTGCATCCGTGCCGTATTCGGAACGTTTATGGAAGATGGCCGCAACCGCATGCGAGCTGGCGATGGCTACATTCAATTGGTTCAATTCACCAAAGACGGTCCCATCATCGAGAGCATCAATGCTTTTGGTTCATCTAGCTTTGCCGGCAGTCCGCACAACACGGACCAAATGGTTCCTTTCGCGAAGCATGAGCTCAAGAAAATGAGTTTAGATAAGGCGGAGATTTACAAGAATGCCAAGCGCATCTATCATCCTGAATAAATTCAACTTTCGTTTGGAGCGGTTCAAACGATAGGTTTACATTTGCACCGCTTAATGGCTCCGTAGTTCAACTGGATAGAATCTCAGATTTCGGCTCTGAGGGTTAGAGGTTCGAACCCTCTCGGGGTCACCAAAGGGGACGCTTTCAATTTATTGTGAAAGTGTCCCCTCTTTTTTTGCTCAAACCCTTGTCAGCATTGAGACACAGAGCAAGTCCTTGATTGATAGATGGAGTTCGACATTTCTCACCATCAAATTCAATCATTTCTGGGAATATCGAACTCAACAAGTGTAGCTTTCTGTCTGCATCCGCCTTCTTTTAATGAGAACTAAGTTCAGAAAGTACCCTAATCGCCTTTTGTAAAATGATCTCCTTCTCTGTGTCGTGTCGTTTGAGTTTATACAATTCACTTTCACCGCTGCCATCTCGCTTGCGTTGATAAAATGACAATCACTAACTACAATTTTGTAAGCTAAACTTTAACTTACAAGTGTAGGTTGTAATAAACCCAAATAGCCTAAAACAAAAAACGCCCACAAGATGTGAGCGTTTACGCGGAACGGACGGCCCCTACTGTAAGAGTAGGGATGACAGGGTAGCATTCTAATCAACTAAATACTCATTGAATATTGAATAGAAGATGGACAACGAGAATGCTTTTTCTAAATGTTTTGTGCAGATCCCTACTCTTCCGTAAACTCAGCAATACTTTTTAATCTATCGCTTATTTCCGTTTCATTCAGTTTAGCAATCAAAATATTCATGCCATTTTGAGCCAATAAATCTTTATCAATATTGCTTTTATACAATAACTCTTTGATGGCAGAAACAGAATCTATTTTACAAGATTTATAAGTGTCAAAAACATTCGAAAGCGCCATTTGGGCTTCTTCCGATGTACTTACAAACTCTTCTACTAAATCCCAATTTTTTATAGTGTTCATAGAAAACTTACTTCCCATCAAAACCATTTTTTTTACTTGCAGAGGCGTTAATCTATTGAGCAAGGCTGGCAAAATCATTCCGGGTATTAGTCCTAATAATCCTTCGGGTAAAGAAAATTCACTTTTGCTATCGGCTATTACATAATCGCAAGCACAAACAATTCCCATGCCTCCGCCCGCTGTCGAGCCACTCACATAGGCAATAGAAACAAACTTTCCTGTTTGTAATTTTTTGAGAAAGGCACAATAGGCTTGCATGTGCGGCATATAGTTGCCATCCTTGTTTTCTGTAACCCAACGTAAATCTAAGCCATTACAAAAAATCCTTTCACTACCTTTTAGCAGAATAAAGCGCACCTGCTTTTCCTCCGCTTCCATTAATTTTTGATTCAAGAGGTCTATCGAATTGGGATTCAATAGAGGTGGAACTTCTATTTCTAAACAGTTGCGATTAGCTAAAATCATATTCTCTGTAATATCCTTTAGAGCCCTTGTAAATCAATAGCCCTTTGTCTTTGTATGCAGTGTCATATAGTCCTGCAACCATATTGAAATCAGGTGTGAAATCGCCTTCTTTTATCCTTGTTTCCCGAGCCATTTCCATGGCTTCATATTCTTGTACGTTAATTACATACCTGTTTTTCAAAAGCTCCTCTATACCCGATTTTGCTGCTACTTCTTTTGACTTTTCGGTAACCAAAACGCTATAGAATTCGGCACAAGAACCAGAGCCGTAAGAGAAAATTCCCAATCTATCTCCGGCTACTAAATCAGAAGCCTGATTGATGGTAGCTAACAGTGCAATAAAGACAGATCCGCCATACGTGCCCCCAATTTCTTTAGCGTATTCTATTGACGGTAAAACTTTCTTTTTGAAGCTTTCTAAAATGCCATCGGCATCTGCATCGGTAGTCATTCCCATCAATAGCTTATGTGCTCTATAGCTAATGCCACTAAAAGGTACATGATAGATATTGTATTTGAAGTCTTGTTCAAAGTTTGCGTTTGGCACATTCAATTCATAGTCTTCGTAGGTAGCTGCCAGGGCTTCCATGTAAGAAAAAAGACTGTGTTCGCTATTGCCTGTTTCTAACCACGGAAGTGGGCGAATTACATCGGCTACTTCATGTGCGTAGACTCCGAAGTTTTGTAGCTCTAATTCTGCAAAATCTGGTTTGTCGGAAACTAAAAGAGCTACCGAGCCACCACCACAAACGTATTCCCAAGGTTTGTGCAGAGAGTTCAAACTCTCGTCAGTTGTAATTACTAATGCTTTTTGCCCTTTGCGTACCATGCCAGAGGATAACCAACTTACTGCCATTTTTAATGCAGCTGTGCCAGAATAGCAAGCAATCTTCACCTCGAAATGTCGGCAGTTACTTGGTAATCCTAAATGATGAAACACCCAAGAACTCAATGCTTTTTCATGGTCCAGACCTGTTTCGGAAGCTACTATCAACAACCCGATGGAATCTATATCTTTCTTTGATAACATTGGCTTGGCAGCATTTACCGCCATGGTTACAGAGTCTTCCCAAGGGGGATTTACGCCTCTTTTTTCAACCATTAATTCTTTACGCATGTGTGCCACATCATAACCTCTTTCGGTGGCCAGCAATTCTAAATCCAGCTGCAATGCAGTTGGATACACACTTATCTTTTCTATTCCGTATTTCTTGTTCTCCATTAAATCGTTATCCGTTTGTTTACCCGCGTATTTTTTAAATCGCGTCACACTGAACTTATTTCAGGGTCTGTACCTAATAACTGATAGATGCTGAAACAAGTTCAGCATGACGGTATCTGCTGGTTTTGGGTATGAAAGCGGACAATCATTTTCCATTATTCAGCCCAGTCTAAACCACCCGTCACGCTTATGGCTTGTCCATTTACAAAGCTGGCAGCATCGGAGCCTAAAAACAAAATTACCTCTGCTAACTCTTCTAATTTTCCCATGCGCTTGATAGGGCAATGTAGAATCCAAAAATCTTTCAAACTATTGCTCAACGATTCTTTGGTCATATCTGTCTCAAACATACCCGGCACTACTACATTGCTGGTGATTCCTTTTTGACCATATTCCTTTGCTATAGCTCCCGAAAGACCCACTAAACCAGCCTTGCTTGCACTGTAGTTAGCTTGCCCCGAAATGCCGTCTTTAGCTATTGAAGAGATGGTTACAAAATGCCCCTTTTTATTGGCTAAAAATTCAGGAAGAAAAGCCCGTATTACATAGAATGTTCCGTTCAAGTTGGTGTCTATAACGTCCAACCATTCATCATCGGTCATGCTAAATGCCAAGTTGTTTTTATTGATTCCGGCATTATTTATCACCGTATCTATTGTATCAAAATCCTCTAACACCTGGTCTACAACAGCTACTACATCATCATTCTTGCGAATGTTTAGTTGGTAACCTTTGCATTTTTGCAGCGGTGCTACACGGTTAGCTTCATTATAAATAGCTTCCAAATCGGTTTCAGGATTGTTGTAGGTAAATGCTACATCATTTCCTTTTTCCAAGGCCATCATCATTGTTTTTAGCCCAATACCTCGCGAACCTCCAGTGAGAAAAATCTTCATTCTTTATTATTAATCATTTTGATTTAGATTAGATACCAGAGCAAACGCATTTAACTTTTGCTTGAACTCAATTTATCTATTGGTACACATTTTCGTAGCATCACCCTGAATTTATTTCAGGGTCTATTTTGTAAGCATCTTAGATGCTGAAACAAGTTCAGCATGACGCACTTTACTGATTTTGGATGTGAAAATGGACAAACATTTGAAATTTTTAAATGCGTTTGCCCTAGATTAGACACCCTTCCACTTTTTTATTAAGCTAATGCTATTCAAGCCACCAAAACCAAATGAGTTTTTGAGCAGAATATTGACTTCATGCTTTTGACGACCATTTTGGCACACATCAATATCTACTTCAGGATCTAAATCCTCAATATTGATAGAAGGGTGTAATTCCCCTTTATTCATTTGCAAAATAGCAGCTACTGTTTCTACCGTAGCAGCCGACCAACACGTATGCCCCAGCATAGATTTTGGCGCATTCACTTTTAGTTTGTAAGCATGGTCGCCAAACACTTCTTTTATAGAGCGCAACTCGGTCATATCGCCCAATGGGGTGGAGGTTGCGTGGGCATTTATATAGTCCACTTCAGTAGGTTCTACACCACATTTTTCGAGCAATCTTTTCATCAAACGCGCTTGTCCTTTTTGAGAAGGTTGTGGTAAATGGCATCCATCAGAAGAAGATTCCACACCTAATATTTCGGCATAAATTTTCGCACCACGCGCTTGGGCATGTTCTAAATCCTCCAATATCAAAACTGCGGCACCATGTGATGGCACAAAGCCTTCGCGCTGCAAATCATAGGGGCGACTTGCTTTTTCCGGAGCATCATTGAATGATTTGTAGGTTATAGCGCCCATGATGGCCATACCTTGTAAGTCTAATGGAGAGAAGTCTAAAAGTGGTGCTACTACAGCAGCTACAGGTACATCGTGCATCATGATTTCATCTACGGCACAACGCATAGCTACATTTCCACTGGCACATGCCGCGCCTACGGTATAGGCAGGGCCATGCAATTGCAAAACATCTGTTACGCTGCCCACATGGTGAGTATCTAAGCCATACAATGCAAAAAGTCCATCTACAAAATCAGGCTCATCATTAAATACATCATGATTTTCAAACGTGTATTTCTGATTCAAATTATGACCAGAAACTACGGTAGCAATATTATTGCCTTCTTCAATCTGTTCGGTGAAACCTGCATCTAAAAAGGCTTCCACAGCAGTCTGTAAAGTTACAGCTACACAGAAAGGGGACTTTTTTGCTATCATCACCAATCGGTCAAACATGTCAGCTGGTATTCTATCCTTGTAGGTTTGAATTTTAGCATGCACATCATATTCACCTAAATCACCGCCTACTTTGGCATAGATTCTATCTGTGTCTAATGATTTCCATCTGGTGATCGCAGATTTTCCTGCAAGCAGATTTTCTAAAAATCCTTCCAATGTATCGCCAATTGGCGTATTGATGGACATTCCGGTAACAACTATTCTTTTCTTAGACATAAAATTGATTGCTTATGTATTCTAAACTTATTTCAACTACGGATAATATACTTCTAAAACTGAATGGGAATATACTTCATCATTTATGAGGACTTGTGCCATCATTAATCCCATGAATTCATCGTCCTCTATAGATTGCACGCGGATGGTTAGTAAATCTCCGGGCATTACTCCCTTGTTAAATCCTGCATTCTGAACCCGAGTAAAGAGCCCTTTTACTGGCACACTTTCTTCAGTAATTTCCAAAGTGTTGTTCTTTAAAAAGTATGCCATGCAAAGTCCTGCTTGTCCCATACTTTCAATCTGCATTACTCCAGGGTAAACGGGCATGTCAGGAAAGTGCCCTTCAAAGATAGGGTCGGCAGGGTCTACGTAACTGGTAGCTTCTATAATTTGATGCTTTAAGCTAACAGCAGTAAGGCTTGTAATTAAAGCAAAAGGAGACCGATGAGGGATTATCTTATCAATATCTTCTTTTCCAAAATTCAATTTCACGGTATCTTCAAAAGCAATTTGAAGCGGTTGCCGTTTTACCTTATTTATCCAATTTTCTAAATCGCTCATGCGCTAATGCTGGATTTTATCTTCTTCACTAAATTGGTCAACACAACTCCAGGTCCAAGTTCGATAAACTCGAATTCCCCTTGTTCTAAAACGAGTTCAATGCTTTGAAGCCATTGAATAGGATTATCCAATTGGTTCACCATATTTTCTATACTTCCCTCAACAGAATCGGGATAAGGTTTTGCAGTGAAATTTGAAATCACAGGAGTGGAAATCACTGAAAGATTAGCAGGATTGATTGCATTCCTAAACTCTTCTTTCACTTCGGTCATATATCTGGAATGAAATGCACCGCTTACTTTCAAGGGGATATATGAATAGCCTTCTTCATCCATAAAATCTGCCACTTCTTCTAAATCTTCCAATCCTCCAGAGATGACAATTTGTGTATGAGAATTAATGTTCGCGATATCAATAGTGGGGAATTTGTCGGTCAAAATTGCTTTCAACTCTTCATACTCTGCACCAATGATTGCAGCCATGCCAGTACCTGGAATGGAGTACATTAACTCGCCTCTTTTTTGAACCAGTTTTAGTCCAGTTTCAAAGTCAAACAAGCCAGCAGCCAATAGAGCATTGAATTCCCCTAAACTGTGCCCCAGTATATAGCTTGGCCTCGTATTGGTTTCTAAAAACTGTAAGTAGTGTAGATGATTGACGACAAAAAGAGCTGGTTGAGTGTACTTCGTTTGCTGCAATCTGTTTTCAGGATTTTGCATACACAAATCCACCACATCGTATCTTAAAACTTGATTGGCTATAGCCACTATTTCAGGATACTTTCCAAACAAATTCTCTCCCATTCCTTGTGCCTGAGAACCTTGTCCGGGAAATAAAACTACCTGCATCATACTTTAGTTATAATTAAATTGTAAGCAACTTTCTAAGTTACCCTCTACAGCAAAGGCTGCTTTAAATCCATTTGCAACATTTAATCTCTTTATAGTCCACACTTTATTCTCAGACCAAGAAAGCGCATTCGTTTCTTGCTCATAAAAATCTGCCAAGTTCAATTGCGAAATATCTACGTGTAGCCCAGTGCCAGTAGCTTTAATGTATGCTTCTTTAAAAGTCCAATAGGTAAAAAAAACATCTTCATTCATCGTAGCTTCTCGAAAAATATGTTCGTTTTCCTGTTTGGAAAAAGAATACTCAGCAAAAGTTTTCGGGTCTTGGAGTGTTTTTATTTCTTCGAAATCTATTCCAACAGTGGCATCTAGATAGATAGCCAAAAGCGCTTTATTGCTTCTGTACGCATGACTGAAATTAATATGAGTGTTTTCTAGATAAGGCTTTCCGAAATTAGTGTAGGCATACTGAACTGTGGAAGCAGGAATGGAAAGATATTTAGCTAAAACATGTTTGCGGAATACATGGTTGCAAATGTATTTTGCTGCATCTTTTTCGTAAACAAAGTCATTAGCTCTACTGCTCTCTTCGGCTGATAAAATAGGTCGCAACTGCTCTTCCACAAAATCGTTTTCATCAATTGTGTAATTCCAAATGTGCAATTCTCCTTTTTTCAATTCCATTACTGATACTGGCTTTAAGCAACATCTTTTGGCCTTGGAAACATATCGTCTAACAAATAATCTCTAAATTTTCTGGGAAGAAGACGCGTGAGTGTTACAAGTAAGTTTATATCAGAAGCAGGTACAATCAGGAACTTTCGTTTCCCATTTGCTTGCTTCAAGATTTTAGCAGCAGCATCCGCTGTTTTTTGCAACTTTCGTGGTGCTTCTTTCTTCATCCATTCGGGTGCATTTTTAATTTCATTATGAAACTGTTCCGTATCCATATCGCCCGGAGTGGCCACATACACATTAATATCTTTGTGCAATAACTCTCTTCTTAGTGCTTCGCCAAAGTTAATGATGCCAGCTTTTGCAGCACAATACATGGTATACCCTGCAGCGCCCATTAAGCCAAAGCCAGAAGATATAAGCAATACTTTTGCCCCTTTATTAAGTAGTGGTGTAAATTGATAAGCTGTTAAAATTGTTCCCCAAAGATCTACTTCTAAATCTTGCTTTAATTCAGTTGCAGAAGAATAATCAGTCAATAGTTTTGTAGAAACTTGCCCTGCATTCAGGATTAGATAATCTATTGTTCCAAATTCATTTTTAACATCAGCAGTTACTTTTTTCAAGCCTTCTTCATCGGTAACGCTGCACGAAATGGCTTTAGCAGTAATGTTTTTAGCTTTTAAAGCAGCAACAGCATTATCTAATTTGGTTTGATTTCTGGCTAATAGAATTAAAGAATAGCCCTGCGCGCCTAAAAGTTCTGCTAATGCAAAACCTAAGCCCGATGAACCACCTGTAATGAGTGCAGTTTTTGCCATGAATCCTTTTATTTCAGTAGAAAGTCATATTTATCAGCGGCAGATAAAATAATCTCGGCTGCTTTTGCAAGTTGCTCTTGCGTATGCTCCGATGTGATGAACATGCGGATTCTAGCATCATTTTTAGGTACTGCCGGAAACTGAATGATACTCGTATCTAGTCCAGTCTTTTGCAAATAATCATTCAATGCCAATGTCTTTTTTTCGCTTCCGAAATTCACAATTACCACCCATGCATCGCTGACGCCTAAATTCACTTTGCCTTTTAGCAGATTTCTAAAATAAGCAGCATTAGCGTGCAGTCTGGCTCTGCGTTCATAGCCCAAGGGTGTTCCCGCCAATTCTATCACTTTCACCATGCCTCCAGTAACTGCTGGATCTAAGGCACAAGAGAACATGCGACACTTGGCATACCAATTAATGTAGTTAACGATGTTTTTCTTGGCATATACAGCCCCACCTACGCCTCCAAATGCTTTGGAGAAGGTCATTACATATAAATCTACCTCTTCTAAAACACCTTGCATTTCGCAAACGCCTCGTCCATTATCGCCTGCTATTAAAGCAGAGTGGGCTTCATCAACCAATGTAAACGCACCATATTGTTTAGCTAAGCGAACTACTTCCTTCAAATTTCCAAAATCTCCATCGCCACTATACACACCTTCTACACACACTAACACACGCGTAAAATCATCACATTTAGCTTTCAATAATTCTTCTAAATGCGCCATGTCGTTGTGCCGAAAGTAGAGCGCTTCGCCACCCGAAAGCTTTGCTCCCTCCACAATAGACATGTGCGATGCCTGATCCATAAGCACCACATTGCCAGGTTTTATGAAAGCTGAGATAACGCCTAGATTTACGCTATAACCAGCAGTAAATAAGGATACTCCTCTATCTGGCAAACCGAAGAAATTTACTAAAGCGTGTTCTAACTCTTGGTGTATCTTGTAAGTACCACTAAGAACAGGAGAACTAGATGCCCCTAAACCATATTGCGCTACGGCATCTTGTGCCGCTTTAATTACTTCGGGATGGTACGAGAATCCTAAATAATTATAGCTGGAAAGATTAATGATGTGAACAGGCGCGCCATTCTTTCTCGCCAAATCTATCTCTGGCTTTTGGGCTGCATCTCGCACAGCTTCAAAGGTGTAGATGTTTTTATCGTTCAAAATATTGAACCACTCGCCAAACAAATCTATCTCTTCTAAATCTGCCGACATGTTCATCATAAACATATCGTAGGTGTAGTCAGCATAGTTTTTGTGAACGTGCGCTACCAAACTTTCATCTAATTGTGACATGGTATTATTTTAAGCAGTTTTCGCTTTTGCTTTTTGAGTGCGGGTGTATATTTCCATCAAATTATCAAAGAAATTGGTACCCTTATCTACGGTAATTATTTGCCCAGTGATGGTATCGCAATAACCAGAACATAACCCTACCATAGCTTCTGCCAATTCTTCGGGCTGTATCCAATAACTATCAGGTACAAACTTTTGTGCAAACTCATATAAGTCCTTTCCAAAAGTTGCTTCTAACGATTTAGTTTTAATGGCGCGAGACCGCACAGCATTAATAACTACATCGTATTTCCGCAAACGATAACTGATGTATTTTACAAAAACTTCCATCACTGTTTTGGAGGCTGCTACATAATCGTAACCAATTGAATAATCGGTAGGACCTGTGGACGAAACCGCCATAATATACTTTGGATAAGCACCAAAAACGCGTTCAATCTCTTGCGTATAAGCCACCATTGGCCAAGTGGAATAGGAAATGCTTTGTTTCAAACCTTTGAGGGTATAATCTTCAAAACAATTGATGACCATAGCCGAAGAAACATTGCTGATGAAAACATCAATCTTATCCATTGACTTTTTCAAGTCTTCAAGCAAAGCTTTAGTATCTGCGGCATTGGCTACATCTGCCTGCACCAAAATAGGCTTAGGTGCGCCTATTTTTTCAAATTGCTCGTTGATACCTGCCTCATCATGATCGCCCCAACGGTAAGTTAACACACACAAAGCCCCTCTTTTTCCAAAGGAAAGCCCCGTCTCTAATCCAATACCTCTAGTGCCTCCAGTTATAAGAACTGTTTTGCCCGTGAAATCTAAAAATGAATTATTCAAGAATTAGTTTTTTGAGAAAGTTTCAAATTTGTCTATCAATCCAGATATGTTTTCGATTTCAGACAATTCGGTACGAGGGATTTTGATTTTCAACTCACGCATTGAACCAGATACAATTTCAACAATATCTAAACTGTTTGCACCGTAGTCTGTAAATTTCTTGTCAGCATCTATAGTTTCGGTAATTCCGGCTATTGATTTTTTCAAATGCTTCTCTATTACCTCTAAAATTGCGGCTCTTTCCATTATTTTGTTTTTAAAATTTGCCGCAAACTTATGCGTTTCACCCAAACTAGGTCTTAGCAAATGTCAATCAAAGATTTTAGCATAGTTCAATAAGTCGTTAAATCTCAATCTCATTTTTTACTTAAAGCGATTTTCAAAATAGGCAACTATGGCAATGGTGTAGGGCAAACGCATTTAGAAAAATGAAGGTTTGATTAATTGCACAATCCTGTGAAGAAAAATTTTACAGCCACGGAAACACAGAATTCACTGAGGTTTTCACAGAGGTTCTCATAGAGAAGGAACAAGATTTTATGTGTCCATTCTGTGATTTCTGTGTTTCTGTGGCCAGAAACAAGTTCACTTGTCAAAATAAGAATCAAGGGCCAGCTCTTATCAAACAAGTAGATTGCGAAAAGTTTAATGCGTTTGCCCTGCAATGGTGCCTAATCAGACTGAACTTGTTTCAGCATCTATGACAGACCCTGAATCCGCCTGAGGCGGACAGGGTGACACTATCCGCCTAAAATGGCCAATATTGGCAGACACAGACCACCAATAAAAGTTTAATGCGTTTGCCTTGCAATGGTGCCAAATCAGACTTTATTGGTTTAAAAAAAATAATTTTGCAAGAAAATAGTGTTCCTCAAATAGATTAAACGGAGTATGATTATCCGCAACTTTCCCCAATGCACGAAATTCAAGGCAATTGTCTGCTGGCCCAGACCTAACAGGTTTCTAAAACCTGTTAGGTCTGGATGCAGGCTGGGGATTTTGGGTAAACAAGCGGACAATCATTAAAAACGATATTAATGTCTCCATCAAACGCGCTCATCCAACTTTCTATAGATTCCAATTCAATTGCATATTTGAAAATGCAGGATGTGGCAGGAAAAAACGCACTATCTGCGCCATTTATAGAAGAGCTTATACCAGTTTTAGAAGAGTTGAAGAATAATTCTGCTATCAAAGTAGTATTGATGAGCGGTACTTCAGACATTTTTTGTTCGGGGGCAGATATGGAGACCCTAATCAAGCTGTGCAAAAGAGAAATCAAGCCGGTGGATATTATTCTTTCCAAAATGATTTTAGATATACCAGTACCAGTGATAGCAGCTATGGAAGGGCACGCTATAGGTGGCGGCTTGGCAATTGGCGCTTGTGCCGATATTGCGATTTTAGCTGAAGAAAGTAGGTATGGCTGCTCCTTTATGAATATGGGTTTTACACCCGGCATGGGCATTACCAAATTATTGGAGCATTTTATGAGCCCCGCCATGGCGCAAGAAATGCAGTACACAGGAAACTTTTATAAAGGCAAAAGCCTACTAGGTAAAACGAACTTGAATTACATTTTGCCAAAGGCTGAAGTGCAAGAAAAAGCAGAAAGTTTGGCATTAGCTATTTCCGAAAAGCCGCGCAAGGCATTAACGGTACTTAAACGCTACCAAAGCATGCAGCGCAGAAAGCTGTTTGAAGAAACATACAGCATAGAAACCATGATGCACGAGCTTACTTTTAACGAAGAAGAAATTTTAAAAATTATACAAGAAAACTATGTCAGATAATACGCAAAGAGTAGTGCTGGTAACAGGTGGCAGCAAAGGAATAGGCAAAGAAATAGCCATGAAGTTTGCCGAGCATGGCGCCCAGGTCATTATAACTTATGGCTGGGGAAGCGTGGAAGAAGAAGATATTATAGCCGACTTTACGGCTAGAGGATTACCAGCCCCTTATTTAAAACAGGCCGATGTGATTAACAATGAAGACACCATCGAATTGCTTAATGATATAAAGAATCGGTTTGGAAAATTAGATGTGTTTATCTCCAATGTTTCTTTCACCACTTTGGTAAAAAGTATGGAAGATTACAAAGAAGCCAATTTGCTAAAGAGTATTGAATATAGCTGCTGGCCTATGGTAGAATATACTCGCCAAATGAAAAATGTGTTTGGCGTTTACCCTAAATATGTATTGGGCTTGTCTTCTCATGGCCCAGATAGGTTTCATAAAAACTATGACTTTGCGGCAGCTACCAAAGCATTGAATGAGACTTTGATTAAGTATTTGAACTATCATTTTTATGAAGAAGAAGTGATTTTCAATATTGTAAGAACCCGCCCAGTAATAACCGATTCATTGCTTTCTACTTTAGGAAACGAATGGGTAGAATTTATAGCCAAGTACGATATTCCCTTCACCCACATCGAATTAGAAGAAGTAGCAAAGGTGTGTTATGTAATGTGTAGTGGGCTGATGGATGGTGTGCGAGGGCAAACCATCAATGCAGATAGAGGTTATGATTTTGCCGAAGGTTTACAACGCCTGTATATGGATCAAGAGGTGTTGGGCTTGTAAAGTGCTACCATAAATTGAATAAAAAGGGGATAAGCCTCCTGGACTGTCAAAATAGATTTACACAACCGAATACTAGATCTGATAAACCGAATAGTTAATCAATAATGCCGAATACTCAAAGGGCTCAGATTTAAACCGCTGCCCGGCAACCTTTAAGCAGCTATTTACGGCTATGTAAGCACCAAAGATTTCCAGAAAATAGTTAGCCCTTTAGATAGAATTTTTGACGTTAGAGAACTGAAAAGCAATAAATTAGGGGCACAAACGACTAAGTCGGATACACAAAATGGATTTGGTATTTAATAGTTGTAACATATTTTAAACCAGCACCGTGCTATACGAACAACACAACCCCGAAAAACATTAGACATGGACAACTGAAACAAAAACTGAAGGGAAATGGAACTACCGAAACTATGTGAAATACGAGAGGACAAAAAATATTCTCAACTTTATATGGCAAAGAAGATGGGAATCAGTCAACCGCATTATTGCAGGTTGGAGAAGAAGGGGCATCTAACTGCGGAACAGTTACTTCGCATCAGCGAGATACTGGAAACGCCAGTAAACGAACTAATGGTTGGACACAAATCCTGTGACGGAAAATAAAATGAACGTGCCTGACGGCACATTCACTTTTTTAGTCTACTAATTGAGTTCGACCTTAGTCTCGACCATGGTCGCAAGGTCTATCTGATAGATTGAAGAATTTTCTACCGTTTGGCCAGTAAAGTTGCCATCCGCGTCATAGACACGATGACGGTCAATTCTTTCGCCCAAAAGGTGCGTTCCATCAGGAGAGCATGAAACTTTACTATAGCTCTTAGTCGCGCAGAAATCCAGTATTTTATTGAAACTGCCAGAGTTGACTTCAAGTTTGTACAGACCGTCAAATAGAAAGTAGGCTTCCTGACTGTTATTAGACCACGTAAGACCTCTAATAAAATCTGTTGAGAAAGCTTCGTGTATGTTAAAAACACTTGTAAAGGATATGTTCTCAACACTTGAATAGGCGAGGTGAGATTCGTTCTCAATAAAGGTATTTGTCAACAGCAGATTATCTACCGATACATCGCTGTACCCAGCATAACCAAGATTTCCGTCACCATCTCGCATTAAAGTATCAATTAATGTTTCTCTAACACTTTGTCTCAAAAGATAATACGGAATACCTAAAACGGGTGAGTGTTGCCATATCAAATCTGCGCCCGATGTTTCCCAAACTGGAAACAGATTTGAAGTACTATGTGTAATCTGAGTAAGACTATCTCCATTGTCTTTAACAATCCAAATTTGATAATCCAAAACGTTATCAAACGCGACCCACCCTGCATTACTCCATTTGGGTTGACTAATAATCCTCGCATCATTTGACAACTCTGTTTTCTCCTTTGTTACAAGGTTGTATTTCATGAGTTTGTAGTCATTCAACTCAAAGTCGAAATAGTTGTAAACGAACTCATTCTTGTTGTTCGGATTGAAACAGGGGGCTTTGTATTGAAAGCGTTCGCTGGAGAACCAACTGATCGCTGGTGCAGGCTCGTCTGGAAAATCTAGACAAACACAATTTACATTGGGTTGAAGCATGCAATCCTTTTTACAGGATTCCATGCCGATACCCACTAATATTAATATCAATACGTGATATTTCCCCATCTGCTCAATTTTCAATTCTTAATTACTCTCTTGGTAATCACTCTTTCATCCAGCACCATTTTACAAACATAGGCTCCGTTTGACAGATGTGTAAGGTTAATATTGATTTTCTGCTGTCCCGCCTTTTGCTTGCCCAGATTATGGTCTGCGACTATTCTTCCCATTGCATCAAACACCTGCAACCGTGCATCGGACGGATCGGCCAGCGTGAAATCTAACGAAAGCTGTGGATTACACCACTTGGAAATTGGACAGACTGGCCAATCATATTGAGGATGTACACCACACCTATGTGGTAGAGGCTACGGAGCAACTAAAACCTTTCTTAGACAAAGTGGCGAAAGTGCACGGAGACGAACATCCCTATTTGATTGAAATCCGAGATATGTTCTTTGAAGGTGCAGGTGCGATGGCGCAGCACATGAAAAAGGAAGAACTGATTCTTTTCCCATTCATTAAGAAAATGCAAATGGCAAAAGATGCTGGAGAACCAATGCCGCAGCCATCATTCGGAATCGTTGGGAATCCTATAGCTATGATGAAGGCAGAACACGAGGATGAAGGAGAACGCTATGAAAAAATGAGCGAGATGACCGATGGTTTCAATCCACCAGAATATGCTTGCAACACGTGGAGAGTGACGTATGGCTTGCTTAAAGAATTTCAGGACGATTTGTTCCAACATATTCACTTGGAGAACAACATCCTTTTCCCAAAAGCACTGAAGATGGAGTCAGCAACTGGAATTGCCTAGCGGGGGGCCCTTGAGGTAATTTTATGCACTATCTAACCATTAAAAGTTTAACGGGTTTGCCTGAGGCTTAAAAGAGCACGTATTCACATTTGGCATGTTCCATTAACTTTACCCGTATGGAATGGCAAATTTACATTGATAAATTCATGGCATCAGGTAGCCAAAACCTGATTCGGTACTTCCTGTTTGCAGGAGTTCCGTACGTCATTTTCTACCTGCTTTTTCAGTCGCGCACCTTCCGAATGAAAATTCAGCAGAAGACGCCAAAGCTGAAAGACGTTAGGCGCGAAATGTTGTATTCTGTCTCGTCTGTGGCGGTGTTCTCCATAATCAGTATGGGGGTTCTGGCATTAGTAAAAGGCGGTTATTCTAAGATTTACGGAGGTATGGGCGAATACGGAATGGGCTACTTCTGGGCTAGCATTCCACTACTCATCATTTTGCACGATGCTTATTTCTACTGGACGCACCGCGCCATGCACTGGAAACCCATTTTCAAATACGTACACCTCGTGCATCACAAAAGTACCGACCCAACGCCTTGGGCTGCCTTTGCTTTTCATCCGCTAGAAGCTGTTGTGCAAGGTTCTTTCGTACCACTCATAATTTTGATTCTTCCCGTGCACCCGATTGCCATTCTAACATGGGCACTGTACCAGTTCACACTGAATGTGCTTGGGCATTTAGGGTATGAGATTCTGCCAAAAGGATTCACCAAAAGCAAGCTCACATTTTGGCACAATACGGGTACGCATCATAACATGCACCACAAATATTTCAGCTGTAATTACGGCCTCTATTTCAACCTTTGGGACCGATTGATGGGAACCAACCACGCCAAGTATGACGAGACGTTTGAGGAGGTTTGTGCGCGAAGGTCGGAAAGCAGCGAAGCGGTTACTTCACAGACTGCCTAATCACCGGCAACTCTACCCTACTCGGATACGTGAACGAACGGTAGAACGTGTACTGCGGTTCATCGTTGGTCATGTTGCGGAACTGATCTGCATCTGCACCAGCAATGGCAATTCTCACCTTGTGTCCTTTTTTGAAGAGATATGAGATGGGTAACATGCTGAATTGCATTTCGGCCACTTCTCCTGAAACCAACGGTTGACCATCTTCTTTCAAGAATGTATGGTAAGGCCCTACCTGCTTGTAAGCTGCTTTCTCATTACTCACTTTTCGGTGTAGTGCGCGCAATTCGCCTTCGGTTACGTACTGCACTTTTCCGTTCTCATCAATGTCTTCGAGGTAAACGAAAACCTGTGCATCGCTGGTGTTCGAACTCACGAAAATATCCACCAGGGCGTGACCCGTTACTTCCATATCTTCCGTCAATGGTTCCGAATCGTAAACAAGCAAAAGTGAATCGCGCTTATTACGGTCTGGGTAGGTGTGCGGATCTTTCAATTGGCCAGAAACGGAACGAAACTTCACGTACATACCCATGCTCGTAGTCGAATCCACCTGATACGCATCCGAACCGCTTGGTGTATCGCGCCATTCTTTCACCTGAACGGCTGATGTGTTCAGTTCTGCCAACGCCTTTTCATACTGGATTTCCACTTCACTGTATGAAGCCAGTTTCTTTTCATCAGCTGCCGAAACAGTTCCCTCGCCTTCTAACTTTTTCAGCACTTGAGTCATTCCTGTGCTTTTGAGATGATTGAGCGAATCGCCCCAAAGTTTCAAAGCGGACTTGGAGTCTTCGTGTGTTGAATAGTTGTTCCCCCACTTAAGTGAATTCCCTTCGTCAAAAAACACGGAACGATACTCCGTATTCGCTGGCGGCCACACATCCGATGCTTTCCATTTTTCCTCCACCATGGTGAAATAATGGACAGGTTTTTCCTTTGAGATTCCCGTGTCCCAACCTTTCAGGTGATGGTCGAAAAAGCGCAGTGCTTCACCAATGTGGTCAAATCCAGAATGTCCAGGATTGGTGTGACCGGCATTGAAACTTCCACCATGTTCCCAAGGTCCCAATATCAACTTGTTCTTCGGGTTGGTGAGCGTGAGGTAACGCTTTACGGCCGCATCATTATACGAACCATCAAACCAGCCGCTCCAATTGTAAATGGCGGCTCCGCTTGCATCTTGCTCCTTCCAGTAGGTATGCGGACTGAAAATTTCGGATGATACCGCTGCCTTGCTTTTGGCCTTGTCATCCCGATACGTGATGGTTAACGCGCCATCATTTACGTTGGCGTTGTTCTTATGTTCTTCCTGAGCTTGCTCAAAAATGCCTTTCGCGCTTCGTCCATCAAAATATTTCTTAGGGATGGAAACGCCCTTGACAAATTTCTTGGCCTTACCTGCTTTCGGAGGCAACTCGTTTCTGTCCAACGCTTCGTTGGCTTCGCCCCAAACTTGGGTGAAACCGATGTTGTGAATCCCTCCGGGAAACGCATTATCAGTATAAACATCAAAAAGCGAATACATATTCACCACCGCTTTTACTGCCGGATGCTGGCTGATAGCGGCAAACTCAGAGGTTGTTCCGCTGTAAGAAGCACCTGCCACACCAATTTTTCCATCACTCCATGATTGAGAAATGATATGGTCGATAATCTCTTTCATATCATCGCGCTCTTCCTGCGTCCACGGATAGGCTCTCGAACCGGTGGACGCACCAGACCCACGCGAATCAACGCTTACCAGCGCATAACCATTTGCCAGTACGGTTTTGAAGAATTTACCCAGCGGTCCGTTTGGTGGAGCGCTTAACCAACTGTAAGGCCATTTCAAATCAAAATCTCGCCAGTAACGCCATTGATGCAAAATGGTCGGAAATTTTCCCAAATCGCCCTTTTTGTACTTCGGCACATACACGTCAATGGCAATTTTAATGCTATCGCGCATTACCAAATAGTAGCTGTCGCGTGTGTAATTCTTGAATTTGGCACTCTTCTCCCAATCATACTTGGCAGGCGATTCCTCATTTGAATCGGACGGCACATAGCCTTTCGCGTCCTTGTATTGTGCTTCCGCGATGAAAAAGGAGAAAAGGAAAAAGGAGAAAAGGACTGTTCTGAGCATGTTTGCGTTTGGGGGTGCAAAAGTACCCGTCAAGTCCTGTTTGAACCAGTTAATTGTTGCAGAAACCTTTAAAGTTTGGGGTTCTACTGGTATTTTAATGGAAATGAAAGATTTTAGGCGATGGGCAGTTCCATGAGGCTGATACGAATTACGAATAAAAAACGAATATGACGAATGCGGAATCATAAACGGAAGGAGTATTCGTCATATTCGTACACGATTCGTAATTCGTATCAGCCCTGCCAAACTTTCTGGAAACCTTTGACCTTTCGTTAGTCCCATTAAATTCGTTGTAGTACCTTGTTTAGCAATATCTTCACCAACTATGCTCCTTAAGCAGGTCTTTTAGCGTTTGAAGGTATTCTCTCAGCTCAGTCTCAGAGGTTTCATGTCCTTTGACAATCTTCAACGTAATCGGGTTTTCATCTAAGTGCTCATAGATGGCAGGATGCGTCCTTTTGAGCTTCATTGTGAGCTCAGTAATCTCTATTATCAGCTTTGTTGTTGACATGTGGTCAAGGTAACTAATCCAAAAGGCGATTGCAATACTTAAGACAGATTTCTTGTTGCCGCGAGAATGCTCAGTCCTTTTCCCCAATCACATCCTCCCAATACGAAACCTGTTCTTCTCGGTTTACACTAATGCGTGCTTGGTCATTGTACAATTCCACCTTACCTTCCACACAAATAATCTTGCCTAGGAATTCCTTCTCTGGGTCATAACTGAAATTGTTCTGATTGTTCTTCCAAATGCTGGCATAGAACACGTTTCGAGGATATTTCTGATCGAAATTGAGATAAACCGCATCCTTCCTGCTGCGTTTGCTGGCAACCACTGTTCCGCAGATCTTCACCTTCTCACCCACCTTATATTTTGCCTGAAGCGTATTGAAATAACCTTTCGGAAGCGGTGCTTTTAGTGGCGCAACTTCTCCAAATTGCGAGTTCTCCTCATGTACCCAACCTTCCATCGTACTCATGGCTTCCATTCTGTTCTCCTCTGCATCATCCAAGGAACTAAAAAAGTCCAATCCTGTAAGTTTTTCAATCTCATCCACGCTGGTCACATAACCCGAAATAGGATACGCGCAATGGTCGTTGGGCATCAAAAAAGCGATGGCTTTCTTTTCGTCTCCATCAAGGTCGAGCACAATCTTGTAGAATTGTTCAGGAATGGAGACCTGATTGCCGCCCTGCTGCTTCAATCCGTCTTTCAGAACTGGCCCTGTCACCACATAAACGAACTCATTGAAGTCGATGACATACGTTCGAATCCATGATTCCAACTCGGCCCAGCGTTCGCGGTTGAACTCCGGTTTCTGTGGACTCATGTTACTGTAGAAATAACTTTCGCTCAGGGCTTTTTGGCTCCAACGGAAATCTGCCGAAGGCGCCAAATGACCACGGTCGTAGCCGAAACCATCATACTCCATCGTTCCATCGGCAGCAATTTTCTTCAAGAAATAATCTTCCTCCTGAGATGAGCCTGTTGTCACAAGCGAATCAATCCGGAAATCGTTTGTCCGCGAAACGTTGGCAAATTCCACCTCCGGAATAACGATGTGCTGCACCCACGCAGCCTGTTCGTGCTTTTCCGAATAACCCAACGTCAATGCAGCGTGCTTCACGACCTGAACATCCTCCGCATATTTTGGATAACTGATTTGGTCAAGTTCTTCCCTTATCCACTGAAGTCGCAGTCCTTCCAACTCATCTAGAATTTGCTCCGTCTCAGCTTCTATTTCGGAAAGTCGTTTTGTTTTTGAGGTAATCTGTTGGTCAATTTCCTGTCCATTTATGACAGAGGAAGCGGCCAAAAGCATGACCAAAAAGAGTAATCGCATGGCCAAATATCGCAATATCATTTACCGCTGTTCCGTGTTGATATTTATATAGGGTTAAGAATTGTCAACGATTCTCTAACTTTTTGCATCTTCGTGCATCATGGAAACAATCGAAGTAACCGAAATGGCCGCATTGGCCGCACAGTTTGTCAACAGCACCGATAAGCACGTTTTCCTAACGGGAAAAGCGGGAACGGGCAAGACCACCTTCCTGCGGCAATTGGCCGCATCTACGCACAAACGGCATGTGATTTTGGCCCCAACGGGCATTGCCGCGCTCAATGCCAATGGCGTTACCATTCATTCTCAGTTCCTACTTCCGTTCGGAACATTCTTACCAGACAGGAACCTGCCGATGGAACTGCCGGGTGGTACCAATTTCTACACACAGGATACGCTGGTAAGAAGGCATCCGCTCAACGCCAAAAGACGTGACGTACTACGCAATATCGACCTCCTTATCATTGATGAGGTAAGCATGTTGCGTGCAGATCTGTTGGATGCCATTGATGCACGGATGCGGTTTGTAAAACGCAATCATCGCCTTCCGTTCGGTGGCGCACAACTGCTCATGATAGGCGATATGTATCAACTGCCACCTATCGTGAAGGACCACGAATGGAGCAAGCTGCGAGATTATTACGCCAGTCAACATTTTTTTGAGGCGCGTGCGCTAAAGGAAAGCGGGTTTGTTTACGTGGAACTGGACAAGATCTTCCGCCAACGGGATGATGCGTTCATCGCCATTCTCAACAATCTGAGAAATAATGCCATCACCGCCAGCGACATTCAGACCCTGAACGAACATTACCGTGAGGAGCGAGACATTCCGGAGAACGTAATAACGCTTACCACACACAATTACAAGGCAGACAATCTGAACCGAATGGCGTTGGACAAGATCCAAGGAGAGACATTTTACTTTCAGGCAGACGTGAAGTCCGATTTTCCGGAGCACATTTTCCCTGTGGCTGAAAGTCTGGAGTTGAAAAAAGGGGCGCGTGTCATGTTTGTGAAGAACGATGCCGAAGGCGATGCCTATTACAATGGCAAATTGGCAACCGTAACTGCTATCAATGAGAAGGAAATTGAGGTGCTGATGGACGGGGCCTCTGCGCCATACGTACTGAAAAAGGAAAAATGGGAGAACAAAAAATATACGGTTGATGAAACGGTGAAAGACCTGAAGGAGGAAGTGATTGGCCAGTTTTTTCAATATCCAATCAAGCTGGCGTGGGCCATTACGGTACACAAATCGCAGGGATTAACCTTTGAGAAAGCCATGATTGATGTGGGGCAGGCGTTTGCGCCTGGTCAGGTGTATGTGGCACTTTCGCGATTGACATCGTTAGACGGACTGATACTTCGCACGAAGATTGACCCGAATGTGGTTTCTACCGATGCACAGGTGGTGGAATTCGGCAAAACAAAGGAGCGGCAGGAACCGCTTCCGAATATTCTGAAGAACGAGCAACGCAACTATTTGGCAAACCTGCTTGGTTCCACTTTCGATTTTGATGAAGTGACCCAGACCATTCAGCGCATTCTTCAAAAGAACGACACGGTGGGTCAGTTTGAAGACCCCGAAATGCGCTCTGCGCTGGATGTGCTTTCAAATAATATGAAGGCACAGAAAGCGAACACACGCAAATTCGTTCAGCAACTTCATTTCTGCTTGCAGGAAAACGACAATCAGCGGATGTTAGACCGAATTGAAAAAGGCAGTAAGTATTACATCGAGTTTGTAGAAAACAACCTTCGGCTGTTGCTTAAACACATCGAAGAGGTAAAGCAGTTTTCGCGCACCAAAACCTATATCACTGCTTTGGATGAGGTTGACCTAATTCTGATGAAGAAATGGGAACAGATGGACAAGTCGCACCAAGTGGCGCAATGCATCATAGAAGGCAGGGAGATAAAACCGAATTTGGAACGGGACACCGAACGAAATCTGCTGCGCAGGAAACTCACTTCGGATGCCACCAAGGAGGCGGAGAAAAACCCTAAGAACACCAAGACGAAATCGGGAAAAACGAGAAAGCCGAAAAAGGAAGGCGCACCTAAAGCAGAGAAAGGCAGTACTTATAAACTGACCTACGGCCTTGCCAAAGAAGGATTGTCCATTGCCAAAATAGCTGAAGCACGCGAAATGGCTCTGACGACCATCGAAGGCCACATTGCCCGTGGAATTGAAGAAAAGGAACTGACCATTGATACGTTTATGGATAAAGACGCCCGCGAAACCATTGAACAGGTTTTGAAAGGCAATCCGAATGAGAATTCAGGATTCGTTTATGGGAAATTGGCGGGTAAATTTTCGTACGGGCAAATCCGTATGGTGCAGGCGTATTTGGCAAAACCGTAAAACCGTATGTAGAGACGTAGCATGCTACGTCTCTACATACGGTTTTACGCCCAAACCTTCGTCCCCTCCGTACAATTGGCACAAATGTCAATTTCGCTGCGGCTACGGAAAAGGGACGTTCGGAATTCTTGGTATTTCTCTCCTTGCCAAATCTCGTCAAAGGTGTTCTGTTTCAAGTCGCCCAACTGATGGGTTGCATCCTTATCAAAACAGCAAGGAACCACCAATCCATCCCAAGTAAGTACGCATGAATGCCACAGTTTCCAGCAATGGTTTAAGAGTGGGTTTTTTAGGGAGGTTTGCCCTTCGGCTGTCTTCTTATAACGGCTGTACTTCTGATTATCTGGAATGAGGTTATTCGGGTCGTTCTCGTAATCGTAAATCTGCGCGGTTTTAAAACGCACTTCATCTACCCCAACTTCTTTGCCCAGTTTCTTCACATCTTCTAGTTGATGTTCGTTCGGTTTTACAACCAAGAATTGAAAGATGAGATGAGGCGTTTTTGAATTCAATTCTTTCTTCCACTTCACCACATTTTTTGCTCCTTCAATCACCTTTTCCAAATTTCCGCCAATGCGGTAATTCTCATAGGTTTCTTGAGTGGTTCCATCAATGGAAATAATCATTCTGTCCAAGCCACTTTCTACTGTTCGCTTGGCATTTTCATCTTTTAGATAATGTGCATTTGTACTTGTGGCAGTGTAGATGCCTCTATCAGAAGCATATTTCACCATATCCAAGAAATCAGGATTAAGGTACGGCTCGCCTTGGAAGTAGAAAATAAGATAAAGCAGGTCGTTTTTCAATTGCTCCACCGTATCTCTGAAAAAGCCATTGTCCAACATTCCAGTCGGTCGCGTAAACTGTCGCAAACCACTCGGGCATTCTGGACAACGGAGGTTGCAACTTGTGGTCGGTTCGAAGGAAACACTTATCGGAACTCCCCATTGTGTGGGCTTGCCCGTCCATTTACTGTAGTAGAAACTGAACAGCACTTTTAGCGCGTTCCAAGCTCTGCGAAGTGTGACCTTCCGCATAAAATTGAGCCCGTCTTTTATACTTCCGTTAAGTTCCATTTGCCCCATTAGTCCCTCAAAGGGGAATTTTGCGACTGCAAAGTTGTCGTTTTTAAGCCACCATCCTAACTGGAGGTGTTCTATCTCCTTTTTGGGGAGTTGGGGGGCTTCTTTACATTTTCACCAGAACAATCCCAATCATCACAAAAACGACACCTATCAATCGCGTCTTACTGAAATCTTCCTTCAGAATCATATAGCCAGCCACTGCCCCAAAAACCACCGAAGCTTCGCGCACCGCCACAATGCGGCTAACTGGTGCAATTTGCATCACATATAAGATGATGAGGTAGCTGCTGGTGGCAATGATGCTAATCAGAATCGTGGGCTTCAAAAGGGCTCTCACGGTTTCGCGCATTTCTGATCTGCGTTGGATTAGAACATACGGCAGAAACATCAAAACCGAAATAATTTGTGAAGCCGCCATAACAGGAATTGGATGGATTTCCGCCACCAGAAGTTTATCGAAAATGGTGTAGCTCATTATCAGCGAGCCGCAAATTAAAGCTAGAAAAATGCCTTTGGGCGAAGTTACTGTTCGGTTTCTGCGATACGAGAGTATGCCAATGCCCGAAATGACCGTAAGCACTCCGATGCCAGAAATGGTGGTTAACTGCTCGTGCAAAACCACTATCGAAAGCACAATGGCACCTGCGATTCCACTGCCTCTCACAATCGGATAAAGCGTACTGATGTCACCATTCATATAGGTAAAAGTCAACACGAATCCGTAAACTGCATGAAAAATACCTGTTGCTAGCAGTAGCACAACCAAATCAGCGGTCAGTCGAACTTCGCCAAGGAACGGAATAGACATGAGTCCCATAACAACAGAACTGAACAGAAACGAAAGATAAATGACGCTGTAATTGCCCGCGTATTTTTTGGCTACAAGATTCCAGGATGCGTGCAAAAGCGCACTCGAAAGCACCAAAAGGAACATTAGTGTTGACACAGGACAAAGGTTGAGTATTCCCGTCTGAGGTTGGGTCTGGCAGGAAACGATATGCAGAAAGTTTCAAACACGTTTTTCCCTTTCTCCTTTTCTCCCAGTTAGAGATTAGTTGTGCTGAACTTCGTTTCGCATATTCGCACTCAAATCCAAAATGTGCATATTAGTAATTCGCAACCAAACCCATGAAAGGACCAATCTCAAAATTTGCAGAAGAACATTTCCGCCATTTCAACGCAGCCGCCCTGATGGACGCGGCTAAAGGCTATGAAACCCATTTGGCCGAAGGCGGAAAGATGATGATAACCCTAGCTGGCGCGATGAGCACTGCCGAGTTGGGTCGGTCGTTGGCCGAGATTATCCGCCAAGGAAAAGTGGATATTATTTCTTGTACAGGTGCCAATCTTGAAGAAGATTTGATGAACCTCGTTGCCCACAATCATTACAAGCGCGTACCGAATTATAGAGACCTTTCTCCGCAAGACGAATGGGACCTTTTAGAAAGTGGATATAATAGAGTTACAGATACCTGCATTCCTGAAGAAGAGGCTTTCCGAAGGCTTCAAAAGCCCATTTTCAAAGCTTGGAAAGATGCACAGGATGCAGGCGAGCGATTTTTGCCGCATGAATACATGTACAAGATTCTTTTGAACGGAGATTTGGAACAATTCTATCAAATTGACCCGAAGAATTCGTGGATGTTGGCCGCTGCCGAAAAGAACTTACCAATCATCTGTCCGGGATGGGAGGATAGCACCATGGGAAACATTTTTGCTTCCTATTGCATCAAAGGAGAATTGAATCCGTCTACTATGAAAACGGGAATCGAATACATGATGTGGCTTTCCGATTGGTACATCAAAAACTCAAGCGGAAAAGGCGTTGGATTCTTCCAAATTGGAGGTGGAATAGCGGGCGATTTCCCAATCTGTGTTGTGCCCATGTTGTATCAAGATCTTGAAATGACCGACATTCCATTCTGGAGCTACTTCTGCCAGATTTCGGATAGCACGACCAGTTATGGTTCTTATTCTGGAGCCGTTCCGAATGAGAAAATCACTTGGGGAAAGCTGGACATCAACACGCCAAAATTTATTGTGGAAAGCGATGCAACCATTGTTGCGCCACTCATTTTTGCATGGTTGCTAGATTGGTAAGCTTCTGTTTTGAATCCATTACGTTTACTATTAAGTAAAATCCCCTTACGTTCTATTACCTTCATGGCTTCTCAACCCCGAGATATGACGCATATTTTACGAATCACCCTTTTTGCTCTATTCATATCCTCTGCCGCCATAGCGCAGGATAACATGGGAATTGGAACGCTTGCCCCTGACCCTTCGGCTATCTTAGAAGTTTCGAGTACAAATAAAGGTGTGCTTCTTCCGAGATTGACCTCTGCGCAGAAAAACGGAATTGCTAGCCCAGCACAAGGACTTTTCATTTTCGATACAACCACCGAATCTTTCTGGTATTACGATGGAAACCAATGGGTTGAAGCACTTGGCCCGATAGGGCCAGCAGGCCCACAGGGATTGCAAGGGCCTCAAGGGCCAACGGGACCCACTGGCCCACCGGGAGCAGATTCAAATGTTCCTGGCCCACAAGGCCCACAAGGACTTCAGGGCTCTGCTGGAATTGCTGGCATTCAGGGCCCAATAGGTCCAACGGGTCTAATTGGTCTACAAGGTTTGCAAGGCCCTCAGGGCCCAACTGGAATTCAAGGTATTGATGGCCCAACAGGCCCGCAGGGAATTCAAGGCCCTACAGGTCTGCAAGGTCTGGACGGACCGCCAGGGGCACAGGGAATTCAGGGCCCAATAGGCCCAACGGGCACGCAAGGCGTTCAAGGGCCACCGGGCCCATCAGGTTCTGCTAGCTACAATATTTCTCTTACATCTAATCCAAACGGAACGTATAGTTTGACAGATGATGGCGGCACGCTTACAACCACTGCTGGCTCTTGGCTTACAACGGGTAATTCTGGTACAAATCCGGCAACGAATTTTGTTGGAACCACTGACAATCAACCGTTGGTTGTAAGAACAAACAACACGGAAAAAATGCGTGTTCTGGCCAATGGAGATATTTGGGTGGATGGTTCCAAACCCGTTTTGGTAAGGAGGTTCTTCTGTAATGGATGCGATAATCCCAACAGAAATACCGGAGTTTCCACAGCAGATTACGTGGCGTTTATCGGTGGATTTTATCCTACAGCAAATAGCGATGCTGAAAGTACGCGTGCACGGATGTATTCGAGCGGTGGCACTTGGTGGTTTAAGGGAGACACGGAAGGTCCAAATAACGAAGATTGGAGTGTAGATGTCGTTTTTATAAAACTGGAATTGGTGGACGATCAACGCCCAGCAACATCAACTGGAGGAGGAACAGGGTTCTAATGAAACGGCTTCTCCTCATATCATCTTTGGTTTTGTTCAGCGGTTCGCTGATTGCGCAGCAACGAGTTGGTATTGGAACGATGAATCCCGCTGCAACCGCACAATTGGAACTGGCATCCACTAGTAAAGGTGTTTTGATTCCAAGAATGACAAGTGTACAGCGGCAAATAATCCCTAACCCTACAAATGGGCTTCTGGTTTTTGACGTTACCACTGTTGGGTTCTGGTATTTTGATGGAGCGCAATGGGTACAGCCTTTTGGATTAACTGGCCCACAGGGACCGATTGGTGTGGTCGGAATTGATGGACCAACTGGCTCGCCAGGTCCAATAGGTCAGCCTTCAACCGTGGTTGGTACTGTTGGTATTGATGGAATCACGGGTGCTCAAGGCCCTCAAGGACTTGCAGGGCCAACGGGCCCTCAAGGTGTTGTCGGAATTGATGGAGTTGATGGCATTACTGGAGCGCAAGGATTGGTTGGAGCAACGGGCTCGCAGGGAATACAAGGGGTTTTAGGTTCGCAAGGTCCAATCGGAAACACTGGTCCTCAGGGAATAGCTGGAGTTTTGGGGAATACAGGTCCGCAAGGCGATGTAGGAATCTTGGGGCCAACCGGGCCAATGGGACCACCGAGTTTTAATACGGCAATTGCGATTGGTGCAAACGGAATCATGTCAGTTACGGATCCATCATCTACGCTCAATACATCTCAAGCTGCTTGGATGACCTTGGGAAATGCAGGCACCAATCCTACCAATAATTTTTTGGGAACCACAGATGGTCAAGACCTGAATTTTGCAACAGTGGGCACGGAAAAGATGCGTGCGCTAGCTAATGGAGATGTTTGGGTTGACGGCAGCAAGCCGTTTTTGTTGCGTAGATTTTTCTGCAACGGTTGTGACGACCCGAATAGGAATACGGGGGTTTCTACTGCGGATTATGTGGCTTGGGTAGCAGGGTTTTACCCAACTGCTAACAGCGATTCGGAATCAACCCGCGCCCGGATGTACAGTAGTGGCGGAACATGGTGGTTTAAAGGAGATAACGAAGGAGCGAATTCTGAGGATTGGAGCATGGATGTTCTCTTTGTGAAATTGGAAATGGCAGACGACCAACGACCAGCGTCAGCCCAAGGAGGAGGAACGGGATTTTAACATGGGAAAGCAAATTCAAATAGTATTGTTGATTTTGACCCTGTGCGGTCTGAAAGTCAACGCTCAACAGCCAAATATGGGAGTCGGAACTCTCAATCCGGACCCATCGGCTTTGCTAGAGTTGCAGGCCAATACGATGGGCTTTCTAATCACCAGAATGACCACCGCTGAAAAACTGTCCATCGCCAATCCAGCAACTGGTCTATTGGTCTATGACCTCAACACACAATCGTTTTGGTATTTTGATGGAACCGTTTGGGTGGAGGCCATTGGCCCACAGGGACCGCAAGGGCCACAGGGACCAACTGGTTTGCAAGGAGTTCCTGGAATCATTGGCGTTGATGGAATAACCGGCCCTACTGGACCAACTGGTCCGGCCGGAGCACAGGGAAATCAAGGTGTTCAAGGGCCAGCAGGAGTAAATGGTGCTGACGGGGTTCCTGGTGCTACGGGTCCTTCCGGATTGACTGGTCCCACAGGACTAACAGGCTCTGCTGGGGCTCAAGGAATTGCTGGGGTAATTGGTCCAATTGGACCAACAGGGTCACTTGGTTTAACAGGAGATCAAGGAAATTCTGGACCAACAGGCCCACAAGGAATTGCTGGCAACGATGGCATTGATGGAGTCACGGGTTCGCAAGGATTGCTTGGTCCGACTGGCCCTGCAGGTGCCATTGGAGCTGACGGCCCAACAGGTGTAACCGGAATCGTGGGCCCAACAGGAGCAATAGGGCCAACGGGTGCAGTAGGTGCTACGGGTGTTGGAATTCAAGGTCCGACAGGTGCTACTGGCCCCGATGGAATCCAAGGACTTCAAGGAAATGACGGCCCACAGGGCATTCAGGGGCCAACAGGCGCAACAGGGCCACAAGGGGTAATCGGTCTCACTGGAATTGATGGGCCAACCGGCCCTCAAGGTAGCATAGGGCCAACTGGCGCAACTGGGTTACAAGGAATTCAGGGAATAGACGGCCCAACGGGTCTGCAGGGATTAATTGGACTAACTAGTCCAGATGGTGCTGTCGGCCCTACAGGGGCACAAGGGATTGATGGTCCGACTGGCCCACAGGGAATTCAAGGAATAGATGGACCAACGGGAATTCAGGGGATTGCAGGTCCTACAGGCGCAACAGGTGTAACTGGTCCGACAGGGACTTTCATGGGTGGGACTTTGGGGCAGACCCTTCGCCATGATGGCGCCACTTGGGTGGCAACAAGCAACCTCTTCAACGACCCTAACACCAATAACATCGGCATCGGAACTACAACGGCTACCCTTTCTCTTCAGATTGCCACAACCGATGCAATAGGAGTTCCGGCCCGAACAACAGCACAAAGACCAGGGGTGTGATACCAACAGGAGCGATGCGATACAACACCACTTTGGGAGCGATGGAGGTTTACACTGGTACTGCTTGGGTCAATATCAATACGCCACCTATTGGAGCGACTTATATTCAATGGGCAAATGCTGCCGACCCGAATACAATTTACCCGAATACCGTTTGGGCAAGTTCTGATATTACGAATGGCAGCTTCATCCGTGCTAGAGGCGGAGGTGCCAATGTTGCTGCGGCAGCTGCATTGAGCGGAGTGCCGCAAGGAGATGCCTTTGAAGACCATACCCATGCGGCCGGAGGAACAGCAGGTGGTTCAGGGGCGTTGACCACTTCTGCTGCAGGCGCTCATACCCACGATTGGGGAGGATGGTGGAGCAACGATGATTCTCGTCAGTACACTGGCGGAGAAGGAAACGGAGCCGGAAATACCATTTCAGACGGGGCCTTCTGGTGGGGCGGCACAAACGGTAATATGGTCGAATATACGTCTCTCGCCTCTAGCACTATTGGAAATCATGCGCATGGTGGCACGTCTTCTGGGGCAAATCCATACTCAGGTGGCATTTGGATTCCTTATGACGATAACACCTCTGCCAATGTTAAGGACGTTTCCCCAGGAAGCAACCCATCTCAATGCGGTGGAGGTTGGGATGGAAGGCAAACATTCGGCAATTTTTTGGGCCGTTTGAATGACAACTGTATGAATCACAACCACACAATTACTCCCAATGGAAGTCATTCTCACACAAACAACTTTTATGCACACCGACATTGGCTCAAGGCCAGGGCCACGTCAAATGCTGCCGCTCATTCGCACACGCTTCCCGACCACAATCATGCTGTAACTGTAACGGTAATTGGTGCTATCACAGGAACATCGGCAGCAGAAACGAGACCAGATAATGTGGCCGTCATCTTTTGGAGAAGAACAAATTGATGAAACAGATCTTTCATATCGTTTGGCTTTTGCTTCCGATGGTATCCTTCGGGCAAACTGAATTTGTGGTTAATAAGGGCACAGACATCCGCATCAATCCTGGCTGTCAGGTCATATTTGCTGAAGGTGGAATTCAGAATCAGGCAGGACAACTTTCCAATGCAGGAGAACTTGTAGTAGAGGGAAACATTCTGAATGCTGGGATTCTTGCCGGAGGAAATTCATCAGGAATTTTCAGAGTATTGAACGATATCGAGAACAATGGTCAAATGCTGCCCGGCCAAAGTCTGTTTGAGCTGTATGGAGACGACCAATTCTTGCGAGGTGCGCAGCAATTGAATTTCTATAATCTGACATTGATTGGCGGAGGAGTAAAATTCATGCTTCAGAATATTGAAACAGCCGGAACGCTCGACTTGACAGACCGCGAACTCAGAGCAACCACCAACACGGTTTTCCATATCAATGCCAGCCCAGCAACTGTTTTGGCCATTCACAATCAGGGATTTGTAAGTGCAGATGCCGGAGGCGGACTTTCGCGCATCACCAATTCCTCGCAGGACTATTTCTTCCCGGTCGGTAGCACACAGAATAATTTCAAGATTCGGCCTGTTACCATCGCTCCAAACGGAGGAGCAAATACATACAAGGTGAGATACGCTCCCGGACCGACACCTAACGCCATCCAAAGAAGTTCAGAACTCTATTACGTCAACCCAATCTTTTATCACGATATGATTCGGACAGATGGAGATGCATCTGGTGCCATTACCGTTTTTTATGAAGAAGTCTCGGATGGGCGATTTGAAACCTTAGCACACCAAGAAACAGCAATTTGGCAAGAAAACGCAGGAACGACTGAAGGGCCATTATTAGGAAGCGGACCAGAACTGATGTCATACAAAACCCCGGATTGGGATTTTAGCACTCCTGAAATAGCGCTTGCAGCCTTCGCCAAAGAGATATTCGTTCCCAACGTGTTTTCACCGAATGACGATGGCAGAAATGATATGTTTAAACCTCGTGGAACAGAACCTTTTGACTACGAAATGCGCATTTACGACCGCTGGGGCAACTGTGTGTTTGAATCTAAAGAACTAGACAAAGGCTGGGACGGCACCTTCAAAGGCGACCCAATGAACAGCGCGGTGTTCGTGTACTATATCTTATCCGCAGGAGAAGTTATTTCTAAAGGAAACGTGACCTTGCTCAGATGAGGTTTCTGACCACATATCTGTTCATATTGACCTCAACTATCGTGATGGCGCAAGACATCCATTTTGTTCAATTCACAGAAACGCCACAGTTAATCAACCCTGGTCTTACAGGCGTTTTTGAGGGAAAGATGAGGGTTATAGTAAACTACCGCGATCAATGGGCAACCGTTGATTCGCCTTATCGCACCTTCGGTTTCAATTACGACCATCGCATCACTCCCAAAAAACTCAAGAAAAAAGCCAGTTTGGCCGTTGGCGTAGCTGCCTATAGGGATGATGCCGGAGATCTTGGACTGCACACAACTTCAGGAGTCATCAGCTTGGCAAGCACATTGAATCTTACCCGCGAACAGTCGGTAACTGCCGGAATTCAAAGCGGAATCCTGTACCGTGGGATTGATATGACCAACGCCATTTGGGGAAGTCAATACGATGGCGATAACTATGACCCGACCGTTTCTTCTGGCGAGGTCAGCAACTTCAATTCGTTCATATCGCCCGATGTTTCGCTCGGTTTTTCTTGGAATTACAATCAGCCGCTAGGCATTGGCCCTTTCCGCGACCTTCAGATAAGGGCAGGAACTGGGCTATTTCACCTCAATCGCCCTCAACAGAGATTCAATTTGGGAGTAGGCGACAGGCTGAACATGCGGTGGACGCTTCATGCAGATGCGATGATGGGAATTGGAAGCGGTCGCAGCTACATCGTTCCCATGTTCCTTTTTCAATTGCAAGGCCGCTCCACCGAAGCCGTTTTTGGAGCGCTTTATCGCTTCCTGCTAAAAGAAGCCGCCCAAGTAACTGGATTCGTTAAAGGTGGTGCGTTAAGTCTTGGTGCTACTTACCGATGGGGCGATGCAATTACACCTATGGTAGCTGTTGAATATCTATATTTTCGCCTTGGAGTTAGTTACGATGTTAACATTTCGAAATTAAATAAGGCAACAGGTTTCCAAGGAGGCCTCGAAGTTTCCCTCAAATGCACCATTGCTGATGGGTTCTATTATTCAGGCAGACAATCAAAAAAATAAAATCGAACACAGAAAAATCACTTTATGAAAAGATTATTCCTTCCACTAACCGTATTGTTGAGTATGGGAGCACATGCTCAGAACGACAATGTCGGAATCGGCACCACCACTCCAGAGCCGAGTTCAATCTTAGATGTCTCGTCAACCGGAAAAGGAATGTTGGTTCCAAGGTTAAACACACTTCAGCGCCTAGGCGTTGCAAGTCCCGCACAAGGGTTGCTCGTTTATGATACCGATATAGATTGCTTTTTCTTTTTCAGCCCAGCATCGGGCAATTGGGAAAACCTATGTAATGGAGGCAGTGGCTCTTTTGGGCCAACGGGGCCAACGGGTTCGCAAGGAGTTGCTGGTTCGCCTGGGCAAAACGGAGCAACTGGACAGGATGGTGCAAATGGTACAACAGGACCTACTGGCTCAACGGGTGCTGATGGTATTGATGGAGCAACTGGAAGCATTGGCGCAACTGGGGCAGATGGAGCAACTGGGCCAGCAGGTCAGCCGGGAGTAGATGGTTTAAATGGAGCAGACGGTGCGACAGGGCCAACCGGACCTTCGGGAATTGATGGAGCTACCGGGTCCACTGGCCCAGGAGGTACAGGGTCTGTGGGGCCAACTGGCCCTGATGGAGCAACAGGGGCTCAAGGCCTGCAAGGAATCACCGGTCCATCGGGTGCTGACGGGGCCACAGGTTTGGCCGGAGCAGACGGTGCAACTGGACAACCCGGTGTTACGGGAGCCACGGGGCCTTCTGGTGCTGATGGTGCGACCGGTGCAGCAGGTATTACAGGCCCAACTGGAAACGCAAATGTTTGCCCAACTGCGGCTAATTTACAGGTATCAAAATTTGTCGGTTCTGGAATCTCCGCGCAGCTATGTAATTCCATTCTGTATGACAATGGAACCTTTGTTGGAGTTGGAAATACCAATCCCAGTTTTAACATGGATTTTTCTGATCGGATCAGAGTCCGGTCCGGCAGTCAATCTGCCGGAATCTGGTTCAACCGATTTGATAACACGTCAGCCCTTGCGTTTGTAGGGGAGTTTGGCGACAACACCAATGTTGGTGTTTATACTGCTGGCCTTAATAATTGGGCAACTTCATGGGAAGCGACAACGGGTAATTCCACACATCGGACAACTTCGGGTGTATCGCAATATTTTGGCAACCGTTGGGAAATGAACAGCCTAGGCACGGGAAATCGCTTTGCTTACATCGACCTTATCGGGGATGCAACCTATGCTGATTATGGATTACGATTGCTAAGAGGCAACACCGGACCCGACACATATTCTGTGCTGGAACATCGCGGAACCGGAGACCTGGTCATAAACTCGTTGGATGCCGGAAGAGTGGTTACAAGGACATCAGGAGCAGATCGGGTGATAGTGAATGCCATCGGGGAAGTTTTCGTGAGCGATCTTGGTGGCAACGGGGTAGTTCCAGTATTTGCCAATAACATCGGCAAATTAATTCCAGGTAATGCACTTAGCCCTAATGCTGCTCCGATGTATGTTCAGAGATTTACATGTACCTGCGATAATCCGAACCGTAGCTTAGGTGTTTCAACCGCAACCTATACGGCAGTTCTGGTGGGGTGTAATATGCGCCAGTCAAGTGGTAGCGATGTGGCTGAAGCAATAGGCGGAATCGTTTATAATAATGCTGGAACGTGGTATTTCAAAGGTGATGGACAGGACGTTGACAACGAGCGATGGACGATAGACGTGATGTTCATTAAGAACTATATGGTAAATGACACACGTCCCGCCAACTGTCACGATGGTTGCGGAACAGGCATGTAAATTTTAACGATAAATCAACTAATTCAATGAAGAAACTACTTACACTTGGGCTGATAAGCCTTTCGGTCAGCGCATTTTCTCAGAACGACAATGTCGGAATCGGCACCACCACTCCAGAGCCGAGTTCAATCTTAGATGTCTCGTCAACCGGAAAAGGAATGTTGGTTCCAAGGTTAAACACACTTCAGCGCCTAGGCGTTGCAAG
>Ga0209702_10001875_pt1 | contig 38407 bp, 25 predicted proteins | sample FRY01_FD_187210 | JGI IMG/M metagenome (GOLD analysis project Ga0209702, IMG submission 187210) | Freshwater microbial communities from Lake Fryxell liftoff mats and glacier meltwater in Antarctica - FRY-01 (SPAdes) (version 2) | ecosystem: Environmental > Aquatic > Freshwater > Ice > Glacier...
GGTCGCGTGCAGTTCAATCGCCGCCGGGCTTGTCTTCGTGAACCGCCCCGGATACCGCGCGGCCAGCGAGTCGACGATGGCGAAGGAGCTGCCGTCCTGAAGCTCAATGTCATCAAATAGTTCCAGCCGAGAACCCGGCACGGGCTCGAGAACCTGAACGACCAACTGGCCGGACAGGTGACACAGCACCTCCCGCATGAACTCGGCGAATGCGGGCTTGCTGAGCTGGTTGTGAAACGGCTTGGACGATATCGAACACCCTGTCATCGCGACGAATTTGCGTTCGAGGTCGGCGAGCGTTTCCACGGTCTGCGTCGCCAGGGCGCCGATGAGCGACAGCGCCACGCGGTAGGGCGTCATGACCCGTAGCCGTTCCGTGAAGCCGGTGCTGAAGCCCAGTTCGGTGATCGTTTCTTCGTTCAACGCGCTGTTGAGCTTGTCCTCAACCCTGCTACTCTCTTGCTTGTTCACCGGGGACTCCTTGGTTGTTTGTTTTGCAACCAAAAAATTACCACGGAGCCCGGTGGACGTCTATATTAATGAGTGATTACATTGTGTTTTGCTGTGTCGGCTTAAGATCCTACCTATGTGCTCGCCTTAGCGCTGCGCGAGACGCACGACCCTCTCCACGTGAACCGCGGTGCCATTGAGGGCCAGCGCCAGCAACCACGCCTCGTTGTGGGGTGCGGCGACTCGCGTCAGGGCCCGCACCTTCGAAAAAGCTGAGGCGGCCCTCGGCGAAGGCCTCGCTGATCATTGGCACATATTCAAGGGCCTGCGCCACCCGCACCTTCTCGCGCCCCGCGTTCAGGCCCACACCACAACGCCACGCCAACCAAGAGCTCGGCGCTCTTGAGGCCATGGGCCGCCCACACCTGGCGCCGGTCAAGCTCGGCCACGAGGCACAGGAAGCGGTACTCGGCCGCCGCGCTGTGGGCCGCGAGGGTCGCTATCTCGTCCTCCAGCAAGCCATTGGAGAGTTCACGGGGGGCGCAAATATTCGGCTGAATCATGGTAGCTCTCGATGTCGGTGGTGATGGACCAATATGCCATCCCGCTCGCGGCGTATCAAGTCCAAAATGCCACTTCCGACGCAAGCAAAGGGTAGACTCGATCTTCCTTTGGGACAGTCGCGCGTTCCTGACGCTCGTCCTCTTGTCCCCCGAGGACATGGCACAATATCTGCGACATCTTGCCGGGTCGGTAATGCCCATCGGCCACCCCTGTGCTGCAAAAGCAGGCCAAGATCTCGGACGCCAAGATGTGGAAGGCGAACGTTTACGCGACGCTGGCCCTCGCGGCCCGCGGTGACAAGGCGGCTATCGACAAGGCCGCCAAGCTCATTGGCGACCCGAAAAAGGACATCCGCGAGGCGGTCGTGATCGCGATCCAGAAGGGCTACGACGCCCCGGGCAATATGTCCCCGGGTGTCGCGCAGAGCGCGCTTCTCAAGCCTCTCCTCGACTTCATCGACAACGAGCCGAATGAGGGCATGCTTACGCGCGCCCTTCACGCGGCTGCGGCTGTTCGTTCATTTGAGTAAATAGTATCGGCACATATCTCAGTGCCGGACGTCAGAGAGCCCCTAGGACATCGCCCGCGCGAAGTCTTAGGGGCTCTCTGGTTTTTATGGGTTTTAGGCCAAGGAGCGCGCGTCTAACGTAGTTCCATGCGTCGACGCTGGTGCCCACACATGTCGCTATCCGACGCCGTATCAAATTCGCAGCTGGGGATACCTCCCGCCGCGCCTTCATCCGATGCGCCCCAGCAGTAAACGCGCGAGATGTGGTCAATCGTGATATTGGCGCCGACAACGGCACAGACATGCCCAAGGCTTGCGGCAAGTCGGTTAACTTTAGCGGGTAGGCTGAGGGTCCCGATCAAGAACGGTGGGAAATCAACGGCGGCTCGGGGTACGGACGAACTCTCCAGCTGTGCCTGGGGGGCGCCCAGCTGGCCAGCGGTGTTGTCTCCCCAGCACTGGACGGTCCCAGCGCCGTCAAGACCACACGTGAAGAAATTGCCCGCCACCAGCTGCTCAAACCCCAGGATCGGCGCGCCGGCGCTGCTAGTGAGGAACGCCGGTTGCCCTGATGCCTGGACCTGCCCCGCTTGCCCAAGACCGTTATTTCCGGCACAGACGACATAGCTCGTCTGCAAATTAATATGACAAGTATTCCATAGGTCTAGCCGCTGTTGGTCCGTGAATGTCGAAAAATCCATAATACCACAGGTGTGCGTGTAGCCGGCCGCGGGACCTCTGATCGAGTAGTGCCCCGTCAAGATTTCCGATGCCTGCGGTCGGCCGAACTCGGGACAGAGCAGCGGTATAGGCTCGGGAAAGGGCCCCGGCAGTGCACGGCTTAGCGTCTCGTTGACCCGCCCGAGCTGCCCGAACCGATTCGCTCCCCAGCACAGGGTCTGAAAAATATCGCCGCCTTCCTGCGCGCCCGCGCCGCGTTTGACGACCTGGGCACACCCGTGGGCTTTTCCGGCTGCCAACCCTTTGACCTGAATCAAAGCACCCGACCCCAGCTCGGCGCCGACGACGACCGCAGTCGCGAGCGTCGAGTAGTCAGCCAAGGAGCCACCTAGCTGACCCGAATCATTGTGCCCCCAACACCAGACAGAATCCACGTTTGCGGAGGTCGGCACCGCGGCGCAAGTAAAGCCGCCGCCGCCGACCAGGTGAACCGCGGCGGGGAGCGCTTGCGGGGTCTCCCCGCCCTTCATAACCCGGACCCACTGGCCCAAATGATCCGCCGACCCGCCGTTGCCCAGACCACCAGAGGTATTCCAGCCGGTGCAATAAGTCCCGGCGTTGTCGCCGGTCGCGACCGCGATACAGGTCGTGGCTCTCAGCTGGTTATTGATACCGGGGTAGGTCCCGGCCACGGAGACCGCAGAGACCAGCCCGGGCGTCGGGACGAGGACTGGCCGCGTGATGCGCCCCGCCGGATGAGCGTCCGTCAGCGGGCGAGCGCTCACGACGTCGTCGCCTGTGTCCGCGGGGCCGTTGTCGCCCCAGCAAAAGAGCTCGCCGTCCGTCGTGGTCACGCAGCTATGGCTGCCGCCCGTGGCGAGGTCCCGAATCACCGCGGCCTTGAGAGAGAAACCAATCGAGATCTCGACATCTTCATCCGTCATAAGCCGGGCCTCAAGCATGGGCTCGGATTCAGTGACCACCACGCGAGACCCGGCGCCGGCGCGGATGAACCCATTCCTATCCGCCCGTGTCTCCGCGATGGTGTGCCATTGGTCCAGGGAACCCGTCCGGACCTGTAGGCGGAAACCCCACTGGTCGAAACCCTCGGGGAATGGCGCCTGAAACCTCGCGACGAGATCCTCCCGGAGGGGTTGCCCCACGAAGTAGCTCATCGTCATATCCGAGACGTGCACCAGCGATGGAGTCACGACCGCGTCCGGTGGCACGTTCACGTCGTCGGGTCCGGGGACGTCTTGGGTCACAATGTCGCCCGGCGGCTCGACGCCGTCGGGCGTGACGTCGTTCGGCGGTTCAACGCCGTCGGACGTGACTTCTCCCGGCGGCACGACCACATCAGGCGGCGGCTGGTCGAGGTCAGGCGGTGGCTCAACGAGATCGTCCGGTCCGACCGTGTCCCGGCGGTCGTCCACGTCGGTCGTCGTGACGTCCTGGGCGTTCGAGCCATCAGCGATGATTGAGCGGTTTGGTTCTATGCAGCCAGTCGTCGATTGGAAGAGGGCCACCAAAAATCCTAACAACATTGGAACTAAACGAAATGATTTCATGGATTCTCCGGTGAACGTCGCGCTTCGAGAGGGTAGATGCGAGGTGTCGTGATGGTAGCGATTCTTCAATCTGAGAGCAACGGCCCTCGGCCGCGATGCCCGCATTGAACCACAGCCGGCTAAGGGATTGGCGTCGAAGAGCGTTGATAGTCTGAGATGCCTCATCGGCGCTGCGACCACGGGACCAATGATGTATTTTCTATTCAATGTTTATGATCGCGCCGGCCAAGACTCAAGGCGACGTCGAAGCTGACGTCGTCCTGTCCAATGGCGGCCCCCTGTCAGTTCGGACAGGCTGACATATTGCTGCAACTCCAAGTGGTATCGAGGCGGCCACTCTGGCCGACCTTGCCCGGACCATTTGAGCCCGTCGCGGCCTGGGCCGCGCCCCCGGCGCCCCCGCTACCGGCCGCCCCGCCGCTGAACTCGTTGCCGCTCTGGCCGAGCTGGGCGCTGATCGCCGCGACGCCGATGCTGCTGCCACCCGCACCACCACCACCACCGCCGCTAGCGGCCCCGTCGCCACCGCGGCCACCGCGCCCGCCGGCCTGCGAGGTTCCGGCCGCATCACCGCCGTCCCCGCCCTCGCCGCCTGGTTGTGCCCGCGCACCGGCGCCGCCATCGCCGCCAACCCCACCGTTGCCGCGCAGGAACCGCGAGCTGGTGACGGTGACCGAGCCTCCGACCGCGAATATGCCAAAACTGGAGCCGCTGGCGCGACCGAGGCGCCCGGCCTCACGTGCGGCACATCCGCCGGCCCCGCCACCGCCGCCGCCGGCCCCTGACGAGTTCTGCAGCGGAACGCCGCCGTTGTTGTCGCAACCACCCGAGCCGCCGCCGCCGCCACCGCCGCTGCCATGTGTCCCGGTGATGCCGTCGACCCCGTCGCCGCCATACCAGTAGTTGGAAGTCACAGTTCCACCGCGCGTCCCGCCATTGCCCCCGACCCCTTGCGTCTGCGTGCCGGCTGCACCGCCCCCACCAACCCCCGAGCAGCTTGAGCCGCCGCTGCCGGCAGCCCCCCCGCCGCCGAAGCTGGCGCCAGACCCGTTAGTGCCGCCGCTGCCCCCCGTGGCGTTGCAGGCGCTACCCGCGCACACGAGGGCGCCCAGAATATTGATACACGAAGAATCCATGGTGCCGCCCTGGCCACTTCTCCCGCCGGCGGTGCCCGTGCCGCAGGTCCCGTTGCCCGCGCCGTCGACCGCCGCACCGCGTGACGACGCGTTGCACGTGTTGACCCCCTGCACAGCATTGCCGCCCTTGGACGCTTTGCCGACGGCGTTGAGCGAGACCGCGTCGAGTCCGGCATTCCCGGCGGCCCCGGTGGCCCCGGAACCTTGCACGAGTTCGACCCTCTCGACGGTTAGCACGGCGTTGACGGCGTGGACGCCATGCGACGACTTGCCACGCCCGTCGCGCCTGTCGGTGGCCACGAGATTCGGGCCTTCGATGATAAGGTCGGCCAAACGCACGGTCGCGTTGCGGATTCGGACGGCCATGAACTCGCCGTCGGAGGCGTACATGCCGCCGGTGATGACGACACGGTGCGCGGTCTCGGTGCGTGGCCGCCGCAGCCAGTTCGCGTCAAAACCCCCGAAGATCTCGACGTTACGGTCGATATCAATGGGGCCAGCGTAGGTGCCGGCCATGACGTAGACATGGTTGCGCGCAGCGGATGTCCTCGAGATCGCATGGGTAATCGTGCCACAAGGGCTGGCGCGGCTGCAATCATTGTTGTTGCGGGCCAGCGGAGCCACAAAGACGGCGCGGACCTCATCGCCATCGATACCATCGCAATTTTCGTCTTGAAAGGTCGCGTCGGGCGTCTCCGGCAGACCGAAGCCCGGCACCGACGCGTAATCGACGGCAAACCCATCACTTCCGAGGCAAGCCTGACGCGTATTGACACACCTGCCGAGCTGATTCGGGTTCAAAGGCGCCACGAGATCCGGGTCCTGGAGGTCGGTCAGGCCGTCACAGTCGTCGTCACGCCCGGTGCAGGCCTCGACGCGGGTGTCGATATCGTCATTACAGACCAGACCAATACCGTCACATTGCCAGATGCCATCTTCGCAGCGATCGTCATCGGCGCCGTCGCAGGGCAATCCTTTGGCGACAAAGTCCTCATCGATGAGGGTGTCGCAGTCGTCATCACGATCATTGCAGACCTCGACGCGGCCCTCGGGGTCGTCGGTGCAGACGAGGCCCCCGAAGTCATCGCACACAGCCACACCATCATTGCACATATCGCTGTCGTCCCCATCGCAGGGCTCGCCCTTGCCGACGAAGCTCTCGTCGATGAGGCTGTCGCAGTCGTCGTCGCGACCGTTACACAACTCAGCCGCGGCGGTGACCGCGTCGCAAGCGGTCAGCCCGTCGTCGGTGCAGGCGCGGACGCCGGCACATGTGCCAAAATCGTTCGTATTAGAGCAGCTCGTCGAGGCATCAAGAGAGATTGCGCGGGCGGAACACGTACATTCTTCAAGAGGCCGGCACAGAAACGTACTGGAAGTGGGCGAGATCGCGACCTCTTCGCAAATGGATCCGTCGGGACAGGAGCCGGGGGTGCAAGGTGTGCGACAGAAACGTCCTTGCTCGGGGGCGAGCTCCAGACAGCGGGCCCCCGTGAGATTGCCAGCGCTGCGCTCGCAGTCGCCGTGGGCGGAACATGGCTGGCAAAATGTGACATGGTCGTAGAGGCACAGAAAGACCGGGTCTCCGCCCGGGTTGACCACCCCGCGACACGCGTATCCCTGCGGGCACGATGACTCGCAGGTTCGCACGCACTCAAGGCCGGCTGGGCCTTCGAGGCAGTAGCCGCTGTTGCAGTCGTCGTTGGCGTTGCAGGAGCTTCCGGTGCAACCCTCGCACGGCGGCGCATCTTCGTCGACCGTGTCCTCCGGCGGGGGCGACGCGATATCGAAGACCGGCGATAGGTCGAAGGCCACCATATCCTCGAGGCCGACATCGGGCTGCGGGCCGTCGAGGTCGGCGCCGATTGCGGTGTCGGCGGTGACGCTGCGGAGGTCGTCGTGGCTACAAGCAGACGCGAACGTGGCGAGCAACGCGAGGATGGGGACCGTCAATGGGACGTTGCGTGCGAACATTGGGACCTCGGTGGTAGGAGATTTGAGTGGCCGCTGGAGGTGGGTACAATAGCCAGTCAAACTCACTGGAGCAATGGCATCACGACCGCGGCGCACAATCAATCACTTTGTGCGGCGTAAACATGCGGTTCTGCGGTCACGCCTTGTTTTGGCGGACGGAAACCGCTCGCCGGGGATCGCAGAGAGGACCTCCGACTACGGCCCGCGGACGCAGGCAAACGAACAACGCATTGAAGACCTCTCCTGCTGCCAACTACCGGCTCGCCGTCGCGAGGCGGCGGCTGGCGGGAAAGAGGAGCTTGATCTCCCCTCCTGTATCGGCTCCGCCCGTCGGCGCCATGTCCTGAGACAAGCCTCCCGAATCCTAGGGGGCCACCCGACGCGACAACGCAGCCCGCCCGTTTTGCGGGCTGGTGGCATCTCACCGCGTGTTCGTGATATATTTCGGCGGATGCGATAGCGTCGTGCCGACCGCCGGTGTATCCTCAGCGACTATCGCGGACAGCGAAGATTCACTTCTGGGGCCCTGGGCTCCGGTGACCCAAGAGAGGACGCATATGTGCAAGCACGCCCACACACGAGCCGTTCCTTCCCTGCGATCGGTGTCCGTCGCTCTCGCGCTCGCGCTCATGGGCTGCGGCGCCGACGGCGGCGTGGGGCCCGGCAAGCTCATCTGCGTGGCAGGCGAGGCCAACTGCGAACCCGCCGATGTCGCTGGGTCCCTCGACGTGGCCGTCCTCCCCGACGCTGGGGACAGTGCAGTCGCGCCTTCGGATATCCAAGACACGGCAGAGACCATTGTGGACGATGCGAGCGCCGATGTGGACGACCCCACGGACGCGATCGTCGAGACGGACGTGCGTGACGATCCGGACGTCGACACAGGCGAGTGTCCGGCCGGCACATCTGAGCTATGCTACGAGAACATCGGCGAGTGTCGCACGGGCAAGCGCCTCCGTATTGATGGAGCGTGGGGCGAATGTCGTGGTGGTCAGGGCCCCACCGACGAGGTGTGCGACGGGCTGGACAACGATTGCAATGGCACCGACGACGATCGGACGCCGGCGTGCGAGTGCACCGACGGCGGGATCGAGACATGCGGCAGCACGGACGTCGGCGCGTGTGAGCTCGGGTCGCGCCTCTGCGTCAGCGGCGCCTGGGGGCCGTGCCAGGGCAACGTCGAGCCCACCACCCATCTCTGCACCAACGATGATTTGGACTGCAATAATGCGCCCGACCACACCCAAGCGCCATGCGTCTGCCGCGACGGCGACACCGAAGGCTGCGGCTCGGCCGAGGGCGTGTGCGAGGAGGGCTCGCGCTCCTGTGCGAACGGCGCCTGGAGCCCCTGCCTTGGCAGCGTCGGCCCACGAACCGTCAACCCCAGCGAGGGCGCCGCCGGCCTGTGCAACGGCGAGGACGACAACTGCGATGGCGTCGCGGACGAGGGATGCGGCTGCCAGCCGCCGGCCGTCCAGACCTGCGGCACGGACACGGGCGCGTGCAGCGCGGGAACCCAGACCTGCCTGACGGACGGCACGTGGGGCGCCTGCGCCGGCGGGGTTCAGCCGACCAACCGCCTCTGCGACAACGCGGACAGGGACTGCAACGGGGCCGCGGACTACCTCCAGCCGCCGTGCCAATGCCTCAACGGCGCAGCCCGCGCGTGCGGGACGAACACCGGCGAGTGTGTCGCGGGCAACGAGACCTGCACCTCAGGCGCGTGGGGGATCTGCGCAGGCCAAGTCAGCGAGCGCTCTGAGCTGTGCAACAACAAAGACGATGACTGCGATGGCACGACAGACGAAGGCCTCAATCCCCCGACCGCGCGTGCCTGTTGGGTCGACCAGACGGGCGCGCTCATCTGCGCAGACCCGAACACCAGCGCGGTCCCGCCACTGGCCACCGTCAACCTCGACGGACGCCAGAGCAGCGACCCCGATGGCCTGGCCTTGTCGTACGCGTGGCGCATCGCCTCGGCCCCAGCGGGCAGCACCGCGACCATCACCAACCCCAACAGCGCGCGCCCTAGCCTCTACGCCCAGCTGGCCGGCGCCTACAGGGTCTGCCTCGTCGTCACGGACACCAGCCTCTGCCTCAGCAGCGAGGCCTGCGTGTCGATCGCGGTCGTCCCAAGCTCGCGCGTCCACATCCAGCTCACCTGGGACAAGGACAACGCCGACATGGATCTGCATTTCATGGAGGCGTCCATCGCGAACTTCTTCGACTATGGCTCGAACGGCGCGAACGCTAACTGCGACAGAGCGAAGGACTGTTTCTATATCTGCACGCAGCCCAGGTGGGGCGGAGACGGGGCCGCCGACAACCCTCGCCTCGACATCGACAACACCTTCGGCTTCGGGCCCGAGAACGTGAACCTTGACGCGCCCTACAGCCAGACCTTCCCCATCGCGGTCCACTTCTGGTGCGACAAGCGCGGACCCGCCTATGACACCGGCGCGAACGTCGGCGCGTCGGTCGCGACAGTCAGGCTCTACATCGACGGGCTGCTGAAGCAGACGTGGACACGATCAATGACGCGCCGGCAGCGGTGGTACGTGGCCGACCTTGTGTGGAATACCAATAATAATCCTCCGTGGACGCTGACCGCGCGTGACACGCTCGCGACGACGAACGCGCCGCTGGGATGTCCGGATCCGTGACGAGATGATGTTTTGAGCAGATATCATCGGTAGGCGCCGGTGCCGTAGAACTCAAATGCCCCATCGACGCCAGTCCGCGGCACCGAAGGGGCATTTCTCGTCGGTACGTGAACGTCGAGGTGTATTAGCCCAGCCGGAACATGACGGACATCCCCGGGACCTGATCGGTGACGATGCGCGCCTGAACCGCGGGGTTCAAGAACATCTCGCCACGCCCTATGACGACGAGGCCGTCCGATGTCGGGTTGACGTCGTCGCCGACCGAGGTCCAGTTCGTGTCGCCGGGTTGAAGGACCTCCAAACGAAACTTCCACGTTGTGAAGTCAGCCGGCAGCTCGCCCTCGAGCTGCGCCACGAGGTCCTCGCGAAGAGGCTGACCGCGAAAAAAGCTCATGGACTCGGAAGAGACCCGCATCAACACCGGGTCCACTACAACCTCTGAATCGGCCACAACATCATCAGGGGGACGATGTCCTCGGGACCTACGACGTCGGTATCAGGCGGCCGGACCTCCGTATCAGGCGGCGGGACCTCCGTATCCGGTGGGGAGACCTCGGAACCATTCGAGCCGTCCGGTATCAGCATACGCTGCGGCTCGATACAGGCCACCGACCATCCGATGGACATTATCAACATCCCCACAACTAACACGGAACGACGACCGAGCTTCACTGCATCTCCATGAGAAATATTGGGCCTCAGCGCCGCCCTCGTCCGCAGGACCCTCGTGTTTCCTCACGGTCAGAGCAAGAACGCTGGACCCGCGGGCAACACGGCCTATGCGCGCGGCAAGAGCGCTGGACTCCGCGGCAAGTTTCGCAGGCCCGCCCAAGCCAACGCGCTGATATGTTTCGCGACGTCCTCGACGTTGGGCTTCTTCTGCTCCATCCACCAGCGCCCTACGAAGGTCACCATCCCCACGAGGCCGTGGGCGTAGATAGGCGCCGCCTTCACGTCGTACCCGGCCTCCTTGAGGAGGGGCTCGAAGACGCCGGAGACGCGCTCGGCGACGTCGTTGAGGAGGCTGGACATGGTCCCGCGGGCCGCCGCTAATGGCGAGTCCTGCGAGAGCACCGCGAACCCGTCCGGGTGGTCTTTCACATAGGTCAGAAACGCGAGGGCGGCGCGCTCGAAGCGTTCGCGCGGGGTACCCTCGGAGATCGCGTCCGAGATCCGGCGGACGACGTAGTCCATCTCGCGGTCCACGACGACCGCGTAGAGCCCCTCTTTGCCACCAAAATGTTCGTAGATGACGGGCTTGGAGACCTTGGCGCGGCGCGCGAGCTCCTCGACCGAGGTCCCCTCGTAGCCGCCCTTGGCGAAGACCGCGCGGCCGACCTCGATGAGCTGGGCACGGCGGGCGCTGGCGGAGAGACGACTGGTAGGGGCTGCCATGCGGTGAACCTGCCACGCCTCACGGACCTACGCCATCGTAGGAATTACGATCCCTTGGGACGCGCCCGCAGCCATGGACAAGCGACTATTGACGAACCATTGACAACATCAGCCGCGGGATTAAGTTACGGTATCGTAGGTTATTCGCGCTGAGGAGGGTGAAATGAACGGCTGGAATTCAATGGATCGTGGGCTCGTACGCAGCGGCTTGGATCGTCTCTTCCTGAGGCGCCAGGCGACCTTCTGGTCGCGCAGACTCCGTCCCCTCTGGTCACGCACCGACGGGCGGGCCGAGGTCGTGGAGATCGTCGATGAGACGCACGACACCAAGACCTTCTGGCTGAGACCGCCTCGATCGTGGGCCGGCCACGACGCCGGGCAGTTCGTGACGGTCACCTGCGAGGTCAATGGTGTCGCCACACGACGCTGCTACTCGCTCTCGTCGCGGCCGGGCGAGGCCCTTGTCGCGATCACCATCAAGCGCGTCGAGGGCGGGCTCATGTCCCCTTGGCTCCACGAGCGCGTCCACGTCGGGGACCACTTAGCCCTCAGCCCCGCGTCCGGCGACTTCACCGCGCCTTCTGCCACGCGCGCGCCGCTGCTCTTTTTGACCGGCGGCAGCGGCATCACGCCGGCCATGGCGATCCTGCGGGACTTGACGGCGCGCGGCGCGCTGCCCGACACGGTCTTCATCCACCACGCCCGGTCACCACGAGACCTCGCCTTCGCCGACGAGCTGCGGGCCCTCGCCGCGTCGCACCGGCAGCTCTCCCTTCATCTGCTTACAGATGACGTCGACGGCTTCTTCGACGAGGCGACCTTCACCGCGCTGGCCCCCGATTTCGCCGCCCGCGAGACCTACCTCTGCGGACCGGCACCCCTGATGGACCGCGCTGCGGGACTCTGGGATGGTGGCTACACGCACACACGTCTCCACGCAGAGCGTTTCGCGCTGCCAACCACCGTCGCGACCCGCGAGGCGGTCGGCACCCCGACCCAAGCGACCCTGGCGACCTCGGGCCGGACTCTCTCTCTCAATGGCGCTGGGACCTTGCTCGAGCAGCTTGAGCAAGGCGGCGCGACGCCCGCCCACGGTTGCCGCATCGGCATTTGCCACACCTGCAAGTGTATCAAACGGGCCGGCTCGGTCCAAAACCTGCTCACGGGGGCTATCTCGGACGCCCCGAACCAGTTGATCCAGCTGTGTATCTCTCGCCCTCGTGGCGACATCACGTTGGACCTTTAGACACCAAACCCAGCGCACACGGCACAAGCCTCTGCGCAGTCGAACCGGAGGCATCATGACAACAGCGACCGCCCGCCACGAAACCGACGCGACAGCTCCCATCAACGGCGCGGAGTTCGCGACGCCGACCGCCCCTGACCGGGATTCGCTTGAGCGCGAGCTCGACGCTCTCCGCCGCGACGTCGTCGCGCGCCTTGGCGAAAATGACGTGACCCATATCCGAAATGTGATGCTGGCCGCAAACACCAGCGAGCTAGGCGGACGGGCCCTGCTGCAATTCGGCTGGGGTCCCGTCACCTTCGTCCTCGGGACCGGCGCGCTGGCACTGTCGAAGATCCTTGAGAATATGGAGATCGGTCACAACGTGATCCACGGTCAATATGACTGGACCGGCGACCCCGCCTTAAGATCGGACACCTACGAGTGGGACATCGCCTGCACCAGCGCCGACTGGCGCCGATACCACAACTATGAGCACCACACATATACCAACATCTTGGGCAAGGACCGAGACGTCGGGTACAGCTTCCTTCGCGTCACGCCCGAGCAACCTTGGCATCCGCGCCATCTCTTTCAGCTCCCTGTGGCGGCGACCCTCGCGGCCATGTTTCAGTGGGGGGTCGCGACCCACGGGCTCGGCGCCGATGCGCTGCTCTCGGGCGACAAGAGCCTGCGAGAGTTTGTGACCGGCGCGCGGCCCTTCGCCGCCAAGGCTGGCTGGCAGCTCTTTAAGGATTATGGGCTATTCCCCGCGCTGGCCGGGGTCGGCGCGCCGCGGGTAGCCCTCGGCAATCTATTGGCAAATGGCCTCCGGAACCTCTGGACCTTCTCAGTCATCTTCTGCGGACATTTCCCGGAAGGGGTGACCGTCTTCGAGACCGACAACACCGAGGACGAGACCCGAGGCCAGTGGTACGCGCGGCAAATTCGAGGGTCCGCCAATATCGAGGGCGGACGGCTGCTGCACATCCTGACAGGCCACCTCAGCCACCAGATTGAGCACCACCTATTTCCGGATATTCCGGCCTCACGCTACCCAGAGCTCGCGCCGCGCGTGCAAGAGATCTGCGCCCGCCACGGGATTCGATATTCAACCGGCACATTTGGCCGACAGTTAAGAAGTGTCTGGGGTCGCATTGCGCGCTTGTCGCTGCCGGGTCCACGGGGCGTCCGGCCCACGCGCATCTGACTCGGTCGGCACAGACGTTGTAACCGTTGCCTTTTGACTAGCCTCGACGCTTCACAGCGCATTATCCGCGCGTCCAATCGGATGCGCCCCTTTCCTCTGACCTCCGGCCGTGGCAAGCTGAGGTCGATTCGTGCCCTGTTCAGGCACCTGTCGCCCCATCACCTCGCGCCCGGAGCCCTCGAAGTTGAGCCGCAGCAAACGTTTTCTCTCCGCGCTGAGCCTGGCCATCACCTGCATCAGCCTAAGCGCCGCAGCGCACGCGCAAGACGCCCTCGGGGTCGGCGGCGGGGTCTGGTTCGACAGCGCGACCCGCACGCAGCGCACGCGCATCGGCCCCCTCGCGGCGACCGATCGCCAAGACGTCAGTAACGTCTACCGCGGCGCGGTACAGCTCAGCTTCCTCCACGCCTTTGACGAGCGCCCCCTCGAAGGCTTCCGGCTTGGCGCCGACATCCGCTACCTCGGGTTTTACGCGACCTCGCCGCGCGACGACGACCGCACCGACGGAATCGGCCGCATGGTCGACGTCGGCTTTCGAGGCGAGTGGTCGACCGCGATCGCCACAAACGTGGCCTTCTCTGCCGGTCTCAGGGCCGCCGCGGGCATGGTCTTTCCGGATGAAGACTTCGCGACGACCATCGACAGGCTTCGGGCCGAGGGCGTCCCGACGTCAACCGGACCGCGGCCGACCGTCCACATCGCGCCGATGGTCGGCCTACGCTGGGCCATCCTCGAGCGCATCCACCTCCGCCTCGACCTCGGCTTTGGCTTCACGATGACCTCCCTCTTCGACGTGGCCGCAAATGTGCAAGGGTTGCCCTACGCGCGCGTCGAGACGGTGACCGGGACCCGCTTCGACGCGACAATTAGCGTGGAGTTTCCACTCCCTTGAACATTTCTTCGCCGAAACGACCCGTTCCTTGCGTCGCCCTCGCCGCCAATTTACATTCCGTCATGCCTTCGACCGCCAAGGGGCTCACCATGACCAATCGCTTTGTCTTTGCGCTGCCGTTTCTGTGCGCCGCGTCTGTCTGCCAGCTCGGCTGCGACGACGCCGCCCCGCTTTTTGACCAGCGCGAACCCGCGGCCGGCCCGGGCTCCTTCTTGCCGGCGCTCGAGCCGCTCTCCACCCTGCCCTTTGCTGGCGGAGACGACGCCGTTCTCGGGGCACTCACGCCAGCGGCGACGGACCCCGGGACCTGCGACGCCGCGTGCCAAGCCCACTGCGCCGCGGCTCCTCTGTCCAACCCTATCCACCAGGCCCTCTGCCCAACGATCGAGGGCCGCGGCCTCAGCTACACGCCGGTCGTAGCTGCCGAGGCCTGCCGCCGCCTCTTCGCCGACACCCTCGGGCGCTTCCCGACGAAGCGCGAGCTCGACGAGACCTGCCTCGACCGCCCCATGTCGGCCGTCGTCGCGAATCTGTTAGCGCGCCCAGAGTTTGTCAAGACCCAACGCCGCATCTTCGCCGATCTCTTACTCTACCACAACGAGGTTATTTCAACTGCACGCATCTGGGACGCCGACGAGGTCGTCGGAAAGGTCTACGCAGGCCTCATCCCGTGGGATCAGTTCGCCGCTATCATCGCCTCGCACCCAGTGCTGACGCGGCGCTACGCCAACCCAGCCGACCGGGCTGAGGCCGCATTTCGCCTCTTCATCGGCCGGCCCCCGTATCAAAACGAGCGCGCCGACCTGGCCCGCCTCTACAACCTCTGGACCAACGACTATTACGAGCACCCTGGCTTTGGGCGCACACCCGACGCGTTTGTCCGCTATGAATGCGTGAACGACAGCGGCGACCGAGACGACGCCAGCGCCGGGGCCTGCACCAGCGTCCTGTGGGGTTCCCGCGAGCTGATCTTGAACCCCGACGTGCGCACCGAGGGCGACAAGCCCCTCTGGAGCGGGCTGCTCAACGCCGACGAATGGTTTCAACTCCAAGAGCCCGGACGCGTGCTGGCCTCGCTGCCTGCCTTCTGGGAGCACGCCGTCGACCGCGTGAGCGAACAATACCTGGGGTACAACCCATCCCTTGAGGCCCCCGCCATCCGGGAGGCGCTGGTGCGCTGGCTCTTGCTTCACAACGGCGACATCCGCTCGGTGCACTTCGCGGTCTTGACCTCCCGCCTCTACCTCCAATCGGCGTTGACCGAGGCTGTGCCTGGGGAGTTGGTCGACGAGCGCGGTCAGCTGCTGCGTGGCCCCCTCAAACAGGCCGACGCCGAGGTCTGGCTCGACACCCTTGAGGTCGCCACCCAGCAGGACCTCGGCGCCTGCGACCACCGCCTGCCGGACCCGAATCGCCTCTTGAACATGAAGACTGTCAGCGCCCTGGCCCTCGTCGCGGGGACCGACTGGCCGGTGGCCGAGGATGGCACGAAGATCTTGACCCGCTACCGGGACCTCGCCCGCAGCCTCGGTGGCTGCCCCGAGAACCTCGCCGGCGGCCGCTTCAAGACGGTCTCAATCCTGACGACCGCCACCCAAGAGAGCTTCGTCGAGTCGGTCTGCAACCCGGCCCTGCTCGACAGCGCCGCCGCCAAGGCCGCGGCCGCCCCGATCGCCGTCTTGCTCCCAGGCGACCTCGCCGACCGCCAGGCCCTCGACGCGGCCGTCGCTCAGCAGGTCCTCGACCATCAGGTCGGCACCTTCTTCGGGCGCTCCCCGACCGAGGAAGAGCGCGCGCTGGTCGCCGGGGGTGCGGACGCGTGTGTGCCTCGCCCTTGCACCGCCGAAACATTTGCACGTCCACTCTGTTTTGCGCTGCTCTCTGGCGCCGAGACCCTCTTCTACTAACGGGAGCTAAGACGATGACGAATACCCGCCGCTCCTTTCTCAAGGCCTCCCTCGGTGCCCTCGGCCTCGCCGCCGCCTCGCCGTTCTTTATCGGCCGTGGCCAAGGCGCCTACGCCAACACGCCCGCCTTCGGCAAGGCCAAGCACCTCATCTACATCCGCCTCCGCGGCGGGTTTCGCTTCACAACGGCCTTTAACGCCGCCGTCGCCGACGCGTTTAACCCCTTCGGGCTCGCCACAGGCGTGGCCGATGGCACGTCCTGGGGTGTCAGCAATCTATTTGAGAACAAATCATTTCTCGATGGCGATGACGGCGCCAAGAGGGTCGCCCTCGGCATGGCCAGCGTGCCGAGCATCGCGAACCGCATCACGGTCGTCCCCTGCGTGGACCACGAGCCGACGTCCGGCAGCGCAGACGGCAACCACGGCTCAGGCCTCGACCGGTTCTGGCTGGGCTCTGTCGACGGCCAGGCGGGGTTCTTCTCGCTCATCAACTACGGGCTCCGCGAGCGCTACGCCGCGACCACCGCGGCTGGCGGCATCGCGATGCCGGCTTTTTGCCTCGGTGACTCGGGCATGGGACGCGGCCTCGGGATCTACGCTGCCCACCGCCCGCCGGTCGTTCAGAACGGCAGCTTTGATGGCTTTGGCCTGTCGACCGAGGACCGGGTGCCCACCTGGGCGCGCGACCTATCCCGCATGAAGGACGAGAGCCTCCGCGACCGCCTCCGCGGCCAGAGCCGGGCATCTGTCGACGCCTTCGTCGAGACGCGCCGCGCGACCACGCGCTTCGCCGAGATCTTTCGCAGCCCCATCCTGCAGACGAAGCGCGGCACCGACCTCATCGATGGCGTCAGCCACGATGAGCTCAAACTGCTCTTGGGTGATGACAGCGCTGGCCAGAACCTGCGCCTCGCCCTGCGCCTCTTTCACTTTGGCTGCCCCGCCGTCTATATCGACCAGGGCGGCTACGACATGCACTCCGGCGAAGAGAACGAGCTGCCGCGTCGCATCGGCGAGTTGGCCCGCATCATCTCGGGCCTCGTCGCGGCGCTGACCCGCATGACCCACCCCGACGGCGGGACCTACTGGGACCACACGGTCGTCGCCTTTGGCAGCGAGTTCGGCCGCACCGCGCGCAAGAGCCGCTTCAACTCCGCGCGAGGCAGCGACCACAACGGCGACTACGAGACGCGCTGGATGTCGATGCCTTTCTTCGGCGGGCCCGTCAGCTCGCCGGGCGCCCAGCTAGGCGAGACCCGGGCCTCAGACCTCATCGCATTGGGCGACGTCGTCAGCTACCGCTCGATCTTAAAGTCCCTGCTGGACGTCCTCGGGTGCGAACACGACGGGGTCTTCCCTGCCGACCGGCCCTACAGCCCTCTTTTTGCCGCCTGAGAGGCCTCCGATGACAAAACACGACCACCGACTCTACCGCACCGCACCTCACGCCCTTGTAGGCCTTATCGTGGCCCTGGCGGCCCCTGGCTGTGGCGACTCCCCCGCACCCTACGCCCCCAGCGGCCAGCTGCCCGCCTGGCAGGCCGCTCGACCAGACCAGCCGACCGCCGGGGGCGAAGTCGACGCCTACCGGGGCACTAACGCCCTCGTCCTCGACGCCGAGGCGCGCTTTCCCACTGGGTTGGACCTTCACAAGCAGGTCATCCAACGCACCTGCTCGCCGAACGAGGGTGTGTGCCATAACACCAAGGAATACCCGGACCTACACACGGCAGCCAACTTCATGGCCGCCTTCGAGGCGCCGTGCAACGTGCAGTCCGGCACGCCCGAGGGCATCTTCGACCTCTGCGAGCGCCCCGGCGACCGCTTCTCGATCGTGTCGGACGCCGTCGCCAGCGGCCCCCGTGAGATCGGCCGCATCAGCTTCGTCCCGGGCGAAAAACCTTCGTACTCAAAAGATAACCCGCCGACCGCGGACTCACCGGGCCTGCACCTAATTCTGGCCGAGCCGATTATCACGGACAGGGTCGAGATCTGGAGTGGGGGCCGCTTTATCCGGACCTTCATCGACAACGCCGGCCTCGTCAAAGACCTCGCTTTTGCAACTTTTTCAACCCGATGGTGGGTGCTTGACGGCGGCCGCCACCTCGTCGGCGAGGTCGCGAACTATCAGCGCGACGAGGTGACCCGCCTCCTCGACGTCGGCATCATCGAAGGCGACGCCAACGGCAACGGCATCTACGGCGCCCGCAACGCCGACCCCATCGCGATGCTGGCCCCCGGCGACCCAGAGGGCAGCTACCTCATCGGCCGGGTCCGGGGCAGCCTCGGCGATGTGGCCGTCCCCGGTACACGGATGCCGCTGGCGAACCAGCCCCTATCAGCCTCCGAGATGCTCGCCCTCTATTGCTTTATCGAGGGCTTCCAGCCGGGACGGACCGGCATTCAGAGCGGTATCGACTATGCCAATTGTAGCTACAGCGCGAACCCTGAAGCCCTTGATCTCCTTGGTACTCCGCCTGAAGAGGCCCCGCTGACTTGGCAAGCGCGTATTGGGCCCCTGCTCGACGTGAACTGCGGGGGCTGCCACGACTCGGCCACGCCTAGCGCGGGTCTCGCGATGACCGGCGAGGGCGTTTACGAGGGGCTGCTCGGCGAGGCGGGCGGACGCCCGGACCTAGCCCTCATCGAGCCCGGCGACCCTGAGGCCAGCTACCTGTGGCTTAAACTGACCAACGGCGACGGAATCGACGGCTCACCGATGCCAACCAGCCCTGTAAGCGGCTGGCGACCAATGCGCCAAGAATACCTGGACCTCATCGAGGATTGGATTCTCGCCGGCGCGCCACTTGAGTAGGCGAGGCGCCTAAACGGATGACTTTCAAATCGCGTTCACCTTGCGCAGGCCGCTTGGGGTGGTCGGCGAAGCCTAAAGGCCGCGAAGCGGACAGCGAGACGACCACCCCAAGCGGCCGGAGCGGGATGGGTCCCACTCGATAGTTATCCGTTTAGCGTTTCAGCCACTCGGCCTCGGACGCGAGAATGCGAGCGGCGTTCGATGACAGCCAGGTCTTGGCGGTCGAATCGTCGCGGAGCACGGCGTCCAAGAAGGCCCGAGCGGCCGATTGAATCGCCGACTCTAACCGCACGAGGCGAGGATCCCCTTCCGTGTCGCCGAGGTTGTAGCTTCCGTGGCCGCCGACACCTACGGCCAGCGACGAGAAGAGCATGAAGCGTTTGCCGTCCCCCGGTTGGGCCGCAAAGGGGATGCGACGCGTCGGCCCATCGAGCTCTGGACTGCTGGGCTTTACGTCATTGGCGCCTGTCGCCATAAACGTCGGCCCCCGCATGGCCTCCCACGAAGTCTCTTCCGCAATCAGGAAGAAGCCCCCGAAACCGGGGCCGCTTGGGCTCAGGAACATGGCCGCCGCCGGCAGGGCGTGCGCATTCGCGAAGATGGGCGCGGAGGGCGACGGACGCAGGGTCGCCCCCATCACCACCATCGGCCCGCGTGAGCCCCCCGACCAGCCCGCGACGACGACCTTTTCGAGATCCAAGGCAGGCCCGCCCGCGGCGGTAATCAGCCCTGCGAGGCGGGGCAGCGCGTCCAGCACGGCGACGATGTCGTAAGAGCGAGCCACCGTCACGAGGCCGCCATTTTCGTCGTCACCGGCCTTGGCGTCGGCGCACTCATTGGCGGGCATCGCAGCCGCGGTGCAGACAGCATCGACCTCGGCGCCCAGCTCCGAGTGACCAATATGAAGAACCACAAACCCTTGTGATGCGAAGAGGAGCCCCCACTCTTTGCTCTGCCTCTCGCCCCCCTCGAAGAAGGCCCCGCCGTGTGACCAGATGACGACAGGGCTGGGGTCTGGCCCGCCGACCGGGATGCGGGCGAGGATCGGTAGCTCGCGCCCTGTCACGGGCTCGGTGACGCTGAGATCGCCTCGCTCGTCGCTGGACTTATCGCGACTTTGATACCGACAGGCCAGAGGTGAGCCGGCACTACACGGCTGCTCGATGATCTGGACATCCGACCCGGAGTCCGCGCTATCGGCGAACGCTGCGATATCGGGCTCGACTTCAACCACGTCCACCGGGATGTCCTGGGGACTGACGAGATCAAGCCCCACATCGGCGGCCCCCGTGTCACCGCCGCACGCGCCAAAGCACATGCCAACAAAGAAGGGGGCGACAAGGGTTCGGCCATAGTTTCGAATATACATCATAACCTTGCGCGGTCTTCCGCGACTTCGAGGGTGCGGCCGCGAGGGGCGACCGGGTCTGTCACCAAGTCTCAGGGCGAGACGCGGTGTCCGCATGGCGGGGCGCCTAACGGTCAGGAGCGTTTGACCCATACAATGACTAACAATCGACGATAGATCAAAAAAGATGGCGCGATCTGTGCGCGGGGACGAGATCTTTCCTCGCAACCATCCTGTCGCCGCTTCACAACGCTGTTCAGCTCACCCGGGCGGTTCTTGCTGCCGCTCGTCGGCTGCACCCTCGGCGGCCTCATTGGCTGCGCGATGAATATAATGCCTAGTTTTCAATGACATAGCTCATCGCGAGCGAAGGCTGAACCATCTGGACCGGCTGTGCTACCGCCCGTGGAGGTCGTCGCGATTGGGGTCGCTGCGCCGCCAGATGAAGGCTCGTGCGCGACTGGAGAGCTCGGCACTGTGCAGCCCCCTTCCCGCAGAGAGTGCAAAGCCGGCGCTGTGGCTATGTGCGGACAAGACCCTGAAACGTAGGCGCTTTCCGTGGTGCTGGTTGAAGCCCGACGCGAAGACCGCGCGGTCGTTTTGCACCTCGCGAGGGATAGCCCCGGCCATTGCACGCTATGAGAGACTCGGTTTCACTGGGATGCTGCACGACAAGATGAATCTCCGGATGGATTCACGCGCGTCCAAAGGTTCAGCTCTCGAAACAACAGGTGAAGGGCAGCTATGACGCCGCTGGAACCTCTGACGCTTTGGTCGCCGGGGGGTGCTGGCTGACTTCGTGCTCAAAGACCTCGGCGCGACCGCGGTCCACGACCTTGCCCCCGGTGAAGAAGCGGACGGCCCTGCCGAAGAAGAGGCTGATGTCGTCGAAGATCGAGTAGTAGACGGGGATGGCGAGCAGGGTCAGCAGCAGCGACAGGGTCTGGCCACCGACGACGATGGTCGCCATCGCCTTGGACATACCCGAGCCGATACCGGTCGCGAAGACGAGGGGCAACATACCGGCCACAAAGGCGATAGTGGTCATAAGGATCGGCTTGAGGCGGCTGCGGTTGGCCTCGAGGATGGCCGGCAGGCGCGCCATGCCGTGCTCGCGCCGCAGGAGGTTCGTTTGGTCGATCTGCAAGATGGCGTTCTTCTTCACGACGCCGAAGAGCACGAGCAGGCCGAGGATCGAGAACATGTTGAGCTGCTGGTCGAAGATGACCAAGGACACGAACGCGAAGGGCAGCGTCATCGGCAGCGAGAGCAGAATCGTCAGCGGGTGTAGCCAGGACTCGAACTGCGCCGCCAACACCAAGTACATGAAGAGAAAGGACAACATGAACGCGAGGCCAAAGGCCGCGCCCATCTTCGCCATCTCTTTTGACTGGCCGAAGGGCACCGAGGAGTAGGCCGATGGCAGGTTCTGGTCCTTGATAATCCTCTCAAGGGCCGTCACAATGCCGCCCTGGTCGGCGCCTGGACCGACGTTGCAGCCAATAGTCACTTGGCGCTGGCGGGAGAGGCGGTTGATGGCCGACGGACCAAAGCCGTCGCTGGTCGTCACGACGTCGGTGAGGGGGACCTGGCCGAGGGTCGACGACGGCACCATCAAGACGCCAAGCGCGGACGAGTCACGGCGATATTCTTCGGCGCCGCGGACGTAAATGTCATATTGTAGGTTGCCCTCTTGGTACTTCGAGGTCTCGGCACCCTCCACGAACAGACGCAGCGTCATCGCGATGTCGCTAGGCGAGACGCCGAGCGCTGCGGCGCGGATCAGGTCCGGCACGAGACGCACCTCGGGGCTCGGCGCAGTGAGGGTCGTCGACACATCGACAGCACCTGGCACTTTGGCCAGCTCGGCCGCGATGACCTTGGCCGAGGTCTCTAGTTGGCTGAGCTCGGGGCCTGAGATAACGTACTGGACTTGCTGCGATTTCGCGCCCGCGCTGAAGTCAGCCACTTGTAGGACCGCGACAGTCACGTCGTCTGGGAACTTGCCGACGAGCAGCTGGCGTCCAGCGTCAATGAGGTTCTGCTGGCTGGTGCCGAGGCGCTCGTCCGGGTCTGATAAGCGGACGTAGACACGGGCGACGTTGGTCTGCTGCAGGTTGCCATCGCCAATCGTGGTCAGCGTATAGAGGACGTGGTCCATACCGCGAATTTCGCGCGCAGCCCGCTCGGCGATGACCGCGGTCTGGTCAAGCGAGGTGCCCGTCTTGGTCTCGACGTAGAGCTCGAACTGCGCGTCATCGTTGAGGGGAAGGAATCCGAAGCCGGCCTTCTCGGCGAGCATTGGCACTGTAAAGAGCGAGCCGACGGTGAGGATGACGATCACGAAGCGAAACCGCATCGAGAAGCGCAGCATCGCCATGTAGACGACCTCGATCGGGCGGTAGACGAACTCCACGACTCGCTTAAAGAAGCCGATACGGTGATCGCCTGCCGCGGGGGCCGGCGGCAAGAGCCGAGCCGACAACATCGGCACGACGGTGAAGGCCACAATGACAGAGACTAAGACCGCGAATGTCATCGTCAGACCGAAGCTGAGCAGGAACTTACCGACGATGCCGCTCATGAAGGACACCGGCAAGAAGACCGCCATCAGCGAGAGGCTCGTCGCCAGCACGGCCGGCCCGATCTCCTTGGTCGCCTCAATAGCGGCCGGGAAGGGCTTCATCCCCTTCTCGTCGATAAAGCGGTGGATATTCTCGAGCACGATAATAGAGTCGTCGATGACGATCCCGACCGAGAGCGCGAGGGCCAGCAGCGTCATCAGGTCCAGGGTAAACCCGGCCAGCTCCATAAGCGCGAATGTGCCAATAAGCGACACGGGGATCGAGATGGCCGCGATAATCGTCGAACGAAAGTCACCGAGGAAGAGGAGGACCACGAGGGCCGCTAGGAGGCCGCCAATAATGAGGTGCTCGAGCACGGTGTGAATCGAGACGCGAATCGACTCGGAGTTGTCGCGCACGATCTCGAGCCTGATGCCGCTGGGTAGCGTGGGCCCAATCTCGGCGGCGGCTGCGCGCGCCGCGTCCACGACCTCGACGGTGTTACCGCCTGACTGCTTGCGGAGAGCGAGCACGATGGTCGACTTGCCATCACGATATGCGCCGGACTCGGCATCTTCGACGCTGTCGACGACGGTCGCGACATCGCGGAGGAAGATTGGGTGGGTCCCCGACTGGCGAACGACGATCTCGGCTAGGCGCTGCGGGTCATTGGTACGTCCGGCGAAACGCAGCGTGCGGTTCTGCGGACCGCTCTTAAGAGACCCGCCAGGGATATCGGAGTTTGAGATGGCCACCGCCCGCTGGACCTCGAGGGCCGTCACCCCGACAGCCCTCATGCGAACGGGGTCGAGGACGACGTTGATCCGCCTCTTTTGACCACCAAGGATCTGGACCTCGCCGACGCCGTTGATGGTCTCGAGGCGACGTTTGACCACGTCCTCGGCCACCCGGGTCAGCTCGGCCACGGGACGGTCACCGGACACGGAGAAGAGGAGGATGGGGGTCGCGTCCGGGTCGACTTTCTGGACCTGGGGCTGCTCGATATCGGCCGGAAGCTCTCGTGATATCTGATCAATTTTACTTCGGACGTCTTGGGCGGCCGAGTCGATGTCCTTATCCAAAGCGAACTGCACGACGACGAGCGAGACGCCCTCGTTGCTGATGGACGTGAGGGACTCGACGCCGCCGAGGGTGTTGACGACGCTCTCGATCTTATCAGTGACGTCAGTCTCGACCGCCTCGGGCGAAGATCCCGGATAGACAGTCGTAATCGTGACGATCGGGAACTCGATCTTCGGGAACTTGTCGACGCCCAGCCCGAGATAGCTCGCGACTCCAACGACGACGATTAAGAGGATGAAGACGGTCGAGAGGACCGGTCTCCGCACGGACAAACTGGCGAGCCATTGCATGAACTTACCTCGGCGCTGGAGAGGGTGCGGGCGCTAGGGCGCGCGCACTCAATCTGGGAAACTGGAGGCGGCGGCCGTCACCGGCGCTCACCGCAGATGTGGCCCGAGGCGCGCCTAGATGGCGCACCAGAGGCTCGCGACTCGGCTACTTCACGGCGGCGCCGTCGACGGCGTCTTCGGTCACGACCGTCGCGAAAGACTCGCCGACCTCAAGACCGCGGACGACGCTGGATTGATCGCCAACGTCGGGTCCAAGCTGCACGACGCGCTCTTCGAGGCGGTCGCCGATGGAGACAAAGATGCGCCAGGTCGAACCACGCTGAACGAGCGCTGACTTCGGCACGACTGGCAGGGTGCGGGCACCGACGGCCATACGCCCCTCCACGAACATACCGGCCTGTAGCCCGGACCCCTTCGGCAGCGTCACCTCAGCGAGGAGCGCCCGCGTCCGCGGGTCGATCTCGACCCCGAGGCGCGTAATCGGGGCCTCAATCATACGCTCGCGCTCGGCGACGGGGTTCATACTGACGACCGTGCCGACCTTGGCGTGAACAGCCGCCGACTCGGACAGTGACAAATCGACCCGCAGCTCGTGGTCATCGACGAGGGTGAAGAGCTTGCCCTGCGGTGACGCCCACTCGCCAAGCGAGATCCAGCGCTCGGCGATAGTGCCGCCAAAGGGCGCGACGACGAGCCCGTCCGCTTGGGCCTTGTCCGTCTGGGCTACTCGGGCGGAGGCGGCACTTACTGCGGCGCGCGCCTGGGCGCAGCCTGTCATATCGCGGTCATATTCGGCGCGGGTGATGGCGCCCTTATCGAGGAGCTCCTTCGAGCGGCGGCAGGTCTCATCCGCGAGCCTCTTCTGCGAGCTCAGGGACGCCAGATTGGCGCGGGCCTCCCGTTCGGATAGAGCGGCGTTGCGCGTATCTAAGCGGACCAAGGGATCACCTGCTGCGACGACGCTGCCGCGTTCTACCAAGACTTCAATGACTTTTCCCGAGATGGCCGGGACGACATCCGCGCGGTCGAAGGGCTGCACGGTGCCGGTGACGATGACCACGTCGGGGACCTCGGCCGACTCCGCGACGGCGATCTGGGCCTTCGCGTATGGCTTCTGGGTCTTCTCGGCCTTCGCAGCGGCGGCCGCCGGGGACTCAGCCTTGTCGGCGTCGGTCGTATCGGTGGCGCCGGCGTTTCCACAAGCCACGAGAAAGATTGATGAGAGGAGGACAATGGGACGCATGAGGGGGTTCCTTTGGCGAATCAAAGTTTTTCGCCGAGGGCGAAGCGGAGTTCGGCGAGAGCGACGCGGAGGTCGATGAGCGCGTCGACCTCTTGTATGCGCGTACGGGTCAATTCGGTTTCAGCGTCGATGATCTCTACCGCTGTGGCGCGGTCACTTGCCAAGAGCGCCATCCGCATGCGGTAGCTCTCCTCCGCCGCGGCGCGAGCTATACCGGCGGTGCGGCGGGTCTCGACGGCGATCTGAACACCTGAAACGATATTCGCGACGCCAATCTCTAGCTGGCGCGCGATATTCTCACGGTCGGCCTCAAGCTGGACGACCTGGGCCGAGGTCGCGTCTAGGGCGGGGTCGACCCCAAGGAACCCATTTAAGTTCCAAGTAATTTTGGCGCCCGCGGCCCACGAACCGTTGAACTCGGCGCCGCTGAAGATGACGCGCGAGTTGGGGTTATCGTAGTTGGCCTGGGCGAAGGCATCGAGACGCGGAAAGAGGGCGGCCCTAGTCGCGTCCATCGAACGCGTCAGCGAGCGGATGGCGAGGTCTAAGGCGGCGACCTCACTGCGCTGCGCCATCGCCGTCTTCACTTGCTCCTCGACGCTGAGGTTCATGCCGGTCAGCGGCGGCGTCGCGAAGACGTCCTCGCCGATGACCAGGACCTCGTTCGGCCCGGCACCGATTGCCTGACGCAGCTGACGGAGCGCGACATCGGCCTGACTCTTTGTCGCGAAGACCCCGCGCTCGACCTCGGCGGCCTGGGCGGTGAGGCGCAGGAGGTCGGCCTTGGAGGCACGCTGGGCGTCGACGCGTGCTTGCATCTGCCCGACCACGGCCTTGACCTGCGTCAGGGACTGCTCGCTGACGATGACACGCAGCTGCGCGCGCACCCACTGCCAATAGACTCGGCGCGCCGCGACCTCGGACTGGAGCTGGGCCGCCTGGACATCGACCCGAGCCGCCTCTGCGCGCAGCTCGGCTGCATCCACAAGCGCCGGGAATCGCAGGAAGTAGTCGCTCAGCGGGATGGCCAGCTCGAGCTTCATCGAGTAGTTGTCCAAGATCTGCGGGATGGTCACGCCGGGCGCCAGCTGCGGGAAGGTCACGCGCGACAGGCGCGTGTAGCCAAGGGAAGCGGTCACTTGGGGGATGTATGCGAGGTCGGCCGAGGCGACGTTGGCCTCGCGCTCGCGGATGACGGCCTCTCGGCGCCGGACCGAGGGATCCACCGCCGCAGCCCGGGCGGCCGCAGCATCAGCCGTGAGCCCATTTGAGACCACGAGCGCGTCTAGGCGCGCCAAGAGCGTTGACTCGTCAGCGTGCGCGGGGGCGGCTGAGATGAGGAACGCGAGCATTAAGGTGAGGTATCGAAGCGTCATACTGTTATTCCTTGCACGGACCGTGCCGGCTCGTGCCGGCTCGTAACTGCCCGGAGCTTTCCACGGGGGCCTCGGCTGCTGGCTGTCGACAACCCGACACCTGTAAAGAATTCCGACATCCGACTGTCGGAAAGCCTTACACGCGTCAGCCGAGGCCGTACTTCCGCATTTTGTCGATGAGGGTCACGCGGCTGACGTGCAGGCGACGGGCCGCTTCAGATTGATTATGTTCAGTTTCTTCGAGCATGGTCGCGATGATCTGCGTCTCGTACGCCTCAACCATCGCCCGCAGACCGCCCTCGGGGATCTCTTGGGGCATCATGGGCACGGTTGGCGTTGGGCCAAAGGGCTCGGCGACAAACTCCGACGCGACGCCGAGGTCTTCGACCCGGATGACTTCGTCCGAGGCAAGCGCCGCCAAGCGTGCGATTGTGTTATCTAATTCGCGGACATTTCCCGGCCACTCCCGCCTCGCGAGCGCCTCAACTACGCCCGGACCAAGATGAAGCCCTGGCAGGCCAAAACGGTCGGCGTAGCGGGCGATAAAGGTCTCTGCCAGGGGCGCCACATCGTCTGGGCGGTCCCGGAGCGGCGGCACGATTAGCTCGACCACCGCGAGGCGGTAGTACAAGTCCTCGCGAAAGGTACCCGCCTTCGAATCAGCGAGCAGATCCCGATTCGTGGAGGCGATGACGCGGACGTCTACCTTCTGCACCCGCCCAAGTCCGACGGGCTGAATCTCGCCCTCTTGCAACGCTCGCAGGAGCTTGGCTTGCACGGCCAGCGGTAGCTCGCCGACCTCATCCAGCACGAGCGTCCCCCCATCCGCCTCGGCGAAGAAGCCGCGGTGGGCCGTGTTCGCCCCCGTGAAGGCTCCGCGGGCGTGCCCGAAGAGCTCCGATTCCGCTAGCTCGCCAGGAATCGCGGCGCAATTGAAGCGCACGAGGGGCTTCTTCGCGCGCAGCGAGTTCACATGGACCCAGGCCGCGATGAGCTCTTTACCGACGCCGGTCTCCCCACGCACCAGCACCGTCACGTCCCTCGCGGCGATGCGGCTGGCGGCGTCCAGCAGGCGACGCATCGGCAGGCTCTCGGCGACGAGGCGCTTACCCATGACTCGCTCGGCCGCCATTCGCCGGTTATCGAGCCGCAGTCGGCGCGCCTCGATCGCGCGCAGCACCACCGCCGCAACATGATCATTATCGAATGGTTTCGGGATGTAATCATAGGCCCCGGCCCGCATCGCCTCGACCGCGGCCTTCTCGCTGCCATGCGCCGTAATGAGCACGACCGGCAAGGTCGCGTCGTGGCCCCGGATGTGCCCCAGCAGCTGGATGCCCGTCATGCCGGGCATCGACAGGTCGGTCAGCACCAGCTCAATGTCTTGCGTCTGAAGCACCTCAAGCGCCTCTTTGCCTGACCCGACCGCCACGACGTCGTGACCCTCGGCGCTCAACACGGCCTCGAGCGCATAGCGGACCGCGCGCTCGTCATCGACTACCAACAGACGCGCACTCTTCATCAACCCACCTCCGCTTCGCATTTAGGCTCCATGCCGGGTGGCTGCGCCGGCAGCGAGATCGTGACGGTCGTGCCTACCCCGACGGTGCTCGCGTAATTCACCGTGCCACCGTGCTGGGCCACGACGCCACGCGCCAGGTGAACACCGAGCCCGGTGCCCTCCGCGCGCGTCGTAAAGTAAGGCGTCCCGAGCCGGAGAAGCGCCTCGGCGCTCATCCCGCGGCCCGTATCGCGCACGACCATCTGGGCGCCCGAGGCCGTCGGTGAGCACACGATACTGACGGTGCCCTGGGCGGGCGTCGCCTCGATGGCGTTGCTCACGAGATTGATCAGCGCCTCTTTCAGACGCCGCGCGTCGGCATGGACCGCGACCGGGGTCGCATGCAGCTCAAGGTTGACGTCGGCGTTCTCGGCCCTCGCCGCGAGGATCTCACGTACGTCGGCGACCGCGTCGGCGACCTCGGTCAAGGCGATCTTCAGGTCATCAAGGGGGCGCGAAAAGGATAGGTAATCCTTAAGAATCAACTCCATCCGCGCGACCTCGTCCTCCACCACAGACAGACGCTCCTGGTCCTTTTCGGCCGACGACTTCTTCGTGAGCTGGACGAGGGACTTGATCGCCGCGAGCGGGTTCTTGAGCTCGTGTGCGATGCGCGAGCTGACCGATTGCATGCGCTGCAGGCGCTCTTCGGCCTCGGCGAGGCGCTCCTCACGCATCCGATCCAGCTCTTCGAGCCCCAGGCGAGTGGCCGTAAGAAACTGGCGCACACGCATGGTGAGAATGATGAGTGACGAGACAACGGTCAGGATCATGATCGCCGCGTGGGCCTCTTTCGTCAGCGGCGGCCCGAGGACCTCGTCCGGAAGAAACCCAATGATCCCAAGCAGCACCAGGACTCGCAGCTGCTGCCAATAGACAAAGCGCCGCCCGCCAAAGATGAAGAGAGGCATCACCGCGGCGAGCAACAGGATCGGCGCCATCGGACCGCGCAGACCGTTGGTTATCGCAACGAGGAGCCCGATGATGAGCAGCCCAAAGGTCGCGACCTTCATGTAGGCGCGGTCAAAGTCTTCGGGGCGAATCCGGCGCACGAAGGTCATCTCGAGCGCGCCCATCATGGCCGGCATCGCGATGACTACGATGATCCGCCACAGCGGAAAGTCACCGAGGAAGAGAGCGAAGCCTGTGGCCGCCGAGAGGAACATCATCGCGACGTGTGCTCGGACGCCGCCGGTCGCTGCCGCGAGGTGTCGATTTCTGAGGGTGCGCCACATGTTCGTTATCTCTAGCACGAATCGTTCCAAGTTCTCGGGGGCCAAGCCGGGCTCTCGGCGGGGTCGTAATGGGCACGTCCGTTCAGCGCACGCGACCAGCCTGATGCCCGTCTACGGGACCAATCGCGGGCGGTCTAGTTGACAGCTTGAGGCCAATATCGGACACCAGATGCGCGCCCTTCAATCGCAGCCGCTTACCCGTTCAGACGGGTGCGGACGCAACTGTCAGTCTCGTCCAAGGACGCCGAGGGCACGCCGTCCTCGAACACCCCAAAAATCACCTGAAATTATCGGAAGCACCTATGAATACAAGCTTTATCACCGCAGCCCTCGCCCTCTTCGCTGTCGCCACCGCGCCCGCTTGTGGCTCCAAAGAGGCCGGCGGCGCCGCGCCCGCAGCCGAGTCGGACAACCCGTTCGCCAAGCGCAAGGCCAGCATCGACGAATACGTCGCCGCGGTCGAGGGCGCCGGCGATCCGGACAAAGCCATGGCAGCCGGGCAGGCCTGGGTGGATGCAAACCTTGCTGCCTACAAGACCAATTGCAAGACGCTAGTCGAGTACGCCAAGGACCTGAAGAAGAGCGCGATGGCTGACGGCATCGAGACGCCGTTCGAGTCGTACATGGATCGCGTCCACAAGGCCGGTGGTTTCGACCCCAAAAACCCCAACGGTGATGCGATGCGGAAAGCTGCTGAGCTCCTCAAGCAGTTCAGCGGATTCTTTAACTGCGACAACGCGCTCGCCGCGCCGTAAGACCGAGTGACGTGGTCGGCGCCGGCAAGACACGAATATCGTCTTCTCAGGCGTCGACCCCACTGTCACATATGTGAGGCGTCGGCGGGATCACGGTCACGACGCCCATCAAGCGCGAACCGCAGCCCCGCTTTTCCGCTTCCACGCGGCGCTCGTTCGGCATACTACCATCGCATGAAAACAACTTCGTGGCGCTTGCCCTCGTTCGTTTTAGCTCTCCTAATCCCGCTCGGGCTCACCGGCTGCCCCGACGACGCTCCGCGCGCGGACGACACCAGCGATTCGGCGGACCTTTCGCAATCCGATGCGACTGAAACCCCGGAAGACATCGCCGCCCCCGATGTCACCGATACCGTCGCTTCTTCGCCCGAAGAAGGGCTAGCCGCTGCCCTCGCCGCGCTGTGCCCGGCCTATGCCGCACGCTACTGCGCTGAGACAGAACGTTGCGGCTGCACGGCGGCGCCGGGGTTCCCAGTCGACTGCGCGGCCAGCTTCGAGTCAGCCTGTGCAGCCCAGCTCACGAGCTACCTGCCCTTCGCAGCATCAGGCGAGGCTGTCTACCGGCCCGAGAATGCTGCGCAGTGTTTGGACGCGCTGACGCCCGTATACGCAGCCTGCGTGCCCCTGCCCCGCGACAACTTCTTTATGCTGTGCCCCATCCTCACGCCGCCCGGGGGTTTTACCGGCTTGCCTGTCGAGGGCGAAGCCTGCGAGGGCAGCTGCGCGTTGCCTCTCCGTTGTGCGACCGATGGGACCTGCAAAAAACCGGGTGTCGCCAACGCCCCCTGCCAGAGCCCCTACGATTGCGATCCGGCGCTGGTCTGCGTGGACGAGACCTGCCAGGCCCCGCGCCAAGCGGACGTCGGCAACGCGTGCACCGGACCCGAGGAATGTAGCGGCGACACGACCTGCATCGCCTCCATCCTTAAGACATGCCGGCCACCCGCGACCGAAGGGACGTGCCGCTACGACGAAGACTGCGCTATGGGGCATTTCTGCGCGATCGACACCGAGGCCGGCGACACAGACGGTCTCTGCACCCCCGCCGGAGCGGCCGGCGAGACCTGCGGCAACGGCGTCGTCTGCGCGGTTGGCCTCGCCTGCGACATGTGGGGGGGCGTCTGCGGCGCCCTGCCCGGTAGCGGCGAGACCTGCGCGCAAGGCCCGATGGGGCCCGTCGTCTGCGAGGCCGGCCTCAGCTGTCTCGATGGAACATGCGGTGCGCCTCCCGGCGACGGCATGGCCTGCGCGATGGGCGCGCCAAACTGCGCCGCCGGGCTGGGGTGCGCGTTCGAGACCGAGGGCAGCTTCTGCCGGCCGCGCCGGGCCCCGGGCGGAGAGTGCCAGAACGACCAGACCTGCGCTGACGGCGGGTTCTGCAACTTTAGCGAGAACCGCTGCGAGGCCATTCGGGCGGTGGGTGACCTCTGCACAGACGGCAACGAGTGCGGGACGGACGGCGCCTGCCTTCCGGACGCGGACTTTACCTTTCGCTGCGCTCCGCGCCCCGGCGACGGCGGTACTTGTCTCCTAGACGACTGTCAGGCGGGTCTCATCTGCCGCACGCCCTACACGGCCGGGGTCTGTGCGCCAGCGCTGTGCGAGGCGCTCAAATTCTAGGAATGGGTCGATGAACGGACAGGCCGGGGCGCCTCGCGGCGTCCCGACCTAGCCATGACTAAAGCGAGCGAATGATTGAGTTTCCGGTCTCGGGCTCGAACTCGACGATCGAGATGGAGTCGTGACCGAACAGCAGGTTGCCGTTCGTCGGGTGCAGCCACATGCCGCCGTGGTTGAGGCTGTTGATCTTGATAGGACCGGTCCCGGCACAGAGCGGAAACCATGGAAAGTCCGGGTCGCCGCAGCTGGAGAAGATGCTCATGGTCTTATTCTTCGCTCGGTCGTAGGCGATAACCGTGACGCTGTTCATCACCCCCGCGGTCCAGATGACCCCACGGGCCGTGTCCTTGACGGCCCACCGCTCGCCAATATTGCCGGCGGTGGTGGACGTAAAGAGCGCCGTGCGGTTACCTGTCGTGAGGTCGATCTCGATCAGCGCCTTCGGCTGAGTGATTTGTACAACGACCTTTCCGCCATCGACCATGAAGCCCTGCACGAAGCCGCCCATATTGGGACCCGTGCCACGCGTCAGGCCATCAGCCCGAGTACCGGTCGCGCTGACATAGCTGCAGGTCGTACCATCCGCCGAGATCCGCACGAGGCCGCGACCGTCGCGGATCGGGTTGGCATAGCCAAGCAAGAATCCACCCGCCGCGTCGACGGCGAAGCCTTGGTTCGTGTACTGCACGTAGATGCCGTTGGCGGCGGCGTTGGGATCACCGGCGGCGCACTGCCCAAAGCCGGCGCCCTGCCCCTTCCACACGAGGGTTCGCACACCGGTCGTTGGGTTCACGCGGAAGATGGACGGCGCGCCGGGCAGCGTCGATTGTGTGAACACATAGTAGTTTCCGTCCACCCCCTTGCGCACGTCGAGCGCGTAGGAAAAGGCCGGGCCACTTCCAGCGGTGACCGAGCTCAGGTCGCCACTGATAAGTCGCCGATTGCCGCTGTCGACATCGACGGCCATGACGGCGCCCCGCTGCGCCGTGCTGCTGCCCCAATAGACCGCGACGACAATCTCGTTGCCCTCAATGAAGCCGCCCGAGAAGTGCGCGTTCGCGAGCCCAAAGATGCGGGGGCCGGTGCCGACCGTGAGGCCGCCAGTCGCGCGGTCGAAGGGTCGCCCGCAGACCTCGAGGCCGGCCAGCGGCGCATTATTGATAAGGCAACGGCAGTCCGCCTGGAGATCCGTGGGAATCGCCAGCTGCTGAACGAGGGGACACGAGTACTGATACCACGGTGAGCTCTCGTCGCTGACAGAGCTCGTGCAGCTGCCGTCTACGCAGTTCATGCGCTCGGCGCATTCGCGTGTGACTCGGCCGTCCTCGTCGCAGGAGAGCTTCTCGGTCTCGGCGAACACATACCCATATTGCGTCCCGCCTGTTGGGATGATGACACAGGCTGATGGCTCGGTGACGACACAGGTCACCGAGCCGTCGGGGCCCTCCTCGTAGTAGCCGCCCAGACACATCGGGGCGCCGGCGTCGTAGACACAGACCTCATCGACACCGTATTGTGCGCGGATGCCCGAGACCTGACCTGCGGAGTTGCAATAATAGATCGCGCCATCATCCCCGCAGAACTGGACATTTGGGACACACGACATTGGCACCTCTGGCGCGACGCACTGTGCGGCGCCGTCAAGCACGCGACAGCTCTGAGCGGCTGTGCAATCGGTGCGCACGCCGCCATCACGACCATTGGACGTGCAATAATGCAGGTCGCCGTCGTCGCCGCAGAACGAGACGTTCGGCTGACAGACCGGCTGGGCGCAGCCCGCGGCGCCATTGATGACGCGGCAATCCGCGCTTGGACAGGTGTCACCGCTGACGAAGCGACCGTCGCCGCTACAGACCTGCACCACCGTCCCAAGCGGGCTACAGCGGGTCTCGCCACCTACGCACTCGACCGCCGGAGGTGTGCAGAAGGCCGACCCGAGGGCCTCGCTGCAGGTGTTCTCGGCGCAGGTCTCGCCAGCGTCGTATGCGGTGCCGGCCCCGTTGCAGGTCTCGACGCGATTTCGCAGCGCGCTGCACCGCACCTTGCCGGGTGTGCAAGGGAGCTCGCACGCGACGGCGCCGTTTTTATTGGTGCAACTATTATCTGTGCAGGTCCCAGCATTCACGAACGCGGTACCCGTCTGATTGCACTCCATCACGCTGCCGTTGTTGGCACCGCAATAGCGGCTGCCGGGGATGCAGGCCTGGCAGCCCTCGATACCCGAGGCGGTCAGCGTGCACTGCAGAGACCCGGCGCAGGTGGTCGCGGCGTACCAGCCATCGCCGGAGACGGTGCACTGCTCGACCTTGTTCGTCGCCGTGGCGCTGCACCGGCGAGTGCCGGGGGTGCAGACCTGGGCCGACTGACAGAAGGCTGAGGCCCCGGAGGTTGCGCAGCTGTTGAGCAGGCAGCCCTCGGAGAGCGAGTAGGCGCTGCCTGCGCTGTTGCAGACCTGGACCTGGGTCCGCTGAGATGAGCAACGAGTGGCGCCTGGGGAGCAAGGGAACTCGCAGGCGCTCTGACCATCAATGATTTTGCAGGAGTTTGAGCCGCAACTGTCGCCGGCCACGTAGGCGGTCCCAGCCGCATTGCAGACCTCGGTGGCCGCGTTACTTGCACCACAACGGGTCGCGCCGGGGTTGCAGGTCTGACACGCCGCGCTGCCGGTCGCGGTCGAGCATTGCAGGGCACCCCCGCAAGTCGTCTGCGTGTACCAGCCATCCGCGGTGGTCCGGCACTGCTCGATGACTCCGGGCGTGGTCGCGCTGCAGCGCCTCGCGCCGGGCGTACAGACTGGCGTCGCGCCGCACACGGGGACGCCGTCCACAGAGCCGCAGGTGTTGTTTAAGCAGGCCTCACCGGCGGCGTAGCTCGCGCCGGTGGCGGCGCAGACCTCGATCTTGGAACGATTGAAGGCGCAACGGGACTCGCCCGGCGAGCATGGAAACTCGCAGGCATACGCGCCATCACGAAAGCCACAACTGTTGCTATTGCATACTTCATCCTGCACAAACGCCGTCCCGCCAGCGTTGCAGACCGAGACGGAAGCATTGTTGGCGCCGCACATGCGCGAGCCGGGGACGCAGCTCTGGCAAGTCCCGCTGCCGATGCACTGAAGGGCGCCGCCGCAGGTCGACTGGGTGTACCAGCCGGACCCGTCGTTGCTGCACTGCTCGACCTGATTCGCCGCACCGCTGCTGCATCTCCGGGTGCCCGGCGAGCAGACCTCCGGCTGGGCGCAGGCGGCTGACCCCGCGGCGGTCGTACAGCTGTTGTTCACGCACCGCTCGGCAAGCGCGTAGGCGCTACCCGCCTCGTTGCAGGCCTGAACCGTTTGATTTTGCTGACCGCAGCGCGTCAGGCCGGGGGTGCAGGGGTACTCGCAGGCATAGACCTCAAGGCTCGCGAGGTACTTACACGACCCGCCGGAACAAGCGTCGCCGGCCACGTAGGCTGTACCGCCAGCGTTACAGACCTCGACGAGCGCGTTGCCCGACCCGCACCGGGTCGCGCCAGGCACGCAGGCTTGGCAGACGCCGGAGCCGGACTGGGACTCGGCGCACTCGAGAAGCCCCCGACACACCTCGTTTTCGAACCAGCCGGTACCCTGGACGTTGCATTTCTCGACCACCTGAGCCGCCACCGCGCTGCACCGACGCTGGCCGTTGGTGCAGATCGGGACCTCCTCGCAGGCGGCTGAACCGATGGGGCCTCGGCAGCTATTGTTGAGACATGACTCCGACGTCTCCCACTTGTCGCCAGCCGCATTGCAGGTCTGGGTCGTCTGGTTCGCGAGTCCGCAGCGCGTCGCACCGGGGGTGCATGGGTACTCACACCCATAAGCCTCACCATTGAATTTGCAGGAATTATTGGTGCATGCGCCACCCGCTTCGATGGCCGTTCCGGCGCTATTGCAGACGTCGACGCTGGCGTTGTTGGCGCCACAATAGGTCGACCCAGGCATGCAGGTCTGGCACTGGGCGCCCGCGCCGGTGACCTCAACGCAGGTCAGGACGCCAACGCAGGTCGTCCCCGTAAACCAGCCGTCCGCGGTGGTCTTGCACTCCTCGACGATCTGCGGCCTCGCGGGGTCGCAACGGGTCTGTCCCGCAACACAGTCAGGCTCGGGGTCATCGCAGCGGACGGTGGCGCCCTCGACCACGCAGGTGTTCCCTTGGCAATTTGACTCGTCTTCAAACCCAGTGCCGTCGGCGTTACACACCTCGATCCGATTCAGGAGCGGGCTGCACTGGCGCGCGCCGGGCGTGCAGACGGGCTCGGTCTCGTCATCGCAGGACGCGGAGCCCTCTGACGCTACACAAGTATTGCCGGGACATTGGCCGATCGTCTCGACGGCCGTCCCGGCGGCGTTGCACTGCTCGATCCGGTTCTTGAGCGGGCTGCACTGAAGGGCGCTCGCGGTGCAGAAGGTGTCGACCTCGCAGCCGGAGAGGACGCCAGCTGATGCAGCGAACAGACTGAAAACGAGCGCAATAGAGCAAAAGTAACGCGTCATGGGGGCTCCGACGGTGGTTCGAGGGCGCAAGGATGTCGCGCAACAAGGCAAGGGACCATATCTAAACCGGACAAATCAAGAGGGGACTGCCCACGCTGCGGGGATACGACGCTGGCGCGTGGTTCGACCTTACAACGGGCGGTCTCCGCGGCCTAACCTCGATCTAACACCGACCGTCGGCGCCGCTCGTTTGATATGCTGACGCCTGCTTCGCACGATTCTGTCCGGAAACATCCGAGCGGTCGACCGGGCTGGCAAAGAATTCGAGCCTCGAATCCTCGTTGACGATGGCTGTGACGACGGCCATCTTCGCGGAGAAACGACCGCAACGCAGACCGACAAAGATATAGTATGGAGACGGCATGCGATACTTAGGAACCTTGATTCTTCTAGCAATGATCGCTGCCTGCGATGATTCGGAATTTATTGTCGAATCAGAAGATACCGCGAGCACGGACGTGGCAGGCGCAGAGGTCCTAGCGGGGACCGACGTCAAGGCGGGCGCGGACACCGAGCTGGTGGGCCGGGATATCGGGGCGGGCGGGGACACTGTCTCGCCAACCTCGGACGTCGGAGCGTCGGATTCATCGACAGTGATCGATACGGACCCCACCGCAAGGACCGGGCTCGAGGGCCACTGCGACCGATACCGGGAGTGCGGTGGGACCTACTACGAGTCCGCAGCGGCCTGCATCGAAGCGACGATCGACTATTGGACCGAGTGCCGCCGCCCCGAGCTTGACGCGTTCGGCGACTGCATGAACGAGCTCGCTTGCGAGGTTTGGGGCGACCCAGACGGATTCAACCCTGCAGATACACCCTGTAACGAGGAATGGGAGGCCATCACGGACGCCAATTGCGGCTGATCCCCTCCTGACCGGCCGCGCGGCACAGACCTACTTTAGACCGGACCCCAGAGCTCGTTGCCGGGGGATGCCGCGTCGTCGCTGAAAAAGAACTGCCGGATAAGATTGGCAAGTTCGTCGCGGGTGAGCACCCCATCGCCGTCCACGTCGAGGCGGGCGAAGGTCGCCTCCACATCAAAGTCGTCGATGCCGAAGCACTGCATGGCGGTCTCGTAGTCGTCAGCGTTGACGATCCCATCGCCGTCCACGTCGAGGACGAACGTCAAGGCATCGATCACGGCACCGAAGTTCTCGGGCGCGTTCGCGGGGTCCGTCCCCGCCGAACCGAGCTGGGCCTCAATGTAGGCCAGATACTCGTCGTAGCTGACCTGGCTGTCCTTGTTCGTGTCGGCCTTCGCCAGCTGTGTGGTCCAGAGGGCCTCGATCTGCGTCATCGCGCCGGCCCAGGCCTCTTGACTGGGCTTCATGCCGCGGCTGCGGAAAAGGTTCTCGTAGCCAGTGATGAATTCCTCGTGCTCGATCTGCCCATCATTGTCGCGATCGTACGCGAGAAAGGCGCGCTTCATCTTGCGCTTCTGTAGTTCGGTAAGCATCTGTGTTCCTCCGCCGGAGATAACGCCCGCCTCTCGCGGACGACGCAGCGGGAGGCTATGCGCCTTCCCGTCTCCACGTCAAACGGGCGGGGGACGAGACGAACCAAAGCGATTCCACGGGAGTCGCCCGGCAGCACGACAGGCTAGGCTGCGACTTGGAGAGCATCTTCACTGATGCCGCCCAGGCGGAGATGGCTGGATTCCTATGGCGGGGGGGGGCGGGCGGGGGCGGGCGGGGACGCCTATGAACCATTTTGCAGTGACCGGCGCGTGGGGGTAGCTTCCCTGCGTGACGGGCTCTCTTTGATGATGCGTCGGGACGCTGCCCCTTGAGGGCCTCCGCGGGTTTACACGTCAAAGAGAGGCT